>Ga0070734_10003790_pt1 | contig 15224 bp, 9 predicted proteins | sample Coa_R1_8_FD_66444 | JGI IMG/M metagenome (GOLD analysis project Ga0070734, IMG submission 66444) | Surface soil microbial communities from Centralia Pennsylvania, which are recovering from an underground coalmine fire - Coalmine... | ecosystem: Environmental > Terrestrial > Soil > Unclassified ...
CCTGCTGCGCGCGCTCTAAATCCCGCACATCCGCGCGGAGCGCCGTGACAGTCCCGCCCAATTGATCCGCCACCGCCGCGGCCGCGTTCTCGTTCGAGTTGTAGGTGAACGCCACCGCATAGCCGGCCCTGCTGAACTCCTCCACAATCGCCCGGCCGATCCCGCGGCTGCCTCCCGTCACCAGCGCCACTTTCAAACCGGTCGATTCCTTCCGTAGCGTTCGTGGGCGTTCACGAACTCCTGCGACGCGATCGCCGCGCCCATCGAAATTTCGCCGCCGAGCACCGCGCCCGCCACGATTTCCGCCAACTTGGCCGCCTTCCCTTTGCCGAAGCAGTCCATCATTTGGAGCGCTTCACGCTGCGTCGGCAGGGCTGTTCCGCCGCCAACGGTCGCGACCGACAGTGCCGTCAGCGTCGTGCTCACATAAAGACCGTCCGGATGCGGCTCAAAGATGGTAATCGCGCTCGCCGAGTTCACCACGTTGGCGACATCCTGTCCCGTTGCGATGAAGATGGCCGTGAGCCCGTTGGCCGCGTGCGCGTTGTAGCCTAGAGCGCCTGCGCTCAAGTGACCCACCACGGTCGATTGCCACACGCGAAACAGCGCGTCGGCCGTCGTGTGTAGATACATCCGCAGCACATCGCGAGGCAGCAGAGCTCCGGCCGTCACGCGTTTGCCTTTGCCGCGCGTCATCAAGAATCCGCTGGCGCGTTTTTCCGAACACAGCCCGCTGAACAGGAAATAACTGGTGATCCGATACTTCTCGCCCACCCAGCGGCAAATCGCGTCCGTAGCGCGAACGATCATGTTCATGCCCTGCGCATCGCCCGTCCGGAACCCGAAGTTCACCATCACCTGACGGCCGGTGGGATAGCATTTCAGGCCGGTCAGGCTGCCGTGACGCGTCGTCCCAGACACAATTTCTTTCAACTCCCCCAACCGCCCCTCGATCCACTGCGGGAACGCCGCAGCCGATGCGACGTCGTCGAAGAAGAACGTCGGCGCGGTCTGATTCTCATCCGCCACCAGCGCCGTCTGCACGCCGCCCGCCTTCGTGAGCGCCACCATGCCGCGCTCGTAGCTGCGGACCAGCGCGCCTTCCGTGGTGGCCATCGGCACGTAGAAAAGTCCGCGCGCGTGCTGGCCGTCGACCAGCAGCGGGCCTGCCACGCCCAGCGGCACCTGCGCAACACCGATCGGATTCTCGATGTTGCCGCGCATCAACTCGGAATCCCACGCCTCGCCGCCGATGTGCGGAAGCCGCGTCCCCGTTTTCTGCTCGGTCCAGCCGCGCCGCCGCGCTACGCGTTCGATGTCGTAGCCGTTGTCCTTCAGCCGCGGCAGCAAATCCGCGTGGCCGATCTCCACCGTGCCCGATCCGCCGGAGACTTCCTCCGCCGCCTGCGCCTTGCTTCGTTTATCCATCGCTCGATTGTCCGCCGCACCCGCGCCGCCTCTCGCGGCGGATCTAAGGATTCATCCACAACTCGCGCAGATCCGTGTCCACCCGCTTGCCCGGATCGAGCACGCTGTCGAGATACTCCTTCATGTTGTCATCGGTGCGCGACAGCCGATCCTTCAGCGGCTGGCTGTTCGGGAAGGCCGCGGCGCCCTCTTTCCACAAGGCTCGCGCTTTTTCCGGATTGTCTGTGAGCCAATAGGCGTCGCCGAGCGAGATGTACACACGCACGTGATAACTCTTCTTGCCCTCCGCCTTTTGCATGCCATACGCGCGCTCCAGATCCGCAAGGCCCAGCGGATACTTCCCGAAAATCTTTGGCCAGTACAAATAACTGTTCCCGCGCGTGTACAAGGCGATCCAGGTGGGCTTCAAGTCAATCGATTTCGTGAACATCCCCAAAGCGTTGTTCGCCAGAATCACCTGCGTGATCGCTCCCGCCGCCGGAATCTTGTCCACGTAGCTGAAGCCGTAATTGAGCAACGCATTCGACGACTTCGGATTCGCCGCCGTCAGCTTCTCGAAAAACGCGATCTCGCGATCGAAATCGGCCGGTGCGCCTTCTTTCGGATGGTCCGCAATGGCCTTCCGCAGCGTGGCCTGCCGATACTCGCTCGCGTCCCGCAAATTGTCGGGATCGGCGGTGAGCGCCTCCTCGAGCGACGCAATCGCAGTCGCATAATCCTTCGCATTCAGTGCCTGCTCGGCCTTTTCAAAGGCTCCATCCGCTGCAAACAGGAACGATACCGGAAGTAGGAATGCCGCCGCGGCGGCGCCGATCGCGAACTTCAAGTCTTGGACCCTCCCAGACGATTCTTGACGTTAGATTGTATTTTACTGTACTCGCCGCGCTGCCCCGCCCGCGTCGGCAGCGCACGGTACTGGGCGTCCTACAGGGGCGCAGCCCCGGCCGTCTCGCGATTTCGCAGCGATTCCTTCAGCCGTTGATATCCGGCCAGGATCTGCGGCACCCGCTCCTCGGTCGCACGCTTGCCCCGCTCGATGATCTCAGGCGCGCGGTTGAACTGCAGCATGTTGATCCCCGCCAGATCCGGCGTAAACAGCATGTCGGCCGCGCTCTCGGCCCTCTGCCCGATCTCGTGCCCCATGACGAACATGCATTTGTTCATCACTTCGAACGCGTTGAACGGATACCGAGCGCTCATGGTCGTGGTGCCCGGCGCGGCCATGGCGTTGATGCCCACCGAGAAGTGCGCGCCCATGTCGCGCAGCACTACCGCCGGCACCGGATCCATGATCCCGGCGTCCACCAGCAGCTTGGGGGGCCGAGCATGCGGCGGCAGCAAGCCCGGCAGCGCGATCGAACTACGCACGCAGTCCACCAGCGATCCGTCGCGGATGGAAAATTCGGCGCCTCGCTCGATGTCCACCGCGTTGGCCCAAAACGGAATATCGGTTTGGTTCACCGCCCGATCGCCGAAATAGCCGAGGAACACTTTGCGCACCATGCGTTCGCTGATCAGGCACATGTGCCAGAAGCGCCATTCGAGGAAGCGGCTCGTCCGGTTGCGCCAGTATTCGGCGATCTCGGTCAGCTCTTCGATCGAGCTGCCCGAGGCGTGCAGCGATCCGATGACGCTGCCCATCGAGCAGCCGGCCAGCATATCCACGGGCAGGCCGGCCTCGCGCAGTGCATCCAAAACTCCGATGTGCGCCCAGCCCCACGCGGCTCCTCCACCGAGTGCCAGGCCCACCTGAATCCCGGCGATGCGGCGGGCGATCGAATCCACCGTGCGCCGGAACCGTGCCGTTGCCGGTCGGCCCCGTTCATAGCCCTTCTCGGCTTCCCCCTCCTCGCGGATCAGTTGCCGGCTGCCCGACAAGTATTCGAGCTTCGCCCCCTCCATCGACTGCACGATGAAGTGCCGGTCGCCGGTAACCTCCGGCACCGCGTCGCCTGCGCCCAGCAGATACCCGGAAAAATTCGTCAGCTCCTGAATCTCACCCGCCGTTGCCGCCGCATCCGGTCCCATCACGTTCACCACGACGTTGGGAAAAGTCTTCAGCTCGGTGAGCAGCTTGGTCATCTTGGCGCGAATGGCGGGCAGACCGTCGGCGACATCCACGGCCCAAGTCAACTCGCCGGTCTGGCGAACCTCGCTCGGCCGCTCCGCGCCCACCTGGATCAACACCGTGTTCAGCTCGGTCTGTCGGGCCAATGAATCCGTCAACTCCGCGGCGAACGCACGCGGTGCCAGCCAATGCGGTCCATTGCGAAGCAGGACAACCGGCAGCTCGGCAGCCATTGCACCGCGCCGCATCGTCACCTGCAGACGCGTTGCGAGCGCGCCCAGCAGGCCCCGCATCATCGCTTCGCGCTGCGACCCGGACTTCGGCACGGCCTCCCGAGGCAGATAAACTACCTCGGAATCCACAGCGACTTCGATGTCCGCCACGCACTGCCGGCCGGTAAGAAACGACAGTTCGCCGAAGACGTCCGGTGGATTCAGCACCGCCACAGTCTCCCGCTTGAGCCCGCGCTGAATTTTGACCGTCAGCCGGCCCGACCGCAAAAAATACACCGCGTCGCTGTAGCCGCCCTGTTCCAAAATGATGGCGCCCGCCGGGTAGCTCTCTGTGCGCAGCAGCGGCGCTATCTCACGGATCTGCTCCACCGGCATTCCGTTGAAGATAGGGCTCGTTGCGAGAAACTGCTCGAGGTCGCTCATCGAATGGCTGGGAGGTTGGCCGTCAGGTCTTCCCTTGGGCGCAGCCGCTTATGCCTTGGCTTTCTCTCCACCGGACGCCACTAGATCCGGCAGCGATTGGAAGTGGAACACTTCACCCAGCCGCGACGTCCTCTCCAGAAACGGATGCACCACGTCGATGGCGAAATCCATCGGCCCCTTCACGTGCTTCACCCAGGCCGCGGCCACTTTCGGATCCGCCGGTTTATGATTCCGGAAATCCTGTACCAGCTGGAAGCCCGGCGTCGTGTCCCAGCGCATCACCACGCTCGACGACACCCCGTTCGGATAGCCCGGCTGGTCTCCGAAATAAACGTCCAGGTTCGCCAGCACCCACTCCATCACTTCCGGCGTTTCCATATTGACCACGGTCAGCGCCCACGCGCAGCCAGACAGCAACCCCTGATAGGCCTCCTCGTTCGGCGCCTCTTCGCGGCACGAATCGATCGCGCGGCTGGGCTTTGCGAACCCCGGCATGAAATTCTTTGGACCAAAGTAGAGCGACCGCCCGCAACCACGCCAGAAATATCCCACACAGTCCGGCGCCGACTCGGTCAGCACCTCGTGAACCCGCCGGCAAAACGGACCGTCGTGAATGAATCGCGACACCAGACCCAGCGACTCCACCGCCGCGCCGCCATAGCCCGGCCGCGAATTCTTCCAGCACAGATCCACCGTTTTGGTCACCGCAGCGCGCAGCTCTTCTTTCGAGCAGTTGGGATTCAGCGGCTCCACGTAAAACCGTGCGAACCCCAGCCCGATGCCCGCATGCAGCATCAGCAGCGACTTATTCCACTCCGGATCGAGCGGCGCGTCCACCAGCATCCGTTCCGGGTTCGGATTGCGCTTCATGTGCCACTCGGCCAGATCCTTGCCCGCGCCCTCCACTGCCCACAATGCCGGGAAATCCCCGAGCGCATAGCATTGCTCCACAATACTTTGGAGCGACGTGCTCCCGTCGGGAGCCATGTAGCTCTTCAATCCCTGCACCAAAGTCATGATGCGGCACTTGTTGCGGCACTCGGTGGTCAGAGTTCGCGAATTGCGCCCTGGGATCAGAAACGTGATGAGCCAGGTGAACAACGGCGCCAGCGTCGTGAAGATCGTCATTACCAGACGGTTTTGCATGGGTAGGGTCCGCGCCTCTCGCGGGGAAAACTATTCAGATATCGCATGTTTCGGTGCGTTTGCCAAGCCCCTGCGGAGGCGGGGTCCCGCCAAGGCTGCTCGCCCCATGGTCCTAAGGCGAACTCCATAAGGTGTCTAGGGGCTTCCATTCGACCTGGTGCCGGTCTACTATACTGATACTCATACTTGATGGCATCGCCGACCGCTGCGGGCGACCTGACCGATCTCGACCGCCAGTTCATCGCCAAATCCGAAGCCTGTATTGCTGACGGCATCGTATTGCGCGATTGGTGCCTGGCCCACACCGGTATCGCGGTCTTTCCGCTCAATCTGAAGAAAGTCTTCCAGTTACCCAACCGCGCCGTCGGCTATTTCGGCGAGTTCCAGCTCCACGGTAAGACCACCAGCATCATGGGATGCCGGCAGGAAGTCGAGTTCGCCAAGCTCGATGACCCCGATGGCCCCAGGCTCCTTCAGGATTTTGTGCTGCGCGAGTTTCTGAATCGCGCCAACTGGACTTACCCCGACGGGTGGCCCGGCGGATTCACCATCACGCGATCGCTTTATCAGGCCTGCGACGGGCGATACGGCAAGTTCCCGGACAACGAAACGAGCGGCGCCGTCGACTGGCGCGACCTCGGCCTGGCCGGCTCGGACCGTACCTACCGCTGGGTGCTGCTGACCGTGCAAATTCACGACTTCGTCATGAATTTCGGCCCCATTGTGAAGCACTTGAAGGAAGCCGCCTGCGTGGTTCCCGCGCCGGAATTTACGCTGGTGAGAGAGAAACCGGCGCCGGGCGTCAAGCTGGAAATTCAAGTAGGCTACCCGTTCGCCGATATCGCGCCCATCAAAAATTTCTTCGGCTTCGGGCCAGGCAAGTTCGGCATCGCCGTGAAGCTGTATTCTTTCGACCTGATGGAGGACAACACCATTCGCGTGCGCATGGAGTTCGCCGCCGCGCCCCGTTGCCAGAAAGTCTTCGACTTCGGCCCGCACATCCCCGATCCGATCTACGGAACCGCCGCCCTGCTCGGAAAGCTCACCTTCGGCGCTTACAATCCCGAGGGTGTCCATACCAAAATGGATAGCGAGATGCTCGCGCAGCACAGTCGTGTGCACCAGGCCCTGATGGACGGTGCCGCGCGAGTCTGGAATCAATGGCGCGAAGAAAATCAAGTTCAAGCCTCGGCGGCTCAGCCGGCCCCCAAGTGAGGACCCTCGCGGTTCTCGCCGCTCTGTCCCTATTCATCACCATGATCGCGGGCGCCCCCGGCCCCGCGGACATCCGCTTCACCGACGTTACCGCCGCAGCCGGAATCCGTTTCACCCACAATGCGGGCAAATCGGGCAAGAAGTATCTGCCCGAAACGGTGGGCTCGGGCGCGGCGTTTATCGACGTGGACGGCGACGGGTGGATCGATCTGTTCCTGGTCAACAGCAAAAGCTGGACGCCAGGCGCGAAGAAAACGCTCGGCGCGCTTTACCGCAACAACAAGAACGGAACGTTTACCGACATCACTGCGTCGAGCGGCCTCGACGTCGAAATGTACGCGATCGGCGTCGCGGTGGGCGACTATGACAACGACGGCCGCGACGACTTTTATGTCACCGCGCTCGAAGGCGATCACCTGTTTCACAACGAGGGCGGCGGAAAATTCCGCGACGTCACGAAACTCTCCGGAATCCATAACGCCAACTTCGGCACCAGCGCGGCCTGGTTCGATTACGACAAGGACGGCAAGCTCGACCTGTTCGTCGCCAATTACGTCCAATGGACCGAAAAGGGCGACCAGTTCTGTTCCATGGACGGAACCACCAAGTCCTACTGCACTCCCGAATCCTACAAGGGCACAGCCAGCAAGCTCTATCACAACCTCGGCAACGGACGATTTGAAGATGTCAGCGCCAAGGCCGGGTTTTCCGATGCCTCGAGCAAGTCTCTAGGCGTAGCCGTAATCGACTACGACGGCGACGGCTGGCCCGACCTGTTCGTCGCCAATGACACGCAATCGAACAAGCTCTATCACAACAACCACAATGGAACCTTCACCGATTCCGGGATGACAGCGGGCGTGGCGCTGGGCGAGGACGGATCGGCGCGCGGCGCCATGGGAGTCGACTGGGCCGACTACGATCGCTCGGGCCGCCCCAGCGTCCTGGTCGGGAATTTCTCAAATCAGATGCTGAGCCTCTATCACAACGAGGGCGGCGGGCTGTTTCTCGACCAGGCCGCCACCTCGCCGGTCGGCCGCGATAGCCGCCTGTCTCTCACCTTCGGGGCGTTCTTCTTCGATTACGATCTGGACGGCTATCCCGATATCCTGGCGGCCAACGGCCACATCGAAGAACAGATCGAGCGCTTCCAGCCCAAGATCAAGTACAAAGAGCCGCCGCTGCTCTTCCACAACGCTGGCGGCAAGAAATTCGAAAACGTGTCGGACAAGGTCGGCGCCGACTTCACCGTGCCGATGGTTGCGCGCGGAGCGATCTTTGGCGACTACGATCACGACGGCGATCTGGACGTCCTGTTCACCAACAGCAACGGACCGGCCAGATTGCTGCGCAACGACGGCGGCAACCGCAATCACTGGATCTCGATCAAGACCGTAGGCGCGAAATCGAACCGCGACGGGATCGGCGCAACCGTGCGGATCGAGAGCGCCTCCGGCAGGCAGTGGAATACGGTGCGCAGCGGATCGTCCTACGCCTCCGAGAGCGACCACGCGCTGACGTTCGGATTGGGCGCCGACACCAGCGTCAAGACGATTCAGGTGGAGTGGCCGAGCGGCGTCAAGCAGAGCTTCGCCAACGTCGCAGCCAATCAATTCCTGACCATCGACGAAGCCAAAGGCATCGTCGCAAAAAGCGCGAAGTAGTCAGGGGATCAGCATCACGGGCGCTTGCCAGAAGGCGGCCTTCTGGCTGGATGGATCGAGAATCGTGACCTGGCAGTTGTACTCGCCCGGCGGGAGTTTCGTCAGGGACAAATCGAATTTCAGCGGAGTCGTTTTCAGCCGATTGTTCAGCGATTCGTTCACCTGGAGCGGCGGCGTCTCGAATGCCTTGGTCTGGCCGCGATAGAACGTGACGAAGGCCACCAGCGGCTTGGCTGTTTCGGCGGTCTGCTGATAAGCGTGCAGGTAGACGTACAGGTCGCGCGATTTTGAGAAAACACGCGTCACGCTCGGGATCAGCTTCTGACCGTCCTGCATCAGCGGATTCACGCTCTCTGCCAGGCCCTTGTCCTTGGCGGCGTTGAAAAGCGCCTCCCTCATATCGACGCGCTGGCTGCTCAACACCACCGAACTAATCGCAACCCGTTTGTCTTCCTTGTTGAGGTTCGGAATCACGAAGGAAGTTTCGTACGTGCCGATGCGGCCGGTCTCGGAATCGCGGGCGAGGAACTTCACGCGGTATTTTCCGGGCAGCAGAGTGAAGCCGGTGTCGTATTCGATGGGCCGCTTGGCGAGTTCGGCGGCGGTGGAATCGGAGAGCTTGATGTCCGCCACCTTGTCACGGACGTTCTGCACGGTGGTTCCGAAATCGTCCTTCACTTCGCCGATAAAGTCCAGCGAGGTGTGCTCGGCGCCGCCGCGCTTAGCGAGCGCCAGTTCACTGCCGGGTATTTTGACCACCAGCGGCACGAAGTACTCGGCGCGATTGAGCTGGAAGTAATCGAGCTCCATCGCAATCGTGAGCTCGGTGACCGGATCGCCGAGCATGAGCGCGTCTTCGAGCTGGCGCTCTTTTTCGGCAGTGGTAAACTTGCCGAACTGCTTGCCGGCGAAGTACCCCTGGCGGAAATCAAGCGAGGCCGCAAGACCGCTGTTCAAAGTGATCTTGATGCGCCGGAACTTCCCGTCCAGCGCCGCGTTGGTGGCATAGTAGCCGATGATGTAGTAACTCGAGATGGCCTGCTGGGCCTGCGTCATGCCGCGGCCGAGATCGTTGTAGTCGAGTAGCGCTTTGCCTCCGGTATCGCTGGCCAGCGCCCACAGCGTATCCTGCGACTGCTGAAAGCTCGTATTCATGGCCATCGCGCCGGTGCCGTTGTACATCGACACGCCTCCGGGCGAGCCACGGGTGGCGTCGCCGAGCGGCGCTTGCGCCACCAGTCCGCGCGCATCGATCGACCAGATCGAGACACCGGAGCGGATCGCGGCGTTGATGGTCGCGTGCAACTGCGCCTGGTTGTCGACGCCGTTCAGACGGAGGCCGCTGGCGAAGTAGACCAGCGCTTTTTTCTCGTTCAGCGTGCCCAGCATTTTGGCGGCAGTCTGCAGCGCCGAGAGCTGGCGGTCGGTGTTGAAGATGTTGAACTCGGAATCGTCCTGGCCGAAGGCCGCGCCCGTATCGGCCGTGTCGGTGGGATCGGTGGAGTTCTGATCCTCGCCGACGATCAGGGTGCCGACGATGCTGAGCAGACGCTCGCGATCGGCCGTAAAATCCTGCAGCACTTGCACCGCGCCGTTCTGGTAGACCATCAGAGCGACCAGGTCGGCCGGGGTCAGCTGGGTCTGGATGAACTTCGTAGCGGCAGTGAAGGCGCGGATCTGATCGGGCGGCTGCATGCCGCTCATATCGAAGTACAGGGCGAGCAGGCGGCGATCCTGATACTTCACGCTGCCTGCAGCTTCCGGTGCGATGTAGGAATGCGGCAGCCGCGCGAGCGGCGTTGCGGCCACCGGCGCGGGCGGCGGAGCGTCGGCCGCCGGTTCCTCTAATCTCTGATATTCGAAAAGTTTGATCGTTTGCGGCGCGCCGTCCTCGGTGACCGTGAAATCGGACGCCTTCAGTCCTTCCACCGGCTTCCCGCTTTTGTCGCGAACCGAGACGGTCTCCACCACCAGCTGCGAATTAACAGTGAATGTTGTCGTCGCGGCCGCGCCCGTACTGTTCTGTCCGATCTGCTGCGCGCCGGCGGCAAGAACGAATGCGAGAAAGATGCTCAGGAATCGGCGCATGTCAGAACCTCAGACGGATGGTGGTTTGGATGTTGCGCATGTTGTTGGCCGAGCCCGGCAGTCCAAACTGGGAGCTTGAGATGGTGGTGTTCCAGCTGGGAAATGTCACGTGATTGAGCGCATTATTGGCGTCCAGGCGGAAGTCCAGGTTGAATCGCTCCGTGAGTGTAAACGTTCGGCCGAGGAATGCGTTGAACGAAAACTGAGACGGGCCTATGATCGAGTCGCGCCCGGCATCGCCCCACTGGCCTGAGGGCGGCAGAGCGAACGCCAGGGGATTCAGGCTGCGTCCTGGGGCCGCGGAGTAAAGCGGCGCGCCGGTGTAATCGGGCCGCAGCGGGCCGGTGACGCCCGTTCCCTGCACGGGACTCAGGTAAGTGGGAGTGAGCGGCGTGCCGGTTCCGACCGTGATTGAATCGCCTACGGTCCACTGCTTAAGCAGGGCGCCGCGCCAGCCGTTGGTGAGCGCACCGCCGTGGATTCCCATGCCGCTGGTGTACTGCATCTGCACCGTCAGCTTGTGGCGCTGATCGAAAGGCGAGAGCCCGCGCTCGCCGCTCAGGTTGAGCCAGTTCTGCGCGATCAGCGGCAGGCCCTGCCCGTGACCGCCGAGAGCGGCGTCGTCGATCGCCTTAGAGTAGGTGTACTGCAGCGTCGAGGTGAAGCCGGCCTGCAAGCGGCGGCGAAGCTGGATCTGCCCGGCATTGTAGGTGGAGTTGCCGTTGGAGGTCACGTACTGAAATCCCGACGGGCACGACAAGCAGGGATTCGTCGCGCCTACCGGATAGGTGTTGGGGAGAAAATCCTGTGCCGCGCGCGTTCCTTTGTTGCCCAGATACGACGCGATCATGACGAGGGCGCCCGGCAGATCACGCTGCACCGATACCTGCCACGTTTGTAAGTATCCAGGCCGGAAACCGGGGTCGACCGCGAAGGTGTTGTTCGTGATGTTCGGCGAGGCGTTGAAGCCGCTCTGGAGCGTGAGCGGATCGGCGGCGCTATTTTGCACCGTCAGACTCTTCGAGAGCGGCGACTGCTGGGACATCAAGGTGGCCAGCGTTTGATAAACGGAAGTATTGTAATAAACGCCATAACCGCCGCGGACGACCATCGAAGACGCCGCTAACGGCCTCCAGGAAAAGGAGATACGTGGTTGTATGGCTCCCTTGTAGGAACGCATCAACGTATCCGGATATGTCGTATGTGTCAGCGGGCCTACAGGATTTTGCGCCACCACCGGAGCCACTGCAGAGAAGCCGGGCGCGACGTCCAGATTCACCAGCCGGCCGTACTTTTCCGAGATCGGCGACCAGTATTCCCATCGCACGCCCGCATTCAGTGTAAACCCGGGATTGACGCGCCAATCGTCGTTGACGTAGGACTCGAGCGTCTGCGCGCGAAGATACTTGTCGGCGTTGCCAAAAGCGATGGCGCTGGTGTCGGGGACACCCAGCAGGAAGTCGGCGAAGTCGGCGCCCGAGGCCGCGCCGGTGAAGGTGAACGAGCCACGCGGATTCTGCTGCGAGAGAATGTTGAACTGCTGGCGGCGGTAGTCGCCGCCGAACTGGATGTTGTGGCGCGGGCGCGACCAGAGGATGTCCTCTGAGACGCCGGTGGTCTGATTTTTCGTAATGGATGGAGCGCTATCTGAAAGCGCCGTCAGGCCGCCGATAAAGTTGAGCGCAGGCGGCCCCCAGTTGATCGGCTCCTGATTGTTTCCGCTAATGCCAGCGTCGCCGGAGACGTTCACGCGGTTGGCGAAGAATGGCGTCAGATGCGTGGCCTGCCGGCTGAACTGCACGCCCGTGTTCAGAAAAAGGCGGGGCGTCAGATTGTGGCGCCAGCCGGCGTTGATATTGAGGCCGAGCGTATCGGTGGTGTCGAGGAAGCCGAACAGGTTGGGATTATCCGAGCGCGAGCTCTGGAGGGCGAACAACCCGGAGACCTGGTCCTTGCGGCCGATGGTTTTCGTGATGCGCGATTGCATCGCGTCCTGATGCTGGTTCTGGAAAACCGGGATCTGGAAGTTATACGCCGCACCGGTGAAGTTCGCCGTGGGGAACAGATGGAGCAAAGCCTTGGCTTGTGGGCTGATCTCGGAAGCGGCAATCAGATTGTTCGGAATCGGCGCCCCGGTGGCGGGATTCGTGAGCTGGACAGGCTGGCCGCGCGCGTTCAGCACGTTCGAGAAATCGCCCGCGCGCTCGGCGTCGGTGGGCACCAGTCCCGAAAGATTGCTGGCATTGCGGTTACGCGTCCACTGGTAATTCAGGAAGAACATCGGGCCGTTTTGGAGCAGGCGCGGAATTTTCAAAGGTCCCCCGAGCGCGAGTACGCCCTGCTCGTGGTTGTAGGAAAGCTTGGCTGTATTCTGACCGGTAAGTGAAAACGGCCGTGCGTCCAGCGCCGAATTATCGAAGATCAGGCCGATGTTGCCGTTATACAGCGAACGAGCGCCGCGGCGGTTGTTGCCGAACGCGCCCGCCTGGGCGAAGGGCGAACTGGCGGCGTTGTTGGCGGTGCCGTTGATGAGGAAGCCGTCGGCCGCGCGCTGGCTGAGATCGGAGGAGCTTTGCTCGTTCGCGCTCTGGGCGGATGCCGGGGGCTCCGACGCGGGAGTGCCGGTGGCGTTCACTTCGGTACGTTGGAAGCCGGACTTGGTATTGGTGGCCGTGGTCTGGCCTTTCTTGGGCTTTGCGTTGGAGGGTGGCGCCGGCGCTTGCGCTGCGTTCGAGGCTGGTGGACCAGCCGGCATGGTCGCGGTTGCATCCGACCTGGCTGAGGCGGGCGCGGATGCTGCGGCCGCAACGGATGAGAGACCCTGGATCTGGTCGAGCGGCAACATCTTCAGATCCCAGTCGGCGGGTTGTGTCGCACCGGCGATGGTCACGTCCTGGTGGACGGGCGCGAAGCCGACCATGGTGACATCAAAAGTCCAGAGGCCGTCGCCAAGATCAGGAAACACGTAGTTGCCCTGCGCGTCGGTGACGGCGGTCAGGGTCTTGCCGGACTGCGTCGCGACAACGGTGGCGCCGGGAACAGGGAGACCGTTGAAGTTGACCTTGCCGCGGAATTGCGCCGCCGTTAACAGGAGCGACGCGAGCGCGACAATCGCGATGTTGGCGAGGCCCCGCACTCAGTTTTCCGAGGGTTTCTCTACGCGGTCGATCACGAGCGTGTCGACCGGGCCCTTGGTGGATTCCAGGCGCAGGCCGAGCTGTTCCTGGATGGCAGTGAAGAGGGACGGGCCGTTCGAATCAGACGGTGGGGGCTCCATACCGAGCGGCGCTCCCGCGGGTCCCATGGATTGTCCCGGGTCGGGTGTCCATTTCAGATCGAAGTCGAAGCGGCCGGTAAGGCCGGTGTGATCCAGGACCGGGCGCCCGAGGGGATTGGCGAGGGTAGTGATCAGCATTTGCAATTCGACTCCTCGGCCGGTCAGCTCGCCCATGCCCATGCGCATCATTCCCTTCGGCATCGCGCCCTTCGGCATCGCGCCTTTCGGCGCGGCTTCGTTCAGGCCACCCGCCCTCGCCATGCCCTGGTTCGGCGCGGGCTCATTTGGCATGGTCACTGCAATTTCGGCGGCAGGCTTGATCTTCGGCCCGCCTTTGGCGACGACCAGGGCGTAGACCGGCTGCTCTTTCGTCTCATGACGAATCGCGAGCTGGAAGCGATCGGCCAGCAGCGCCTGAAGCCGCGCGCGCAGTTGTTCCTGCATGGTCTTGCGTTCACTGTCGGACATCTCGCGCGGGTCCTTAGCATCCCCGCCCGAACCCGGAGGCTTGGCCGTGACGTCAAAGCGATCGGTATTGATCCAGCTCGGCCCGCCGGAAACCTGGAAATCGCGCACGTCATAGGCCTGGGTGATGAGCATCTTGAGCGTGGTGCCCATGGTCCGCATCCCACCCCCGGGCAGCAACTGGAGCATAATGCCATGAGCATCGCCTGTAGACGGCTTGATGGTGGCGACCTCGAAGGTAAGCGGAGGTGACGCGGTCTGCGCGGCAAGCAGGGCGGCGGCGGCGAACGCGGTCCACGTGGCGCGGATAGTCATGGGTTTTGCTCCTCCTCGGCCGGCTTTCAATGACAGACGGCTAATTTCCGGTTGTGTCCCGGAAAAATTCGGCTAAAAGGGTACTGACGTTACGAATCTCTGGGGTTTATCCCAGTGCGGCCCTTTCTTGATCGTAGCCGCGGCACTTCTTGATTTTTGGGCAGCGTCTCAGCGCAATCGATGACCATCATGCCGACGCTCCTCCGCGCCTTTCCATGAAAGACGCCAATCTTCTTCGGTTTGTTCCCGCAATATTGGCCGATGGCGCCCCTGGTTTCACGAATCATTGAAGTTCCGGGGTGCATGCAATGTTGCATCGTCGGATTGCTGACGGTCGCGCTCGCATCGCCGAGTCTCTTCAGTTGGGTGAGGGATGTTCGATGCTTTCGATGACGAACCAATCCACCGGCGCCCGGCGTGCCTCCATCTTCAGGCCGAGCCGTTCGAAGATCAAACCGAGGGTTGGACGGGTTGGATCGGACATGGCGATGTCTTCGGCGGTCGGTTCGCGGCCGGGTGGGATGATTCGCGGAAGCATCGGCGCCCAACCGTCCGTGTCGACTTCGAAGAGTCCCTCGATGCCGGTCTGATTCACCATCGGACGATCCGACCAGTTTTCGGTAAAGGTCACGATGTCTGAGACCGAGATGGCCTTGCCATGAATTCCCCGCCCCATTCCTCCAATGATGCTGTGGCACGAGGTACCGCTGAAGATGCCGGCATCGACCGAGGGGCAATCCTTTTCTTCTATGCGCGATTTCTGCAGCTTGGGCCCAAGTTTTCCAACGACCACGGCGTACACCGGGGCCTCGCGTGTCTCCCGGCGCATAACGAGTTTGAATCGATCGGCCAGCAGATGCTGGAGCATCAGCCGGATCTTCTCGTCCCGCTCCTTGGAGGAG
>Ga0070734_10003792_pt1 | contig 15221 bp, 17 predicted proteins | sample Coa_R1_8_FD_66444 | JGI IMG/M metagenome (GOLD analysis project Ga0070734, IMG submission 66444) | Surface soil microbial communities from Centralia Pennsylvania, which are recovering from an underground coalmine fire - Coalmine... | ecosystem: Environmental > Terrestrial > Soil > Unclassified ...
GTAGAATCCCTTATGAATGACAGACAACCCTATTCCACTGACTTAACCGACGCCCAATGGGCGATCCTGGAGCCCTTCTTTCCCAAAGTAGATCGGCCCGATAAACGCAACGGAAGACCCCGAGAGTATCCCTATCGCGAGATCCTCAACGGCATCTTCTTCATCAATCGCGCCGGATGTGCCTGGGCGCTGATGCCCCATGACCTGCCTCCCTGGCTCAGTTGCTATGGCTACTTCAACCGATGGAGCCGCAACGGCTTCTGGGAGAAGATCCATGCGGCTCTGCGAGAAGCCGACCGAGAACAGCTCGGACGCCAACCCACTCCTTCTGCCGCCGTTATGGACAGCCAGTCTGTCAAAACGACGGAAAAAGGGGGCGCTCTGGCGAGGACGACATCGGTTATGACGGGCACAAAAAGGTCAAAGGACGCAAGCGCCACCTGCTGGTAGACACCGATGGACGGGTTCTGAAGGTGTTTGTCTCGGCAGCCGATCAGAATGACCGAGAGGGAGCCAAGCACCTGTTGACGGATTGTAAAGGCGACTATCCGCGTCTTGAGAAGATCTGGGCGGACGGTCAGTACACAGGTTGGTTGATCGATTGGGCCAGCGAGACGCTGGGCATTGGCATCGAGATTGTGTTGCGCTCCGACGACCTGAGCGGTTTTGCAGTGTTGCCACGTCGTTGGGTAGTGGAGCGGACGTTCGCCTGGTTAGGCCGGTACAAGCGTCTGGCGAAGGACTATGAGTTGAACCCGGTCCATAGTGAGAGCATGATCTATGTGGCTATGACCCAGATGTTGCTCAGGAGGCTCGCTCCATGACTTTTTCTAAACCCTCTTATATTACTGCTCCAGAAAACACGCTTGGTGTCATCGGCCTCCTTCAAGAAGACCTAGGCAGGAACTGGCTTGATTTCATGGTTAGACCGTTCGATCGTAATGGCGAAATGTTTGGTCTAAAGCCTTCTGGTTTTCGGCTTTTTATTCCCACCTCTTGGATAGGCGAAGGAGATGATCGTTTGAAATGGCTGTCAATTGATTGGAAAGAACAGGTAGAACCGACGGCATTTGAGAATGGATGGACGCTACTGCAAGCTGGTACTTGTATCGATCCAGCAGTGAACTATGAGGATCTTGCGTCAAGCCAATCCCTTTTCACCGAAACAAGCAGAGGACACCTTAACAATGGATTGGCAGAATGGAATTTTGATACACCAATCTCTGGATATAATGATGACCGATGGAAAACGGCCCTGTCCCTTATCTGGGCAGAACTCATGTCATTACCGTATATTCCTTACTCTATACAGGAACGCAGAAGCGTGCTTGCTCAAGCATATAACGTACTTCGTCCTTATATAAATTTGTGGGAGGCGAATTGATGTCTCGTTAAGAAGTCAGGACGGGATAACAGATAAAGCCAAGTCCCTCCCCTGAAACTCCAGAGCGCCATCATCAGGCGGATCAACCCTATGGTATAATGCCGACATAGAACCGAGGGCAAGGGGGCGGAGTTGAGAAAGAGACGTACACGTAGCCATATTATCGCTGACCTGAGCGCAAATCATGTGGAACGTCAAGCATTGCTCTGCGGTTATTCCGTAGAGCGCATCCTTCATGACTATGGCGTTGATCTGGTTCTCTATACGTATACGGAAGAGGGAGAGGTTGAGGCGGAGACGATCAAAATCCAGTTGAAGGCGACCGATAACCTTCCTGTTCTCAAGGATGGAGAGACCATCGCCTTTCCGGTCGAGCGAGCCGATCTGGAATACTGGTTGGGAGAGTGGCTGCCTGTTATCCTGATTGTTTTCGATGCGCAAGAAGAGGTCGCCTATTGGGTCTATGTCCAGGCATATTTTCAGAATATCGCCCGTTTTAATCTGGCTCTGGTCGGGGAAACAACGACCATCCATCTCAATAAATCTGATCTGGTAGATCCCAGTGCGATGCGCCTGTTTGCCCGCTATAAGGCCAGCATTATACGTCAGCGCCCGGAGGTTATTCATTATGATGTCTAATACACTCACATCCGAACAGATGGAAACACTCCTTCTGTCGTTGGGGTATAAGCTCTATCCCTCAAAAGGGCCTCAGCGCGTTTTCGAGAACCGGGAGTTCGATGCCATTCAGCTTCTACCGCCTGCGGGTAAGGAACCCTATGCGCGACTTGAGCATCTGATGACGTTGCGAAAAGTCTCTGTCGAGAAGGGGATCGTGGACGAGGAGACATTTGAGGCGTTGTTGGAGAAGGCGCGTCAACGACAGCCAGAACCTACTGCCAGCCCGACTGCCGCCTGAAATGCTGCCTCTGATTTCCCTCAATAGCCCCTCTGAATGCTGGTGTGAGGTTGCCGGGTTGGGTCGCTAAGGCGCGATTCTCGCTCCGCTCTTTTGGCTTCCATTGCCTCGTAGAGGCGGTTCAATCGCTCATACTCTGCTTTGAGTTCCAACATCTTTTGTCTGGCTTGCTTCAACTCTTCGACGCTGCCAGGAAGCTTCTCCTCCGCATCCAGTTGCGCGCAACCTGCGTCATAGATCGCTTGCTCATCGGGCGTCAATATTTCGCCGAGCGCGTGCTTAATATGGAGGGGCCACCATTGTTTATGGGTTGTTTCGTCCATTGTTGCCTCCGAAATAAAGGGGGTCTGCATTCATTATACTCCAAGTGTCGCTATCGGAACGGAAAAGCGGAACGGCTCTTCGGTAAGGAGAGGGTTTACTCCTGTCGCCGGTGGTCTACCTATTCAAAGTTGCCGGGATTTAGGTACAATTGCACCATGAGACTCTTGACTATGCTGAAAAGCAAGATCCATCGCGCTACCGTGACCGAAGCGGACGTCAACTATATAGGCAGCATCACCATTGATCGTGATCTGATCGATCGCACGGGGCTTTTGCTCGGCGAACTCGTCCATGTCTGGAATGTGGACAATGGGGAGCGGTTCGAGACCTATGTCCTCGAAGGGGAGCGGCATAGCGGCGTCATCGTCGTCAACGGGGCGGCGGCGCATCGGGTCAAGGTCGGGCATCGGGTGATTATCACCGCCTTCTGCCTGACCGACGAACCCGTCCAGGCGAAAGCCATCCTGGTGGATGAACAGAACCGTTACGTTCGCGATCTTTAGGAGAGAACGTATTGATCTATGCGATAGGCGACATACACGGCCAGGTGACGATGCTGCGGGCGCTGCTGGATAAGCTCAAGGCCCTTCCCCTTACGGACGAGGACACGCTGATCTTCATCGGCGACTATGTGGATCGGGGCGAGGACTCGAAAGCCGTGATCGAGACGTTGATCGCCCTCAAGGGGGAGCGGCCCGATACGGTCTTCCTGCGCGGCAACCACGAACAGCTTATGCTCGACGCCCGCGACAGCGATCCGCCCCGAATGGGCAGCGTGCCCGGCGCGTTCATCTTCTCCGACCCGACGCTCCTCTGGTTTCAGAACGGCGGCGAAGAGACGCTCTTTCCCTATACGGACGACCTGAGCGACGAACAGTACCTGCGCTGGTGGGAGGCGATCCCGGAAGCGCACTGGAAGTTCCTCAAGGAGACGCGCCTGGAGTACAGCGCGGGCCGCTATCTGTTCGTCCATGCCGGGCTGCTGCCGCAGGGCAAGATGTGGGAAGGGCAGACACGCGGCTTCGACCCGCGCCTCTGGATCCGCGAGCCGTTTCTCTCCAGCCGGGACGATTTCGGCGGGCGCATCGTGGTCTTCGGGCATACGCCCCAGATGAGCGGCAAGCCGCTGCTCCAGCGCAATAAGATCGGGATCGACACCGCCGCAGTCTTTCGTGGGGCGCTCACGGCTGCCGTCCTCGACCCGTCAGCCACCGGCCGCCGCGCTCCTATGCCCTTTTTCCATCAGGTGCCGTACATGGTCGCCAAGCCCTGATGATAACGCGTGAGTAGAAAGCAGACAAACCCATGCTCTATGCGATAGGCGACATACACGGCCAGGTGACGATGCTGCGGGCGCTGCTGGACAAGCTTCGATCTGTGCCCCTGGAAGACGAGGACACGCTGGTCTTCATCGGCGACTATGTGGATCGGGGCGAGGACTCGAAAGCCGTGATCGAGACGTTGATCGCCCTCAAGGGGGAGCGGCCCGATACGGTCTTCCTGCGAGGCAACCACGAACAGCTCATGCTCAATGCGCGCTTCGGGCCGCCTCCGCAGCCCGCGCCGCGAGAGGGCTTTATCCTGCACTCCGAACTGACCCTCAACTGGCTGCAGAACGGCGGCGCCGATACGCTGCTCTCCTACGGCGTCCAGGATTTTCTGCGCTGGTGGGAGGCGATCCCGGAAGCGCACTGGCAATTTATGCAGGAGACCCTGTTCGAGTACGTTACGCCGCGCTACCATTTTGTCCATGCCGGGCTGCTGCCGCCGGGCGAGACCTGGGAGGGAACGGGATGGGATCTGGATCCGCGCCTCTGGATCCGTGAGCCCTTTCTCTCCAGCGAGGCGGATTTTGACGGGCGGATCGTCGTTTTTGGGCACACCCCCATGCGTGACGGGAACCCGCTCGTTCTGCCGAACAAGATCGGCATCGATACGGGCGCGACATTCGGCGGGCTGCTCTCCTGTGTCGCCTTCTCCCCGGTCGAGACCGAACCGGCGCTTCTCTATCAGATCGCATACGCCGTCGCGTAGCGCTTCCCATAGCAGGCCCCTCCCCTGTCGGATGGTTCCCACATTCGGGGCAAGAGCACGCGAGCAGATCCTTTACATACTCGTTGTCACAGCGAGGCTCTTTTCGTGTCAGACAGAACAGCATCATCCATGCTACAGATAACAGGAGACGATTATCATGCTCAAAGCCAAACTCGCCGTCGTGCTAACGACGGCCAGTCTTACGCTTTACGGTTCCCTGGTCTTGACCTCGGGCTTTCCACAGGCCTCTTCCGGCCAGAAGAAGCCTCCCGCATCCACCGGCAAGCCGAGCGCCGATACCCTCGCATTAGGGAAGAAGGTATACGACAAGAACGGCTGCACCGGCTGCCACAGCATTGCGGGCAAAGGCGGAAACGCCGGGCCGGACCTGACCCATACCGGCGATCCTGCGACCCATACGGCGCAGTGGCTCTCCGATCAGGTCGCCAATCCCAAGGGGCACAACCCCAACTCCTCCATGCCTCCGTTTGCACAGACGATCAAAGGGCAGGAGTTGACGGCGATCGGGGCCTATCTCGCCAGCCTGAAAACGGCGGCAACGCCGACGCCGAGCGGCTCGATGACCGGATACAAGCCCGATGCCGCCGTTGTGGATAAGATCGTCAAGCTGGGCGGAAGTATCGGCCCGCTGGCCCAGAATGACGACCACCTGGAGGTCAATTTCCACCTGGCGGGCGCTGCCATTACCGATTCCTCGCTCACCGTGCTCAGCAGCCTCAAGAATGTGGTGCATCTGGACCTGGGGCAGACGGGGGTCACGGATGCGGGCCTGAATTACGTCAAGGGGATGAAAGGGCTTACCGAACTCCATCTGGAGGGCACCAAGATCACGGACGCGGGTCTGGCTTCGCTGCAGGATCTGCACGCGCTCACTTACCTCAACCTCTACGGCACCAATGTCACCGATGCAGGCCTGGACCATCTCAGCCACCTTACCAACCTGCGCCACCTCTATGTCTGGCAGACGAAGGTCACACAGGCCGGAGCGGACAAGCTGAAGAAGGAGCTCCCGCAAGTGGACATCAATATGGGCTGGGAGGCTGCGCCGAAAAAATAGTACTCCCTAACCTCCGGGTTGTTGCCATCGAGGCAAGGAAGTAGGCAAGAATGTTTGGAACGCAACCCTCTTCAGAGGAACGAAAACCGGTGTCATCCGGCGAGGCCGCTCTGGCGCGGACGCTGATTGTCGCCATGCTCCTCATGCTCCTCCTGGGAATAGGGATGGGGTGGTTTATCAGCCGGAAGGCCCATTCGGGGGACCTGACGCAAGATACCGGGCCGGTTGTGTTGGCCATACAGCAGATCGGCCAACTGCATAGCGCCTCCTTCACCATGAAGGACGCGATCCGCCAGGAGACAGTGCAGGAGCCGCAGGATTGGGCGCAGGGCCTTCCAGGGGCTACCGAGGTAATCCACTGGGCCACACACAATCAGGCGGTCGTGGTGGCGGAAGGCAGTGTGGAGGCTGGGCTGGATCTGAGGCAGATTACGGGCAAAGATGTGACGCAGGTGAGGCGTCCGGATGGGAGAGTGCAACTCCGCGTTCACCTGCCTCCCATAGTTGTGTATCCGCCCACCATCCATCTCCAGGTCGAGTCCAATGAAGCCGGATGGTTCTGGCGCGATGAGAATATCGTTCCCAAGGCGCAAAAGGAGGCCGAACGACGCTTTGTAGAGGCTGCAGAGAAGGAGCATATTCGCGAGAGGGCGCAAAGCGCCGCGATCTCGACCCTGCAACAGACGCTGGCGGCGTGGGGGCAGAAGGACATCGAATTCTTTTTTTGACCTACATTTCGCCTGAACAGAGGGGGAAGGAGTAGGCTGTCGAAACAGGAAAGACATCCATGCAACCATCCATGAGGCGTTTGGTGTGCTTGCTCTTCGTGGGGCCGGTTTGCGCGCTCCTTATCACCGCAGGCTGTACCCGGAACACGAAGCCTCCCGCCCCTCCGCCGACGGACGTAGCGCCACCGGTGGCACAACTTCCGGCAAACGACTTTGTGGGGAGTGAAGCGTGCAATCCCTGCCATGCGGAGGAATGGCGCAAGCATCGGGAGAGCCGCCATGCCCACACGTTCCGGCCGATGATGGTCTCCGCCCTGGGTAAGAGCGCTCCGCCGGAGGGCCTGCTGCAAGGCACGAACAGCGCGCTAGGCGTCGTCGGTGACCATTATGTGCTGGTCAGACCTCAGACCGGCCAGCAGCGGCCTCTGGATTATGCGCTCGGTTCCGGAAAGCAGGGCATGACTTACATTGCCATCGTGCAGGATACCGCCGTGTTTGAGATGCGCGTGAGCTTTACTCCACGTACACGACAGTGGTACCCAACCCCCGGACAGGAGCAGTATGAGAACTTCCCCAATGTGGTCGGGAAAACGCACCTAAAGACGGAGGCGAGGCAGTGCCTGCTGTGTCATACGGTCACCGTTGCGGACAATGACCTCCATCCTGAACCGCGCTTTATGGGGGTAGGGTGTGAGTCGTGCCATGGCGCTGGGAGCGCGCACATTGCGGCGGCGAAGGCAGGCCGCATGAACGACCTCAAGATGGAGCATCTCGCGACGGCGGGGGGAAAACGCCTCAATGCGCTCTGCGGCGTGTGCCATCAGACCCCGGAAAATGTGGCCCAAATGCCGCAAAATCAGCGCCTCACCCAGCGGTTCATGCCCTATGGCCTGGCGCAGAGCCGCTGTTTTCAGCAGAGTGGAGACCGCCTCACCTGTGTCACCTGCCATGATCCGCACACCGATGCCGGCACGGATCGCCGGGTCTACGAAAAAACCTGTCTGCAATGCCATTCCGGTTCGCACGCTCCGGCTGTGACGGATAAGGGCGTGGCATCCACGGCAAGCGTACCGGGAAAGGTCTGCCCGATCAATCCGCGTGAGGGATGCGTGGGCTGCCATATGCCGAAGCGTAAAGTTTTCGCCGGGAACGCGATCCCCATTGCGATGGCCGATCACTGGATCAAGGTCAACAAATAGGCCAATCGAATTCTTTTTTGAGCCTGGATTACCGATGGATGCGAATGAAGTGGTCCGCCATGAAAGTAGGCAGACTGGTATTGGGTATGGCCTGCTGGGAAGGCATGTGGCAGCCAATGCATTGAGATTTTGGATTCACCGGACAGGGCTTGCCTACGACTGCGGGCTGCGTGAGAGGCTTGGTGACAGTGGAATGGCAGTTCAGGCACACGGCTTCATAGGTTTTCAGATTGGTGCTGGCGTCTGCATGAGGATTATGGCAAGTGATGCAGGAGAGCGTGTCGTTGCTCTGCTGATAGCACTGGCTCTGCATTAAACCGAAGGCTTGAAAGCGATTGGTGGCGTTACGCATCCTTTTGGCAGCCTCTGAATCTCCTATCGTGCCATGACAGTTGCCGCAGAGAGCATTCAGGCGCGACGCCGGCCGTTGGGCCAGGTTCTCCATTGCGATGCTGTTCGTGTCGCCTTTACGCATCGCCGCAACATGTGCGCTGCCAGGCCCGTGGCAGGATTCACAGCCGACACCGAAAAAGGATGTCTCCACCTTGAGAGAATCGGGAGCGATCGTGACGGCATGACAGAGCAGGCATTTTTGCCCGTCCGCTGGAGGATGCACTTTTCCCACCACATCCGGAGTGAGATTCTCCTGGCCGGGCGTAATATACCACTGCTTCTGAGCAGGAAAGTAGCTTAAACGGACTTCCACCAGTTTACCCCCAGGAACAGGAAACGCGTATGTCATGCCGGTTTTGCCCGAGCCAAGCGCGTATCGCAGCGGGGCGACTTCATCGGATTGACTGGGAGAGGCGATAGCATACTGCCCGTCTTGCAAGGATATCACGAAATCCGTTCCAGGGATCTTTCCCTGAGGAGGCGCCAGATTACCCAGGCCCTGCGGCGACGCCAGATGTAATGTCTGTGCATGACGACTATGGCTCTGTTGATGGAACTCTTCCTGATGACAGGACATACAGGCGGCATTACCGACAAAGGTGGGGGCAGGTGTGACCGGTGGGGGGACGGGGGTATCCGCGTGATGCAAACAGGAAGTTAAAAGTACCATGCAAAGGGTTGCTGCCAGCAATAGGCACAGAGTCCAACGCGAAGAGATAGGACGCATGCTTAGACCTCATGAACTTCCTGAAAACGCTATTCGGGTTGTGAAGCGCCTTCACGCAGCGTCACGACCCGGTCGGTAGCGACATCGTGGTAGGTATCGGTCTGACCGCACGGCCAGTGCACTTTTAGGGTCACGGGGCTGGAGTAGCTGCCCAGGCCGAAATGCACACGCCGGTCTGAAGCGGACATATAAGATCCATCCGTCGCGCAGTGCCGCAGCAGTTTGCGGTCTCCTGCTTCCACGGTCACCAATGCGCCAAGGCCATCCCGATTGCTCTTTGTGCCCACCAGGCGGCAGAGCAGCCAGTGGTTCGCACTCGGGGATTCATTATGGAGCAGCAGGGGAGCGCCCTCGCTATCCACCATCAAGACGTCCATCTTGCCATCATTATCGAAGTCGCCAATCGCCAGCCCTCTGCCCACAATCTGCCTGGAAAACGCCGATCCCGCCTGCTGCGTCACATCCTCAAACCGCTTCCCATTCAGATTATGGAGTACCAGGCTCTGTTGCCGGTAGGTCAGGGACCTGTCCACATCGGCGATATTATCCTGGACATGGCCGTCGGCGAAGATGAGGTCCAGCCAGCCGTCGTTGTCCGCATCGAGGAACTTCACGCCGAATGCGATATAGGGCATCGATCTCTCGGCTATCCCCAGCACACGCGAGCACTCCGTGAACAGGGCTCCGTCTTCGTTTCGATATATGCATTTCGCCTCATGAGCGAACGTCGCCACCACCAGATCGAGCTTCCCATCGTTATTATAGTCGCCCCAATCGAGACCCATCCCGCCGTGCGGATGGCCGTCGGCATCCAGGCTGGTGCCGGAGGTAGCGCCGACGTTGGTAAAAGCCCTCCCCTTATTATCGAGCAGATCGCCAGGCATCTCGTCATTGGCGATGGCGATGCTCTGCTTTCCCGAGCCGTTATAGTCGGCACAGGCAATGCCGAGAGATTTTCCGGACAGGGCGTGCAACTTACGCAATCCATACGCTTCCGTTTCATCGCGAAAAGTTCCCCCGCCCAGATTGTGGTAGTAGACAGCGAACTCCGGCTTATAGTCTTTCGGGCCGCAGGAGCCGAGGACGCCGCCGAAGTTGCACATCTGGGGCTGGACGTTCGGACCGAACACCACATAGTTGCAGATCACCAGATCCAGTTTCCCGTCGCCATCCACGTCCACAAAGGCGGCGGAGGTGCCCCACGGTTGGGGCGCGATCTTCGCGGCGGATGTCACATTTCGGAAGATGCGCCCCGGCGCAGTCGCGGTACTTCCGGAGGGGGATGCTTCATTATGCAGGAGGATGCCGCCGCGATAGGCCGTAATATAGATATCTTCATAGCCATCGTTGTCGTAATCGCCCACGGCGCACCCCAAAAAGTCTCCCGTGAGGGTATCCAGTCCCGTTTGGTGCGTGACGTCGGTAAAGTGACCATGGCCATCGCCCCGGAACAGCGCCAGTTTGGGGCCGACGAGCAGGATGTCGAGATTGCCGTCGTTATCGTAGTCCAGAAAGGCGCAGCCGTTGCCGATGGTCTGCAGGATATTGAGCGGGCGCTTGCCGGGAATGCTCCACTGATAGCGAAGCCCTGCCGGCTCCGTTACCTCTGTAAAGCGGAAAGGGGAGGGGGCCGCAGTTTTTTCAGCAGGGGTCGTAGGATCGGCAGTAGTCGGATTGGAAGCGGCGTGAAATCCACAGCCTTCCAGTGCGATACCCAGCAGAACGATCAGGCAGGACATAAGGCACGGGATCGGGATGATTCTCATAGTTCCTATCGTCAGGGGGTTTTGGAACCGGGTCGTTCCGGAAGTGGAATCGTATTATTAGTCGCCTGCTGTACAGTTCTCAGGGCATTGACTACTTTGGAGCCATGCTTTTCCAGCGCATCGGCTTCCTGCGTGAAGATCTGGGCTTTCTCCATTTCGCCTCCACTGGCGTACTCGGCAGCAAGCTCTCGGTAGAGTTTCACGTTGCCCGGTTGTCGCTGTATCTGCTCTTCCAGCATATTGATATGATTGACATACTGGGTCAGATCGGTCAGACTGGCTTCGACGACAGCGGCGTCTTTGCTTCTGCCGACCTGCTTAAAGGCGCGGACGAGCGCCGTGGTGGTTGCGACATCGCGAGGATCGGCTTTCAGGGCGGACTCCAGCAGAGGGACCGCCTCTGCGGCACGGTCCTCCTGAAGCAGCAGCCGGCCCAATTGAGAGGCAGAGGAGTAACCTGCCGGTTCCAGCTTGAGGGCGGTGCGCAATTCCGCTTCCGCCTCCTGGAGCCGCTCCGGAGTGGGGTTGACGCTGATCAGCGTCGCGGCGAGCATGAAGTGGGTTCTGGCTGCATCCGGTACGGCGACGAGCCGTTTGCGCAAAATGGCCTCGGCATCGGCGGCGCGATAGTTGACGCGCAGGGCATCGGAGTAGTCATCATAGAAGTCGGTGCGGTCGGGCGCAAGCTTCGCGGCGGTTTCAAATCCTGTCAGCGCCCTGCCCAGGTTGAGGCGCTGGTTCATATAGGCCCTGCCCAATCCGATCCAGGCATCGGCGGAATTTGGATCCTGCTTGACCGCCTTTTCGTAGACTTCGATCCCAATGGCGATTAGCTTTTTATCCACAGCCACCCGGCCCATCCCCATCAGTGCGGGCTGCCAGTCCGGATGGGCCTTCAGACAGGCGATGTACTCTAACCCCGCCTTCCCGACCGCGCCGCCCTGATAGAGCGCATCCGCCAGCGCCAGGCGCGCTCTAAGCGCGTCGGGGGCGCGTGCGAGTAGGCGCTGAAGCACAAGGACCGCCTCGCCATCCCGACGATTACGCACCAGCGCCTCGCCCCACAGTGTCTGCACCTGCGTATCGTCCGGGCGCTCTTTCGCCCACTGTTCGCGTGTGGCGAAGCCACTCTCCTCCGGATGCTTGTGCCCGTACCAGACGCTGAGGCCATTCAGGCAACTGCCCGCAGCGTAGTGATCGAGGATAGGTTCAAGTCCCTGCGGATAGATGGCTTGTGCCAGTTCTGCGGGTGCGGCAGTGCCAGGCAGCTTGCGGCAGTGGTCAATCGCATTCTGCATGGCAGGCGCCAGGGACGGGGTGCGCTCTCCGTATTTAAGGATGGACCAGGACTGGGTCCGATCTCCGGCAGCGGCGGCAGCGGCAGCCCATGTGAGCCAGAGTACGTCGTTACTCTCCCCCGCCCCCGCCGCGCGCTCAAAGAAGGGCACTGCAGCGGCATACTGATTGGCCTGACAGAGCCGTACGCCTAAGAGGGCGAGGAGGCGGCCATTGTAGGGATCGCGCTGCGCCCTCTTTTCAAGGTCGGGTAGATAGGCTTCCCTGAGTTGCGTCTCGCTCCAGGCTCCCTGTCCGATCCGAATGGCGATAAGCAAGCCCGCCAACACAAACAGCAGCGCTACCAACCCCAGACGGGAGCGCTGCTTGCGTGGTGGGGTGAGGAGAGGAGAGGGCTCCGCCGCTTTCAGAGCCTGCGTGCCGTTATCCGGGGCTGATGATTTCCGTTTTGCCTTCATAAAATGCTTATTACGTTGCAGCTCGTCTTATTCCTTCGCACCCGCGCCCCGTAATAGATCGGCGCACTTGGCGAGGGGGTGGGTATTCATGCGGGTTGCCTCGTTCAGCGCGGATTTGCCCTGTTCATTACGGACATTCACATCTGCATGGTGTGCGATCAGCAGTTGCACGGCGTCCGCACTCCCATTCCGCGCCGCATACAGCAGGGCCGTGTTGCCACTCTTATCCTTGCTGTTTACATCGGCTCCCTTGTCAATCAGCAGTTGAAGCAGATGGGGGTCTCCATTGATGGCTGCCGCCATGAGCGGCGTCGCCGCGACTTTCAGATGGTCTTCCGTTTCTGAGGGGGTCTGGGTGTTGACATTCGCACCCGCTTCCAGCAACAGTCGGACCTTCTTGAGCCTGGCATTCTCACTGCCGCTGATGTCTAAGGGCCCCGACACCGTTTTATGGTGCATGATCGCGGCGATCAGCGCCGTCGTGCCATCCTGGCTGATGACATTCGGGTCGGCATGGCGGCTCAAAAGGAGTTTGACCAGTGCATCGTCGTTCGCCCCTCCCTGTCCCCCTAACACGCGATCATTGTCACCGGCAGCATGGATGAGCGCGGTCCTGCCGAGCTTGTCTTTCACATTGACATCCGCGCCCTTCTCCAGCAGCATTTTCGCGACCTGCTCATTGGCGGCATGCATCAGCGGCGTCGTACCGTCCGGCGCAGCGGCGTTGACGTCCGTCCCCCCGGCAAGGAGTTGCTTGGTCGCATCGGCATCGCCCTTCTGCACGGCCTGTATCAGGGGGGAGAAGGATCCGCTGCTCGTATTGTGTGGCGCTATATCGGGCGGCCTTGTGCCTGCGGGCGTAGCGCCCTGTGGCGGAGCAGCAGTAGAACCAGGCCCGGTCTGGCTACAACCGGCCGCCAGGAGGATGCCGAGAACGGCGAGCGGGATCAACACTGTCGAGCTGATAGGGTAGTGTGAAGATCGTATCATAAAGATGGCCCTTGATGTAAGTACGGATCTGTTGCAGGAGAGATCATTTCATATTTTGGTTTCTGTGAGGCGCATGGCGGACAAGAAGGGCGTACTCTCTCGTCCGCTCAACACGTGGTGTTTTTGGGACTAACGCAGTTTGCAAGGGATTACTGTCCGCCGGAGGATGGCGCGTTTCCACCTTGCGCACCCAGTGCCTGCTGAACCTGCGGTCCCTGGGGCGTATTCTGCATCTGCTGCTGTACCCTTTGGCGCTCTTCCGGTGAAAGGCGTTGCATCTGATTGATGACGCTTGCCGGAACTTGGGGTGGGGTGTTGGGCGGCGGGCCTGCGTCTGCCGCCGGTTTGCTGCAGCCCGCGAATCCTATCGCCAGCGTACAGAGGAGCGCCCATGCGCCGCGCGACGCAATTCGATTTGCCATGCTCTTTTACTCTCCACTGCCTTGACAGAGATGATGAGCAGTGCATATCCCTATGCACTGCTCGAATGATACCCTATCCGCTTACGGGCTGACGATGTTGCTGGGCTTGGTGCGCTTGAACACGTAGAAGTCGTTCTGGCGAACCTGCGCCCAGGTCTGCGACTTGGCATGTCCGTCGGCATACACGTAGTTGCCCCGGTTCATGTGTCCCTTCATCGGACGGTCGGGCGAGCCACCGGTCGCCTCGTAGTTGCCACGGCAGCCACCGGGATCCGGACCGGCATAGTCGTCGCCGCTGCCCGGTACGGGCGGGAAGTTGCGGCCGGCCAGCTTGTAGGTGTCGCAGTTGGTGAACAGGTCGCCCCATGCACTACCGTAGAAGGCATCTCCAAGACCACCGGCATTATTTGGCGCCCAGGACTCGGTGATCGAGAGGGTCTCGGCGGGGGCGTCGAAACTGGCGATATTGTAGCCGCTGCCCCAGGCGCTCATACCGGTATTGGGATCCGGCCACGTGCCGGCGGTGTCGCCCTGGACGGTATCGATATTGCCGATATAACCATAGGAGCGATGCAGCTTGCCGGTGTTGGTCGAAGGATCGTAGTCCTGACCGTCCCAGAAGGCGTTGCCGTTGATGGTGCGCGGCAGACCATCGCTGGGGCACTGGAAGATCTGCTTGTTTTTGATGTAGGGGTTGATCTGGTTCTCGTAGGCGATGACGTTGAGGCCGCCCCCATTGATGGGTGGGATGGATGCGAACGCCGCAGGCATGATTTCATCATAATCCTGCGTGTACATGATCAGCCCAAGACCGATCTGCTTGGTGTTGGAGAGGCAGGAGGTCTGCCGGGCCTTCTCACGGGCTTGCGCGAAGACGGGGAACAGGATGGCTGCCAGAATGGCAATGATGGCGATAACGACGAGCAACTCGATCAGTGTAAAACCCGTTTTTCCGGTTCTCATGTTCTTTCTCCCTTGGAGAGTGGATATACAGACCCCACATCGAGTCTGCCGCGTTGGGGGTCTACGGAACGCGGCTTACGATGCGCCGCTGCCCGATAAAATCCTGATGGCTAGGATCGGATCGAGCGATAGAGAGCACATCGTACAGGAGGCTGCCTACATATGAGCTCACTCGATAGGTGCGAGATGCAGGCATATCCCAGGCCGACTGAATAATGGCCTCGGTTCGATTCCAGGGTTGGCCTGGAACACACGGATACTCAGGTTCGCCTTAAGGCAGAAGCGTTACGGAAATGGAGGATTGAGCCTGTAGCGAGGATGACAGAACAAGCATCAGGCAGGGGCAAGGCAGCGTTTGGCGCGACCTCAGGTGGGGTTGTTGACCCCTAAACGGCAACCTTGCCACATTCCTCTATTTCTCTTGATGAGACTGGGGCTTGTCTCGCAACGGTCGCGAACAAGATCACGCAAGCGATACCCATCCATCACGCGTGGAAATACGGGATGCTGTACGGTAGCCCGAGGGCCCACACGAGCTAC
>Ga0070734_10003794_pt1 | contig 15217 bp, 11 predicted proteins | sample Coa_R1_8_FD_66444 | JGI IMG/M metagenome (GOLD analysis project Ga0070734, IMG submission 66444) | Surface soil microbial communities from Centralia Pennsylvania, which are recovering from an underground coalmine fire - Coalmine... | ecosystem: Environmental > Terrestrial > Soil > Unclassified ...
GCTCCGCTGCCACCAGCTCCGCTCGACGCAGGGCGGGTCCGGCGGCTCCGGCTCGGCCCAGGGCGGCAGCGGAGCTGGTGGCAGCGGAGCTGGTGGCAGCGGAGCTGGTGGAGCGACCGGCAACAGCGGTGGAACCACCGGCAAGGGTGGCAACACCGGCAGCGGTGGAACCACCGGCAGCGGCGGCAGCACCGGCAGCGGCGGCAGCGGCGGCAGCACCGGATCGGGCGGCAACACCGGATCGGGCGGTGCGCTCACCGGCTCCAGCGGCGGCACGACGGGCTCGGGCGGGACCGGCTCGGGCGGCGCGACCGGAGCGGGCGGCAACACCGGAGCGGGCGGCAACACCGGAGCGGGCGGCAACACCGGATCGGGCGGCACTGGCACCGGTGGTAGCTCGGGCACGGGTGGCGCAGGCGGTGGCGCGGGCACCGGTGGCAGCGGAGGCTCGGGCCCGCACTTCGGCAGCGGCGGACCCTTCACCTTTCCGCAGAACAAGAAGCCGCCCTACTGCGCGCTGACCAGCGTGAGCGGCGCGTCGACCTCGGCTCAAGCCGCTTACACCTTCTGGAAGACCAACTACGTGACCGCCACCGGCGCGGGCTCCGGCTTGCGCGTTCAGGATCCGCAGACCGGCAACCGCACCGTCTCCGAGGGGATCGGCTACGGCATGGTCGCCGCCGTGTACATGGCCGACAAGACGACCTTCGACGGCCTGTGGACCTACGCCAAGGCGCACCTCAACGCCAACGGCTTGATGGGCTGGAACGTCGCCTCGAACGGCGTGACGTCGGACTCCGGCTCCGCCACCGACGGCGACGAGGACATGGCCTGGGCGCTGATCCAGGCCTCCGATCAGTGGTCCGACACGACTTACTCCGACGCCGCCAAGTCGATCATCACCGGCATCAAGAACAAGTCGATCGCCAGCGACGGCATGCTCCTGCCCGGTGACGGCTGGGGTCCGACCACCACCACCACCTACCCGGACTACTTCTCGCCCGCGTACTTCCGCGTCTTCGCCCAGCTGATGAACGACACCGCCTGGAGCACGACGATCCTCGATCGCAACTACACCATCCTGGCGAACGTGACCGGGACGTACGGCCTGGTGCCCGACTCAACCAGCAACACCTACGCCATCTACGGCAACTACACCTACGACGCCACGCGCACGCCCTGGCGCATCGGCATGGACTATTGCTGGAACGGCGACACGCGCGCCAAGACCTACCTCGACAAGATCAGCACCTTCTTCGCCGGCCAGGGCGCCGTCTCGAACATCGGCGACGGTTACAACCCGGCGACGGGCGCCAAGGTCAGCTCGAACGTGAACATGGCCTTCATCGGCCCGGCCGGAGTCTCCGGCATGGACGGCCAGCAGACCCTGCTCGACGGCGCCTTCACCTACGGCGCCACGAACGACGGCGGCACCAACAGCTACTTCGCGCAATCGTTGCGCGTGCTGACCATGCTGATGATGTCGGGCAACCTGTTCGACTACACGCGATAGCAGCCAGGGCGCTCGCGGCAAACCCGAGGCGCCCTGGAGGGGGCGAGCGAGGGACCTCAGAACAACGGTTTGATGAGCCCGTAAATGTGGCTGAGCCCGTCGCCGCTCGGATCCCCCAGCATGTTCCCGAGGTGGCACGAGAAGCAGTTCGTCCCCTGCGCGTACGTCTCGAGGGCGGTGTTGGCGAGCTGGTTGGTGCCCACGCCGTTCCCCCCCGTGGGCGGGGCGCCGAAGGGGGTCCAGGTGGCGCCCAGCATGAAGTAGTGCTTGCGCACGTCACCGCTCGGCATCTGGGTGGCGACGCTGTCGTGGATCGAGATGACCTGCGTGTTGGAAACGGCGTCCGTCCCCGGCATGCCCCAGGGGAACTTCCTGAGCGTGTCGCTCGGACTGATATGGAACGGCGAGACCGACAGGATGTCGCCCGTCGTATCGTCGAAGGTCATGTGCGCCTGGTTGAAAGGCCCCGTCGATCCCGTGGCCGAGAAGAGCCACTTGCCCGCCGTGCTCTGCCCCACCGTCTTGAGCCCCGTCGCCGAGTTGTACTGGAACGAGGCGTTCGGGGTGTCGTCGGTGTGCTCGAAGGTGGACCAGATCATCTCCGGGTGACCAGCCGCGCTTCCCACGATGTGCACGCTGACGAGCGCGAGCGTCACGGTCTTCTTCCCGGTGGGCACCCACTTGTTCGGGTTGGAGGTGTTGTACTTGGGAACGACGGCCTTCACCGTGATGTAGTGGTCGGGGTGGGCCAGCTTGGCGGTCTCGACCCACGCCGTCTTCACCTCCACGGCGAGGGCGTTCGGGTCGGGGAAGGTCGTTCCGTGCGCCGAGGCGAAGGCTTTGATCTTCGCCAGCTCCGGCGGGGTGGTCGGAAACTTCGTGGGGCCGGGCGTGATGGCGCCGTCCTTGGCTCCGGTCAAGAAGTACGCGTACACGTCGTTGACCAGGATCGTGTAGTAGACGAGCGAGTGCGTCTGCGACTCGAGCACGCTCGAGTCGGCCTCGCCCTCCTCGGTATCGATCACGTTTCCGCCCGCGCCCACGAAGATCGACTTTCCCTCCACGACGAACTTCTGGGCCAGGACGGGGCCCCCGGGATTGGTCTTCTTCTCGACGCTCTCGGCCCGGAACGGCGCCAGCCTCGGCTCGACGATCGGCTTTCCCCCCGCGTCGAAGAAGGTGACCTTCTTGCCTTCGACCGACAACCTGGCGACCTCCACCTCCTTGCCGGCGCGGTCCAGGATGACGGGTTTGCCCGTCGGGCCGAGCTTCGGCGGCTGCAGCTCGAACATCCGCCCTTCTCGGTCGAAGATGATTGGCAGCATGTGCGGGCCGGGCTTGGTTGCGCGCACGTTGAGAAAGTCGAAGATGCCTGGCTTGTGTTTCTTCAACGTTCGCTGGCCGCCGGCGCCAGGCGGCGACACGTCGTAAAAGGTCGGCGAGTCGAAGATCCGCGAGCCGCCGCCATAGACCGCAGGCGCCGGCGATGTCAGCCACAGGAACATCTGCTTCGACCACTGGTAGAACGAGCAATTCGGGACGTTGGGGAAGTTGAGGCTGTCGGCGGGCTTCACCACGCCGTTGAGGGCGGGAGTCCCGCTCTGAAACCAACTGGAGAAGGTCGCAGCCGGCACCGTGCAGGTGGGGCTGGCGTCGTTGGGGATGGTCTGCGCGCGAACCACGGATCGCCCGTCGTGACAGACCGCACAGAGAAGCACGCCGGCCCCCGCAACGACCCGACAACGGGTCCCCCGGAATCGGTCCACTCGATGTTGCGTCCTCGCCATGACGGCCCCCTTCCCAACGACGTGCGGTTAACGATCGAGACAACACCGCGCCTGTCTGGCCGCGGGTCCCCTGCTCCGCATCTAAGAACGGGGACCACCGTGGTTCTTCCGTTCGACATCGTTTCGAGCCCGCCGGCAACGGTTCTTCGGCCCAGCGGCCTGCTTTGAGCCCGCGCGGCGCGGCGGCTCCAAACAACCCTTCGCTTCGCGGACTTCCCGGCCGTCACGGTCTTTGGGCGGCGTTGCAACGATTACCACCGCGTACGTCAATCGCTCGCAATCGCGTTTGACGCCATCGCGCAGGTGGAGAGCCAGCCGGGCGCGGGCAGCAGGTTCTCGATCTGGCTCCCCTCGCAGACCTGAGGCTGCTCAGGGCGATGGCCGCTTCGTCTCGACGGTCGCCCAGGCGGGCGCGTGATCGCTGGCGCCGGGCAGGCCCCGCACCCAGGCGTCGACGCCGGTTTCGCGCAGGCCCGGCGCCAGAGCGCCGCTCAAAAGCAAATGATCGAGGCGCATGCCCGCGTTTCTTTCCCACGCCTGCCGCAGGTAGTCCCAGAAGGTGAAGACCGGCTGGTCGGGGTGGGTCGCCTTGATGGCGTCCGTCCACCCCTGGGCCAGCAGCCGCTGATACAGGGCGCGGGGCTCCGGCTGCAAGAGCGCGTTCTTGGACCACGAGCGCGTGTTGTAAATGTCGAAGTCGGTGGGGACCACGTTGTAGTCGCCGACCAGGGCGACGGGGTGGCCGGTCTCGACCAGCGCCTGCGCGTGGGCGAGGAGGCGCTCCATCCAGGCCAGCTTGTAAGCGAACTTCGGCCCCGGCTGCGGATTCCCGTTCGGCGCGTACAGGCAGCCGACCAGCACGCCGTGCACGGCCGCCTCCAGGTAGCGGCTCTGCGTGTCCGCCGGATCGCCGGGCAGCTGGCGGCGTGTCTCGACGGGCGTCATCCCCTTGGCCAGGATCGCGACGCCGTTCCAGGACGCCTGCCCCACCCAGCGCGCGCCGTAGCCCAGCGCCTCGATCTCTCGCAGCGGGAAGCGCGTGCCCGGGGCCTTGAGCTCCTGCAGGCAGACGACGTCGGGGGACGCTCTCGCCAACCACTCCAGCAACACGGCCAGGCGCTTGACGACGTTGTTGACGTTGAAGGTCGCGAGCTTGAGCAGCGCCATGGTCGGGCCGAACGCGTCGGCCGCCGGAGCCTATCTCAACCGTCTCGTTCGGGCCCGAACAGGAAACGGCCCACCCGCGACGCTCGGAAGCGATCCGACAGGGGTCGTCTGGGCCTGATGGTCCTGGTCGCCGGCTCGCGCGCGTACGGAGGATTGGACACCGAGACCTGTGCGGGTGTCTGTTTGAACCGGTTGAGGCTCATCAGCTCGCGGGCGAAGGCGATGACGTCGTCCGAGCGCGCCGACTCCCGGGCCAGCATCGCGTCGAGGTCGACGGCCATCGCGCGAGCGCTCTGATAGCGGTTCGCGGGATCGCGCTCCAGCGCCTTCATGACGATGGCGTCCAGCGCCGGCGACACGTCCGGCCGGGCGCGTGAAGGGCACGGGACGGGCATCCGGAGGATCCGGTGGAAGGTGATCGCGGTGTGATCCGCCTCGAAGAGGTGCTCCAGCGTCAGGAGCTCGTGCAGCACGACGCCCAGGGAGAAGACGTCGCCTCGGCGGTCGACGAAGCCGTTCTCCAGCGTCTCGGGCGCGAGGTACGCCGGCTTTCCTTTGAGGGTCCCCTGCTGGGAGAGCGCCTGAGACGCCCGGTACTTGGCGACGCCGAAGTCGAGCAGCTTCACCGCCCCTGCCGTGGTGAACATGATGTTCGACGGCGTGACGTCGCGGTGGATGACGTTCAGGGGCGCCCCGTCGACGTCTTGCAGGTCGTGGACGTGTTCGAGCGCCCGGCAGACCTCGAGCGCGATGCGGGCGGCGACCAGCGGCGGCATCGACCGGCCGGCGCGACGAAGCGCCAGAATCGCCTCGCCCAGCGAGGTCCCGTCGACGTACTCGAGCACCAGGAAGAAGGTGCCGTCCGACTCGCCGAAGTCATAGACCTGGACGACGTTCGGATGGTTCAGCATTCCCAGGATCTTGGCCTCGGAGACGAACATTCGCAGGAAGCCGTGGTCGCGGCCGTGCGAAGGGAGGATCCGCTTGACCACCACCGTTCGCTCGAATCCGCCCGGGCCGGTGCAGCGCGCCTTGAAGACTTCGGCCATGCCTCCCACGCCCAGGAGCTCGACCAGCTGGTAGCGCCCCAGAGACTCCCCGAGCTCGGCCTGTTTCGTCGTTGACAGCACGTCGTCAGCTTTCGCAGTGGCGTCGGACGATCGCCAGCAGATCGTTGACCACCACCGGCTTGGTGACGTACGCCGCCGCGTCCAGGTCTTCGGAGGCGATCGCCAGCTGCGCCCCCGCCGACATCAGAACCACCGGAATGTGAGCCAGCGCCGAGGTCCGCCGCTGCTGCTGGCGGAAATCCCAGCCGTTCATCACCGGCATCATGAGATCGAGGCAGATGATCCGGCAGGACGCGGAGTCGGCGCTGAGGATCCGCAGCGCCTCGGCCCCGTTGGAGGCCTGCAAGACGCGGTAGTTCTCGTCCTCCAGCAGCGTGGTGAGGGCGTCGCGTGTCGCGTCGTCGTCCTCGACGATCATGACGGTCTTGCGCTGCTGGATGTCGTCCATGCGTGCGGGCTCGAGAGAGTCGCCGCACCAACCTAAGGGGAGTTCTTAGTCTGTCCATGCCCCCTCGAGCAGTCGGCACGAACGACACCCGGTGTCACTCCCTAGGAATCGCCTCCGCCCTGTTACCGATCGGGAACCGAGCTCGGCCGTGAGGCTACCGATCCACCCCACATTCGCCCGGAAGCGTCCCGCCCCGTCTGAGGGAACGCCTGAGCGGCGCGGCCGGCATACCGCCTGCAAAACGAGGCAGGCGAATGACTCCCGAGCTTCCACAGCCACGCCCCCTCGTCCCCTTTCCAGCGCCCGTGGACGGACTCGCCGCCGGGACGGTGCTGCACGACACCTACCGGATCGTTCGGCCGCTCGCCGAAGGGGGATTCGGGAAGGTCTACCTGGCGGCGCACACGCGGCTGCCCGGACAGTTCGCCGTCAAGCTGCTGCATCGGACCCTGGCCCGGGACAAGGAAGCGCTGGCCAGGTTTCGCCAGGAAGCGGAGATCACCTCGACCCTGAGCCATCCGCACATCGTCCGGATGATCGACTACAACGTGACCGAGCGCGGTGTCCCGTATCTGGTGATGGAGCTGCTCGAGGGCCAGCCGCTGTCGCAGCTGGTCGCCGAGCACGCGCCCCTGCCGCCCCGGCGCGCGATCGCGATCGTCGAGCAGATCGCCCAGGCGCTCCACGCGGCGCACCTGCGCGGGATCGTGCATCGCGATCTGAAGCCCGACAACATCATGCTCCTGGCGGCGACGGGCGCCGACGACTTCGTCAAGATCCTGGACTTCGGCATCTCCAAGGCCAGCTGGCGGACGCGCCTCACCCAGAACGACACCGTCTCGGGCACGCCGCAATACATGGCCCCCGAGCAGGCGCGGGCCCAGCGGGAGCAGATCGACCACCGCGCCGATCAGTTTTCGCTGGCCGCGATCGCCTACACGTTGCTCACCGGGCGTGAGCCCTTCAGCGGTGAAGAGCCCGTCGTCGTCCTCTACCAGGTCGTCCACGAGGACCCGGCGCGGCCGACGGAGGTGAACCCCGCGCTCGGCATGCTCGTCGACGGGGTCATCGCGCGCGGGCTCTCCAAGGATCCGGCGAACAGATTTCCTGGCGTCCTCGACTTCGCTGCCGCGCTGCGCGCCGCGCTGGTCGAGACGGGCGACTCCGCCTCCCAACGCCGGGAGGACGATGCGGCTCCCGCCGGCGCCCGGGTGATTCACGGGCCGGCCATCTCGCTCATCGACGTGGGCCCCGACGAGGGCCTCGCCCCGGACATCGACCAAACCGAAGCGCAGCCGCCGGGACGCGAGACCAGACGTTTGATCCGTCGGGTGCGCTGGCGGCAGCACAGACCGAGGCGCGTCGCGACGCTGGCGATCCTGGTCGGGCTGCTCGCGGCCGCCTGGTTTCACCCGGCGACACGCGACGTCACGCGCGCGGGCTGGCAGAAGCTGGAAAACGGAGTCAGCGGGTTGTTCGAGCGCGTGGAATCCCCGCTGCATCTGCGAAAGCAGGGGTGACGACCATGAAGAACTGGAGAACGCGACTGGCGGCCCTGGCGCTGGCGGGCCTGGGACTCTCGGCGCTGGCGGCCCCCGCCGCCCAGGCGGCGGTGATCATCATTCACGGCGGGCACGACGAGCCCCCGGCCCCGCCCGAGGAGCGCGTGGTCGTGCGCCGCGGTTACGTCTGGGATCGCGGCCACTACGGCTGGCGCCACCGCCACTACATCTGGGTCCGCGGACACTACGTGCGCGAGCGCCCCGGCTACGAGTGGGCCCCCGGCCGCTGGGAACGGCACGAGGACCACTACGACTGGCACGGCGGCGAGTGGCACCCGCACCGCTGACCAGTCCCGGCCCACGGACGTGCTCGGTCGCGCCAAGGGCCTCGGGCCCTAGGCGGTGACATCGACGTCGAGCTGGCGGAGAAAGTCCTGGATCACCGTCGCCGCTGCCGCTTGCAGGTCGACGAATCTCAGGCCCACGCCCAGCGCTCGGCCCTGGTGTCCGTAGAGCCACTGGACGTCGGCTGCCACGGCGATCGGTTGTGCCTGGCCGGGCAGCGTGAAGCGGAGGTTGAGACGCTCTGCCATCCGGAATCGCCGATCGGTCGCCACGAACAGACCGCCGAGCCCGATGTTCACCGACGTGGCCACGAGCGACTCGCCCGACAGCTCGAGCTCGACCGGAATCTCCACCGGCGCGCGCCCTCTTCGGAATGCGAACCCGGGCGAGCTCCGGTCCATGTCCGAATACATCGGCGCGGGGAACACTCTTCCTGAGCCGACGGTCACCGACGGTCGTCGCGCAACGGCGCTCCTACCGGCCGGCGTTCGCGGAGCAATTCAGGCCCGGCGCCTGCCCTCGCCTCAGCTGTAGCGGAGCACCACCAGCGTGAGGTCGTCCTTCTGTTCGGCCATGAACGACCGCGCCTCGTGCATGATGCGGTCGCGGACCTCGTCGACCCCCAGGTGGGCGTTGCGCTCGAGGGCGAGGCGAAGGCGCTCGAGGCCGTACATCTCGCGCTCGCCGTTCGTCGCCTCGGGGATCCCGTCGGTGTGGAGCAGCATCGTGTCGCCGGGCCCCAGGCGGAGCTCGTCGTCGACGGTGATCCCCGCGGGGACCTCGCGGGCGAGGCCTGCCCACAGCCCCCGCGTCTCGATTCGCTCGGTGCGACCCTGGGCCGCGCGGTGGATGAGGATGTCCTGGTGCGCGCCGGCGTAGACGAGGCGGCCGCTGTCCTCGTAACGGATGAGGGTCAACGAGGCGTGCTCTTCCCGCTCCAGTCGGGTGTGCACGTTGTCGTAGAGGACGGCGTTGAGCGCCCTCCAGACGTCGGCGGGCGAGGCGTCGAACCGATCGTTGGTGATCGCGGCGACGATGCTCTGGATCATCATCATCACCAGCCCCGAGTGCAGGCCGTGGCCGGCGACGTCGCCGATGCCCAGCCAGCCGCCATCCGGGAAAGGGAGGACGTCGAAGTAGTCGCCCCCCACCTCGGTCGCGGGGACCATCACCGTGGAGACCGCCAGGCGGGAGACCTGGCGGTCCTTGGGGAGGATGCTGGTCTGGATGCGCGCCGCCAGCTCGAGCTCGTGCTCGAGGCGGGCGCGCTCGGCGCGTTCGCGCTTCGTCGCCTCGGCGATCAGGCTCTCCTGCAGGGCGGAGGCCTTGAGGGAGGCGCTGATCTGTTCGGGGATCGCCTCGCTGAGGGTGAGGTCCGGCGGGTCCATCTCGATGGCGCACCACCCGAGCGCCTCGCTCTGGAAGCAGAGCGGCTGGACCATCAGCGCGTGCCGCCGGGCCGGCAAGAAGTCGTCGGGGAGAAGCGCGCCGGCGCGGAAGGCCAGACCGCCGTCGATCGACGAGAGCCCGCGCTCGCGATCCCACGAGAAGATGAGGCGCACCTGGTCGTCGACGCCCGGCGGGCGCTCGCCGTCGTGCACGACGACGGCGCAGCTCCGCACGCGCAACCCCGGCAGGTGCTTGGCCAGGGCCCGGGCGATCGACGGGCGATCCAGCGACATGCGCACCTCGCTGCCGAGGAAGGCGAGCGCCCGGAACGTCCCCTCGGTCTCCAGCCTCCGCCGCCCCTGCGCGCGCTCGGCATGGTCGCCGATCAGGATGTGGGCCCGCTCGAAGATCGATTCGACGAGCGGCAGCTCGGGCGTCGCGGCCAGATCGCGGGTGATCTCGCGCCGGAGCGTCGCCAGCGGATCGTGCCAGGCCGTGACGTTCCCCAGTTGAGCCGCCTCTCCGACGATGTCGTCGAGGGCGCTGAGGAACCGCACGCCGTCATCACCCCCGGCGAGGTCCAGCCGGAGTGACGCCACCAGGTGCTCGGCCCAGTCCGCCCGCAGCGAGGGGTCGGCCGCCGGCCCGTCGGCGACGGCGGCCCGGACCCAGCGGTCGGGAGAGGGGGCCGCGGCGTCGCTGCCGTCGACCCGCGGGTGCCGCTCGCCCCAGCGCGCACCGCGGAAGCAGCCGCACGACTGTCGGACCTGCGGCATGGTCTCGAGCATGACGTCGCCGTCCGCCTCGGCCGTCCCCGCTGGTCCCCCCAAGAGGAGGGTCACGGCCCGGATGCCGAGCTGGCGCGGATGCTGCCGCACGGTCGTCAGCGGCGGGGTCGTGAACCGCGCCTCGTCGATGTCGTCGAAGCCGACCAGGGCCACGTCCTCCGGAACGCGAAGGCCGCGGGCCTGGAGCGCGTCGAGCGCGCCCAGTGCCATCCAGTCGTTGGCCGTGACGATGGCGTCGCAGCCGCTGCCTCCGGGGCCGAACAGCCGGGCCACCGCGGCCTCCCCGGCCCCCAGGCTGAAATCGCCGGCGATGACCAGCCCCTCGTCGGCGACCAGGCCCAGGTCGCGGTGTCCGGCGCGGTACCCCTCGAGGCGCTCGTCGGCCTCGTGGCCCTTGCCGGTCACGAAGGCGATCCGGGTGCGGGCGTGCTGCTGAACCAGGTGGCGGGTCAGCGTGCGGATGCCGCTCGCGTTGTCGATCGAGACGCAGGGGATCCCGGATTCCTTGGTGCCGATCGTGCAAACCGGCAGCCCGCGCAGCCGTTCGATGAGCGCGCGCGGTCGGGGGTCTCCCTCGGCCGCTCCCATCGTGCCCTCGACGAAGATCGCGGCGTCGAGGTCGCCGGGGCCGGGCAGACGGTAGACGAAGTTCCGCGGGTCGGGGAGCGTGACGTTGCCGCCCGACAGGCAATAGAGATCGGCGCCGTGCGCCCGGCATTCTTGCTCGACGCCGTTGACGATCTCCGACTGGTAGGCATAGCTGCCCCCGCGCAAAAACAGACCGACACGAGTCCTTCGGCCGCCCATCCCTATTGCCGAAATCGGTTCGTTGCCGCGCTGCCTTGAGCGGTATCCGTCGGGGAAGCTCAGCCTTTCGTCATCACAATCGGGCCTGTAGGCGAAGGCCGGATCCGCCGATGGGGAGATCAGATGAACGCTGCGCGCCGCGTGCCGCGCCGGACGGGCTGGTGACGATGGACACCCGACTTCAACTCACGTTCGACCCCATGTGGCTCAACGTGCGCCGAATCCGCCAGTCGGTGAGCACGGCGCTGGAGGCGCGTGGGGCGGGCCTGCGGAACGCGGCGATGATGACCGCGTCGGAGCTGGTCGAGAACGCGATCAAGTACGGCGAGTCCGTCCCCGGGGCGGAGACGGTGCTGTTCTCGCTGGAGGCCACCCCCACCGTCTGTCGCATCCGGGTGGTCAACGGATCCACCAACGCGACCGGGGTGGCCGAGCTGAGGCGGCGCGTGGACGAGCTCGCCCGGGCCCAGGACAAGCAGACCCTCTACATGGCCAGGCTGGAGCAGCTGCTGGCCAACGCCGAGGAGAGCGGGATGCTGGGGGTTTATCGCATCGGGTTCGAAGGGGGTTTCGAGCTCGCCTGCGATTACACCAACAACGTGGTGACCGTGACCGCGACGAGGAACACCGATGTCTGAAGAGAAATGGCAGTTCGAACAGGATGGTCTGATCATCAACGCCTCTCGCGCGAACGGGAAGGGAACCGTCGCCTGGCGCGGGGTGAGCGACTCACGGACACCGGGGGCCTTCTTGTCTCCGGTCCTCAAGGACATCACCGAGAAGCTGAAGGGCGCCGAGGTCACCGTCGACCTCAGCAAGCTCGAGTACATGAACTCGGCGACGGTGTCGCCGCTGGTCAACTTCGTCAAGACGCTGGACGGCATCTGCAAGCGGATCCTCCTCCTCTACTCGGAGGCCGACTGGCAACGCACTCACCTGCAGTGCATGCGGGCGATCGCCACCACGCTTCACAACGTGATGGTCCAGAGCCGACGCGCTTGAGGGGGGCGACAGCGGCGCGGGGCCCGGGCGGCTCCGGGCCCGGGCCGGCCTCTTGCTGACCTTCAGGATCGGCTTGCGCGTCTCTCCCGCGTCGGCGCATGCTGCGGGAGCCCATGAGCAGGCCTGAGTCCCCTCCCGATAGCTTCCACTCACAGCACTCACCTTTCGGAGCCTTCGCCAGCTTCACCGTCGGCCTCGTCGGGAGCCAGGGCGGCTTCGGGCAATCGCTGCGCGGTCCCGCCCGGCAGAACGTCTACGTGGGATTTCGCCTGGCAGGCCAGGGCGAGGCCGGCCGGGCCGAGGCCCCCTGGCAGCTGCTGCCCTTCTTCACGCCGCCCCAGTCGACCGAGGTGGCGTTCACCGGCGAGGCCGCGACCGCCCAGCCGCCGCGCAGCGTGCGGGTGCTGGCGCCCGAGGAGTATCAGCGCACGCTCGGCTGGGCCAGCGACACCTGGCGCGCGGGCGAGGGGCGCTTCGGCTTCTGTCTGCTGAGCCCGTTCTCCAAGCTGACTGACCCGGCGAAGATGACCAAGGCAGCGGCGCGCAAGGCGCTCTCGCCGCACATCAACGGCTGGATCGAGCTCGACAACAGCCAGGGGAGCGAGCCGGCCGAGATCGTGTTCGGGGTTGGCGAGAGCGATCGCCTGTTTCGTCCGCTGCAGGACACGGACCCGTCCTTGCTGGGGTTCGCGGCGGGCCCGGATTATGGCTACGCGACATCCGCGGGCCCCGGGGTGGAGAGCCGGCAAGGCTTCGACGTCTTCCATCCCAAGTTCGAAGATTTTCGCGGGCTGCACCTGATCGGCGGCGAGTCGGCGCTGATCTTCAAGGTCCCTGCCGGGCGCAAGAAGCGCTTCCCGCTGGTGCTGGGCTTCTTTCAGAGCGGCGTCGCCACCACCGGCATCACCGCGCACTACGCCTACACGCGCCACTTTCGCGATCTGGAGGACGTCCTGGGGCACGGGCTGGCCCAGCGCGCCGCCTACGAGAAGGACGCCGCCCAGCGAGACAAGGAGCTCCAGCGCGCCAAGCTCGACGACGACCAGCGCTTCCTGCTCGCGCAGGCCACGCACAGCTACCTCGGCAGCTCGCAGCTCCTGTGGGACGAGAAGAACAACCCGCTCTGGGTGGTCAACGAGGGCGAGTACCGGATGATGAACACCTTCGACCTGACGGTCGATCACCTGTTCTTCGAGCTGGAGTTCATGCCCTGGGCCGTACGCAACGCGCTCGATCTGTTCGTCAAGCGCTACGCGTACACCGACAAGATCAATGCCGGCGGGCGCGCGGTGGCGGGGGGGATCTCGTTCACCCACGACATGGGCGTGATGAACAACTTCACGCCGCCCGGGCGCTCGAGCTACGAGTGCGACCACCTCCACGGCTGCTTCTCGCACATGACGATGGAGCAGCTGCTGAACTGGGTGATCACGGCCGTGACCTACGCCGAGTCAGCGGGCGACGCGGCCTGGCTGCGGCGCCAGCGCAAGACGCTGGTCGCCTGCGCGGAGAGCCTGCGCCGCCGCGACAACCCGGTGGCGGCCGAGCGCGACGGCATCCTCAAGTTCGACAGCTTGCGCTGCGGGCTCGACGGCGCGGAGATCACCACCTACGACAGCCTCGACGTCTCGCTGGGGCAGGCGCGCAACAACCTCTACCTCGCGGTCAAGACGCTGGGGGCCTGGGTGCTGCTGGAGCGGGCGTTCGCGCGGCTGGGCATGAAGGACGCCTCGCAGGACGCGCGCGCCACCGCCGATCTGCTGGCCGCCTCGATCGCCACCAAGTTCGACGAGACCTCGGGGACCTTCCCGGCGGTGTTCGAGGCCGACAACCAGTCGCGCATCATCCCGGCGGTCGAAGGCTTCGTGTACCCTCTCTTTCTGGGGCTGAAGGAGGCCTGCGATCGCCGCGGCCGCTTCGGCGAGCTCTTGACCAAGCTCGGGCGGCATCTGTCGGCGATCCTGCGCCCCGGGGTCTGCCTCGACGGCGAGTCGGGCGGCTGGAAGATGAGCAGCACCAGCCACAACACCTGGTTCAGCAAGATCGCGATCGCGCAGCACGTGGTGCGGGAGCTCTTCCCCGAGGCGATGAGCCCCGAGGCGCGCGCCGCCGATCGCGTCCACGCCCACTGGCAGCGGCAACCCGGCTGCGGCGCGAACGCCATGTGCGACCAGATTCACAGCACCACCGGCGTCGCTTGCGGCAGCCGGTACTATCCCCGCGGCGTCACCGCCCTCCTCTGGCTTCGCGAATAGGCAACGCCCATGAGCACCAACGTCCAACGACTGTCGTTCGTCGAGATAGCCGGCTACAGCTGCGCCGACGCGGCGGCCAACTTCGTCTTCATGACGATGATCCTGTTTCAGCTCAACTTCTACACCGACGTCTTCGGCCTCAGCGCCGGCGCGGCGGCGGCGATCCTGCTGTGGCCGCGGCTGTGGGACGCGATCTTCGATCCGATCATGGGGGTGCTGGCCGATCGCACCGAGACCCGCTGGGGCAAGTTCCGGCCCTGGATCCTGTGGACGGCGGCGCCGTGGGCGGTGGTGATGGTCCTGGCCTACTCGGTGCCGAACGGCTGGGGCCCCGCCGCCATGGTGGCCTATGCGGGCCTCACCAACACGGCGCTGATGACGCTCTACTCGATGAACAACATGCCGTACGCGGCGCTGGGCGGCGTCATCACCGGCGACCTCAATGAGCGGGCGCGGCTCAACTCCTTCCGCTTCATCTCGGTGAACGTGGCGCAGTTCATCGTCGGCGGCTTCACCTTGCCGCTGGTCGCCAAGTTCGCGATGGGGCACGACCGCAAGCATGGCTGGCAGATGACCATGGCCATCTGGGCGGTGCTCTGCCTGGTGCTCTTCGCCGTCACGTTCTTCACGACGCGCGAGCGCATCAAGCCGGTGTCCGAGGAGAGGGCGTCGCCCAAGCAGGACTTCTCAGATCTGATCAAGAGCGGCCCCTGGAAGGTCATGGTCGTCATGACGCTCATCCACTTCGCCATCCTCTCGTTCCGGGGCGGCGCGCTCTACAACTACTATCACCACTACGCCGACCAGCGGGCGATGTTCTCCTTCGTGGAGAAGCTGGGCCTCACGGCGGCGCCGCTGGCGCCTGGCGCGGCGGCGCCAGGCGGGCTGCTCGAGTGGCTCGGCTACGTGGTGCACGCCGATCCCAGCAACCTCGCAGGCTCCAACGTGGCGGACGTGTTCAACAGCATCATCAACATGCTGGAGAAGGGCGTGATGATCGTCGTCATCCTGCTCTCGGCGTCGCTGGCGCAGCGGCTCGGCAAGAAGACGGTCGCGGTGGTCGGCTTCGGGGCGTCGGCCGTCGTCTCCTTGGGGTATTACCTGCTCTCGCCCACCAACACGGGTGGCATGGCGCTGGTGACCG
>Ga0070734_10003796_pt1 | contig 15200 bp, 9 predicted proteins | sample Coa_R1_8_FD_66444 | JGI IMG/M metagenome (GOLD analysis project Ga0070734, IMG submission 66444) | Surface soil microbial communities from Centralia Pennsylvania, which are recovering from an underground coalmine fire - Coalmine... | ecosystem: Environmental > Terrestrial > Soil > Unclassified ...
GGGCGACGAGGATCTTCTTAACCTGGCCGCCATGCACTCCCTAGCCCACAAGGCAAAGGTCTTCGGAGTCGAATCGGAGGAGATCCCGGATGGCACGGCCCTGGCAGCGGTTTACTGGCTGCCCATCGGCGAGCGGAGCAGCCAGCGGGTGCTTTGACACACAATCCGGTTCGTGCTGTCTGTTTGGCGGCGGTTCGCAGAACGGCGGGGTGCCCGCCCCGCGCGGTTCTGTGAACCGCCGCTCAACAAATACGGACATCTTCAACCAGACCGTGAATGAGCAGTGCGGCGCCATCAGCGCGTTTGGAGCAAGGCCAATGTTGCCCAGCCGGTCGTTGATAATCGTTGAGCATAGCTTTCCGCACCGGGTGGCCGGGTTGTCTCCTGCCAGCTGCCGTCGCGTTGCTGCACCGACACCAGATAAGCCCGCCCACGCTGGATCAACGCTTCGATCGCCTCTTCCCTGTGCAGCCGGCCGAGCGCCAGCAAGACAATGGCCGTGTCAAACGGCTCCGGAGCAGAATTCACGTACGGCCCCCAGCCGCCTTTTTCTGATTCCCCTTTGCGGATCAGCCGCAAACAGTGTTGCCGTTGGGCGTGCGCCGCCGAATCCGGGGAGCCTTCCAGGGCGAGCAGGACTGCGGCGGCGTCGAGGACATTGTTGACGGCAACTTTGCGCAGCCACTGATCGGCCTGGGCGATCGCTGTCCGGAAATGCTTCGCGCCGCCGGCCGCCTGAAGCACACGGCGGGCTTGAAACGTGGCCAGACACGCCCCGTAGGTTGCGGGCGAACCGAGGGTACCCGGCAGCCCGACTTGCCAGGAACCATCCTTTTCCTGATGCTCGACAATCCGGTCGGCCGCCCGGCGGAGCGACAGCCGGTCCTTGACGAGGTCAGTGTCCAGGGCATCTACCAGCGCCGCAGCAAACTGAATGGTGGCAAGCTTTTTGTCACTGAACGGCCCCGCGCCGCCGTTGTGGTCCCATTGCTCGGGCTGCTCTAGCCAGCGCGAGGTGTCTTCCAGCGACTGGGGGGGCACGGGATAGGAGAAACGGACTCCGGCATACAGTGCACGGGCGGCATCGCCATTGTTATGGCACGAATAGCACTTGTTTTCCCGTTTCCAGTGTGGCACCTCTCGAGCCAGGTAGGCCAAGGCCCGATCCTCGGCCTTCACCCGATCCCCTCCGCCAGGATCGGTCATCAGACTGGCCAGGACGGCTGCGAATGGCGTCAGGAGAAAGGCATTCATGGTGATATTGTAAGATCGAGTCTTGCTCTTTCAATTTCGTGAAATCGCCCCGTTCCTGGCACGTCTCGGTCGCTTGCCTTTCTCCGCATTGTGTTCCATATTCAAGGTATCCTCACAGCGAATCGATCAAACGACGGAACTGCTGTCTCCCCCAATTGGGCAGGCTTCGCGGTTTTCCAACGACCGCGGCAGCCGAGCGGAATTTCCCCCTTTCTCATGGGATGCGTCATGATTGTTCCAAAGTGGTCTGCTCGCTCTGTGCTTCTGGGGAGTGGTGTCGTCTTGGCCGGCTTGACGATGTTCACGTTGGGCGGAACCGGGATTGGGCTCCCCCCCGTACAAGCCGCGGCCCCGCATCACCCGCACATCCATAAAGCTTTGAACCTTCTCCGGGACGCCAAGCGTGAGTTAGAACAGGCCGACCACATCTTTGGCGGCTACCGATCGAAGGCGATCCGGAACACCGAAGACGCCATCGCCAATCTGGAAAAGGCCCGCAAGTACGCTGATTAGGATGGCCAACGCATTCGCTCGAGAGGCGATGGCCGGGGGGGCGCGGAACATGGAAGGTCGCGTCCCCTGGCCTGTTCTGTCCGAGCGAATCGCCAACACAATGGTGCCAGCTCATTTCCCGACGTCCACGATCCCAACATCAATGTACTGCCCGCCTTTGGTTTGCTTGCAATGGACCGCGAAGAGATTCTGGCCGGGGTGCAATGCCGCCCGCGCCTCGGCATTCATTGGAATCCCCTCATAGTCCGTAATGTAACCCGAGACCCTGGCGGCCAGGACACCGTTGATGTAAATCTCGGCGTCTTCATCGTGATGCACAAAAAGATTCAAGTGCTTGAACGACGGCTCTGGTAATGTAAACGGTCGGCGGATCCAGATGTCGTCGGTCTTCCATTCCGTGCGGACCACCGCCCCCGGCGTCCCCTTGGTGCCGAACCCGCCGCGTCCTTCCTTCCAGGCCGCATCGTCGAAGCCGGGCTTGAACCAATCACTGCCGGGCTTCTCGAAAGTGTACCGCCAAAGCTGTCCAGCCTGCTGCGACGTGGGAACGACCTCTTTGATTTCGGGAACACGCGACAGATCCCCCTTGTTCACCGCTGCGACGCGCTCCTGGTCCATTTTGATGACGGCTCGATCGTAGGTCATCAAACCATTCGCTTCCGTCTCGACGTCGGTTGTCTGTGTATAGATGGCCGCACTCAGGCCCTTTTCGTTCTTGAGCTTCCACACTCCGCGGAGCAATTGCTCGTACTTGCGGGTCAAGTCTTCACTGCTCTGGGTGCCGCGGTAGCCCCAGGTTTTATTCGTCCAGGTATGGCCATCGACACCCAGGCCGAGCCCGCCAAACTCACCAAGCACGGCCGCCCGGTTCGGCTCGGGATCGGGCCCGCCGGGACCAGGATAAACGTGAATATCATGCACATCGCCGACGCCCCGATCGTTCCAGCCGCTCGCACAATCGACCAGCCGGCTCGGATCATGCTCCTTCGTCCAGCGCGTCAGGCGGGCCGTATCGAACTGGCCCCAACCCTCGTTGAAAACCACCCACATGATGATGCACGGATGGTTGTGCAATCCATCGAGCATCCGCGCCAGCTCGATCTCGAACTCCTTGGCCGACTCCGGCGTCCGCGTGATCTCGCCCTTGCCGGGAGCCACCCCCTTGTCACCGCTGGGCATATCCTGCCAGACCAACAGGCCCAACTTGTCACACCAGTAATACCATCGATCCGGCTCGACCTTGACGTGCTTCCGCGCCAGGTTGAAACCCAACTTCTTGGTGATCTCGATGTCGTATTTGAGTGCTTCATCCGTCGGAGCGGTGTAGAGGCCGTCGGGCCAAAACCCTTGGTCGAGTGGGCCGAGCTGGAAAATGAACTTGCCGTTGAGAAGCATCCGGGTGACTCCCTGGTCGTCTTTCCCGATGGCAATCTTGCGCATGCCGAAGTAGCTTTGCACCGTGTCTACGCTTTGACCTCCCTGCCGTAATTCGATACGCAAATCGTAGAGGAACGGCGCATCGGGAGACCAGAGCTTGGGCGTGGCGATGGAAAGATCCAGGGTGCGGTCCAGGGGACCTTCGATTGTGCCGACGGCCCGTTCCCCATCGAGCGCCACCACTCGGATCGAGTGCTCCGCCGCGGTCCCGCGGCCCTGCACGGCGACGTGCACCTTCCCGGCATCCACATCCGGCACAATCTTGAGCGAAGCAATGCTCGCCTTGGCAACCGGCTCGAGCCATACCGTCTGCCAGATGCCGGTCGTCGGCGTGTAATAGATGCCTTGCGGCCGGTTGACTTGCTTGCCGCGGGGCTGAGTGCCGGCGTCGGTCGGGTCCCAAACGCCGACGACAAGCTCCTGCTCCCCCTCGGGTTTCAGAGCTTCACTGATGTCGAAGCTGAAGGGGTCATAGCCGCCGCGATGGCTGCCAAGCTCCTTGCCGTTGACCCAGACGGTTGCTGCCCAATCAATGGCGCCAAAGTGCAGCAATGTGCGCCGACCGGCCCACGCTTTCGGCACGGAAAACGTGCGGCGGTACCAGAGCCGGTCCGCACGCTTCATCACCCCCGACAGCGCCGATTCCACGGGAAACGGCACCAGGATCCGTTCCGTCAGCTCCTTACCGGCGGGAACACTATCTGCTTCCTTGGCGAACGCCAGTTGCCACAATCCGTTCAAATTGAGCCAATCGCTTCGCACCATCTGTGGCCGCGGGTATTCGGGATGGACCCGGGCTGGAGAAACCTCCTTCGCCCAGCGGGTCATCAAGGGCCCCTTCGCCGGTTGCCAATCCGCGCGGAGAGGAATTACGGTTCCCAAAAGGACCACGACCACGATGGCCAACCGCATTCGCCTCATGATGGATCTCCCTCGTCGTTGCCCGGCAGCCCCGCTCGGCGTCAAGCGGCCAACTGCTAAAGATGTGGATCGGATCAGTCTTGAACTATAGGATAGCAGCGGCAAAAGCAAGCCCGTCGGAGGGAGAGCAGGGCGATGGCGAGAATCAGGAAACGCCTTCCAAGGATTCATTATGCAGCCTCAAGATCATACCTTCCTGGTGAGCGGCGGCAGCTCGGGATTGGGCGCTGCTTGTGTGCGCATGCTGGCCCATGCCGGTGCCCATGTCGCGATCGCCGACCTCAACCGCTCGGCCGGTGAAAGCCTGGCCGATGAATTGGGCGCGCGTGTCCGCTTTCTGCAAACGGACGTCACTGATGAAACCAGCGTGCAGAACGCCATCCAGGCGACGCTCGCTGCCTTTGGCGGCCTCCACGGTGCCGTGCTCTGTGCGGGAATAGGGCTCGCGGAAAAGGTGCTCGGCAAATCCGGGACGCACAATCTGGCGGCCTTCACGCGGGTGATCCAGGTTAACCTGATTGGCACATTCAACGTGATTCGCCTGGTGGCCGCTGCCTTGGCTCGGGGTGAGTCAACCGCCAGCGGTGAGCGTGGCGTGATCGTGACCACGGCATCGGTAGCTGCCTTCGAAGGCCAGATTGGCCAGGCTGCTTACTCGGCGTCCAAGGGGGGCGTTGTCGCGATGACGTTGCCGGTCGCCCGCGAGCTGGCCCGATTCGGCATCCGCGTGATGACGATCGCACCGGGAATCTTCGATACGCCGCTCCTGGCCGGGCTCCCCGAATCGGCCCGGCAGTCGCTCGGCCAACAAGTGCCCTTTCCGCCCCGGCTGGGACGGCCTGCGGAATTTGCTGCCCTCGTCCGCCACATTATCGAAAACGAGATGCTCAATGGAGCGGTAATTCGCCTCGACGGGGCGATGCGTATGGCGTCCAAGTAAACCAAGCATCAGATGGGTTTTTGAAGCAGTTCTTGATTGAGGTAATTGCGGAATCGTTCGCGCAGAGCCCGCTTGAGGAATTTGCCCGCCGAGGTCCGCGGAATCTCGTCCACAAACACAATCGCTTCCGGCAGCCACCATCGGGCAAAATGCGGTGCCAGAAACGCGAGCAACTCCTCCGCGCTGGCCGTTTTCCCCTCTTTGAGCACAACCACCGCCAAGGGCCGCTCTTGCCACTTGACATGTTCAACCGCGACAACCGCGGCCTCGGCCACAGCCGGATGTCCCATGAGTGCGCCTTCCAGGGCCACGGAGCTGATCCACTCGCCGCCGGACTTGATCACGTCCTTGGCCCGGTCCTGGATCTCGATACATCCCCGTGCATCAATGGTGACGATGTCGCCGGTACGGAACCAGCCGTCGTCTGTAAACGCAGCCGCCCCTTCCGGGCAGTTGTAATAGGCCCGGGCCACCCACGGGCCACGAACCTCTAACTCGCCCACCGATTTACCATCCCAAGGAACCAGCCCTGCCGGTCCCCGCGCCCGAAACTCGATAAACGCTGCGGGAACGCCCTGCTTGGCCCGGCAAGCGTACTGGTCGGAACTCGGCGACTCCCGCAGAGCACACGGCAAATAACCCGTGCTGCCCAGCGGGGACATCTCGGTCATGCCCCAGATGTGCAGCACTTTGAGCCCGTGCCGTTCTTGATAGCCTTCGATCATCCCCCGCGGTGCGGCCGCGCCGCCGGTCATGATCGTCCGCAAACGGGAGAGATCATACGCCCGCGGATTCTTATCCAGCTCTTGCAGGACTGCCAGCCAGATGGTCGGTACCCCGGCGGCCAAGGTGGCGCGTTCGCGCTCCAGCGTTCGGAGCAAAGCCGGCGGATCCAGATGCGGGCCCAAATACACTTGCTTGGAACCGGCCAGGGCACAGGCAAATGGCAAGTTCCAGCCATTGGCATGAAACAGCGGCACGACCGGAATGACCACGTCGGCCTCGCAAATCCCCAAAGCATCAACCATGCCCAATGCCATCGCTTGCAAGGCAAGGGCTCGATGCGAATAGAGGACTCCCTTGGGCTTGCCGGTGGTCCCCGACGTGTAGCACATCGCCACAGCCTGCTGTTCGTCGAGGTCGGGATAGCGGAACTCCTCTGCCTTCGCCTCCGCCAGAAGCTGCTCATAATCCAGCATGCCCGCCGGCTTTTGTGCCGCAGACGAAATGACGACGACGTGAGCACAGGAAACCCGGCGGTGAAACTGCTCCAGCAACGGCAGCAAACAGTCATCCACCAACAACACCTTGTCCTCGGCATCGTTGACGATGTAGGTCAGGTCATCGGGGTGCAAGCGTGGGTTGAGCGTATGCACGACTGCGCCGGCAGCCGTGACACCAAAATACGCTTCCAGGTGCGGATGGCGATTCCAGCACAAGGTGGCGACCCGATCGCCGGATTGAACACCCAGGCCGAGGAGCGCGATTGCCAATTTCTTGGCCCGCTGGGCCAGATCGCCATAGGTGTACCGGTGCCAGCTCTTGTCGGGCTGCTCGGTAACGATTTCCTTGGATCCATAGAGCGTTTCCGCGCGTTTGAGAATTGCCGGCACCGTCAGGGGATAATTCATCATCAGGCCATGCATCATTGCGTCTCCTCGATCCTCGGGAGGGTGCGTACCGCCGCAAGCGGCAGGTCCCGCTCGACTCCCCACGCCTCCCATTCCAGGGCCGTGCGGCTCAGAAAAACTTCTTGGAGCTGGTGCTGATCGGGACTCGAAAGCCTCAGCTCCGCGGTCAAGCGGCGCCAAAAATGTGGCTCCAGCGCAGCCAGAGCGATCCACCCCTCTCGTGCCCGGTACAGATTATAGCTGGGCAGAGCGCCTCCCAAGATACCACTCGAAGCCGTCAACCCCCGCCGCAACGGCTCCGCGAAGCCTTCCGCTGCCTTGGCTAGGCTGACCGAGGCATACTGCGCTCCCTGGCCCCGTTCTCGTGCCAGCAGCAGAGCGAGCGCCGCGCGCACCGCCAAGTCGGCACCCGCCAGATCCGCAATCATGGTGCGGGGCAAGCGGGGTGGCTCCAGCAAACCCAGGCGGGCTTGATACGTGAGATCATGACCGGAAAGCTCCTCCTCGGGAGGCGCGTAACCGATGATAGCCACCTGGCAGAGGTGTGGAAAGCACGCATGCAGTTCAGCCCACGCCAGCCCCAAGCGGCGCAGCGCCCCCGGACGGCTTGCGGTGACGAGGAGATCCGTGGCCATGAGCTTTTCATCCAGCCGCGCGCGGTCCGCGGCCGTTTTGAGGTCCAGGCGAAAGATCTCCAGGCCATCGTGGAGGGTGCGATACCAGTTCGGTTGAACCTGAAAAAGCGGGTCGCCTTCGGGTGGCTCGATCTTCACCACGGCCGCGCCCAACTCGTGCAGGTGGGCCACGGCCAGCGGCCCCGGTAGATTGACGGCCAGGCTCACCAGTCGGATTCCTTGCAGCGGCTCCACGCCTTCCTCTCATCTTCCCTGGCAGCGCCCACAGAAGTGACGGCTGCGCTAACCAGGGTTTACGACCATGTTAATCTTGTTGCAGTTCATTTACAGAAAAAAACGACATCGTCTCTTTCGAGCCAGGCCTTTGGATTTGCCAATACGATTGCAAGCCTTTGGCAGCCAATGCCTTGCACCAATTCCTGAGCCGCGCCCGACCGAAAGCCGCACACTGGCCCGGCTTTTGCGATCACCTGGTGCAGCACATCCGGAATAGGGAATCCGGAGCGACAGGTGCGGCGACCAGCCATGGCCTTGGGCACCGCTGTGAGTTGGCGCCGCACCAAATTTTTCCTTGATACCCTCGCTGTTATGCGCGTATATCGGCCCGCTGGCGGCATAGCAGGGTCGCTAAGCCGCCAGCGCCAGGCCGCTCTCCATTCTCGCTCATTCAGACCCCCGAACGTTCCATCAACTGGACTGCAAACGGTGCAAGGCGTCGTAAGCGTCCGGGGCCAGCGGGTGGTTATCGTAGGAAACCACGTGCTTGTAGAATTTCACCGCCCGGGTGCGATCGCCGAGCTGCTCATAGGCCTGGCCCAGTTTATACAGCGTGTCAGCCCCGCTCTTGGAGCTGTGGCGGAATTCCTTGAGACACTCCACCGCCAGGTCGGGCTTGTTTAATTCGTACAGGTAAGCTTCCCCCAACAACTTGTTTGCCAAGTACCAGGCATCTTCCTCTTCGCCGCTGGCAAACTGCTCTGGCTTAGGAGAACGGACTTCCTCCAGGAGCGCCACCGCTTCCGCTTTCTCTCCCCGCCGCAAGCGGGCGCGGGCAACGAGTACTTTGGCACTGCGGCTCTCCGGCTGACAAACCCGTGCCACCTCAGCCAGGTGTTGTGCCCAATCCAGCGTGTCCAAGTCCCAATTCTTGGCATCCAGCAGCAGCCGCGACTTTCGCAAGCAGTAGGCAACATCGATTCCCCCGCGCACCGTCTCGGGGCAGGCCCGCAGATCGTCGGGCATGACGGAATAGTAGTAACGATCTTTGCGTTGCAAGAGGTCCTTGTCTTTCGGGTCATAGATCAACGCTTGTTCTGTAACGCGCAAGGCAGCCAGGGCATCCCCCTTGCGTTCGTAGAGATCAGCAAGGATTCGGAGCGTTTCCAGACCACTGCGCTCCGATTCCGCGTACAGCTGATAATTCTCGATCGCCAGATCGATGGCATTATGAGTCAGCGCCCCGTCCGCCATCAGTTTGATCGCCGCGAAATATGCCTGCCGCTCGTCCGGACTGAGCTCCTTCACCCCCACTTCTCGGCCGGCGCGTTTGGCCAGTTCGTAATTCTTCCAGACGCCCAGGGGCTGTCCTTCCCGCTGATGGGCCTGAGCGATCTGCGTGAAGATAGACGGTCCGCGGCCGGGCAAGCCGCGGGCAGCCATCCGCAGGTACGCGCATGCCCGCTTCCAGTTAGCGGAATCGCTGATCAAAGCCAAGCCGAGCTGCAGCACATATTCGTGATCAAAATTCGCGGCTCGCCCAGTCGGACCAACCGCCGCCTCGTACTCCGCCTCGGTCAGATCCTGGTACAGCAACCGCTTCAGCGCCCAGACCTCGGTATCCTCGGGGCTGGCGGCCAATTGGCGTTCGACGGCGGCGATGGCATCAAGACGACGGCCGGGAATGGCCAATTGCGACGTCCCCACACGGCGGGAGAGCTCGGGATGGAGGCGGACTGCTAATTGCCAGGCGGACAGCAGCACCGTTTGCCGCGGCAGATCATCTGGCGAATAATCGCTGGGGTCCAAGACTTTGCCCAATTCCGCGGCCGCCTCATCAAACTGACGGGCGTGTGTCAGGGCCACCCCACGCCAGTAATGCACCGCCGCGCGTGCCTGCGGACGCTGATTCATCACGAGATCGAGCAGACGATGCGCTTCCTGCAAGTTCTCCGGGCTCGGCCCAGCCTGGAGCAAGAGCGACGCGGCCCGTTCCAGGCACATATCCAGGTTGACGACCGCCAAGGTTTCCGGATCCTGGGCGAGCTGGCCGAAATCTAGCGCTCGGTGAACGCTCCACAATCCTTCGCCGGCCAGCTTATTCGTCGGATCGAATTCCAGAGCCCGCCGGAAGGAAAGGATTGCCTGACGGTATCGACCGATCTGGGCGTAGCTGAAGCCCCGCAGGGTATGTTTGAACACACGCAGCCGCGGCAATACCAGAGTCGTGTACCAGATGTAGAGCATAAGCGGGATAATGAAGGCCAGCGATTGCGTGCCGGGTCGGTTTGGGCTAAGCATGGCCGCTCCGAGGCCGAGAGCCGCACACATAGCCCCAAACTCGACTTCCGACTCCTCCTCTTTGCCCGCCAGGGTCAGCAAATAAAAGAGGGGAATTCCGAGCAGAAGCTGACAGCCGAAGATAGTCGAGTTATGGATGGGATTGACCAATGCAAACCGGTCGCCCAGAGCCCCAAACTGCCCGAACCAGAACAATGCACCGGCAACCAGCACACTAGCCAGTAGCATGCTGAGTAGGAGCCTGGTCCAGCGCTGCCGGACGTGCCGCAGCAACGAAAAGAAGATACCCAGAAACACACCGCCGCCCACGGTGCCGATCAACAGGCGCGTGTCTGTCTGGTCCACTCGCAGGTACAGGGCCCCGGCCAGCATGCCGGCGAGGATTCCCGCATACACCAACTGCGGACTTTCCAGGATCAAGAACAGCAAGAACGCGAAAAACCGTCCCTTGACTCGATAGCCTTCACGCAGCTTCCCATAGCCGGCCAGACACAAAAACAGGGCCAGGCCGCTGAAGGTCAGCAGAGCCACCATTCCCAGCGCCGGCCAGTCCGGGGCACGCAACGCGACGAACAAAAGTAGGCCAAGAAAAATACCTTTCAGGATGTATTCCGTATGCAGCCAGCGCATGGTTGGGGCCATCGAACCTCAGGATGAAGGCGAAATACCAATTGCAGAGTAACTCGTTTCCCGCATCGTGGGAAGGGGCAGTGGTGCGCTCCGATACACGCATGGCTTACGCGTCTCAGTTTTCAGTTCGCAGCGGCTGGCCCGACTGCGCGGAGACCGCGCGGTTGGGCCAACCGCCGCGAAACGGTCCCTCAAAATCCACGCCGAGCCAGGTCTTCGAGCAACCGGAAGTAAAAGCCCAGCGCATCGAAGTCCTCCGTGGGGCGGATAAAGACCCGGTCGGGTGTTTGCGCAAAATGATCGGCTTGCAGGATTCCTAAACACTCCCCCCAGCGTGCGGACTCCAGCGAGACCATGCCATCGTTGGGGCCTTCCACGGAGCTGAGCAGGTTCCACGCCCGCCGCAGGAAAGGACTCACCCGATTCGATGGCACCGAAGCGGCATAGGAAAAATAGCGCACCCCGGGCATATCCGGTGTGGCGGCATTGAACGCACGGCAAGCGCTCGGCCGGCAATCGCGAAAACCGTCCACATTCATCCCCATCGCCTCCATCGCCAATAGGAGCGGTACGCGATTGCGGAAATTGGCAATGAACCAGTCCACCAGATAGGTGCCCCTATGTGGCGTCGCGATGGTCGTGAGGCTGCGCACCCGCTCCGCCATCCCGAGGTGGGTGATCAAGTAGCGGGCGTCGAGTCCGCCCATGCTGTGGGCAATGATATTGATCGGTTCGTCGGTCCACTTCTGAATCTGTTCGCGCAGTTGCCGGGCACGAGCCTCCACGCCGCTGGTGGGCGCCACTTGCGGAAACAGGGCCCGATAACCACGCTCGCGGAGGAACTGCCGCAGCGGCGAGAAACAATTCAAGTCCTCCGGCAGCCGCATCCGCAACGTCGTCATCGCCAGCATGCCGTGGCAGAATACGACCGGGTAGCGCGGCACCAAGGAAGCCCGCGCGGACCGCAGCGGCACGATGCGGCCCTGAACCGGTTGCGACGCGGTCTCGGCAAACACCGTGCTGGGATCTTCCCCAGGTCCGTAAAGTCGGCGCACGGTAGCGCGTTCGGGCTTGGGCGGTAACAACGTCGACAGTCCGGCTGACAGTTCCGGTTCGAGGTTAAGCACGCTCAGCTCGAGTTCCTCTGCAAAGAGCCAGCGGAGGCGATCGAGCCCGTGAAGGATTGCTTCGCGCGCATCCGGGATCGTCGGCAGAAGCAAGAAAATGCCGGCCGGCCAGCCGAGCGTTGTGGTGGCCAGCGCCAGCTCAGCAGCTTCGCCCGCCGCCGGCCCTGGCACACCGGCTACGTAGAGAATGGCATGCCCCGCACCCGGCTCGCGGTGGAGCCGGCGCAGCACGGGCGCCCAACGTGCCGCCGATTGGGAACCCGCCAGAAGCTGTGCCCCATGGGGCGCCGCCGTGTACTCCCAGGGCAAGATCACGACCACGAGGCCGTGGGCTTCTTCCGCAGGCTGGAGCACAACGCTGCACTGTTCCACCGACCGGCCGCCCCAGGTTACCCGGTTGCGAGCGATACGCCAGCCGCGTCGGGCCATCGGGAGCTCCGCGAAGAACCCGGCCTCGAAGCGTCCTTCGGAATCGAGCGGAACTTCGGTCTCAAAGACGTGTCCGCTGATCCGGGTTTCGAGATGAATCGGAGCAAGCGGCACGGAGACGGTCCGATTTCGCCGCCACGGAGGCCACCAGCGCCGGGCCTGGCCGCGTTGAACTGGGAATGGCCCACCCTGCAGTCGGCCGCGCACCCAGAGCCGACGGGCGGAGGCGAGAACTTCATCGACGCGCAGCTGCAGCTCCGGAATCGCCGCGACCGGCGGTTCCGATGATGTGGTGCCTTGTTTGATCAATCCGATGGCCATGGGTTGCCTCTGTTCCGATTCTCTATCTCGATTCAACACCGTGGCGCGGGGACCCTGCCACTTGTTCCTCCAGAGGGGATGCGGCAACCGCCTGCCGGAGCGCCGCCGTGAAGGCAGGCACCGTATCAAACAGGTCACCGAGGATCGAAAAAACGCGCGGCCCCGGCTGGCGCTCATTCAGCGTCATGATCGGGGCCTCCGGATCACGGTTAAAGGCCAGGATCGTCGCCCGTCTTCCGATGTAGCTCACGTGCTGGGGAGCGCCGCTGATGCCGATGGCCAACAACACCTGGGGGTTGACGCTGACCCCCGATTGGCCGATCTGTCGATCCGCCGGTAGAAGCCGCAGCTCTTCCGTCACTTTGCGCGACCCACCGATCATCAGGCCACGAACTCCAAGCTCCCGCAACGTCCGTTCCAGCGGCTCGATTACCGCTTCGTAACCATCCCGATTGCCTACGCCATAGCCAACATCGACGATAAACTCCGCATCGGCCAGACGCGCGATCCCGATCTCCTGTTTGACCTCGTCGAGCAGGCGTTGGATATCGCGTTGGCCATACAAACGATTCATACCGGGCGACCAACGTTGGATCTGGGAAACCGCCTCCGTGTCGGCAGCGAGCCCTCCCTTCACGTCTCCGTCGGCCGTGATGGTTATCCAGTACGTGAGATCAGGTTCGTCCGTGATCGTTTGCTGCGTGACCAGTTTACCGCCAGCCTGGAATGCCTCCAGGACGACCGTCTGCTCTTCGAGGGCTACCCGGCGGATACGGAGCGCAGCCACACCGTGGGGCTGTCCGTGCCGGCTCAGCGCCGCGAATGCGCCTTCCGCCCAGGGTTCGCCCACGACGGCCCGCAGCTTCGTCGCCACGCCGGACCAGGATTCTTCCAATAGCCGGCTCTTGATTTCGGGGACGTCGTTTTCGCTGCCGGCGGCCAAGAGGATGACCGGACCGTGGAACCCTTTCAAAATGTGAGCCAGGGCGCGGCGCTGACTCGGTTCCGATCGAGGTACCAGCAACAGGACGGTCAATGGGGCGTTATCGCAGGCTGCAATGACGTGGGCCGCGCGTACCGTGTTTTGCGCCGTCGGTAGCAGCCGACCGTCGCCATCGGCCAATAAAACCGCCACCACCCCTCCGGCTGCGAACGTGGGAACCGATACATCTTCGATGGCACCCTCGAAACTCTCGGCCGCATTGGCCGAACCGTCCCCCAGGCCGATCCGAGCCTGAGTCAGTCGGGCCGCATCAACGGGCGTGAGGAGATGCGGCAGCTCATCCGGTTCTGCCGAAGCATTCTCCGACGATCTTTCCTGCAAGAGGAGGGGATGAACGGGCACACGCTTGTTCCAGCGCTCGACCTCGACTGGTTTTTCGAGCCCGGCCAGATAGCCCGCGACCGTGAAGGGCCTCAAGGGAAGGCCAGGCTCCAGGCTCAAGGCAGCCGGCAGACTCCGTACCCGTTGTTGCTGAGCGTCGGCCTCGAACAAGAGAAGTTCCGCTTCCGTTTCGGTCTTGTGGACAACCAGCCGGGACGCATGGCCGGCGTAAGGAATTCCGAGAGCCTCCGCCGTCAGCCGGGCAACGAGGCCTTCCTGGTTGCTCGCATCGCCATTTCCACCCAGGATCAGATCGAAGTCGACTTTCTCTCGGAACGCCGTCGCCAAGGCATCCGCCGCACTATCCGGCGCCACCGGATCCGCACTGCTAATGAGCCGAACACGGTCCACGCCGAGGCTGAGCGCTTCGCGAAGCACCGGAGCCCAGCGCTCGGGCCCAACTGCCGCAACCGTGATCGTCACGGCCGCTTCTGCTTGGTCCCGCAGTCGCAGGGCTACCTCCAAAGCGGATCGATCGGCATCGTTCCAGGAAAGGTGCGGTTCCAGCAGGCGTCCCTCCGTAACGCGCGGATGAGGGACGGCGGCCGCCGAAGGTTCGACCACAACCAGAATCGATAATGGTATGGCGATCCGGCTGGCAATCGCTCGCACCGGGACAGCCTGGACCACGCGGTCAAAGAGGAGCGTGGCCGCCCGGACATCGGGCGCATAATATCCCCGTCGTAGGTGGGCCAGTTCTTCGTCGAACCGGTTCAACCGATGGCGCACTTCGGTGACACAACGCAGGACGGCCCACCGAGCGAGGTCGAGCTTGGGGGTCGGTTCTGCGGTCTCGTCCGCCTGAATTTGCCGTTCGAGCCAGGCCAGCCGGCCGAGCGTACTGTCGGCGGCTTTGAACCAAGCCGCCGCTTCGGCCAGGAGGAAGCAGTTCGCTTGCAAGTTTGGGTTCTGCCAAAGCTCCTGGCCAAAGAACTGCGACGCAGCACCAACGCGCTGCCGCACTTCGCGCCGGAGCGCCTCTAGCTCCAGGGCTTCCCGGCCCATCATTCCCAGGGAAGCCGGCGGCGCCGGCCCGGAACCGGAAGCTCCCAGGGCCATGTTTTCGGCGGATCCTTCGGTCAGGACCATCTCGGTCGCAAGGTCTTTGAGGATGAAGAAGCGCTGGATCTCGTTAGTGCCTTCGTAGATGGTGAGGATGCGCGCGTCGCGTTTCCGCTTCTCAATCAGGTGGAGCTGAGTTTGGCCGGCCAGCCCATAGATGTCCTCGGTCCACTCGATCAGCTGATGCAGGAGCTCGCTCACCAGCATCTTGGCGATCGCCGATTCCATGCGCACAGAAGTGGTTTGCGGGTGCTCAAAGCGGCCGACGACTTCCCAGGACAGGGCCTCGGCGATGAAGCGGATCTCGTCCATGCGCTGGAAGCGCCACGCCGCCCAGCCCGGAATCGTCCCCTCCGTGGTTTGCGCAAATGCCCGGCCCCGATCGAGCAAGGGAGACAT
>Ga0070734_10003797_pt1 | contig 15200 bp, 12 predicted proteins | sample Coa_R1_8_FD_66444 | JGI IMG/M metagenome (GOLD analysis project Ga0070734, IMG submission 66444) | Surface soil microbial communities from Centralia Pennsylvania, which are recovering from an underground coalmine fire - Coalmine... | ecosystem: Environmental > Terrestrial > Soil > Unclassified ...
GCAGGTGTGGCACACCCCGGTGCGGCATGACCAGCGCACCGGCACGTCGCAGGCTTCGGCAAGCTCGAGCAGGCTGGCGTAGCCCGCGCCCCAGTGAACGCTCAGGCCGCTGCGGGCGAACGCGACCTGCGGGCCGCCGCCCGGCGCCCCCGGGGGCGGATGCGGCGGCCGGGGCGGGGTCGCCGCGATCCCCGGCGTCAGCGAGGGCGTGGCGCCGAAGATCTCGGTGCGGACATCGTCGATGCCCATCCCGGCCAGGGCGGCCGAGATGTCTGCCATGAACGCGGCCGGGCCGCACAGATAGGCCTCGGCGTCACGCGGCAGGTCCAGGGCGGCAAGGACGGACGCCGACAACCGCCCTTCGGTCTGGTAATCCCGTCCTTGCACGTCAGCTGGCCCCGGGCGGCTGTAGCAGATGTGCCGGTGCGCGCTGCCCAGCCGTGCCAGCAGCGCGCGCGACTCCGCGGCGAACGGCTCCTCCGCCCGGTTGCGGGCGCTGTGCAGCCACCAGACGTCGCGGCCCGATCGGGCGCCGGCCAGTGCCTGCAGCATGGCCAGCACCGGGGTCGCGCCGACGCCCGCGCTGATCAGCAGGACCGGCGATGCCCCCGGCTGCAGGATGAAGGTGCCACGTGGCGCGGCAGCCTCCAGCGTGTCGCCCGCGTGGACGTGACCGTGCACGAACTGGCTCCCGGCGCCGTGCGGCTCCCGTTTGACACTGATCCGGTAGGTGTCCGCGCCCGGCGCGCCCGACAGCGAGTAGCTGCGCAGCAGTGGCTGCGCTGAGTCGCCCACGTTCAGGCGGAGGGTGAGGAACTGGCCCGGCAGGGCGGCCGGCACGGCTGCCCCGCCCGGGTCGGCCAGGTAGACCGAAACCACCGACTCGCTCTCCCGCTCGGTCGCGGTCACGGCCAGCGGGCGGAACCCCGGCCAGGCCGGCGGGGGGCTCACCGCCGTCAGGCCCGCATTTCCCGCCGCGCCGCCCGGGGCTCCGGGCTGGCTGAGCATCGCCTCGAACGAGTTCCGCCAGCCCGCGGGCAGCGCGGGAATCCGCAGCGCCCGCGCCACCTGCTGCCGGGAATGCCCGGGCAGGTACAGCAGCGCGTCAACCTCCGCTACCGTCATCGCTTCGGGCCCGGCGGCCACCTGCACGATCTCATCCCCGGCCCGCACTTCGCCCTCGCGCAGCACCCGGAAGTAGAACCCGGGCCGGTGGTGAGAGACCAGCAGCGCCGGTATCCGCGGGTCGTCCATCCGGATGCCGACCCGGTAGCAGGTGACCCGCGGCTGGGTCACCTCGAACAGGGCCGTACCGATGCGGTACCGGTCGCCGATGCACACCTGGTCGTCGGCCAGGCCCGCGATGGTGAAGTTCTCGCCGAACTGCCCGTAGCTGAAATCGTCCCGGCCCAGCTGGTCCTGCCAGTACCGGTAGGAGTCGATCTGGTATACGAACACCGCCCGGTGCTCCCCGCCGTGCCCGGCCAGATCACCCTGCCCATCCCCGTCGATATTCAGCCGCCGCACCATCAGTGGGCCGTCGGCCGGCCGCTTCCACACCGCCGTGTGCACCGTCCGGCCGTGCCACGAAACGTCCTGCGGCAGGCCAACGTTCACCGACAGCAGAGTCCCGGCCGGCCCGTCCATGGTCACCAGCTCCGCCCCTCCTCCACGCGGCCCGCTCGCAACCAGTGTGGGGCACGGTCCGGCGAACCGGCCCGGCGGTAGGCCTTATCCCGGGCCGGCCACGTGCTGCCGCTGGGTACCGAGCCCGTCGATGCCCAGTTCCATCACGTCTCCGGGCCGCAGCCAGACCTGCGGCGTGAGCCCCATCCCGACACCCGGCGGCGTTCCGGTGTCGATGAGGTCGCCGGGCTCAAGAACCATGAACTGGCTGAGGTAGTGCACGATGAAGTACGGATCGAAGATCATCGTCTTGGTCGATCCGGTCTGCCGCCTGACCCCGTTGACGTTCAGCCACATGCCCAGGTTCCGCACGTCCGGGATCTCGTCGGTGGTGGCCAGCCAGGGGCCCGCGGGGTTGAACGTCTCGGCGGACTTGCCCTTGCTCCACTGACCGCCCCGCTCCAACTGGAACGCGCGCTCGCTGACGTCGTTGACGACCAGGTAGCCGGCGATGGCCGCCGCGGCCTCGGCGACGTCACCGAGGTAGGAGGTCCGCCGCCCGATCACGACCCCGAGTTCGACCTCCCAGTCGGTCTTGGTGGCCCCGCGCGGGATGCGGACGTCGTCGTAAGGGCCGGCCAGCGTGTTGGGTGGCTTGGTGAACAGGATGGGCTCGGCCGGAACGGCCTGCCCCGTTTCGGCCGCGTGGTCGCGGTAGTTCAGGCCGATGCAGAGGATCTGATGCGGGCGGGCGATCGGCGCGCCGATCCGCTCGGCACCGAACCGTGCCACGTCCCCGGCGGCGATCCGCGCGCCGACCGGTGCAGCCAGGGTGGCGGCGCCGCCGGCGGCGAAGAACCCCTCGTTGAAATCGGTGACGATGTCGGACACGTCGACGTAGCTGGAGTCGTCCACGCGGACAACGGGTTTCTCGGCACCGGGGGCGCCGATGCGCATCAGGTGCACCGGGTACTCCGTCTCCTGGCCTGGCAAGACATCTGACTTATCGCTGGTTCCGGCCCCACGCAGCTGCAGGCTACCCGATAGCCGGAAACAGACATCCGATGATTACGCCCGCCAGGCTTGCCCCGGCGTTTCCCCGGGTCCTACTGTTTCTTCCGGCCCGCGCCGTGGGCGGGACGACCGCTACCGGGAGATGACGTGCTGCGTTCGCCGCTTATCCATCCACCGCTGCTTGCCGCGCTGGGCGCGGCCGGCCACGGCGGCCGGGTGCTGATCGCCGATGCCAACTACTCGCACAGCACCAACATCCATCCCCGGTACGGGAGGCACGCATGACTGAGTTCACCGGGCTGGCCGCGCTCGTCACCGGTGGCGCCTCCGGCATCGGGCTCGCCACGGCCACGATGCTCGCCGGCCGCGGTGCCCACGTCGCCGTCCTGGACCGGGATCCGGCCGGCCCCGGCGCTGGCCTCGTCAGCGTGATCGCCGACGTCACCGACGACGAGGCGGTCCGCCGCGCGGTGGGCGAAGCCGCCGTGGCGCTCGGCGGACTCGACATCCTGGTGAACAACGCCGGGATCGGCGCCGCGGGCACGGTGGCGGACAACCCCGACGCCGAATGGCACCGCGTGCTCGACGTCAACGTGGTGGGCATGGCCCGCACCAGCAGGGCGGCACTGCCGCACCTGCGCCGTGCGGCCGCCGTCAGGGGACAGGCCGCCATCGTCAACACCTGCTCCATCGCGGGCATCGCCGGCCTGCCCCAGCGTGCGCTGTACTCGGCGAGCAAGGGCGCGGTGTACGCGCTGACGCTGGCCATGGCGGCGGACCACGTCCGGGAGAACATCCGGGTCAACTGCGTGACCCCCGGCACGGCCGATACGCCCTGGGTGGGCCGCCTGCTCGACGCCGCGCCCGATCCCGCCGCGGAACGGGCCGCGCTGGAAGCACGCCAGCCGATGGGGCGCCTGGTCTCGGCGCAGGAGGTCGCCGCCGCGATCGTCTACCTCGCCAGCCCGCTCGCGGGAGCGACGACCGGCATCGCGCTCGGTGTCGACGGCGGCATGGCCGGCCTGAGGCTGCGCCCCGCCAAGTAGCCTCACGCACCCTTCCGAGAGCAAAGATCGGATGAGCTTGAGGTCTCAGTTTGGCTTCAGCCCGAAATTAGCCCCAAATCAACCGTTGACACGGCTCATACATCCGATCTATTTTCCTGGCACGGCATCCCCGGCCCCCTCGACACGGTGAGTACAGAAGCCAGCAGGCCGGGCGGAGTGACCGCAGGAGGACCGATGAGAGTTCGTCAGCGTACCGGCGTTTGCGTGGCGGCCGCGGTCACGGCCGCGGCGCTCCTTGCCGCCTGTGGATCCGGCGGATCCAGCAGTTCCAGCACCGGCGGCCAGGCGTCGAACGCCAGCACCCCGGTGCCCATCGGCGTCGATCTCACGTACAACAACACCGCGTTCTGGGCGGCCTACATCAACTACGAGACCCAGTACGCCGGCCAGATGCACATCAAGCTGCTCGGGCCGCTGCTCGCGGGGGCCAACGCGAGCCTGCAGAACCAGCAGATCCAGGAACTGGTCAACGAGGGTGCGAAGGCGATCGTGGTGAACCCGGAGACCGCCACGAGCCTGGGCCCGGCGATCGCCTACGCGGACGCGCACCACGTCAAGCTGATCTCGGTCGACACGATCGTGGGCGTGGGCAAGGTGTACATGGTGGTCCGGGCGTCCAACCTGCTCTACGGGCAGGACGCGTGCGCGCTCATCAGCTCCAAGGTGAAGTCCGGTTATGTTCTCGATCTCGAGGGCGACCTGACGTCCTCCAACGGGGCGGACCGCACGGACGCCTTCAACGCCTGCATGAAGGCGAACGACCCGGGCGTGAAGGTGCTGAAGGACCCGACCGTCTGGACCGAGTCGACCGCGGTCACCGATGCGCAGAACGCGGTGAACGCCTATGGCAGCCAGCTCAAGGCGATCTACTCGCAGTGGAGCAGCCCGGACACCGGCGTCCTGCCGCTGCTCAAGAGCAAGGGCCTGACCGGCAAGACCATGGTGATCAGCGATGACGGCGTCCCGTTCGAGATGTGCGACATCTCCCAGGGGACCCTGGCCGCCTCGCAGTCCCAGCCCGCCAACCTCTACGCCGAATGGGCGCTGAAGTACGCCGTGGACGCCGCCAAGGGCATGGCGTTCAAGCCCGGGGACCCGGGCGGCGGCGCGCCGGCGCTGCAGAACGTCACTTATCACGGTGACACCAACCTTGCCGACCCGATCGTCGCGCCGATCGTGACCAAGACGGCCCAGAGCCTCAGCGTCACCCCCGTGTCCGGGCTGCCCGGCTCGGTGACCACCACCCCGGTCAGCGACAGCACCCTCTGGGGCAACGTCTACGGCACCGCGCACGGCGGGGTGTGCAGCGCCTCGGCGTCGTCCTGATGAGCCTGCCCGCGCGGGCAGCCGCCTCGGCGGCCGGACCTGGTGTCCCGGCCGCCGAGGCGGTCGGCGTTCACAAGCGGTTCGGCAGCACCCAGGCGCTGCGCGGCGTTGATCTCGCCCTGCGCCCCGGCCAGTGCCTTGGCCTGGTCGGCAGGAACGGCGCGGGCAAGTCGACTCTGGTCTCCATCCTGAGCGGCGTGCAGCCGCAGGACGCCGGTGTGATCCGCTTCGACGGCAGACCGGCGCCCCCACCGGGCGCGACCGGGGCCTGGCGCCGGAGGATCGCCACGGTCTTCCAGCACTCGATGGTCGTGCCCGGGCTCACGGTCGCCGAGAACGTCTTCCTCGGGCGGCAGCCGCAGCGCCGTGGGCTCGGCATCGTCGACTGGCGCCGGATGCGTGAGCAGACTCGCCAGGTCATGGCCGAGTGGGGCTTCCAGATCGACGCGAACGAGCCCTGCGCCAACCTGACCGTGGAGCAGCGCCAGGTCGTCGAGATCGCCAGGGCGCTCGCCGCCGGCACGCGCTGCCTGCTGCTCGACGAGCCGACCGCGGCGCTCGAACGGGGTGCCGTGCAGCGGCTGTTCGAGCGGATCCGTCAGCTCACCGGCAGCGGCGTAGCGGTCCTGTACATCTCGCATCACCTCGAGGAGGTCTTCGAGATCTGCCAGGACGTAGCGGTCGTCAGGGACGGCGAACTCGTGCTGACCGCGCCGACGGCGGGGCTGTCCACCGGCGACCTCGTGACCGCCATGGTGGGCGCGCGGGCCGGCGCGTCCACGCGGACCGCGGTGCGTCCCACCGGCACCGCGCACGGCGCTGGCGCGCGGAACGAGCCTGCCCGCCTCGCCGTGGAGCACGTCAGCCTGGCCTCTCCCGGCACCTCTCTGATCGACGTCTCGCTGCGGGTCGCCGCGGGCGAGCGGGTCGGTCTCACCGGGCTGCGCGGCTCGGGTGCCACCATGCTGGCCCGGGTCGTCGCCGGCGCCACGGCGCCCGACGCCGGCCGCGTGCTGCTCGACGGCCGGGAGCTTCCGGCCGGCCGCAGGGACGTCGCGCTGCACGCCGGGGTTGGTTACATACCCGAGGACCGCCAGCGTGAGGGGTTCGTCGCGACGCTCGGCGTCGCCGAGAACATGACCATGACCATCACCGACCTGCTGGCGCGGTTCGCGGGAGTGCTGCTGCCGGGAACGCGTGCGGCCGCGGCGGCGCCGCTGGCGCGCAGGCTGTCGGTGGTGTCGGCCGGCCTGGGCCAGCCGGCCGGTGAACTGTCCGGTGGCAACCAGCAGAAGGTCACGGTCGCGCGGGCGGTGGCCAGGGACCCCACGCTGATCGTCGCCGTCACCCCCACCCGCGGCGTGGACGTGGCATCCAAGGAACTTCTGCTGCGTGCGCTGGCCGAGGCGGCGGACTCCGGCGGCCGCCCCGGCCTGCTGCTGGCCACCGACGAACTGGACGACCTGGTGATCTGTGACCGCGTCATCGTCATGGTCCGCGGCGAGGTATTCGCCGAATTCACGCAGCCGCCGTTCGGCCGCGAGGAACTGATCGCGGCCACCGAGGGCCTGAACCTCGGCGGCCCGCCCGGCCGGCCCGACGAGCAGGAACCTGAACAGTGAGAGAACTTTTGCCAGCCACCCGTTGTGTCACGCCGCAGTCGCCGGGCCGAACGCCGCACGGTGCTGGCCTGCGTGCCTCCGGCACGACGCAGCCCTCGGCGCCGTTGCGGTGTCCCGGCGGCGAGGACACGCCTCCCGAAGCCAGGGAGGCCCCCCAGGGCCGACCGCCCGCGAGGGAGGCCAGGAGGCGATGAGCGATACCTCGTATGACGGCCCGGACGTGAGCAACGGGACTGCGGCGGCCCCCGGAAGCCGGGCGGCGGCCGAGGCCGCGCTGCAGCGGCAGGGCCGCAGCCGCAGCGCGGCGGCCATCTCGCTCATCCGCGAGGCGGCGCTGTTGCCGGTCCTGATCGTGCTCATCATCGTCGGGACCGTGCTGAAGGGCGGCACGTTCCTCTCGGTGACGAACATCTCCGGGATCGGCCAGCAGATCTCCGCCCTCGGCGTGATCACCGTCGGCGAGAGCCTCATCCTGCTCATCGGCGGGCTCGACCTGTCGCTGGAGTCGATCTACGGCCTTGCCCCCATGGTCGCGGCGTGGCTGCTGGTGCCGGTCGCCTCGTTCGGCAGCGGCACGCAGCTCAACCCCTACCTCGGCATCCTCATCGTCTTCGCGGTCGGCGCCGCGGTGGGCATCGTGAACGGCCTGCTCATCGTGAAGGGGCGGCTGAACGGTTTCATCGTGACCCTGGGCATGACGATCCTGCTGGCCGGCGTCCAGGACGGCATCGTCAAGGGCGAGTCCCCGTTCAACCTGCCGACGGCGTTCAGCTATCTGGGCGCCGCCTACATCGGCAAGATCCCGGTCTCGCTCATCGTCGCCGCCATCGTCTTCATCGTCGTGGGGCTCTTCCTCCGGTATCACCGGATCGGCCGGTCCATCTACGCGATCGGCGGCAACCGGGAGGCCGCGCGGGCGGCGGGCATCAAGGTGAACCGCATCAGGATCGGTGTGTACGTGGCGGGCGGCACGCTCGCCGCGCTCGCCGGGCTCATGGAGGCGGGCCGGGTCTCCTCGGTGACCGGAAGCCAGGGATACGGCGAGGGGATCATCTTCTCGGTCTTCGCCGCGGCCGTGATCGGCGGCGTCAGCCTCCAGGGCGGCCGCGGGAACATGGTCGGCGCCGCGTCCGGCGTGATCCTGCTGGGCCTGATCCAGAACATCCTCGACCTGATGAACGCGCCCAACTACTGGATCGACGCGATCAACGGCGCCGTCATCCTGTTCGCGCTGATCCTCGCCCGGATCATCGGCGGCGAGGCGACAGCCGAATGAGCATGATCCTGGGATTCGACACCTACGACGTCCGCTTTCCGACGTCGCTGCGGCTGGACGGCTCCGACGCCATGAACCCGAGCCCCGACTACTCGGCGGCCTACGTCGTCATCAGGACCGACGCGGCCGACCCGGGGGAGCCCGGCGCCGCACTGGCGGGGCACGCCTTTGTCTTCACCATCGGCCGGGGCAACGACGTCCAGCTCGCGGCGATCCGTGCGCTTGAGCCGCTCGTGGCCGGGCTGGACGTCGACGAGGTGCTCGCCGACCTCGGCGCGCTGTACCGGCGCCTGGTCTCCGACAGCCCGCTGCGCTGGCTGGGCCCCGAGTGCGGTGTCGTGCACATGGCCATCGGTGCCGTGGTCAACGCGTGCTGGGACATGGCAGCGCGGCGGGCCGGCAAGCCGCTGTGGCTGCTGCTCGCCGAACTCCCGCCAGCGGAGATCGTCCGCCTCATCGATTTCCGCTATCTGACCGACGCGCTGACCCAGGATGAGGCGCTGCACCTGCTTGAGCAGGGCCGCGAGGGCATGGCCGAGCGGATGGCCCTGCTGCGCCGGAACGGCTACCCGGCGTACTCGACCACGCCGGGGTGGCTCGGCTACTCCGACGACCGGCTCGCCTCGCTGTGCGCCGAGGCGGTCGACGACGGCTTCACCCAGGTGAAGATCAAGGTGGGCGCCAGGCTCGCCGACGACAAGCGGCGCATGGCGATCGCCCGCGAGACGGTGGGCGACAAGATCGGCATCGCCATCGACGCGAACCAGGTCTGGGACGTCCCCGCCGCCATCTCCTGGGTCCGTGAGCTGGCCCCGGCGCAGCCCGCCTGGGTCGAGGAGCCGACCAGCCCGGGCGACATCCTCGGCATGGCGGCGATAAGGAACGGCGTGTGGCCGGTCAAGGTGGCCAGCGGGGAGCATGCCGCCAACCGGGTCGTGTTCAAGCAGCTGCTCCAGGCGAGGGCCATCGATGTCATGCAGATCGACGCCTGCCGGGTGGCCGGCGTCAACGAGAACCTCGCCAACCTGCTGCTCGCCACCAAATTCGGGGTTCCGGTCTGCCCACACGCCGGTGGGGTGGGACTATGCGAAATCGTGCAGCACCTGTCGATGTTCGACTATGTCGCGCTGACCGGCACGATGCAGGGCCGGATGATTGAGTGGATCGATCACCTGCACGAGCACTTCGTCACGCCCGCGGTTGTATCGGGTGGCCGGTACCTCACCCCGCAGGCCCCTGGCGCCTCCACCCGGATGCGGCCAGAATCGCTGGCGGAGTTCTCCTTCCCCATGGGAGCGGTATGGCGGGCAACCGGTCTGCTGGCATGAACATGCGCCAGGTTCCCCTCGGCGGGACCGGCGTTTCCGTCTCCGAGATGATCTTCGGCGGCGCCCCGATCGGCGGCCTGTACGAGCCGGTCGGTGCGGACCAGGCCGCCGGGGCCCTGGCGGCTGCGTGGGCGGCGGGCATCAGGGCCTTCGACACGGCGCCGCACTACGGAGTCGGGCTGTCCGAGCAGCGTATTGGCAAATTTCTGACCGGCCGCACCGGGTTCGCCCTGTCCACCAAGGTCGGCCGGCGGCTGGTGCCCGCGGCCGGCGACGTCGAGGGCGTGGACAGCTTCTACGGCACGCCCCGGCTCGCCCGCGTGCGCGACTACAGCCGCGACGGCGTTCTCGCCACGCTGGAGGACAGCATGCGGCGGCTGGGCACCGACCGCATCGACATCGTGCTCATCCACGACCCGGACGACCACGCCGAAGAGGCGCTGGACGGCGCGTACGTGGCCCTCGACCGGCTCCGCGCCGAAGGCGCGATCCGGGCGGTCGGCGTCGGCATGAACCAGGCGCCGCTGCTCGAGTGGTTCGTCGAGCGCGCCGACCTCGACTGCGTCCTCGTGGCCGGGCGTTACTCGCTGCTCGACACCGCCGCCGCGGCCGGCCTGTTCCCGGCGTGCCAGCGGCGCGGCGTCGCGGTGCTCGCCGCGGGCGTCTTCAACAGCGGGATACTCGCCGACCCGCGCCCCGGCGCGACGTACAACTACGCGCCCGCGCCGGCCCGCCTGCTGGACCGGGCGCAGCGCATCCGCGCGGTGTGCGCGCGTCATGGCGTGCCGATCGGCGCCGCCGCGATCCGGTTCGCGCTCCGCCACCCGGCCGTCACCGCCGTCCTGGTCGGGGCGCGCACCGCGGCGGAGGTCACCGAGGACGTGGGGTACCTGGCGGCGGACGTGCCGGAGGAGTTGTTCGGTGAACTGGCCGCCCAGGGCCTGACACCGGCGGCCGACCGGCCGTGATCGTCGACGCGCACCATCACCTCTGGGATCCGGTGGCGCGGCGGCATGCGTGGCTGGACGACCTGCCACAGATCCGCGGGCCGTTCACGCTGGCCGGCTACCAGGCGGCCGCCGCGGCCGAGGGTGTCACCGCGAGCGTGCTGGTCCAGGTGCTCCACAGTGCGGGGGAGACGGCGGAGTTCCTGGCGGTCGCGGCCGGCCGCGCCGAGGGCGGGCCGCCGCTGATCGCCGGGGTGGTCGGCTGGGCCGACCTGACCCGCGCGGACCTCGGCGACGAGCTTGCCCGGCTGCGCGGCCTGCCCGGCGGCGACCGGCTCGTGGGGCTGCGCCACCTCGCCCAGGACGAACCGGATCCGGACTGGCTGGAGCGGCCCGGCGTCAAGCGCGGGCTGCGGGCCGTCGGTGCCGCGGGGCTGGCCTTCGACCTGCTGGTCCGGCCCGCGCAACTGCCCGCGGCGCTGCGCACCGCCGCCGAACTGGCCGACGTGCGGTTCGTGCTCGACCACGGGGGCAAGCCGGAGATCGCGGCCGCCCGGATCGAGCCGTGGGCCGGGCTCGTCGGGGCGCTGGCCGGGCTGCCGAACGTGGCCTGCAAGCTGTCCGGGCTCGTCACCGAGGCCGGGGCCGGCTGGCGCGCGGCGGATTTCCTGCCCTACGTGGACAGGCTGCTTGACTCGTTCGGTCCCGGCCGGCTGATGTTCGGCTCGGACTGGCCGGTCTGCCTGCTGGCCGCCAGCTACCACGAGGTGGTGGCCCTGGCACGGGACACCCTCGGCGGGCGGCTGAGCCCCGGCGAGCGGGACGACGTGTTCGGCGCGAACGCCGCCGGTGTTTACGGGCTGAGCGCCGCGTCCTGAGCCCGCGAACCGGGGCCTGGCCCGGCCGGCGTCACGGCACCGAAGCCAGCCACTGCTCCACGCCCGCGATGTGCACCGTGGCCCAGGACCGGGCGACCTCGGGCTCGTGCGCCGCGAGCGCCTCCAGTATCGCCCGGTGCTCGGCGAGCGTCCGCTCCTTGGTCCCGGCCTGGGTGAGGCCCCGCCAGACCCGCGCGCGCGTCGTCGGCCCGGACAGCGTCTCCAGCAGCGAGCACAGCACGGCATTGCCCGAGCAGGCGGAGATGCGCCGGTGGAATTCCATGTCGTTGGCGACCAGATCGTCCACGTCCGGATCCGGCCCCAGGCTGTCCAGCAGCTTGCGGAGGCCCTCGCTGTCGGCCTCGGTGATGCGCTCGGCCGCCATGGCCGTGGCGGCCGGCTCCAGGATGCGCCGGACGCGCAGGAAGTCCAGGACCGTGTCGTCGCGGTGGAAGTCGACGATGAAGCTCAGCGCTTCCAGCAGCACGGGGGGATCGAGGCTGGTCACGTAGGTCCCGTCGCCCCTGCGTACGTCCAGGATGTTGACCAGGGACAGGGCGCGCACCGCCTCACGCAGCGAACTGCGGGACAGCCCGAGTTCGGCGGCCAGGTCGGCTTCGCGCGGGAGCCGGTCGCCGGCCTTGAGCGCCCCGGAGGTGATCATGGCCTTGATCTTCTCGATGGCCTCGTCGGTCACCGCCATGGCCCACCTCCCGTGCCCGCCGCCGCGCCCCGCGCCAGCGGCCACGGCGCGCTCCGCGGACCGCCGAACCGGCTCACAGAGATCCGATGTTTGTTCCCGAGTATGGCATAGGCGGCGGAAGTGCCGTCCTGGCCGGCATGGCGGCCGGTGGTCAGCCAGCCGCGGTCACGGCCCTCAGCTCGCCGAGCGATTCCCGCATGAGTTGCGGCAGGTCCGGCTGGCTGGTTCCGCCGACCCAGCGTTCGAACGCGATCTTGAAGACGGCGATCCCCGCCTCGGCGGTCAGGCTCGCGGCCGGTTCGGTGACGCCGCGCTGGCGCAACGCCTCGGCCAGCGCGGTGGCGAGCGAGGCGAGCTTGATCAGCTCGCGCTCCTGGAGCGCGGGGTTGGCGGCGATGACCGCCTGACGCTGCCGGGCGTGCTCGCGGCGCTCTCCGAGCACGGCGCCGGCGGCCTCCAGGGCCGCGGCGACCGCCTCGATCGGCGCCGCGGACTCCGGCGCACCGGCGAGCGCGCCGACCATGAGCTCCCGCAGCGTGCCCGCGCCCGCGAAAAGCACCTCGCGCTTGTCGGCGAAGTAGCGGAAGAACGTCCGTTCGGTGAGCCCCGCCCGCTCGGCGATCTCGGCCACCGTGGTCAGCTCGAACCCGCGCTCGACGTAGAGCTCAAGGGCCGCCTGCTCCAGGCGGCCGCGCGCGTTCGGCTCCCACCTGCCCATGACCCGATCATAGGTGATGACAGCAACTGACATTAAGCTGATGACAGCAACTGACATCGCGGGGTATGCTGATGACAGTGACTGACATCGGCTCCGTGCACGCCCTCGTGCCGAGGAGAGCCGGCTACCAGGAGGTTTGTCATGCATATCTTCGTCACCGGTGCGTCCGGCTGGATCGGCTCCGCCGTCGTTCCCGAACTTCTCGCAGCGGGCCATCAGGTCACCGGGCTGGCGCGCTCGGACGCGTCGGCTGCTGCGCTCACCGCCGCGGGGGCGCAGGTGCGCCGCGGCACTCTCGATGACCTGGACGACCTGCGGGATGCGGCCGCCGCGTCGGACGGCGTGATCCACCTCGCGTTCAAGCACGACATCGCGTTCACGGGGGACTTCCAGGGCGCCGCCGACGCCGACCGCCGCGCCGTCGAGACGTTCGGCGCTGCGCTCGCGGGTTCGGGCAGGCCGCTGGTGATCGCCTCCGGGACGGCCGGGCTCGCGCCCGGGCGGGTGGTGACCGAACGGGACGGGCGGAGCCCGGACCCCGCCGCGGCACATCTGATCGGCGGCCCGCAGGCCCGGCAGGCCACCGCGCAACTGACGCTCTCCTTCGCCGCCCGCGGCGTTCGCTCGTCGGTGCTGCGGCTCCCGCCCACGGTGCACGGTGACGGGGACAACGGCTTCATGGCAACCATCGTCGGCATCGCCCGCGGCAAGGGCGTGTCCGGATACATCGGCGACGGGGCCAACCGCTGGCCCGCCGTGCACCGGTTCGACGCCGCGCACCTGTTCCGGCTGGCGGTCGAGCAGGCACCGGCGGGTTCGGTGCTGCACGCGGTCGCCGACGAGGGCGTGCCGATCCGTGCCATCGCCGAGGTGATCGGCCGGCATCTCGGCGTTTCCGTGGCCGCCGTCTCCCCCGAGGATGCGGCCGGGCACTTCGGCTGGCTGGCCACGTTCCTGAGCCTGGACGTCCCGGCCTCAAGCGCGCTGACCCGCGAACTGCTGGGCTGGCAGCCGGTGCACCCCGGGCTCATCGACGACCTCGACAAGGGGCACTACTTCCACCCGGGCCCTTGAGAGGATTGACGGCATGCGATTCGCCTTCAAGACCTCCCCACAGCACACCACCTGGCCCGACATGCTGGCGGTGTGGAAGGAAGCCGACGACATCGACGTGTTCGAGTCAGGCTGGACGTTCGATCACTTCTACCCGATCTTCTCCGACTCCGCCGGCCCGTGCCTGGAAGGCTGGATGACGCTCGCCGCGCTGGCACAGGCGACGCGCCGGCTGCGGCTCGGGACGCTGGTCACCGGCATCCATTACCGCCATCCCGCCGTCCTGGCCAACATGGCCGCCACCCTCGACATCGTCTCCGGCGGCAGGCTGGAGATCGGTATCGGCGCGGGCTGGAACGAGGAGGAGTCCGGTGCCTACGGCATCGAACTGGGCGGCCCCGCCGAGCGCAGCGACCGGTTCGAGGAAGCGTGTGAGGTCATCGTCAGCCTGCTGACGCGCCAGACCACCGATTTCGCCGGCAAGTACTACCAGCTCACCGGCGCGCGCTGTGAGCCGAAACCGGTGCAGCAGCCGCATCCGCCGGTGTGCATCGGCGGCAGCGGGGAACGGCGCACGCTGCGCACCGCCGCGCGGTTCGCGCAGCACTGGAACTTTGTCGGTGGCACCCCCGAGGAGTTCGCGCGCAAGCGCGACGTGCTGCACGCGCACTGCCGGGACATCGGCCGCGACCCCGGGGAGATCATGTTGTCCAGCCACATCCGGCTGGGCCCCGGCGGCGAGACCGGACCGGCCGTGGAGACCGTGGCCGCGCTCGCCGAACGAGGCCTGGACCTGGCGATCATCATTCTCCCGACGCCACACGACCCGGCCGTGCTGGCACCGCTCGCCGAGGCACTCGCCCGGCTCCGCTGACCTGGGCCCGGCACTCCCAGCGCCGGGGATCGCCGTGGCGCGGCGAGTGTGCAGCGGCCGGAGTTTGGTTGTTTGTTACCCGGCAGCCGCCTTATGGTCGAGAGGAGGCGTTGGGGGGTGCCCGATGCGAAACGGGGCAGGGGCTCACGGGGTAAGGCGGACCGCGCTGGCGGCGAGTGCGCTCTTATCAGCCGCGGCGCTGGCATGCGGGGGCGGGCAGGCCCTCGCCCTAGCGGAAGCCGCACCGCCGGCACCCGCCGCGGGGACGGCCGGGGTGATCTCGACCATCGCGGGCGGTCCTGGCGGCCCGGCACCGGCGACCACCGTGGCCGTGCCGGGGCCTTGTGGCCTCGCGTCGGCCTCTGGTGCCCTGTCCATCGGTGCGGGGGTGGTGCGCGAGGTGAGCATCGGCACCGGCCAGCTCACCACGCCCGCAGGCAACGCAGCCCCGGGATCCCTCGGTGATGGTGTTCCGGCCACGGCCACGGCCCTGAACGCGTGCGGGGTGACCGTCGATCAACAGGGCAACCTCGTAGTGGCCGCCGACGCCACACAGGTGGCAGTGGTGGCGGAAAGCACCGGCACGTTCTACGGGCAGGCGATGACCGCCGGGGACATTTACACCGTAGCCGGGAACGGTACCCAGGGGTTCTCCGGTGACGGCGCCCCGGCGGTGAGCGCCGAGCTCAACCAGCCGATGGGGGTGGCGGTGGATGCCGCGGGCAACGTGGTGCTCGCTGACCAGGGCAACAACCGGGTCCGGGTGGT
>Ga0070734_10003798_pt1 | contig 15198 bp, 13 predicted proteins | sample Coa_R1_8_FD_66444 | JGI IMG/M metagenome (GOLD analysis project Ga0070734, IMG submission 66444) | Surface soil microbial communities from Centralia Pennsylvania, which are recovering from an underground coalmine fire - Coalmine... | ecosystem: Environmental > Terrestrial > Soil > Unclassified ...
CCCGCGAGGATCCGCATCAAGGTGCTCTTTCCACAGCCATTGCGCCCCACCAGGCCGACGCGCTCCCCGTCTCCCAGGGTCAGCGAGACGCCATCCAGCAGCGCCCGCGCCCCATAGTACTTCTCTACTCCGTTCGCCTGCAACATACATCCCTCCCTCTGTCCGCAACAAAAAACGCCCCATGCGCCGGAGCGCAGGGACGGGTATGAGGCGTAACGGTATCGCAGACGGGAGACCGGGGAGGATACAGCGCAACCCCGAACGGACAGACAAGAACCCGACAACGAGACGCAAACGCAGGCCCGACCTCCGCCCAGGCGGCGGGTTCAGGCGTTCCCTGGCGTTCCGGCATCTTCGTCAGCGGGTTGCTATCATCTATATCTCCTGGCAGGTTCTATTCTCGAATGCAGCAGGATTGTACCGTATCCCGCCCGGAATGTCAATGCGGCGTCATCGCTTGCTCCCGGACGACCTTTTGCAGGTTTCATCCGATGAACCACTATGGTATAATTCCGAATACCAAAGCGAATCGCGAGAACCAGATGAGGAATAAATCGATACGATTTGCCGATTTTGAGTGCCTTCTGCTAAAACTTGGATTCAGCAAGAAAGCAACTCTGGGGCCACAAAAGCTATTCGAGAACGCCGCTCACAACGCTCTTATCCTTCTGCCTGCATATGAGACACGCGAAGAAGTACGCGATCTGCATGTGATTTCGGCGCGAAAGTTGATAACCGAGCGCGGCATTGTGGATGAGGATGAGTTCGATAAAATGCTGGAAGAGTTCGCTACCACTCGCGATTGTACACCTGTCGCTTAAGAGGCTCGCTATGAGCTACGCAAACAATGCCGAACGAGAGCACATCATCGTGCAAGCACTGAATGCTCAGACCCTGGCTAAAATCGAAGTCGCGGCCCAAGCATTGCGACAATGGATACAGGATCACCCAGATGACTTGAGCGCAGAGGCGGCCCTGGAACCCTTGGCCTTGAGGCGCATAGGTATATCCGATGACAGCGATCTTGGGCCTAGCAGTAACATTAGCTCAGATTGACAGGTGTTTGGGTCCGAAATTAGCCCGCTCTCTCAAAGCCAACGCATCTCCATTGCGCCCGCCCGTGAACGAAATTCGCGGAGGAAATCCGCGTTAGGATAGCGGATTTGGGCGGCGCGAAGCGCGACCGCTTACGCGAATTTGGCCTGCACCGAAGGTGCGACCTTTATCGGTCTGTCGCATCAGGAACCCCGGTAAACCGGGGTGCGTTCTCGAAAAGCTGTTTCCGCCGTTTGCGATGCATCCCTTTCGAGTGCTAACAGGACCCAGTAGAGCACAGCCGCGTTCACGCGGCTTTCTTGAGGGAATAGACAGGTCGTTTACGGCCTGGGAAAGGGACTGGCTTGCCCGCTCTCCTAACTCTTTTGACAACTTGCCGCTAATCTGCTACCATAGGCATATCTTTCGCACGAGGCTCTTGCCATGATCCGCTCTATCGAAATCAAAAACCTGCGAGGCATCCAGGAAGGGAAGTTAGACGACCTGACTCCCCTCACAATCCTGGTCGGCCCCAACGGTTGCGGCAAGAGTACCATCCTTGACGCCCTCCTCATAGGAGCCAACCCCATCCCAGAAGTTAACCAAGCCTTTATCCGGAGACCGGGACTAAATGATAGGGAGCGCTGGTTATCGTGGAAAGGCAAGAGGGAGATTGCTATCGAAATCGCAGTGGCAACATACGAGCGAGGCATACGTCAAACTCGTCTTTCTGTTCCGCAACCTTCCATACCTCAAACCGGTTTCCAAATTAGTATAGAACAGACGAATATTGCTGAGACTATCAAGGTTGAGTTGGGACAGAAAAATTCGGGCTCGCTATCGCCGCTGATAGGCGTCCCCTCCTTAAAATTACTCGAAGGAAATGTAAAAGGGAATATCCCAAACTTACCTCAACTGCTTACAGAAGTTCTTGTACAGGGGAGTGAAGAAACAGTGAATTCCTTGGTAAAAGAATTGATACCCAATGCGACAGGCCTCCGGATTTTAGTAGATTCGAGTAATGCTCCACTGGTTCACCTTCAATTCTCAGATCATGCCGTTCCCGTGGCTGTAACCGGAGATGGGCTGCAAACACTGCTCCGTCTGAGCTTAGAATTGTTGGCTTTTCCGGGCGGTGTCGTGCTTTTCGAGGAACCGGAAGTTCATCAGCATCCGAGAGCGATTTATCAAAGTGGGCGCGCTATCTTTGCTGCCGTCCGACGTGGTATTCAGGTGATTATCGCTACGCATAGTATTGATTTGATTGACTCGCTGCTGGCCGAAGTGAAAAGTGATGAGGAATTGGCCCGAATCTCCGTATTTCGTCTCGCCCTGCAGGAGGGCTGCTTGAGGTCCAGTCGCCTGACAGGTTCCGAAGCGATTAGCCTCCGCACCACCATCGAGGAAGACCTGCGGTGAGCGAATCTGCGATCTACTGTGAGGGCTATCATGATAGGGCATTCTGGTCAGGCTGGCTGACATATCTGGGATGTACTGATCCGGGGATTGTTCCCAATTTATCCGAACGTGCGCCGGTTCGCGACCCATGGAACGAAAAAGTGGCCGGCGGGCAATATGCCTATCGCTCCAAAAGCCAGCAGTTCATCCGAGTCGTTCCTTCCCACGGCAAAGACAAGCTTGTTCCGCTGGTATTGAAACGCCTGGAAAATCGCTATGCAAAACCATTGTCGCGTGTTGTCATCAATGTGGACCCGGATACGACTCCGGGAGGAACAACTACAGGGCTGAAACTTCAAGACATATTGGTATCGGTTCAACGTGTAGATCCCTCTGCGGTTATGGATGCCAATGGCGAGATCGCTATGGATGGTGGCGCGACGAAGATAGCGCTTGTACGTTGGGAGTCTGGGGATGGGCCTTTGCCCGGAGTGCCGAACCAGCAAACGCTGGAACGGTTGGTCTGCGCGGCATTGGTGGCGGCATATCCCGAACGTGGGCCGTGCGTGCAGAGTTGGCTCGATACGCTTGATCCACCGCCAGTGAATGTCAAAGCGTTCGCCTGGTCGTTTATGGCAGGTTGGCACGCCGAACACGGCTGCGACGATTTCTATCGCTGTCTGTGGGACGATGCAAAGGTGCGCGGCGAGTTGGAGACGCGGTTGAGAGCGTCGGGAGTCTGGCAAATCGCGGAAGCTCTGGCAAGTTAGTCTGAAGGCGGATTTTCAAGGGAGGATTCTTTCTATGCTAATACCTATTAGCAAAGCGGCGGCGCGGTGGGCGACCGTGGCGGTTATCGGGGTTCTGGTCGGGGTTTCGACGGCGACGGCGCAGGAGGAGGGCAAGTGGGCCTTCGATCCCGCCCGCGACACCTTCAGCCCGAACGCCCTGCTGGACCTCCGCTCGCTGAACGAGAAGACCGCAGGCGAGAGTGGCTTTGTCCAGCGGACGGCGGACGGCGATTTTGCCCTGGGCAACGGCAAGCCCGTGCGCTTCTGGGCCGTGGATGAGTATGTCCAGAACGTCGAGGACAAGGAGGCCCTGCCCCACAAGGCCCGCTGGCTCGCCAAGCGCGGCGTCAATATGGTGCGCGTCCACTCCGTCCTGGCCCCGGAGGGCGACAACTCCAAGATCACCGACGTGAAAGTGCAGGAGATAGACCACATCTGGCGGCTGGTGGCGGAGATGAAGAAGCAGGGCATCTACACCACCGTCTCGCCCTACTGGGCCATTCCCGTGAAGGTCCGGGCGTCGTGGGGCGTGCCGGGCGGCGCGCAGGATGGGGCGGCGCTCCTCTTCTGGGACAAGACCCTCCAGGCCGGTTACAAGTCCTGGCTCCGCGCCCTCTACGCTCGGCCCAATCCCTATACCGGCACTCCCCTCGCCCAGGACCCCTCCGTCGCCATCATCCAGTTGCAAAACGAGGACAGCATGCTCTTTTGGAGCATCCAGGGCATCAAGGGCGCGCAGTTGGCGGAACTGGAAACCCTCTATGGCGACTGGCTCAAGCAGAAGTACGGCACGCTGGACGGGGCCAACCAGGCGTGGGGCGGCGAGCATCCCGGCCCCGGCGACTTTCAGGACAACCAGGGCGACGACCCCGCGAACGGGCGGATGGGCATCTACATCGTCTGGCACTTAACGCAGAACCGAACCGGCTACCAGGGCAAGCGCCTGGCCGACCAGCTCGCCTTTATGACGGAGACCATGCGCAAGTTCAACGCCGACATGGCCGCCTATCTCCGCAACACCCTGGGCTGCAAACAGCTTATCAACGCGGGCAACTGGCGTCCGGCGGACCCCATCAAGCTCTTCGACGCCGAGCGTTACTCCTACACACCCAATGAAGTCATGGGCGTCAACCGCTACTTCACCGGCGAGCATCAAGGCCCCGACAACGGCTGGGCCATCCGCGCCGGCGATCACTTCACCAACGCCTCCGTCCTGCTCGACCCGCGCGGCATGCCCACCAACGTCAAGCAGCCCGTCGGCTATCCGTTCATCATTCCGGAGACCGAGTGGGTCGCGCCGAACGCCTACCAGTCCGAAGGCCCCTTCCTCACCGCCGCCTACGAATCGCTCACCGGGGTGGACATCTCCTACTTCTTTGCGGACGGCGACCTGCCGGAGTGGCAACCCCCGTTCATCCCGCTCCCCTGGAACCCGCCGACCGGAAAGTGGAATGTCGCCACCCCCATGCAGCTCGGCCAGTTCCCCGCCGCCGCCCTCCTGTTCCGCCAGGGCTACCTGCAGAAGGGACGTCCGGTGGTCCATGAGGAGCGCTCCGTGGAGGACATCTGGCAGCGCCGCTCCCCGCTCATCGCGGAAGAGGGCGGCTTCGACCCGAACCGGGACGCAGGCGATCTGCCGCCGCGCAGCGCCGTGAAGGCCGGCGTGGACCCCATGGCCTTCCTCGTCGGGCCGGTCGAGGTGAAGTACGACGGCGACGCGGCGAAGAGTTCTGTGGTGAATCTGTCTCCCTACATCGACCATGCAGACAAAGTGGTCAAGAGCATCACCGGCGAGGTGAAGCTGAACTACGGCATCGGGTTCTGCACCGTGAACGCGCCGAAGGCGCAGGGCGCGACCGGCTTCCTGAAGAAGGCGGGGCCGCTGACGCTCGGTGACATCACCCTCCGCTCCAGTAACGACTACGCCTCGGTACTGGTCGTCTCGATGGATGGGCTGCCGCTCCGCACCTCGAAGAAGGTGCTGGTGCAGGTCGGCACGGTCGCCCGCCCGACCGGCTGGCAGGACAAGGAGGCGACCTGGAAGAGCGGCGACGGCAAGCAGACCTTCACCGGCAGGGAGATCGTCGCCACCGGACGCAACCCCTGGCAGGTCCTCAACACGGAGGTCACTCTCACGGTCAAGAACCCCGGCCTCAAAACGGCTACGCTGCTGGACGCCAACGGCGAGGCCGTCAGAACGGTCCCGGTCACGTTGGAGGGAGGCAGCCTGACGCTGAAACTGCCCGCCAACACGCTCTATCTGGTATTGCAGTAGTTCCCCCTCAACACAACCCCACCCGCTCTACCGCTTCAGCCGCTACGCGGCGCGGCAGAGAACACCCCGCAAGGGGAGAGGGGCTAACGCAGATTCTCCCCTTCTCCCCTTGCGGGAGAAGGGGGAGAGGGAGTGCGCGCCAGGAAAGGCATGGTCACAGTAACACAGCCGCCCCCGGTAGGCCGATTGAAATAACGGACCGTGCCGCCGAGATCCCAACGAATGAGGTTTTCCACCAGGTCCAGCCCGGTATGCGCAGCCGTCCGGACATCGAAGGATGGGGGAAAGCCCGGACCATTGTCACAGACTTCCAGCAGGGCCTGCTCGTCCTCTATCCAGAACCGGAGTGTGATTATCCCATGGCCGTATTTGATGGCGTTGCTGAGCAGTTCGTTGGCGACGACGGCCAATGACGTTCCCTGCCGGGCAGAGAGCTGGGCGTCCTCGGCGCTGTAGCGAAAATCGCACTGGGGCGCCGTTTGCCGGATCAACGGCAACAGGCGCAGGAGCAGCTCCTCCGCGGAGAGCGAATGCGCCTGGGGATCCTCCCGTGCCTGCTGGGTCAGCAGGTCATGGACGGCGGCCAGCATACGGACATGCGTCCGCAGCCGGATCATCTCCTCGATGGGAACCGTCGGCTCCCCCTCCGTAATCTGCATATCCACCAGGGACGCCACAATTTGAAGGTTGTTCTTGACCCGGTGGTGGGTCTCCCGCATGGTCCGCTGCAGGCGCTCATTCAGCGCCTCGATCTGCGCCTGCTGCTGTTCGGCCTCTTTCCGCCCCTGCTCCGTCTGCTGCAGCAGGTTTCGCAACTGGTATTGGCGGTATCGGGCGCGCAACGTAGCCCGCACTGCCGACAGCAGGGACGAGAGGGACAGTGGCCGCTCCAGGACCGTCACGTTGCCCAGTGGCCTCGCCATCTCCTCCAGCAGCACGCGCTCGCTCTCGCTGACGAGCAACAGGAGGGGCAGGTCCGACCAGGCAGGCTGCCGGTGGAGGAGGGCCGCGAGGTGATCTCCGCTCTCCTCGATCAGCGCTTCGCTTGTCAGCAGCGCTCCGGCGGCTCCCCGCTCGATCTCCCGGCATAGCTCCATCTGGTTCTGGCAGAGGAACGCCGCAATCCCCTCTCGCAGGAGCGCCTTTATCGCCAGAGGGCCGTCGCGTCCGATAGGCGCCAGAACCAGAATGCGGATTTCCGCATCAGGCAGCCTCGGCGCCCTCTCGCTATTCTGTATTCCAGTACTCATAATTCCAGTACTCATACTTCCTGCTTGCGTCCCTGCAGCATGGGGTCGGCGAACCGCTCCATCTGGGGGACCCCCGTCATAATGCCCTGAAACTGCCAGAGCGGCTCGCCGATCCGAATACCGCCGGGCTGAATCTCCAGTTGCCGCAGCGTTCGCTCATGCGGTCCGGAACGCTTCTTAAAGACGCTGATGGCCTGTCTGACCTCGCCACTCATCTCAAAATAGCGCATCATCAGCACCGTATCCGCCAGATAGCTCACATCGAGAGAGCTCTCACTCTGGCCGAGCAGTCCATGTTGCGCCATGACGACCAGGGTCACCACCCCCTTCTGGTTCAGGTATGCGAACAGTTCGTGCAGGTGAGTGACCAGAAAGCGCTCTTCCGGCATCGCGCTCAGATACCCGTTGAGGCTGTCGATCACAACGACACGGGCGCCCTCCTCTTCCACATGCTTGCGGACCTCCTGCGCGAACGCCCCCGGAGAGAGTTCCGCTGGATCTATCTGCGCCACCGTCAACTGGCCGCTATCCTGGTACGCCCCCAGAGGGCCGATGAGCCGTTCGGTACGCTGCACCAGAAGCTGCAGGACTTCATCGAAGGTATAGAAGGCGGCGCGATGGCCCTGTTGCAGGGCGGCATAGACATAGTGCATCGAAAGGGTGGATTTCCCCACGCCCGCCGGCCCCATCAGGATCGTCGTCGAGCCTCGCTCCAGCCCGCCCTGCAGCATGTGATCCAGGCCGGAAAGCCCGCTCAGGAGCGGATCGGCTTCAAAGAGGGCATGATGCTCCGCCGCGACCAGGCGCGGATGCACTACGACCCCGGTCTGAGCGATCTCATAATCGTGGTAGCCGCTCCGATAGTCGGATCCGCGCACCTTGGTCACGCGCAGGCGACGCCGGGTCCCGCCGTAGATGGGTGTCTCCTGCTCCAGGATGATCACGCCCGCCACCACGCTCTCCGGCTGAATATCGCCCAGCGGGGTCGCGCGGTCATCCAGCAGCAGGACGGTGATACGCTGCTCCGCAAAATACTGCTTGAGCGCGATCATCTGCCGCCGGTAGCGCAGGGGATCGCGAGCCAGCAGACGCACTTCGGATAGCCCATCAAATACGACGTGCATCGGCTTGACCCGCTCCACCTCCTCCAAAATCGTCTGCGTGGTCTCCCCCAGTTCGACATCGGAAGGATGGAAGATGGTATACTGCGCATCGGCGCGCAGGCTATCCTCCGAAGTGGAGAGGTCACAGAGCGTGATCCCGTCCAGCGACCAGTCGTGTGCCGCGGCGACCCCCGCCAGATCCTCCTGCGTTTCCGACAGGGTGATATAGAGCACCGCTTCGTTACGCTGGTGACAGGCGCGCAGATACTGCAGCGCCAGGGTCGTCTTGCCCGTTCCCGGGTCGCCCTTCAGCAGATAGAGGCGGTTCCGCAGAAAGCCGCCGTGCAAAATATCATCCAGGCCGGAGACGCCGGTAGGAATACGCTCCTCCGTGTCACGGCGAGTATTAGCCACCTTTTTCATTTCCTTCCTCGAAAGCAGTCCCGAGATAGCAGGCGTACACTATGAATCGACCGTATGCTAGGACGAACGCCCTGCCCGCCAGGTTCCTGCAAAATGCCGGGGAACATCCCTCCCTCCCTCTCCGTCTCATGGGAAAATCAGAGGAGGTTTCAACATGAACTGGGATACGATCAAAGGCAATTGGAAACAGATGCGCGGCAAAGTGCGGGAAGCCTGGGGAGACATGACGGACGACGAATTCGAGCAGATCGCCGGGCGACGCGATCAGTTGGTCGGGAAGCTCCAGGAGAAGTACGGCTACGTCCGCGAGGAGGCGGAGCGCCGAGTAGATGAGTTCGCCCGCAATGTGGGCACGAGCGATGCTATGCCCCGCGCCCACACCGGACGTGCTGCGGATGGCACGCCCGATACCCGAGGCATGGGCGAGAAGATCGCCGACGCCGTAACCGGGGACCGCATCGACGATAAGACCGGCAAAGTGGTCCGGTAACGCAATCAAGCGGGGTCATCCCGAATTCTGCCTGCAGGCAGAATTCGGGATAGTTTTGTTTCAGGATGCCATCGCGGGGAGGCGTTCGGCTTCGTGCTGGTACCAGTCCATCTGTTCGATCTCCGCCTCGGGAGGCAGGCAGCGCACCAGGAACTGCGGCGCACTCTGCCAGTCTCTGCCGCTCTCTCGCTCCCGATGCATCATCGTTTGCGTATCGGCTCCGTCCCAGAGGACCTCGCCGTCGAACAGCGCCAGATAGCGCCCGGCATACGTCCGCGCCAGCGTGGATTGCTGCTCGCGATAGCGGGCGACACAGACGGCGCCGCGCCGGATCTGCGCCTCGCGCTGCGTATCCCCTTCGTACTTCTCCACCTTGAACGGCTGGCAGACCTCTTCCGGTGACAGGCCGACGACTTCGATGTCCTCCGTCCGGTTCGGCCCCACGCCCCGCTCCGCCGCCAGTTTGATGGCATTGCGCCGATACCAGAAGGGGTGGTCGGGGTAGTCGCCGTCCGGATCGAAGCCCATCACACGCGCCCCCACGCTATCGGTCGCCACGCAGTTCGTGCCCGCCAGCAGCACGCCCGGCCGCATGGCGGTGCCGTGCCACTCGCTCTTATTGGCCGCGACGATCCCATCCACTACGTTCAGGCAGGGGCGCATCCACGCCGCCATGTCCGCCAGCACGCGGGGCAGCCGGATCAGCCGGTCATGGAGGTAGTGCCGGGGCGCACCGTAGACAGAGGTAGGCATCCAGCCGAACAGGTTCTTGATGCAGAGGGTGCAGCCCAGGCTCATGTGCGCCTTCATCTTCGCCACGGAGACGAAGGCGTCCGCCTCGGCCAGTTCGCGGGGCAGCCGATAGGAGCGGAACATCGCTGAAGGATCGGAGAGGAAGACTTCCGCCGTCTCGCCCCGATTGAAGTCCACTAGCCGCACGTTCCGGTAGGGCGCCAACCGCTCCGGATAGCCCAGCCTGGCATAGAGCGCGTCGGCGCTGCCGTCCGTCGGCCCGTCCCCCACCAGGATCTCGGCGTCGGTGACCTCGCGGATGGCTCGAATGACCCCCTCCACCACTGCCGGTTCGGTCAATTCCGTCTGCTTGCCATCCGTCAGAACGATCCGATGGATGCCGGCATTGATCTTCATGGCGATGGTATGGGCGTTGCGCAGGCCCTGACCGTAATCACCCAATAGTGTAATCGCGGCCTGTGTGCGCTCCACGATCTCCTCATCCGTCGCTGTAGACGGGCAGGCAACCAGGCTTACTCGCTCCTGTCCAGGCATTTTCTCTCTTCCTCCCCCTCAGCCGTGTATTCGACACTGGGCGGGCTGGATTCCTCTTTTGTTCTGTACGCCAGAAACGAGGGCCTCCCGGAGAGAGGAATACAATAGCCAGGGCGACACGAAGGTTCCGGTCTCCGTGTCACCCTGGCTATTCTCCTGTGGTAAGCAAGAGAACTGTCTGTGCCTTTATGGTATTCCAACCGCTTCAACAAACTGCTGTTCACGATACGCCGGGTACAAGCAGGGTACAATAGGAAGAGACATGGGTATTGTGAGGAGTGGATAGATGAAACGTAAGTATTCGGCCCTTACACTCAGAGATGCGATGCAACTGATTCCGGCAGTTGAGTTTACACCCTGGGAATTGAATGTGCCTCCGTATCCACCCAGCGAACTATTACCGGCAATCTTTCATCGGCTGGAGGTCTTTGACCTGGAGACATCCGAGCTAGCCAAAACGCTGCTTATGGATGCGCTATTCGGCGAGATCGTTCCCAACCACTTGAAACTGAAAGTCTGGAAGGCAGCGGCTTTAGAGACGGATACGTTAACGGGCATTGCGGACTATCTTATCACCCCCAGGCGTGCCTATATCGCGACCCCTCTCTTATGTGTGGCGGAAGCAAAGCGCGATGATTTCGTACAGGGGCGGGCGCAGTGTGTGGCGGAGATGGTCGCCTGCCTCTGGCATAATCTTCAAGAAGGCTATGAACGCGATGTATTTGGCATCGTGAGCAATGGACAGGGATGGCAATTTTACAAACTGACCCCACAAAAAGAGATTTTTGAGACACGTCTGTATGTCATCGGCGAACTGTCCGAATTGCTTGGTGTATTGGATTATGTCTGTAGCGAGTGTGCGAAATCGCTTCCGTAAAGCCTCTCACGGCCAGAAGGCATAGGTGGGGATATGGAGAGCGATCCCGAGGAGCGCCCAGAGGCTGCCCATGACGCACTCGCCCAGAATGATCCCCAGGAAGAAGGGCAATGCCTTACGATACGCAGGCAGGCCGCCGTAGCGGAGCAGCAGAGTTTTGACCGCCCAGGCGATCATCAGGGGCAGCCAGAGCAGGCTGAGCGACCACGAACTGGACACCGCATAGCCGACCGGATGGAGCGGGAACCAGGGCAGATTGAGCCGCAGGGCGTTGAGCACCAGCGTGATGCAGAAGCCGACCCCGATGGCGACCCGCACGTTGAACTGCTGCTGCGCGGAGGTGGGAGAGACGATCCAGGTCTTCATCCGGTTCCAGGGCTCGCTGCCGAAGATCAGCATCACGTTAGGCGGGGCGATCTTCTCCGCCGCCCCGTAGCGATACCCCTGATCCAGGTTGGCCCAGAACGCGCAGACCGCGCCGACGGAGATCGCCAGCAGCATGGCCCAGAGCAGCGGGCGATACCGCCCCCCGATCCGCTCCCCGATCTTAAAGCCCTCCAATTGGATGGGCATCGGGTGCGAGCGGTAGGCCCGGTTGAAGCCGTAGAACATGGAGAACATCGCCAGGTCGGGCCTGGCGAACTTGTTGGAGGGCAGGATCTGCGTCAGGATGCTGTCCGGCCCCGCCTGGTGCAGGTCGTGGGCGGGCGGGCCCAATTCCGCCCGCATACGGGTGATGGCGATGGCCAGCGTGAAGTAGATCAGGAAGAACCAGAGGATGGTGAGCGGCGTCATCTTGCAGGCGCGGCAGAAGCCATAGAGCAGGGCGCTGCCCACCACCAGGCCGAATACGGCCCAGCGGTAGGGCAGCGGCTCCTCCGCGTCGCGCAGGTTCGCTTTGCTATCCCACAGCCCCCGCCAGATCCGCACAAAGTGGCTCCGGCTCACCCAGAGCGCGGAGACCGCCAGCCCGATATACCCTCCGAACGACTGCGCCTCCACATAGGGGAAGCCGGGGATGTCCGAATAGCCGTAGGCCGCCCCGAACACCCGCTCCATACGCCAGACCCAGGTGAAGAACCAGGCGGAGAAGAGCAGGTCCGTCGGCAGCAGGATGCCCAGCGCCACGCCGAACGGATAGACGGCGATGGGGGTCCAGCCGATGGCGTTCCAGGGACTGGCGGTGACATAGGTGTTGAGGTCCTGCAGAGGGCCGCTCCGCTTGAGCGGCAACATGGGGATCTGCGGGTAGAGGTAGGCCAGGCCGTTCCAGAGCTCCAGCACGACGGCAATCGTCACCCCGACCCAGAAGAGGCGAGTCTTGAAGAGCTGGGTGTGGGGGTTCACCATGTCCAGCGGCAAGGTGACCAGCGGGTAGGCCAGCTTCTCGCTCTCGGTCCACTGTCGCCGTAAGAGGGTGTTGATGCAGAGCATCATAAAGCCGAGCACGGTCAAGAAGGCCGACCACCAGAGCACCGGGACGAGCCAGGCGAAGAGGTTGTGGGGGCTATAGAGGGAGCCGGTCCCGGTATAGAACTCTTCCAACGCCCCCTTGTCGGAGACCGTCAGCCAGTTGGGCACGTAGGGCAGGATCTCGGAGGCCCAGGCGTTCTCCGGCGTGGCGTAGCGATGCACGTGCGCCAGGATGGGCGTCAGCACCTCGATCATATCGTGCCCGGCGACGGCGGAGGAGAGAGCCAGCATGATGTAGACGGTGAGCAGCTCTCCCGGCTCCATGGCGAGGCGCGGAGAGATACGGCGCGCGATGGCGTTCAGGCCGATCAGGACCGCCAGCAGGAAGATGACATTGAAGAAGAGTGAGATGGTCGTCGGGTGGCCCGCATAGCGCGTGACCTCCATCATGACGACCCAGTAGGTATTGAACGGCATGAGCAGGAGCGCGGTGAAGACGGCGCGCGCCGTCACCATCCGGGTACGGGCTTGCGGAGCGGGTTGCACGTTCTGGTCAGGGGAGGACGCGCTAGGGGCCGGCGGTCTGTCCGCAGCATTCATGGGGTGGGGTTCTCCCGAAGAGGCTAAATGTTTGCTTCAAAAACTTGCTGGATGGCGTTGAAACGCCGTTCTGAAACGCGAAACCCGCCTGCGCGGGTTCCCCTCATCCCCTTCCCCTTCTCCCGCAGAGGGGAGAAGGGGGGGTTGAGTCCGCGAAGGCGGACTTTGTATATCAGAACGGCGTTTCAACGCCGTGAATATCCCCTACTGCGGAGCGTCCTGCGGCGGCCATCCGCTGGCAGGGGTCGTCTTCCACTTGTGATGGTAGAGCACGATCTTGGCGTGCCCATCGAAGTAGACAGCGTTGTAACCGCGCGGGTGATTGTAGTTCGTATCCGGTGCGGTGCCGTCGTAACCGTCCGGGCCGTCCCAACCGAACACACCGCGCTCTACAAACAGCATGCGCTCCGACACCCAGTTCGACTTCTCGCTCGGGTTGTCATCCCAGAGGTCGCGGTAGCCGTCGTCATACTTCACGCAGGGGAAGGGGCCGGGGAAACCCGCAGAGCTGCCGGGGCACCAGACATTGTACACCCAGTTCGGGAACCAGTGATAAGACTGCAGCCCATGCTGCAGATTGGCCGGGCTGGGGCTGCGGAACTTGTCGGATGGGCAGTAGAAGATCTGCTTGTTCTTGATGTAGGGGCCAAGCTGCACATTCATAATCGTGCGGTAGAATTCGCCGCCGTATGCGCAGCCGACGAACTTGGGACCGCCGTCGCCCGGATCGAAGCCCTTCCAATCCAGGGGGCCGGGAGAGAAGGAATCCAGGCACTGACTGGACGGCGGATACGGATCCACATCCAGATTGACTTCCCAGTTGCGCGGGCCGGCATAGGTGCCCATGGGGAATGCCTCATCGTAATCCTGGGCATACATATGGATGGCAAGGCCGATCTGCTTCTCGTTAGAGAGGCAGGAGGCCGTTCTTGCCTGCTCACGCGCCTGTGCGAAAACCGGGAAGAGGATGGCGGCAAGGATAGCGATGATAGCGATGACTACGAGCAATTCGATCAGCGTAAACGCTCTCTCCTTCATTCGAATCTACCTTTCTTAGGACGGTTCGTTGTCTGAGACAGGATGTGACTGAAGTGTGCGACATGACACCGAAGTGCGTAACGTGACGGTGATGCGATTAACGCCCTCCGGCGCCTGGAGGCATGATATAGCCCCCTCCTCCCATGGTCCCACCGGGTGCGGCATTGGACTTGGAGGGCCCTGTGGCCGATGCCGACCCCATCCGTTTCTGGAACTCTGCCGCGGCATCGGCGGGCATTCCGGGCGGCTTCGCGATCTCGTCGTGGCTCTGGATGGTGCCGCGCCAATAAATGAAACCGGCGATGAGGACAATCACGACAACCGCCACCACCGCAGCGATAGGATTGACCTGGTTCTTCAATGAACTCACCTCCTCCTGTGGAGAACACGCGTTCTGGTAAGGATTGGGGTCTGGATCGTCTTCGGACGATAACCTCCGGACGCGCTCAAGACCCGGTCTCGCGGGGAGCGGCATGGGTGCGCGGCTCCCGCCAGACGATAGGAACAGGATAGTAGTAGGTTCGCGGGCGGGCGGCATCGTCGCTGAGCATCCGCGTCAACTCTTCGACCGCCAGTTCGCCCATGCGGACAAAGTCGGGCCGGGACGTCGGGAACAGGGGCCGGAAGAGCCGGGTAACCAGCGGCTCCGAATCGAACCCCGTAACCCGTATCTCCTCCGGTACGGCGATGCCCAGATGGATCAGCGCCTGGGTCAGATGCGCCGCCTCGATATCGGTCCAGGCGATGACGGCGTCGGGGCGCGGGTCCAGCCGGAGCAGGCTCTCGACGAACGCCTCCGTATCGGCGTCCGCGTAGGAGTGCGTAGCGCCCCAATCGTGCAGGGCGCCGGGCCAGCCCAGGTAAGAGGCAGGGATCGGCACGCGTGCGTCCTGCAGGGCGGCCATCCAACCCCGCTGCCGCTCATGGATGGAGGTGTGCCGGGACATCGGCGAGATGTGCATAAAGGCGATATGGCGGTGACCATGGCGGAGCAACTGCTGCGTCATGTCATGGCCCAGCCGATAGTTGTCGAAGAGGATGTTGGAGCTGGGCCACTCCTCACAGACGATGTCCATCGCGACCACCGGCACACGCTGCGCCAGTTGGGTGAGGTAGTCGCACTCCCGCTCCGTGTTCCGCCGCGTCACCGGATAGAGCACTACGCCTCTCGCGCCCGCCTGGAGATGCTGCTCCACCACCGCGCGCTCCCGTGTGAGG
>Ga0070734_10003802_pt1 | contig 15185 bp, 12 predicted proteins | sample Coa_R1_8_FD_66444 | JGI IMG/M metagenome (GOLD analysis project Ga0070734, IMG submission 66444) | Surface soil microbial communities from Centralia Pennsylvania, which are recovering from an underground coalmine fire - Coalmine... | ecosystem: Environmental > Terrestrial > Soil > Unclassified ...
TTTGTTTGAGCAGGCTGGGCTCCGAGCGAAAACGCGTGATCCGGCTGCTGGAAGCCAGCGCGCTGTATCCCAGCCTGCTCAAACAAACGCTGAGCCGGAACCCGGATCGGGCGATTCGCGCCATCACACTGCTGGGACAGCTGGACACGCCCGAAGCCCGGGCCGCCGTGGCCCGCGGTCTGCAGCATCCGGCGGAAACGATCCGGCAGGCCGCGCGCAAAGCCATCATGCAGGGAAACGATCCGGCCGCGCAGCGAAAGCTGCTCGATGAATTTCCGCGACTGCCGGCGTGGCAGCGGCTCATCATCTTTCACTTCGCGCCTTCCGAAGCGGCGCTGCTCCCGCAGTTCGTCGCCGAAGCCTTGCAATCGGAAGACGAAAACCGGATTCTGATCGCGCTCGAGCTGGTGCTGACGCGGCAGCGGTTCCTGCCCTGCGTGCTGCCGCTGCGGCTGGCCCGGGCGGAAAACGCGGAGGTGCGCATCAAATTCTTCAAGGCTCTGCGTTTTCTGCGGCTGGAGGCCGACGTAATGAAGGCGCTGCAACTGGGGCTGGGCGACGCGGATTGGCGGGTGCGCGCCATGGCGGCGCAGGCGTGCGGGCAATTTCGGGCGGCCGCCCTGGCCGAGCGGCTGCTCGGGATGTGCCGGACATTCGAGAACCCGGCCGAAGCCGCGCATGCGGCGCGCGCGCTGGCCGCGCTCGGGGGCGAGGGCTGGCTGCGCCTGCAGGAGGTAGCGAATTCCGAAACCGACCAAGCGCGCCAGATAGCCACCGAGGCCGTCGAACGGCACATGCTGGGAGGAGCCGCCTAGATATGCCGGCGTCCCCCGACCTGCGCCTGTGGCTGGTGCACATCCTCTCGTTCTACGAAGGCGGAATTATCATTTACCTGTTCGTCCTGAGCACGATCTATTTTGTGCTGCTGCTGATCGGTTTCTTCGAAATGATGAGGCACCGCTTCGCATACCGGGATGCCGATGAGAACCGCGTGCTGGAAGCCTCGCCGCTGGTGCCGCCGGTCTCGATCCTGGCGCCGGCGTATAACGAGGCCGCCTCGATTTGCGAAAGCGTACGCGCCATGCTGGCGCTGAGTTACCCGCAATACGAAGTGATCGTCATCAACGACGGATCCAAAGACGACACGCTGCGGCTGCTGATCGAGGAGTTTCACCTTTACCGGTCCGCGCGTTATTACGAAAATACGCTGCCGGGAAAGCCGGTGCGCGGGGTGTACGAATCGATGGACCCGATCCCGCTGGTCGTCGTAGATAAGGAAAACGGCGGCAAGGCGGATGCGCTGAACGTGGGGATCAACGTGGCCCGCTACCCGCTGGTGTGCGCCGCCGATTGCGATTCGCTGCTGGAAACCGACGCGCTGCTCCGGGTGGCGCGTCCATTCCTCGAAGAGCCGGAACGCATGCTCGCGGTGGGCGGCATCGTGCGGGTGGCGAACGGCTGCGAGGTGGGGGGCGGGCGCGTGTTGAAGGTGGACCTGCCGCGCACCTGGATCGGCCGCTGCCAGGTGGTGGAATACCTTCGCTCGTTTTTAGGCGGGCGGGTGGCGTTCAGCGCGTTCAACTCGCTCATCATCATCTCCGGGGCGTTCGGGCTCTTCTCGAAGAAGGCCGTGCTGGCGGTGGGCGGATACCGCACCGATACGGTAGGCGAGGACATGGAGCTGATCGTACGCCTGCATCGCTGGGCGCGGCTCCGGAAAATGGATTACCGGATTGTGTTTCAGCCGGACCCGGTCTGCTGGACCGAAGTTCCGGAATCGCTGAAGATTCTCAAGCGCCAGCGCAACCGGTGGCAGCGGGGGAGCGTGGAGACGTTCTGGCTGCACAAAGATATGCTGTTCCGGCCAAAGTTCGGCAGCCTCGGCATGTTTACGTTTCCGTATTTCATTCTTTTTGAGACGTTCGGACCGCTGGTTGAATTGGCGGGATACGGGCTGACGCTGCTGGGGCTTTTCTTGAAACTGTTCGATCTGAACGTGGTCTATCTCTTCTTCCTTGCCGCCGTGTTATACGGAATGATTCTGTCGACGGCCTCGGTGATTCTCGAGGAGCTTTCCACCAAGCGATATCCGGAGGTGCGCAATCTGCTGGTGCTGATCGCGACGAGCGTCATCGAGAATCTCGGATTCCGGCAGCTCCTGACAGTCTGGCGCGCGATGGCGTTCATCGATCTGGCGCGCGGCAAGAAGGCGTGGGGTGCGATGGAGCGGCAAGGCCTCAAGACGCAGCCGCGTGAGGCCGAACGGGTGGCGACGGGAGATGGGCCGGCGGGGTGACGGCTACTCCAGCTCGCGCCATTCGCGACCATCACGCGCCATCAGCTCATCGGCCTTGGGAGGACCCCATGAACCGGCGGCATAGTTGGGGAAATCGCGGGGCGGCAGGGCGCTCCACACATCCAAGACCGGCTGCAGCACTTTCCACGCGGTCTCGACGGCATCGGTGCGCTTGAACAGCGTGGCGTCGCCGATCATGCAATCGTACAGGAGGCGCTCATAGCCGGTGTTCGGAGCCGTTCCGAAATAGCGCTGGTAATCGAAGTCCATGTTGACAAGGCCGACGTTTACCATCGGCCCGGGCACCTTCGCGCCAAAACGGAGCGAGATTCCTTCTTCCGGCTGGATGCGGATCAAAAGGCGGTTGGGCTGCAATTCTTTGATCGGCGTATTGCGGAAGAGCACAAACGGGGTGCGGCGGAATTGAATAGCGATTTCGGTGGCATGCTTGGCCATACGCTTCCCGGTCCGCAGATAAAAGGGCACACCCGCCCACCGCCAGCTGTCGATCATGAGCTTCATGGCGACGAAGGTTTCGGTTGATGAATTGGGCGCGACGTTGGGTTCGCTGCGATACGCCGGCAGGGTCTGCTGGCCCTCGGAGCCTTCACCGTACTGGCCGCGCACAACGTTCTGCAAAACCTCTTCCGGCAGCCAGGGCTGAACGGATTGCAGCAGCTCGGCATGCTTCTGCCGCACGGCATCGGCTTCAAACGAGACCGGGGCTCCATCGCAGTGAGCGAGACCAGCTGAAACAGGTGATTCGGAACCATGTCCCGCAACGCGCCGGCGCGTTCGTAATAGGCTCCCCGATGCTCGACGCCAACCGATTCGGCGGCTGTCACCTGCACGTGATCGATGAACGAGCGGTTCCAGATCGGCTCAAAGATGCTGTTGCCGAACCGGAACACCATGATGTTCTGGACCGTCTCCTTGCCGAGGTAGTGATCGATCCGGTAGATCTGGGATTCACTGAGAAGCGTCCGGATCTCCGCATTCAACTTCTTCGCCGATTCCAGGTCGTGGCCGAAGGGTTTTTCAATGATGACGCGAGTCCAGTGGGGAGGCTGCTGCCGGGCGAGGCCGATTTTGCCGATCTGCTGCACGATTTCAGAGAAAAACGCCGGCGCCACCGCGAGGTACACGAGGCGGTTGCCGTCCGTCTTGAAATCCAGTTCGGCGCGATCGATCTGTTCTTTGAGCCGCTGGTAGGCGGCGGGGTCCTTGAAATCGCCCTGGATGTAAAAAGTGCGGGCGAGCAGGGATTTCCAGAATTCGGGGTCGACCGGGGCGGTCGCAAAGGTTTTAATTTCGTCGTCCAACTGCTGGCGGAAGCTCTCGGTGGTGAGGGGATCGAAGGCGAAGCCCACGATCGCAAACCGCGACGGCAGGAGGTTGGCCGCCGCCAGATTACAGATCGCCGGGATGAGCTTGCGCTTGGTGAGGTCGCCGCTGGCGCCGAAGATGATCATGAGGCAGGGACCGGCGCGATGATTCACCGCTGGTTTCGGTTGAACGTCGTGATCCATCGAAGCTCCTCCGACCAGTGTAGCCGGTCAGGTTGGCATACACTGAATTTGTGCGAGGAGAGAGGATGAAGATCTGGATCGCAGGTCTTAGCCTGGCGGCATGCCTGCATAGCGTGGCCGGCGAAACGGCCGCAACTCCCGTCTTGGTCGAGTTATTCACGTCGGAGGGCTGCTCGGATTGCCCGCCCGCCGACCGGCTGCTCGAGCAATTGGACCAGGCGCAGCCGGTGGCGGGCGCGCAAATCATCGTCTTGAGCGAGCACGTGGATTACTGGGACCGGCTGGGATGGAGAGACCCCTTCTCGTCGCACGTTTTCAGCGAACGCCAGGAGGAGTACGCGCGGCGCCTGCGGGTCGAAAGCCCTTATACGCCGCAGATGGTGGTCGATGGAGAGACTGAATTCGTCGGCAGCGACGGACGCCGGGCTGTCGCGGCGATCCGCATGGCCGCGCGGAATCCGAAAGCGCGGGTGCGCATCGCGCGGGTTTTGGGCGGCGCCGTTCGCGTCGAAGTCGATCCCCTGCCCGGATACTCCGGCGGCGTTTACCTGGCGGTCGTCCAAAAGTCCGGAGTGTCGCAAGTTTTGCGGGGCGAGAACGGCGGACGGAGCCTCCATCACGTGGCGATTGTGCGACGGATGGAGGCGCTGGGAAAGTTCAATGGTCGAATCGGTTTCGCCAAAGAGGTGCCCGCGATCGAGGCTGGTGAAGGAGCGTTCCGCGTGATCGCGTTCGTGCAGGATGGCGACAACGGGCCGGTGCGCGGCGCGGCGGTGTTGAGCCGCTGACGCAGTGGCGGCCGGAGACCCCGGATGCGGGCCGCGGCAGCGCGCTCTCGCGTTCGGGCTGCCCCACGGCTTGTCCGCGTTGTAAAATCGGGTTTGACGTCTCGCTGACCATATGGCTCTTCGGAAACCGGCCGATTCCAAACCTCAAATTTCTCAAGTGACTCCTCCGGCCGCCATCGCCGGGGGCGAGCTGCAGATTCGCGGCAAAGGGTTTGTGAAGAGCGCGCGGCCGCGCGTCACTATCGGCGACGTGGCAGCACCCATAGTCATCGGTTCCGATTCGTTCGTCATTGCCCGCGTGCCGGATGGCGCAACGGCCGGCGAACTGGTGGTGGAGAACGGAGAGCAGGCCAGCGAATCCTGGGCCTGCGATATCGGCGTCCTGATCGCGGACAGCCTGCACCCGGTGTCGAACCCGGCCGTCGATTCATTCGGGAATATCTACACCACATTCAGCGGCTCGCGCGGCCAGAAAGTTCCGGTGGCGGTCCACAAGGTGGATCTGAATTTCAACATGAAGCCGTTCATCAATGACCTGATGAACGCGACCGGGCTGGCCTTCGATTCGCAGGGCATGCTGTACATTTCGAGCCGGTATGACGGAATGATCTACCAGGTGACGCCGAACGGCAACATGTCGACGTACGTGGAAGGCATGGGCGTGGCCACGGGCATCGCGTTCGACAGCAAGGGAAATTTGTACGTGGGCGACCGGAGCGGCACGATATTCAAAATCAGCCCGAACCGGCAGATCTTCGTGTTCGCCACCCTGGAACCCTCGATCGCGGCGTATCATCTGGCGTTTGGCCCGGACGATCAGCTCTACGTAACCGGTCCGACGACGTCGAGCTTTGATGCCGTATACAGGATTTCGCAGGACGGCGAGGTCGTCGTATTCTATCGCGGCCTGGGCCGGCCGCAAGGGCTGGCGTTCGACGACCAGGGCCGATTGTACGTGGCCGCGTCGCTGTCCGGCCGCAAGGGCATTGTGCGCGTCTATCCGGACAAGCGCGCCGATCTGTTTGTTTCCGGACCGGGCATCGTGGGGCTGGCATTCAGCCCGTCGCGTTCCATGGTCATCACCACCACCAACGCACTGTATCGGGTGGACGTCGGCATCCGGGGCCGCCCGCTTTTCTGATGAACGCTGAAATCGTTGCAGTCGGCTCGGAAATGCTGACGCCGGAGCGCGTCGATACAAACTCGCTGTATCTCACGGCGGAGTTGAACAATCTGGGGGTCGAAGTGGTCACGAAATATGTGATCGGCGATCACCTGGAGCGGCTGCGCGACGCGGTGCGGCACGCGATTTCGCGCTCCGAGATCCTGGTCATCTCGGGCGGGCTCGGACCCACCGAAGACGATCTAACGCGCGAAGCGGTGGCGCACGCGCTTGACCGGAAGTTGATCTTCAATCAGGAAATCTCGGATGCGCTCGAGCAGCGATTCGCCCGGCTGAACCGGAAGATGGCCGAGGTGAACAAACGGCAGGCGTTCGTCATCGAGGGCGCCATGATTTTGCCCAACGACCGCGGGACGGCGCCCGGCCAGTGGGTGGAAGAATCGGGGGCCGTGGTGATGCTGCTGCCGGGGCCGCCGCACGAGCTGAAGGCCATGTTTGAGCGGCAGTGCATCCCGCGGCTGGCGCGGCTGGTGCCGCCACTGGTGATCCGCACCATCTGCCTGCGCGTGGCAGGCATGGGGGAATCGGATCTCGACCAGCTGATTGCCCCGGTCTACAAGAAATACGAGAACCCGGTGACGACGATTCTGGCAGCGGCCGGCGATATCCAGATTCATCTACGCGCGCGGTGCACCACGGCGGCGGAGGCGGATGCGTTACTGGCCGAGGTGGCGGGACCGGTCGAGCTCCTGCTGGGCGACCGCGTGTATTCGCGGAATGGCGACGCGCTCGAGGCAGTGGTCGGCGACCTGTTGCGCATGAATCATGCCACGGTTTCGGTGGCGGAGAGTTGCACGGGCGGCATGCTGGGAGAGCGGTTCACGGCGGTGGCGGGCAGTTCCGATTATTTTGTGGGCGGCTTCATCACCTATAACGACGAGATGAAGACCGAGATACTCGGAGTGCCGGCGGAGCTGGTGAAGGAGCACGGCGCGGTAAGTAAACCGGTGGCGGAAGCCATGGCGGCCGCGGCGCGGCGGCGGACCAGCTCGACCTACGCACTGTCGATCACGGGGGTGGCGGGGCCGGCGACCGGCGCTGAATCGGCGCCGGTCGGCACGACATTCATCGGGCTGGCGGATGCCGGCGGCACGCAGGTGCTGCAGCGTCAATTTCTGGGCGATCGGACGCGCATCCGCAACTTCGCCTCGCAGCTCGCGCTCGATCTGCTGCGGCGGCGCATCACGGGGCGGAGTTAACGCGACAGCTGCACTACGGTCTCCAGGTGATAGGTCTGGGGAAACAAATCGACAAGCGTCATTTTGTCGATGTGATAACCGGCGGCGACCAAGCCGGCCAGGTCGCGAGCCAGCGTCGCCGGATCGCAGGAAATCACGGTGATTCGCGACGGCCGCAGGTCCGCCAAACGCCGGACCACCGTTTTGCCGAGGCCGGCGCGCGGAGGATCGGCCAGTACGAGGTCCGGCGCATGGTCGAGCGATGCGAGGTGTTCTTCGGCCGTAACTTTTTTCGCGTAGACGCCGGCGCAGCCGGCGCGCTCGAGGTTAAACTGCAGGTCGCGCACCGCCGCCGAACCCGACTCCACGGCGATGACCTTCTGAAATCGGCCGCCGAGCGCCAGTGAAAACAGCCCCACGCCGGCATACAACTCCAGGGCGGATTCCCCACCTGCGCCTTCGAGCGCCGACTCGACCAGCGGGGCGAGCAAGAGCCGGTTCGCCTGGAAAAACGACGGCCCGCTGACGCGATACCGGCCCTGGTAGTCCAGGGCGCCGGGAACCAGTCCTGAAATCTGCTCCGCGCACCACTCGAAGAAACGGCGCGCCACGGGCCGCGCCGCCTCGATCACGTTGAGCTGCACCTGCTCCTCGTCGGTGAAAAGCTCAATCGCGCGGACGAACCCCGGCCAGCGCGGATCACGCAGCATCAAGGTCAGGCTGGCGATGGCTTGATTGAGCTTCGGCGAAGCGATCGGACACTGATCGATGGCGCACAGCCTGTGCGACCGCGCCTCCCAGTAACCCAGCCGGCCGCCTTCGATATGCAGCTGCGCGCGATTGCGATAACCCCACGGCTCAGCCGCCACGACCGCGATCTCGGCCGGCGGATCGAGCTTGCCCACGCGCCGCAGCTCCTCCCGCAGGATTTCCTGCTTGGCGGCGAGCTGCAACTGATACGGCGCGTGTTGGTAATGGCAGCCGCCGCAGCGCGCGAAGTAGGGACAGGGCGCCGGCACCCGCTCCGGCGCGGGCTCGAGCACTTGGAGCGTGCGCGCCCGCACCAGTCCGGGCTTCTCCTGGCCGGCCTGAGCGCGAATCCGCTCCCCCGGCAAGACGAAGGGCGCCAGGACGACGCGGCCATCCAGTCGGCCCAGCCCCTCGCCGCCGTAGACCAGCTTTTCCACTGTCACTTCAAAATTGCTTACGATAAGGATTTACCCCCGTTCCCTCTATCATGAAAACACGAGTCTTTTCCGGAATGCAGCCGTCCGGAAATCTTCACATCGGAAACTATCTCGGCGCGCTCAAAAATTGGGTGCGCATTCAAAACGATTACGAGTGCATCTTCTGCATCGTGGATCTGCACGCCATCACGCTTTATCAGGAGCCGGCGGAACTGCGGGCGAAGATTCGCGAGATCGCGGCGCTGTATCTGGCGGCGGGCATCGATCCGAAGGCCTGCTCGATCATGGTGCAATCCGAGGTGCCCGCGCATGCGGAGCTGGCGTGGATGCTCACGTGCGTGACGCCGGTCGGGTGGCTGGAACGCATGACGCAGTACAAGGCGAAGGCCGCGAAGCAGGAGTCGGTCGGAGACGGATTGCTGCAGTATCCCGTTTTGATGGCGGCTGACATTCTGCTCTACCACGCGGGCATCGTACCGGTCGGCGAGGACCAGGCGCAGCACCTGGAACTCACGCGCGATATCGCCCAGCGCTTCAACTCGCTTTACGGCGACACGTTCGCCGTGCCCAACACGAGCCTGCCGACGGTGGGCGCGCGCATCATGGGGCTTGACGATCCCACGCAGAAGATGAGCAAGTCCGCCACGGGCGCGCACCATGCCGTGGCGCTGCTCGATCGCCCCGAGCAGATTCGCAAAACCATCATGCGCGCCACCACCGATTCCAAACCGGCGGTGGATGTGGAGACCGCGGGACCGGGCGTGTTAAACCTGCTCTCGATTTACCAGGCATTCTGCGGCGCCACCGACGAGCAGATGAAGCAGCAGTTCACCGGTATGCGCTACGGCGATTTGAAAAAGCAGGTGGCCGAAATGGTGATCTCGCAACTGGAGCCGTTCCAGCAGCGCTATCGGCAGATCGCGAGCGAGCCCGGGTATCTCGACAGCGTCCTGCGCGAGGGTGCGGCACGGGTGGCGCCAATCGCAAACGACACTGTCCGAAGCGTCAAAGCGCGCATGGGCCTGTATACGGGAAACTAATTGACAGGTTCAGCCCGGTGCATTACCTTGGGACCATGCGTTCTAAAAATGTGCAGTTCCCCGTCTGCCTTCGCGGCCTTGCCGCGGTGTTGCTAGCGGCGGCGGCGATTCCGGCGTTCGGACAGACCGACGTCAAGGCCACGCTGGTGAAACACTTGAAAACATCGCGCGATTTCACGCTGAAAGTGGCCAACCAGATGCCGGAGGAATCTTACGATTTCAAGCTCACTCCTCCGCAGATGAGCTTTGCCGAGCAGATGGCGCACCTGTCGCAAGCGCTAGGCGCGTTTGCGGCCACGTTACAGGGGCAAAAGCCGAGCCTTGGCAAGCCCGCATCCATGCACAAGAAGGACATCGTCGCCTTGATGCAGAAATCGTTCGATGCCGCGATCGACGGCGTTTCCAAGATGACTCCGGAGCAACTCGCGAAGACTTACAATACCGGCGATGGCTCGATGACCGGCATGGAAGCGGTGATGTTTATGCTCGACCACACCACGCACCACCGCGCCTCGGCCGAAATGTATTTGCGCGCGAAAGGCATCACGCCGACTGAGTACGAGTTCTAAAAGCCGGTCGATTTATCTGGCGGGATCATCCGCGCTACCATCAAGAGTTGAACCCTGAACCGCAAATTCTCATTCTGGATGCGGGCGGCCAGTATTGTCATTTGATCGCCCGTAAAGTGCGCGACCTTGGCGTCTATGCGGAGGTCCGTGCCAGCGAAACGGCAGCGGCCGAACTCCGGTCGGCCAAGGGGATCATCATCTCCGGCGGCCCCAACAGTGTGTATGACGATGGGAGCCCGACGGTCGATCCGACGATCTTCGGGTGCGGGCACGCGGTTCTGGGCATCTGCTACGGCCACCAGTTGATGGCGCACCTGCTGGGCGGCGACGTGCGCAAGGGCACGAAGGGCGAGTTCGGACTCGCCACACTAGACCTGGAGAATACGAACGATCCGTTGTTTGCCGGGCTGGGCGGACGCCAACAGGTGTGGATGAGCCATCGCGATCTCGTGGCCGGGCTTCCCGCAGGGTTTACCGCGGTCGGCCGCACGGACACTTGCGCCGCGGCCGCCATCGCCGCGCCCGAACGCCGGTTGTACGCGGTGCAGTTTCATCCCGAGGTGGTACACACCACGCGCGGCAGGGAACTGCTTGCGAACTTTGTCTTCCAGGTCTGCCACTGCCAAAAAGATTGGGATGCCCGCCATCGGGCGCCTCTGATTGAAGAGGAGATCCGCGGGTGCGTGGGCGCGCGCAACGTGTTCTTCTTTGTCAGCGGCGGAGTCGATTCCACTGTCGCCTTCGCGCTGTGCACGCGGGCGCTGGGCGAGAGCCGAGTGCGCGGCGTGTACGTAGATACCGGGCTGATGCGGGAAGGAGAGACCGATTTCGTCAGCCGCATGCCGGGGATTTCCGTGGAGTGCGCGCAGGAGCAGTTTCTCAACGCGCTCGCCGGCGTCACCGACCCGGAGCAGAAGCGCCACATCATCGGCGAGGAGTTCGTGCGGGTCCAGGAGCGCGTGATCGAATCCCGGCGGCTGCTGGACGAGCACTGGATTCTCGGCCAGGGAACCATCTATCCCGATACCATTGAATCCGGGGGCACCGCCAAGGCGGCGGTTATCAAGACACATCACAACCGCGTGGCGGGAATCCAGAAGCTGATCGAGGACGGACGCATCGTCGAGCCGCTGAAAAGTTTTTACAAAGATGAAGTCCGTGAGATCGGGCGCGAACTGGGTCTGCCGGCCGCGCTGCTCGACCGACATCCCTTCCCCGGCCCCGGGCTCGCGATTCGCTGCCTATGCTCCGATTTCGACGCCGGGATCCGGCAGACACCGGAAGGCTGGGTGATCCCGGTGCACTCGGTCGGGGTACAAGGTGACTCCCGCAGCTATGCGCCGGTTCTCGCGATCGACCGGCTGGATCACGGGCGCGCCACCGAACTGATCAACCGGCTTACGAGTGTGAACCGGGTCATTGCTCTGGTGAAGAGTCACTCCTCGCTGCCGGAGATGCGGGTACGCGCCTGCTCTCTCACATCCGGGAGGCTGGCGCGGCTGCGCGCCGCCGACGCCGCAGTTCGCCGTCTCTCGCATCAGAGCGGTTTCGATCACCGGGTCTGGCAGTTTCCTGTGGTACTGATCCCGGTGGGCACGGCGGAATTTCCGGATTCGGTTGTGCTGCGGCCCATTCACTCGGTAGATGGAATGACGGCTCAATCGGTGGCCATGGAAGCGGAGTTATTGAACCGGATGGCCCACGAATTACTGGCGCAGCCCGGGATTGCGGCCGTGTTTTACGACCTGACGCACAAACCGCCCGCTACCATCGAGTGGGAATAAATCCCGATGCCGGGCGCCGGGTTACGGCAGGCGCATGTCGATGCCGGACTCTTTATTCAGCCGCTCGGTGAGCGGCTTGTCGATCATCGAAAGCGACACCTGGTTGTGCGTGTTGCCTTCAGTAAAGTAGTGCAGCGTGTCGCCTTCGACCCAGAACGCGAGCGCCGAGTATATCGTGTGATCCTTGAAGGCAATTAAGTAGTGCTGCGGTTCCTGAGGCGCCGCTTCGGCAGCCGCGGGCCCGGCGGTGCTATTGTTCGCCGGACCGCTGAAGGCGGAAGCATCTCCGCCATTGAACCCGACGGCCTGGGGCACTACCTGGGGATACACGACCACAACATTGGGCTGCTGCTGTGGTTGCGGAGCCGGCCCGGGGCCGTCCGGCAAATAGGGATTATCGTAGAAGCCGCCGACGTACACCGGCACGGCATAGGGAATCAGGGCGCCGTTGTTGCGCCGGTTGCCGAACCGGCCGTCGACCGGGCGTCCGAACCCGGAGCCGGCCGCGCCGCGGCGCGATAAGAATGTGGGGTCGGTGACGGCGCCGGGTACGACCAGCCGCGGGAAACCACTGCCGCTCGGAAACGCCGCATTCCCGAACGTGCGCGTCACCCCGGGTAGCGCTGAAGTACCCCCCGGAAAAACCACGTTCCCAAAGCTACCTGTAACAAAAGGCTGGGGATTTACGAAGCCACCGCGGCTTTGAGCCGAGGCCGCGGCAAGCAAGAAGAACGCCAAACTGAACCCGGCGAGAGCTTTCATGGGATCTGCCCTTCTATGGACATTCTACGCCGGAATCAGCCTGTGCGTTTCCTTCGCTATTGTTTCCGAGGCGCGGCACCCGGCGCCGCGGGTGTCCGTGCCGGCGCACCGGTGGGTGCGGCCGGACGAGGAGCCGGAGCCGTAGCGGCCGGCGCTGCCGGAGCCGAGCCGCCGGTCACCGGGTTGGCCTTGTCATAGAGCGCAATGATGTCGGCGGTGATATCGACCGCGGCCGCGCGCCAGAGCACTCCGGTCTGCGGGTTGCTGACATCCAGGATGACGCCATAGCCGTTATCGGTGGCGTACTTCTCCAGCACCTTCATCATCTTGGCGCCCAGCTCCTGCATGATCTTGCCTTCGGCTTCCTGGACGTCGGCATCGAAATCCTCGCTATCGCGTTTCAGCGACGTGGTCCGGGAATCAATGTCGCGCATGAGCTTGTTCTTGGCATCGTCGTTCATGGTGGCGCTGCCCTTGCGCAATTGATCCTGCAGACCGTTAATATCGGTTTGCTTCTTTTCGAGTTCGGACCGTTTGGGCGCAAACTTCCCCTGGAGTTCGTTCGCTGCCTTCTGGCCGTCCTTCGTGCCCAGGATAGCCTCTTGCACGTGGATGACGCCCACCTTCGTGGGAGGATTCTGGGCGTTTGCGGCCATCGCGGCTCCGAACGCCAGTACCAACATCACAGATTTCATTTTCAAGCTGGAAACTCCTAAATTCTCAAAATACTAGCATATCGAAAATTGCGCGATTGTTAAAATGTCCGGCCGATGGTGAAGCGGAATAACGTATTCCGTTCAAAGAACGGGACCGCCTGGCCGGCCGTGGCCAAGGCATTATTGAAAGTGGCCGCGTTCGGGTACGCGGAAAAGTCTCGCACCAGGGGCGGCTGCAGGTACTCGCGAACCTTGGTTGGATTGTAGGCCCAATAGACACGGAACGGCGCCTGGACAATTGGCAGCAGCACCTGGATTTCCAGGCCGGTAGAAGTACGCAAACCCTGGGTTCCGGGAGCAATTTTCACCTTGCCGTCGAAGGCGGCCTGCGGAAACTGCAGGTTGAGGCTGTCCACGCGGCTTTGTACCATCCGCAACTCGTCGGGCCGCAGGATTCGGTTGAGGCCCGCGTCGCCGAACAAGGCCAGAGCGACCGGGCCCACGATGGGAATGCGATATTCAAAGTTACCGATCACGGTAGTGTCGCCGCCGGGAGTGATGAGCTGGTACGTGGGTACCTGGGTTGTGACGTTTTGGTTGGTAGCCACACCGTTCACGAAAACTTTTTGAGTGCGGGGCGTCCCATCCGCATTGAGCACATTGACGGTCCCGCTCGACGCAATATAGGCCACCGGAGTGATCTCAAAGAAATCGTAGCCCCGCACATCCTGCTCGCCGCCGATGAACCGGCGGGAGAACGGTGGTATTTCCTTACCGCCATAGCCCGTAACGAGCGAACCGGCCAAATGAAATGCCAAAACGTGAGTCTTGTGCCAGGGCGCCGGCTTGAAATATTTCACGTCTACCGCCGGGCCGATCGTGTTCACGTTGCCCCCCAACCCGCTTCCGGCAAAACTGGTGGAGAGGTAAATCGACCGGCCGGCAGTCGGGTTGATGGGCGAGTTTACTGAGTTGTACGTATAAGAAGGAGTGACGCTGCTGGTCTTGACTCCATTCAGTTGATTCGGTCCCGACACGCTGGCGAAGTAAAGGTACTGGAAATAGGAGGTGGCGGTCGCCGTTTCGGTTTTGATGTCGGAAATATCGTACCCATAAGTGAGCCCGAGGCGCGCGAAGCTGCGCTTGAGCGGATAGCTGGTGGAAACCGTGAAACCCTTGCTGTTCTGGACGTAGTTCAGCAGGTTTCCCTGCCCTAACTGGTTATACAGCCGTGAGACATCGTATCCGGCGAAAATCGAAGCCTGCCGGGCCTGGTTGAAATCGTACCGCGTCAAGTAAACGCGGAAGCCCAACTGCAGCGGCCGGTCCAAAAAGTAGGGCTCGGTAAAGCCGAAGCTCACGCTGCGCAGGATGGTGCCGAGTTGTGAATCGACGGACAACGTCTCGCCCAAGCCGAGGAAGTTGTTGGTCGAGTAATTGAATCCGATGAAGCTGCCGGCCAGGCCGGAAACGCCGCCGCTCAATCCGACCGAATTTTTCCCGCGTTCCTTCACCTTCAGGGTGATATCGACAGTGTTCGATTGGGGATTGCGGTTGATGGTGGCGGCGTCTTCCTTCTTGAGCGTCTCGAAATACCCGAGCTGGTTGAGGCGCAGAATGCTGAGATCCCACAGGCGGGTGTTGAACATGTCGCCTTCATCGAGCAGAATCTCGCGCCGGATCACCTTGTCGCGCGTGGTGGTATTGCCGGAAAAATCGAGGCGCCGGACGAAGAACTGCTTTCCTTCGTCGGCAGTTAAGGTCAAATCGATCTGGTCTGAATTCGGCGGGATGTCGAAGGACGGTTCCGGAACAAAATCGATATAGCCGAACTCACCGTACAGGTTGCGCATGTTCTCGAGGCCTTTACGCAGCTTGGCGGTGGAGAAGATGTCGCCCGGCCTCATCTGGAAGAGGGTCGGCGTCAGGCTTTCGGGCGTGCGGAACAGCTTCACCCCTACATAGTTCAGCATGTGGAGGTGATAGAGCCGGCCTTCCTCCACCGGAAGGGTGATATCGGCGAAGATGCCCGGCTTGTTGGGCCGAATCAGAGGCAGCCGCCATCCTTCCCCGCCGGTGCGCCGCATCTTGACTGTCTCATCCAGCGCCTTCGCCGTGAAGTATCCCTTGTCCTGATAGGCCTGGCGGACTCGTTCCTTGTCCTCCTCGAGTTTTTCGGAATCGTAGGTCTTGGCGAACAGGTCCTCGAGGAA
>Ga0070734_10003803_pt1 | contig 15183 bp, 12 predicted proteins | sample Coa_R1_8_FD_66444 | JGI IMG/M metagenome (GOLD analysis project Ga0070734, IMG submission 66444) | Surface soil microbial communities from Centralia Pennsylvania, which are recovering from an underground coalmine fire - Coalmine... | ecosystem: Environmental > Terrestrial > Soil > Unclassified ...
ACCGAGGGCGTCAGCGCCGCGCTTTCGCAGATCAAGGAATACGCCAGGCCGCGCCGCAAGCGGCTATTGATCGTTGAAGACAACATGGCCGAGCAGATGAGCATCCGCGAGCTGCTCGATCACGACGACATCGAGATCGTGGCGACCGACACCGGTGCGGGCGCGCTCTCGCTGCTGCGCGACAATCCCTGCGATTGCGTGGTGCTCGATCTGCGTCTGCCCGACATGAGTGGCTTCGAGGTGCTGGAACAGATTCGCAACGATACGGGATTGTCGACAGTTCCCGTCGTGGTGTTTACCGGCCGCGAACTTTCCGCCGAAGAGGATGCGGAACTTCACACCATGGCACGCAGCATCGTGGTCAAGGGCGTGGAATCGCCCGAACGGCTGCTTGATGAAACGTCATTGTTTTTGCACCGTGTGATCACGGAATTGCCGATCGAGAAGCAGCGAATGCTGGAGAAGCTGAATAGCTCCGACGAGGACCTTATCGGCAAGACTGCGCTGCTCGTCGACGACGACGCCCGCAACATCTTCGCGCTCTCGAGCGTGCTGGAGCGGCGCGGCATGAAGGTCCTGACGGCCACCACCGGAAGCGAAGCAGTCGCGCTCGTCGAATCCAACCCGGCGATTGCGATCGTGCTGATGGATATCATGATGCCGCAAATGGACGGGTATCAGACGATCGGTGTCATCAGGCAAAATCCATCCTTCGGGCGCCTCCCGATCATCGCGCTGACGGCGAAAGCGATGAAAGGAGATCGCGAAAAGTGCCTCGAGGCCGGCGCCTCCGACTACCTGGCCAAGCCGGTCAACACCGAACAATTGCTGCTTGCCATCCGCATGTGGCTGCATCGCTGACTGATGGCCTCGACGATGGACCATGAACGGGTAAATATTCTCCTGGTTGACGATCAGCCCGCAAAGCTGCTCGCCTACGAGGTCATTCTCAAAGAGCTCGGCGAGAATCTCGTGGTCGCCGCGTCCGGCCGCGAGGCACTCGAAATCCTGCTCAAGACCGAGATCGCAGTCGTCCTGATCGATGTCTGCATGCCGGAGCTCGACGGTTTCGAGCTCGCGGCCATGATCCGCGAGCATCCGCGTTTCCAGAAAACGGCAATCATCTTCATCTCGGCGATCCAGGTCAGCGATCTCGATCGCCTGCGCGGTTACGAGATGGGCGCGGTCGACTATGTTCCGGTGCCGGTCGTGCCGGAAGTCTTGCGCGCCAAGATCAAGGTCTTTGCCGAGCTCTATCGCAAGACCCGGCAGCTCGAACGTCTCAACGCCGAGCTCGAGGATCGCGTGCGCGCCCGGACCGCGCAGCTAGAAAAATCCACCGCTCAGCTCGTGGAGAGCGAGCAGCGCCGCAGCATGGCGATCGCGGCGGGTCGGATGGGCTCGTGGGACTGGGATTGGGACAATGGCGACTGGATGTGGGACGCCGGCCAGTACCGGATCTTCGGCGTCGACCCCGATAGCTTTGAGGTGACCTCGGAAAGTATCCAGGCGCTTCTGCATCCCGGCGACGTCCATAGGCTGCGCAAGGCGATCGTGCATTTCGAGAACGGCACACGATCTTACGAAGGTGAATTCCGTATCGTCCGGCCGGACGGCGAGGTTCGATGGTGCGTCGGCACGGCTGCGGCCTCAGTCGACAAGCGCGGCCGTGTCGTGCGCCTTAGCGGCGTCACCGTCGACATCACCGAGCGCAAGCGGGCCGAAGAGCGCCAAAATCTCCTGGCGCGGGAAGTCGATCACCGTGCCAAGAATGCATTGGCGCTTGCGCAATCGATCGTTCGCCTGACGCGCGGCAACAACGTCAAGGATTACATCCAGGCGGTCGAGGGGCGCATCAACGCACTGGCGCGGGTGCACACTATCCTCTCGCTGTCGAGCTGGCAGGGCGCAGAAATCGCAAGATTGGTCGACGAAGAGCTCGCGCCCTATTGCAGCAGCGATCAGATCGAGCTGCAAGGCCGGGAGCTTCAACTCCAGCCGGCAACCGCGCAGACGCTGGCGCTCGTGCTGCACGAGCTCATCACGAACTCGGTGAAATATGGCGCGCTGTCCGCTTTGACCGGTCGCCTCAAGGTCAAATGGGACGTAGAGGCAGGTAGCCTGCAACTGCTGTGGGAAGAAAGCGGTGGTCCTCCCGTCAACAAGCCAGAGTCGCGCGGCTTCGGCACGCGCAGCGTGATCGCGAGTATCGAATCGCAGCTCGGGGGACGCGCCGACTTCGATTGGTATCCAGCGGGCCTGGTCTGTCGAATATCCGTGCCGCTTGTGCAGGGCGCGCAAATACATCCACCCGCCCGACACCGCAGCCTGGCGACCAACGGTAACGACACCCAGCCGGCGCTACGATCGGCCGGCGCTTGAGGCGGGGAGGCCTCAGCGGTCGGATCTCAACTATAAACAAAAGCCTTGTCGTCGAGATCGATTGCCGGAAACTGGTCCTTCTCGGCCCAATAGTCCTGGCTGTGCTGCCACTCCGGCTTGTCGCCGCGCCTGGGCCACAGGTGCATGTTCCGCGTCATGTAGCCGGGATTGAAGTTCTCCGGATCGATCCAGGGCAGTAGCGGCATGTTGTGATCTTCCGGCCGCAGTGCCACCTCAACCTTTCGGGCGTCCTTCTCCTTCATATGCCTCAGCAGGCGGCAGACGAAATCCGCCACCATGTCCGTGCGCAACGTCCAGCTGGCGCGGAAATAGCCGAACACCCAGGCCATGTTCGGCACGCCCGTGAACATCATGCCGCGATAGGTGACGGTATCGGCGAAGTCGAGCGCCCTGCCGTCGATCACGAAAGCGATGTCGCCGAGCGCTGAGAGATTGAAGCCGGTCGCGGTGACGATGATGTCGGCCTCTAGCGTTTGGCCGGATTTCAAGAGGATGCCGGTCTCGACGAAGCGATCAATCTCATCGGTGACAACGGAAGCCTTGCCGCTCTTGATGCCCAGAAACAGGTCGGCGTCGGGGACGAACGCGATGCGTTGCCGCCACGGCCGGTATTTCGGCGTGAAATGCGTCTCCATGTCGTAGTCAGGACCGAGAATTGCGCTGATCTGGCCGAGCAGTTCCCTCTTGACCTGCTCGGGTTCGGCCACACAGCGCCGCGTGAACGCGTCCTGCTCGAACAGGATCTTGCGGCGCACGATCTCGTGAATCCATTCCTCGTTGACCTGCAGCTGGCGCAGTTGATCGGCGATCTCGATAGCGTTGCGGCCGATTCTGAAATAGGTCGGCGAACGCTGCAGCATCGTGACATGCGCGCATTTGTCGGCAATCGCAGGGATCAGCGTCGCCGCGGTCGCACCCGATCCGATCACCACCACTCTTTTGCCGGCAAGCCCAATGTCGTCGGGCCAGCGCTGCGGATGAACGATGGTGCCCTTGAACTTGTCCATATCCCTCCATTCGGGCGTATAGCCTTCCGAATGGCGGTAGTAGCCCTGGCACATCCAAAGGAAGTTGGCCGTAAAGTTGACGTGCTCGCCCGTATCGGTCTTGACGGCTTCGATGGTCCAGAGATTTGTCTCGTTTGACCAGCTCGCGCTGTCGATCCTGTGCTTGTAGCGGATGTGCCTGGCAATATCGTTCTCATCGATGACCTCAGCCATGTAAGCGAGGATTTCCTCGGCGGCTGCGATCGGGGGCCCGACCCACGGCTTGAAGCGATAGCCAAAAGTGTAGAGATCGCTGTCGGAGCGGATGCCCGGATAACGATGGGTCAGCCAGGTGCCGCCAAAGCTCTCCTGTGTCTCCAGGATTACGAAGCTCGTGCCTTCCAGCTGCGTTGTCAGATGATAGGCACTGCCGATGCCGGAGATGCCGGCGCCGACGATCAGGACATCGAAATGCTCCGCGGCCTGCGGGCTCGAAGCGGAGACGGAGCGAGCAGTTTCGATATTCATGGCCGTTCTGCTTTTGAGAGAGACCTTTGCAGCAAGCTGGCCTCAACGATCCGCGTTGGTCAAGGTCATGTTCGCGCAGGGCAGCAAATCAAACGCCGTTTGATTTCACAGAGCAAGCCCCCATTGCCGGACGGTCTGCAGGATCCAGTCGCGATAGAGGGTGAGCGGCGTGACTCCTGTCAGGCCACCGCAGCCGGCACTGCCGTTCGGTCCGGTGGACCAGCTGACCACGCCGACAATCACGGCCGTGCCGTGCTGATCCTCGAACACCGGCGCGCCAGAGTCGCCGGTGCACGCGCCGAGGCCGGCGCGCGTCCCCTGCCCGTCCGGATCGATCAGGCGAATCTGCAGGGTGCCGGGCTTTCCGGTCGCGATGAGATTTGCGGCCCGAATGACCCCGCCGCTCCTGCCGTCGCCGCGCACGGTCACGCCGACCCCGGCAATGGTGAACCTGGCTCCGGGCTCTAGCGGAAGCGAGGGCGCACCAAGCATCGAAGGCGTTTTGTCCCTGGCCGGGTTTTGCAACCACAGCAGCGCAAGGTCGGCGGTGGCACGATGGGCAAGCATGGTCTCGAGGTTGAAGCCGGGATGAACGGCGACGGACCGGACGTCGCGCAATTCTGGTTTTTGCTGCGCGCCATATTCCAGGATCTTGTATTCGGCGCCGGGCTGCACGCAATGCGCCACGGTCAGCACGAGAGTTGGTGCAATCAGACTGCCGGTGCAGAAATTCCCGCGCGAGCCGACGATGGTGACAACGGAGCGGCCGACTCCATCATTGGAGGGCGCCGCGCCACCGACAATGGCGAGCGCAGGCGTGGACGCCAGCAGCACCGCGACGGCTGCGATCGGACCCAGCTTCCTCATCACCAAAGCAATAGCGGGAACGATGTCGGCCGCCAAGCGGTGGAACGCACTGGTGTCCCGATTCCGAAGTCCGCATGATTTTGCGGCACCCTCTTTTGCGAACTGCGGAATCGAGGGACACTAGCAACTTATTGATCCAGTGTGGCTTTGGTTCAAAAACCCGCATGACGAACTCGCGGACCACACGATGCGGGCTTCTGAACCGCCACACTGGCTTTGAACGCGCGAGCGTGTTAGCCGGATGCGGCCTTGTTACGGCTTGGGGGAATGATGATTGAGGCGGTGATCTGGGATTTTGGCGGCGTGCTCACGACCTCGCCATTCGAAGCGTTTGCGCGGTTCGAGCGCGAGCGTGCGCTGCCGATCGACATCATCCGCCGCACCAATGCCGCCAATCACCTGGAGAATGCCTGGGCGAAATTCGAGCGCGCGGAAATCGATATCGAGACCTTCGATCGATTGTTCGCGGAGGAATCCGCGTCCCTCGGCGCCGAGGTCCGCGGCAAGGACATCTTGCCGCTGCTGTCCGGCGATCTGCGGCCTGAGATGGTCGAGGCGCTCAAGCGCATCAAGGCAAGGCACAAGGCCGGCTGCATCACCAACAATCTGCCCGCCAATGCGATCGGCAGCGCGAGCGGCCGCACTCTTTATATCGCCGAGGTCATGGCGTTGTTCGATCATATCATCGAGTCCGCCAAGATCGGCCTCCGAAAGCCCGACCCGCGCATCTACAAAATGATGGTTGACGCACTCGGCGTCGATCCGAAGAGCTGCGTCTATCTCGACGATCTCGGGGTCAATCTGAAGCCCGCCCGCGAAATGGGCATGACCACGATCAAGGTCGTGACCGCAGCCCAGGCGATCGCAGAGCTCGAAGCGGCGACGGGGCTGAAGCTACGGTAGTTTCCCCCGTCATTGCGAGGAGCGAAGCGACGAAGCAATCCAGAGTCGTCTCGCTGCTCTGGATTGCTTCGCTACGCTCGCAATGACAGCTACTCCGCCGCGGCAGCGATCCGGTCGGGAAACGCAGCGGCCAGTGCGGAGCGGTCGGCCTCCAGCACGCCACGCTCGGTGATCAGTCCGCTCACCAGCCGCGACGGCGTGACGTCGAAGGCATAGTTCGCGACCGGCGAGCCGTCAGGCACGACCCGCACCGTTTCGATCCGCCCATCGGACGTGCGGCCGGTCATGGTCGCAACCTCCTCCGCGCTGCGCTGCTCGATCGGGACCTGACGTCCATCAACAATGCTGAAATCGATGGTCGGCGACGGCAGCGCCACATAGAAGGGCACGCCGTTGTCGTGAGCTGCAAGCGCCTTGAGGTAAGTGCCGATCTTGTTGCAGACGTCGCCATTGGCGGCTACGCGGTCGGTGCCGACGATGACGAGATCGACCTTGCCGTGCTGCATCAGATGACCGCCGGTATTATCGGGAATCACGGTGTGGCGCACGCCGTGATGACCGAGTTCCCAGGCGGTGAGCGACGCGCCCTGATTGCGAGGGCGGGTCTCGTCGACCCACACATGGACCGGAAGACCGCGATCATGCGCAAGATAAATCGGAGCGGTCGCCGTACCCCAGTCAACTGTCGCAAGCCAGCCCGCATTGCAATGGGTCAGCACATTGACGGGCTCACCTGGCTTCTTTCTTGCGATTGCTTCGATCAACGGAAGCCCGTGACGGGCCAGCCCATTGTTGATGGCTATGTCTTCTTCGGCAATGTTTCCAGCGCGCGCATAAGCCGCCTGGGTGCGTGCCGAAGGCGCGAGCGCCCGCAGCACGGCGCGCATTTCATCCAGCGCCCATTTCAGATTGATCGCGGTCGGGCGCGTCGCGATCAACATCCTATAGGCCCGGTCGATTGCGGCATCGGATGTGTCGTCGTGCATGGCGAGCGCCATGCCGTAAGCTGCGGTCGCGCCGATCAGCGGCGCCCCGCGCACCAGCATCGAGCGGATAGCCTCGGCTACCTCGGCGCAGCTGGTCAGCCGAACCACCACGAATTGATGCGGCAGCTTGTGCTGGTCGATCGCGCCGACCGACCAGCCATCCGGTTCGAGCCAGATCGTGCGAAAATGTTGGCCGTCGACCTTCATGACTTCACCGTTAGCAATGTCTGAGCTTACCCGCGCAGCAGGCGTCCCGCCACCGCATCCAGCTTCTTCAAGAGTTCCGGGTCGCGGGCTTCGGGGGCGGTGATCAATGCCGTGTCAAGCGCGCGATCCGAGCCAATCGGGCACGGCTCGTGCTCCCTCGGGAAAGTCCGCGCCAGGCGTGCGACCAGCGCCTTGGCTTTCTCGGCGTTCAAGGTCAGCATCCGGATGATGTCCTGCATCGTGACGGCATCGTGATCGGGATGCCAGCAATCGAAATCGGTCACCATCGCAACCGTGGCGTAGCAGATTTCCGCCTCGCGCGCGAGTTTGGCTTCGGGCAAGTTGGTCATGCCGATCACGGAATAGCCGAGCGCCTTGTAGGTCATGCTTTCCGCATAGCTCGAGAACTGGGGGCCTTCCATACAGACATAGGTACCGCTGCTCGCGATGGCGAGGCCTTCCTCTTCCGCAGCCGCCGCCAAATGAATGCGAAGCCGCGGCGAGACCGGATGGGCCATCGACACATGCGCCACGCAGCCTTTGCCGAAGAAGGATGATTCACGCTTGTGAGTACGGTCCACGAACTGGTCCACCAGAACAAAAGTGCCGGGCGGCAGCTCTTCCTTGAACGAGCCGCAGGCCGAGAGCGAGACCAGATCGGTGACGCCGGCGCGCTTCAGCACATCGATATTGGCGCGGTAATTGATGTCGGATGGCGACAGCCGGTGGCCTTTGTCGTGTCGAGACAGGAACACGATCGGCAGCCCAGCGATGGTGCCATGGCGCACCGGCGCTGACGGCTCACCCCAAGGGCTCTTGATCGCCTCCTCGCGCGCGTTTTCCAAGCCCGGCAAGTCGTAGATGCCGGATCCACCGATTATTCCAAGCACAGCTTTGGTCATGCTCACTCCACCGTCAACTGAGACGAGCTATGCCAGTTTTAGGGCTGATTTGGAATGCCATGAACATGGCAGACAGCGTCATTCGGGATGGTACGCCAGCGCCAGGCCCGAAATCTCGGATTTCCGGGTTCGATGCTCATGCATCACCCCGGAATGACCGAGTCAAGCCGCCTGCCGCAACTGGCCCGCGATCATTCGTTCAAGCGTCTCAACCGACTGGAAATTTTCCGGCGTGATCTGGTCCTGGGGAATCGTGAAGTCGAATTCGGCTTCAACACCTAGCATCAGATTGACCATGTCCATCGAGGTCAGGCCGACATCGACGAGCCGGGAATCGGGCGCAACCTCGGCATCGATGTCGTTCTGCTCAAGGATCGCCTTGACCAACGAGACGACGCGATCGCGGATAGCGGAGTCAAAACGTTGCATGTCCAAAAAACCTTCCCACGCGCGCCCGCTTGAGCACGCGGACCTTATCGCCGGCATCGTCGAACAACCATGCCGCGCCTTTGGTGTAAATGCCGCTTCTTTTTTTAACGCTAACACGATGTGCGAAAGACACGTTTGCGAAACACCAAGGGTTAACCGTTCATTCTGAAACGAAAGCGTTTACCGTGAATTTCGTCGACGCATTTGAATTAAATCCATACGCTTGGGCTTCATTCGGCAACTGTCGAACGGTCGATGTGATACGGGCGCGCCCGCGCACTGCTCGCAGACGATCAAGCTCCGGAGTCGCATCGATCATGAACGTCCAGGAAACCAGCTTTCGAGTCCCCACCGGCATGCCGCTCGACCGTGGCGCTTCCTTCGAGGAGCGCGTCGCTGCCGTCGCCAAGATCGCTGCTGCGGACGCTGAAGACGTCGACCGCAATGCGCGCTTTCCCAAGGCCGCGATCGACGCCGCGCGCGAGCGCAAGCTTCTGGGCGCGCAAATCCCCGTCGAGTTCGGCGGCTTCGGCGCCTCGATCTTCGATCTGACCGAGATGTGCTATACGCTCGGCCGCGCCTGCTCCTCCGCCGCCATGATTTTTGCCATGCATCAGACCAAGGTGGCCTGCCTGGTCCGGCACGGCACCGGCAGCCGCTACCACGAAGCGCTGATGCGGCGCGTGGCTTGCGAACAATTGCTGCTGGCCTCCTCGACCACGGAAGGTCAGAACGGCGGCAACATCCGTTCCAGCGCCGCCGCGGTCGAACACAACGACGCCGAGATTTCCCTAATGCGTAACGCCACCGTCATTTCCTATGGCGCCGAAGCCGATGGCATCGTCACCATTGCCCGGCGCACTGGTGATGCCGCTTCTTCCGATCAGGTGCTCGTCGCCTTCACCAAGGACAATTACACACTGGAACGGAGCCTTGCCTGGGAGACGCTCGGCATGCGCGGCACCTGCAGCGCGGGCTTTGAGCTGAAGGCAACGGCTTCCGCCGAACAGATTTTCCCGGAAGCCTATGAGAAGATCCATGCCCAGACCATGACACCGATTGCGCATCTATGCTGGTCGTCCGTCTGGGCCGGCATCGCGGCCGCCGCCGTCGATCGCGCACAGCGCTTCATCCGCAAGGCTGCGCGGGGGGCCGGCGGTCAGATGCCGCCCGGAGCCAGTCACTTCACCGCGGCAAAAATGTCGCTGGCAAAGCTGCGCGCCGTCATCACTGCAAACCTCGACACCTATGCCAATAACGAACATGACGAGCGCGCGCTGTCCTCGCTCGACTTCCAGTCCGCGATCAACCTGCTCAAGGTCGAAGCCTCCGAGCTCGCCGTGCAAACGGTGATGAGCGCGATGCGCGCCTGTGGCCTTTCCGGCTATCGCAATGATGGCGAATTCAGCGTGGGCCGGCTGCTCCGCGATGTGCTCTCCTCTCCCTTGATGATCAACAACGAGCGGATCCTGAGCAATATCGCCACATCGAGCTTGATGAGCGGCGTGCCCACCTCCTTGCGCGATTGAGCCAACACGAGAAAGACCAGCCATGAACGCCCTCATTCGAACCGATTCGCCTGAGCTTGCGCCGCAGGCCGCTGATCAGACTACCGATCCCCTGGATCATCTCGCCGACATCCTGTTTCACAGGATGGGCAATGACGGCATCTATGCGCGCACCGCGCTCTATGAGGACATCGTGGAGCGTCTCGCCGCGCTGATCACACGGCATCGCGAGCCGGGCACCGAAGTCATGCGCTTTCCGCCCGTCATGAACCGCGCGCAGCTCGAGAAATCGGGATATCTGAAGAGCTTTCCGAACCTGCTCGGCTGCGTCTGCGGCCTGCACGGCACCGAGCGCGAGATCAACGCCGCCGTCAGCCGCTTCGATAAGGGCGGCGACTGGACCACCTCACTCTCGCCGGCCGACCTGGTGCTGTCGCCGGCGGCCTGCTACCCTGTTTATCCGATCGCTGCGAGTCGCGGTGCATTGCCGTCGGGCGGCCTGCGCTTCGACGTTGCGGCGGATTGTTTCCGCCGCGAACCGTCGCGTCACCTCGACCGCCTGCAATCGTTCCGGATGCGCGAATATGTCTGCATCGGCACGCCCGATGACGTCTCCGCTTTCCGTGAGCGCTGGATGGTGCGCGCGCAATCGATCGCTCGCGACCTCGGCCTCACCTTCCGCGTTGACCATGCGAGCGATCCATTCTTCGGCCGGGTCGGCCAGATGAAGGCGGTGAGCCAGAAGCAGCAGTCGCTGAAATTCGAGCTGCTCGTTCCGCTGCGTTCCGAGGAGCAGCCCACGGCCTGCATGAGCTTCAACTACCACCGCGACCATTTTGGTACGACCTGGAGCATCGCCGACGCGAACGGTGAGCCGGCCCACACCGGCTGCGTCGCGTTCGGCATGGATCGCCTGGCGGTCGCGATGTTCCATACCCACGGCACCGAGCTGACGGCGTGGCCGCGAAAGGTCCGTGAGATGCTTGGACTCGCGCAACACGCAATGGCGGGCGGTCCGATTACGGGATGACGACGCGCCGTGACGCAGCAAAAACCCCAGGTCCGCTGTCGCGAAATTACCGCATCGGATATCGATGCCATCGCTGACCTGTTGACGCGCGGCTTTGTCGCGCGCCCGCGCGACTATTGGATGCAGGGACTTCACCGTCAGGCAGCACGCGATGTGCCACGCGGGTATCCGCGCTTCGGTTATATGCTCGATCACGACGGCGCGCCTGTTGGCGTGTTGCTGCTCTTGTACAGCGTGCGAGGCGACGGTAGCGAGACGGCAATCCATTGCAATCTTTCGAGCTGGTATGTCGAGCCGGCGTTTCGCAACTATGCACCGATGCTGACCAGCATTGCCCAGCGGCTCAAGGAAGTGACCTATTTCAATATCAGCCCGGCTCACTGGACCTGGCCGATCATCGAAGCCCAGGGTTTTCGCACCTATTGCCGGGGGCTGTTCTTCTCGCTTCCCGCGCTGTCGCCAGTCCCAGCTGGCACGACCATTCAGATCGTCTCCCCTGGGACCACCACAGTTGAAGGGCTCGCGGCCGGCGAAATCGAGCTTCTGAAACGGCACGCGGCCTATGGCGCGCTCAGCCTCGTCTGCCGCACCGCCATGCGCACCTCTCCCTTCGTGCTGATTCCCATGCGCATTCGGCGCGGCTGGATTGCGCCGCCGGCCATGCAGTTGGTCTATTGCCGCGATCTCGCCGAATATGTTGCCTGCGCGGGCACGATCGGACGCTTGCTGCTGCGCCGGGGCAAAATTTCCGTGATTGTCGATGCGAACGGCGCGACCGAAGGCTTGCGCGGCATCTATATTGAAAAGCGCGGGCGCAAATATTTCAAGGGCCCTCACCGGCCACGCCTCGGCGATCTCAGCGATACCGAGCTCGTTCTTTACGGGCCCTGAATTTCATTGCGAGGAGCGTAGCGACGAAGCAATCCAGATCTTCAGCGAGGTCCTGGATTGCTTCGCTTCGCTCGCAATGACGAAAAAAATGCTCACGCCGCCAACCTCATCGCGTGCGCAAAATCCCAATAGAGTTTTCGCGCTCGCGCGTAGAACGGACCGATCGCGAGCTGCCGGTCATCGATCCGAATCACGGGCGCGACCTTGGCGAAATTGCCGGTCGAGAAGATCTCGTCCGCGTTGACAAAATCGGCATAGCTCAGGGTCGTCTCGATCACGGCGACGCCATCGCCGCGCAACAGACCGATCACGCGTTGCCGGGTGATGCCATTGAGGAAGGTGCCATTCGGCGCCGGCGTATAGACGATGCCGTCCTTGGCCATGAATACGTTGGAATTACCGAACTCGGCAACATTCCCCAGGAAATCAAGCATCAGGCAATTGTTGAAACCGCGCGAAGCCGCTTCGATGAGTGCCCGCGAATTGTTGGGATAGAGGCAGGCCGCCTTGGCATCGACCGGTGCGCATTCCATCGTCGGCCGGCGGAACGGCGACAGCGTGATGGCGTTGCCCGTCGGTTGCGGCATCGGCGCTTCATAAATGCACAGGCACCAATTGGTGGTGTCGGGGTCGAACAGCACACCGCCGCCAGAGCCATGCTGCGCCCAGTACATCGGCCGGATATAGAGCTCGGCCCGCGTCGCAAAGCGCGCGATGCCCTCTCGCGCAAGGCCGAGCCAGGTGTCGAGGTCGACGACCGGCTTGAGCTTGAAATTGGTGGCCGACTGATTGACGCGGGCGCAGTGACGATCGAGATCGGGGGCCGTGCCTTCGAAGGCGCGCGCGCCATCGAACACGGTTGAGCCGAGCCACGCCGCATGCGTTCGCGGACCCATGATCGGCGCGTTACCTTCGTGCCAATCGTCCTCGAAAAATGTCCAGGTCCGCGAGTAGCTGATGGGTTTCGTCAAAACCATGATTGCCATCCTAGCGTGGCGGTTCAGAAGTCCGCATCATTCTTGCGGCGAGTTCATCATACGGACTTCTGAACCAAAGCCGCACTAGATTAATAAGTTGCTAGTGTCCTCGATTCCGAAGTTCGCATAAGGGGTTGCCGCACTTTGAAGCGAACTTCGGAATCGGGACACAAGCTGCTGCCGATATTGAGCCATTCACCTTTGCTCCACCACCATGATACGCTGCCTTGGTTAACCGGAACCGCCATGCCCCTCGATCCCCTCGCCAAGCGATTTCTTGCCATGATGGCCGCGGCCGCCCCGGTCGGTCGGGTAAGGCCCAGCGTGGACGCGCGTCGTCAGTCGCTGGCAAAACTGATGCAGTTTGTGAAGGCCGAGGCGTCCTCCATCACGGCGATCGACGGCGCCATGCCCGGCCCCGCCGGCGACCTTAGCTATCGCCTCTACGCACCGGCAGGCAATGCGGAAGCGCCCGCGCCGGGCTTTGTGTTCTTCCACGGCGGCGGCATGGTCGCAGGCTCCATCGAGACCCACGATCGCATCGCGGCAGCGCTGAGCGAAGCGACCGCCTGTCGGCTGATCTCTGTCGAATACCGGCTTGCGCCGGAACATAAATTCCCAGCGGCGATCGAGGACGCCATCGCGGCGACCGAATTTGTTGCGCAAAACGCGGCCTCATTCGGCATCGATGCGGCAAGGCTCGTGGTGGGCGGCGATTCCGCCGGCGCAACGCTTGCCGCTGTGGTCTGTCAGCATGCGCAGCGCAGCGGCGGCCCAGCGATCCTCGCCCAATGCCTGATCTGTCCGGTGCTCGATTTCGAGGAGATTTCGCCTTCGCGAAGCGAGTTCGCCGAGGATCACCTGATCGGCAAAACGACGCTGGAGGCCGACCTTGCGGACTATCTGGCTGATCGGACCGATCCAGCGGATGTCAGGGTCTCACCACTACGCGCGCTTAACCTTGCGGGACTGCCGACCGCCATCATCCATACCGCCGAATTCGATCCGATGCGCGACGAGGGCAATGCCTATGCGCGCAAATTACTGGCTGCAGGCGTCACTGTGGAACACGTCTGCCACGACGGGATGGTTCACAATTTTCACGCGCTAGGCGCGGTGCTGCCGCGGGGCCAGCTCGTTCTCGCGCAGATCGGCGAACAAGTTCGGCGCATAGTCGCAATTCCGTGAACCGCGGATGATTAAAAATTTGGATAATTAACGGCGTTTCATTAGGGTTATTTCGTCAATCTTTGCGCGATTTATTGTTCGCTTCATCGCTCGCCTCTAACAAGTTGGCAGGGCAAACAACGCACAACAATGCGATGCCCACGCGGAGGTCGATGATGCGCAACGAGACGATCGCAATTCACGCTGGCTATGAGCCCGATCCGACCACCAAGTCCGTTGCCGTTCCGATCTATCAAACCGTCGCCTACGCTTTCGATAGCGCCGACCACGGCGCCGCCCTTTTCAATCTGGAGACCGAAGGCTTTCGCTACAGCCGGATCGCCAATCCGACGACGGCCGTGCTCGAGAAGCGCGTCACCGAACTCGAAGGCGGCGTCGGTGCGCTCGCCGTCGCAACCGGCCAGGCCGCGCTGCATTTCGCCTTTGTCAACGTCGCCGATACCGGCGGCAATATCGTCTCCGTTCCCCAGCTCTATGGCACAACGCACACGCTGCTCGGTCATGTCCTGCCGCGCCAGGGCATTATCGGACGCTTTGCCGAGAGCGATCAGCCCGACGCGATCGAGAAGCTGATCGATGAGAACACCAAGGCAGTATTTGCCGAGACGATCGGCAATCCGGCCGGCAATGTCTGCGACATCGAGGCGCTCGCGAAGGTCGCCCATCGCCACGGCATTCCGCTGATCGTGGACAACACGGTCGCCACCCCGATCCTGCTAAAACCCTTCGAGTACGGCGCCGATATCGCCGTTCATTCGCTCACCAAATTCCTGGGCGGCCACGGCACCACGCTCGGCGGCGCGATCGTCGACAGCGGACGCTTCCCCTGGGCGAAGCATGCGAGCCGCTTCCCTGCCTTCAACAATCCGGACGCGTCTTACCACGGCCTGGTCTACGCCGAGCGCTTTGGGCCAACGGCCTATATCGAGCGCGCGCGCAGCATCTATCAGCGCACCATGGGTTCGGTGCTGTCCCCGTTCAACGCGTTCCTGCTGTTGCAGGGCATCGAGACGGTGGCGCTTCGCGTCGAGCGCCATGTCGAAAATGCACGCAAGGTCGCGGAATTCCTGCGCAACGATTCGCGCGTCGCGTGGGTTAACTATGCCGGGTTTCCCGACAGCCCCTATTACCCGCTGGTGCAGAAATATTTTGGCGGCAAGGCCTCCTCACTGTTCACCTTCGGCATCAAGGGCGGCCACGAGGCAGGCAAGACATTTTACGACTCGCTGGAGCTGATCACGCGCCTGGTCAATATCGGCGATGCCAAGTCGCTCGCCTGTCATCCCGCCTCCACCACGCATCGCCAGATGTCGGCCGAGCACCAGCGCATGGCCGGCGTGCTGCCGGAGACGATCCGCCTTTCGATCGGCATCGAGCA
>Ga0070734_10003804_pt1 | contig 15179 bp, 6 predicted proteins | sample Coa_R1_8_FD_66444 | JGI IMG/M metagenome (GOLD analysis project Ga0070734, IMG submission 66444) | Surface soil microbial communities from Centralia Pennsylvania, which are recovering from an underground coalmine fire - Coalmine... | ecosystem: Environmental > Terrestrial > Soil > Unclassified ...
GCCGAAGTCGACCATCGCTCCGTTGGAAAGGAGGATCACCGTGTTCGGGTCCATGGTGGACTCGGCCGATTGCGTACCTCCGTAGGTGTCGATGGCGAGCACGTGAATGGTTCCGCTGCCGGCCGGCAGATAGCTGAGCGCGGTGACGGGCACGGTGAACGCGCCGTTAGCCGCCGCAACGCTGCACGAGAGAGCCACGCCGTGAGTGGTCGTATCGGAGACCACGTTATCCACGATGAGAATCTTCACCGTGGTAAAGCCCGTGCCGGCCCAACTCACGGGGAGGGGCTGCGATCGGTTGATGGTAGCAAGCGAGTCGAAACCGGAGACTGTAAAACCGGTGGGGAAAGTTCTGGATATGACGAACGGAGCCACCTGGCTGCTTCCGGAAGCGTGCAGGGTGTAGATGCCTCCGTTCAGGATCGACATCGGGCTGCTATAGGAGACACCGAGAGGGCCGGACTGCTGCTCGATCGTTTGAACGGCGCCGGTTGGGCCGGTGATGGTCAGGGTGCCGAGATCGAGAGTGGCGTCGGGAGCCGCCGGTTCCTTACTTCCGTTCGGATAGGTCTCGTCCAGCACGTTGCAGGATCCTATTTTCGGGCCGGAGTAGGGAATCAGAAATTCCTGAACGGTGTAGAGGCTCAGAGCCCCGCCGACGCTGCCGCCGGATCCGACCACTTGGCCGATCGACAAGCCCGCCATGGTGATGGTGCCGGTTCCGCTATCGAGCTTGGCGAGCGTCGCGGGAGTGAGCACACCGGTGCAGGAGGTCTGGCCTGCTCCAGCGATCGCGATGGTAACGGAGTTGCTGAGCTGCCCGCCCGCGGTCACCTGGACCGAGGCGAAACAATCGGCCCCGATGTTCGCAGGAAGCTGGAAGTTGATCTGCCATAACCCCGGATAGCCGGAGGAGGCGCCGGCATAAACAGGTATGATCTTGGTGCCATCGACGGTGACGGAGAAACTGCCGGCCGCAGTCTGATCGCCCGAGGTGCCGCCGGTATCGTTCGCCGGATCGGCGCCTCCGCCCGTTCCCCATAGCACCAGTTGATCGCTGGGATGAGCCGGAGTCAGGGTCCAGGCCAGCCCCCCAAAGTTCACGCTTCCCGTGGTGGTGCGGACCAGGCTGATACCGCCGTTGACGTTGCCGATGGTGGCTTGCGCCGCACCCGTACCGGCGCCATTCGAGGTCGCGATGCCAAAACTGCGCGCCACAACGTTTACGTTTTGCGCGCCGCTGGACTGGCCGTTATAGCTCACCTGCACCGCGTAGGTTCCCGGCTTGATCGAGGACGGGAGCAAGCCGGCAACCTGCCCGGCCACCGAATAAATCATTTTGGCGTTGGTGGCCGCGCCGCCGGAGGTCTGCGTGAAGGTGATCGAAGTTCCGCCCACGGAGCTCGGGTAATTCGGCGCCGCGGCGGTGGCCAGCTTGGCCGGCCCCAGCCCGCTGCCGTAGATCAGAAAAACCGTGTCCGGCGCGAGAGTGGTTTGATATCCGGTGGCATTGACGATCCCGCCCGCGTTGATGACTGGCTGTGCCCAGGCCGCGATCGGGCAGAGGCCGAGAAGCAGGAGCGCAAATTTCCAAAGCTGTGCCCGCCGGGTAGGGAAAGCGCGAGAAGAATTCTCCATCCATCCTCCAGGCGATTCGGGCGAGTTCAGCGGATTGGCGGGCGAACCGAATGGCCTTAAACAGGGTGGCGCACTCTGACGCCGTAGAGTATCGTACAACAAATTGACGGGATTCCGGGGAGCGGGTAGTGCGCTCGGGCACGCCGGTCGGCGCGCGAACTCATACCGGCGTGCCACCGATTGACGATGAACAGGCCGGTGCGAGTCCGCCGATGCCGATTGACCAGCTCGGTGTTAGAACGTGAAACGCGCTACCACCTGGCCGTTACGAGGTTGAACGGCGAGGCTGGTGTAATTGATGGCGCCGAATCCGTTCGGAGAAGTGCCTGTTCCGGAACAGACGCTGGATCCCGCTGCAACCGGACCGGTGGTGCAAGTCCTTGCGCCTTGCGGTGAGGTCGCTGTCGGCGCCCCGTATTCGATGCGGTTGAAGATATTGAAGAACTCCGCGCGGATCTCGAGAGACATTCTCTCCTTGATGTGGAACACGCGGGCGATGTTGGCCGATTCGTTGGGCGTCCGAGGAGCGCGGAAATCACTGTAATAAGGTGCTCCCGTGCCCCACTGGCCAGCCGCCGGGTTGGCCCACGCCGCCGGATTCAGGACAAACTGCCCGGTCGGGTTGACGCAACCGCAATTCGGATTCGTGATGTAGAGGGGCTGCCCGGCAACCCGGTTTTCGAGCGTGGTCTGTCCGTACCAGGCATTCTGGTTGTTGGACGACACGGGCGTAGCGATGGGGGTTCCCGACTGATAATTGAACAGACCGCCGATCTTCCATCCCGCCACGGCTAGTGTCAGCATCCTGCTCTTCGAGATGATTCCATATTTCTGAAGTTCGTAGCTGACTCCCGTGTTGAAAATGAACGGAATATCGTTGGCGGTAATGCTCTTGTTATTCATCAGATTGTAGATGTTGTTGAAGTTCGTGGTGGCGGTTCCCGCGGGATTCGCTTGGGCTTTGTCCCAGGTGAAGGCGGAGATCACCGAGAGGCCGTGGTCATAGCGCTTCGTGACCTTGACCTGCAGCGAGTCGTACCAGTTCTTGCCAAGCGGGGCCCCCAGGACGCAAGGCGCCCCAAAGGTAAAGCCGCTGCACGCCGTCACGGTTCCGCTGAGCTGCGGGTAGGGCCGCAGCGCCTGGAGCACCGGAGCTGAGAGAGGGAACGACGGGTACGGAAGCGGAACGCCAGAGGCCTTTCCGAGAGCGCTGCCCAGCGGAGAGCTGAGCGTTGCCTGGCCGGCCGACGTGGTTGGGTCGATGCCGTACCTCGCGAAAATCTTTGGGTTCGGCGTGTTCAGTCCGCCATCAAAATAGCTCGGTCCATTGCCGCCGGGGCCGTTTTCCCATACGCCGCGATTGCCCACGTAGCTGGCGTCGACCACGAGGCCACGCATGACTTCCCGCTGCAGCCCGAAGCTCCACATCAAGACTCGCGACGGGCGCCCGGCGTTGGGATCCTCATAAATAGGGGTCGTACCAATGGTGCCGGGCACTGCGGGGAAACTGCCCGGATTCAAGCTGGCAGCCGTCAGTGCGGAGGCCGGGTATTGCAGGCCGCCCTTGAGCGTGGCGCCCGGTAGTCCAAACGTGCCGCCCGGAGGATAGAAGGCTAGTTGATTGACGCCGACGCCCGATGGCGTCAGCAGGGTGACGTAGAAAAGTTCAGCGACCGGAGTATAGCTGATCCCGACGCCGCCGCGAAACACGGTTTTGGAATTCAACTGGTAAGCGACGCCCAGGCGAGGAGCAAAAGCCCACGGATAATTCTTGGTGAAGCTGCAGTTGCAGCGGCCAGGCCCGCTGCCTTCAAAAATCAGCGCACCAGGAATATTGTTGACAGTCGGATTGGGAGCATTGGGGCCGAATTCACTCCATTGGTTGTGATGTTCGTGCCCGAAGGTCTGATAATCGTAGCGGACGCCGTAATCGAGCGTCAGCTTGCGCGTGGCTTTCCACGTATCCTGGGCGTAAAAGCTCAAGTCCCACCGGCGGAACCCGAGATCGTAAACCGAATTCACCAGGGCGGTATCGACCTGGCCCAGCAGGAAGCTGGCGTAAACGTTTCCTACCGTGCCGGTGCCGAAGTTATTGCTCGAGTTATAAGGGTCGCCCGTTTCGTTGGCACTGAAGTTGAGAATGCCCTGCGATCCGCGGAAGCCGTGGTCCACCCAGCTGGGCAGGCGGTATTCGGCGCCAAACTTGGAAGTGTGATTCCCATGTACCCAGGTGGCGTTGGCGACAGACGTAAATGTACTGTCATAGAAATTGTTGCCGGTGGTGGGACCCATGGCGACGGGCAGGTTGACGATGCGGGGGAAACCACCCGCTTTGGTGTGCGTTTCCCAATTTCCCTGTACGCTGGTTGCGCTCCCCACAAAACCTAGCTGGCCGACCGCATCATAGTCCAGGGTGGGGAAGTCGGCGTGATCGGGGTTGAAGAACCGCGAGAAACCGACACCGGCGTGAATCAAGACCGTGGGCGTGAGCGATTGATCGTAGTTCAGGCGGGGAATCCAGCCGTAAACTTTTTGTTGGTGAGCCGCTGTAATGGGCTCCGGCAGGCCGTCGACCGTGTTCGATTTATCCTCCGACATGTACTGGCCATAAAACGAGAGGCGCGCATTGTGCGGCAGAATCTGGTCGATCTTGATGGAGGGAATCGATTGCCGGAAGTAGTTCAGGTAATACTGCGCGAAGTTGTTGGTTTGATTCCCGTTGGACGTGGCGGGGATCAGGGCCTGGATCTTGGCCGCAACCGGATCGAACCGGCTCACCGGAATGATGTTGCCCGGAAACGGATAAGTGCTGACCTGACCGTTGGCAAACGTGGTGCGCGAGTTCGGATCGTAGATGGCCCCATTGAGAATCGGGCTCCCTGTGTTGGGGTCGACGCCGATCTGGTTGCCGATAAAAATCTGGTTCGAGCTGAAGTTTCCGGCGCGCATGGCCGCTGTCGGCAGGGTAGAGAAGGTGGCTCCGTTGCTGAAGATCCTGTTGCGATAGAATTCGTCGCCAAAGAAGAAGAAGGTCTTGTTTTTTCCGTTGTAAAGTTTCGGAATCAAGACCGGACCGCCGATCGTGAAACCGAAATCGTTCTTGCGGGTGCGGGGGTTGGCCGCGGGAACCTGCGGGGTGAAGTAGGGGCGGTAGGCGTCCAGGTCTTCGTTAGTCAGGTACTCGAACCCGCTGCCGTGAAAGTCGTTGGTGCCCGACTTGGTGACCATGTTATAGACTCCGCCTCCTGCCATGCCGTATTCGGCGGAGAAGTTGCTGGTTTGCAGCGAGAATTCCTCGAGCGTGTCCATGGCGACGTGCGATGCCGACGACGTAAAGTTGGCTTCGTTTGAGCTGGTGGCGTCCTGGCCCTCGACCATGATGCGATAGGTGGTGCCCGGCAAACCGTTCACGACTCCCGCGGCCCCTTGAGCGGAGCTGTTCGTCACGCCCGGTGACAGCAGGGAGAATTGAAACGGGTTCCGCACCTGGCCGACGCTGCTCCCGCCGCCTCCGAAGTTCAGCGGCAAGTCGTTGACGCGGTCCGTCGCCACGATGGTGCTCTGCTCGGCGGACTCGGTCTTGAGCAGAGGCGTCTCGGCGGTAACTGCCACGGTGTCCGTCGTCGCGCCCACCTCGAGTGCGACGTTGAGGCGAACGGTGGTAGCGACCGTGAGCTGAATATTTTCCTGGACGAACTTCTTGAACCCGGTCCGTTCTACGCTGACCGTGTAGATGCCGACGGCGAGGCCAGGAATCGTAAAATTGCCCGTCCCGGTTGTCTTCGTTTGGGTCTCGACGCCAGTACTGGCATTTGTTGCCACGACCGTGACGTCCGGAACCACGGCGCCGGTCTGGTCGGTCAGTGTTCCGGTAATTGTTCCACGATCGCTCTGCGCGAACGCGGTAAAGGAAAGGGAAAAGACGAGCACGAAAGAAGCGGCAGCCAACCGCATGGAGAGCCTCCTGAAGACGTGGGAGTTCTTTACGACGTTGTACTCTGCAAACACTTGCCGTAGCGCGAGCGCGACCCTTTGCCGGAACTCTCGCAAACGGCTCAACTTTTTAAACCTGTCTTATCAAGACCAGCCAATTTGAACTCGTTGTAGCCTATCCGCAATCGTCATATTTGTCAAGGGGGACGTTACTCGGGGAGGACTCACGGGCGGAGTGGTTCAACCAATAGAGGATCAGAAGTTAAGATCCTCCATGCATTCGAATCAGCGCGCTTACGACGGGACGCCCTCTAAGAATGAACAGCGTCAGCGCTGTTTGGATAAGACAAGCATCAGGCATTCGGGCGGACAGATCCACAGAGGGTGTCGCGTCAAAATGCGATCTTTACGCCCAGCAAGCGCGTGGATCCTCGCTCAAGTACGTGGCTCAACGCCCGATCTCAAGATGGTCTATCGCGAAGCCGTTGTAAATTCGCGCTCCGCGAAAGCCAGAAAATAGGGCCAATTCGGATTGGGCGTGTGCCCGGCGCTGTGCTGCCGGAAGGCGAGATCGCCGTTCAGGATGCCGGTCTCGATGGGCGGGAAGACAGCGGTGCCCAGGTCTTTCTTGCCGAGCAGGCGGTAAACCGGGCCCGCGCCGACCCCTGCGAGGAACGTGCCCTTGGCATCCACCCAGGCATCCGAGTGTGCGATGTCGATTGCGGGGTCGACCGAGTTGCCCGCGCTCAGGAAAACAGGACGCGGCGCGCAGAGAGCGACCAGCTCGTGGGAATCGACGGGGAGATCGCTCCACTTCAGCGGGCCGGCGTATTTCAAAAAGTTGCCTGCCATCCAGTGGTATTCACTGACGCCCGCGACGTTTTCGACGAGTTCGCCCCAATTCCGGCGGTGCAGCTTGGCGCCGCCTTCTCCCGAGGAACTGACGAACGCCACGGCGATGCGCGGATCGTAGGCCATAGCGACGATGGTCGCTTTGCCATATCTCGAATGACCCTGAATGGCGACGCGCTTGGCATCGACGGACTGGTCGGTTTCGAAGTAGTCCATCGCACGGTCTGCGCCCCAGGCCCAGGCGCGCAGTGCGCCCCAGTCATCGGGCTTGCGCGGCTCGCCTTTATTGACCAGGCCGATGATTCCGCTTACTAATCCCGCGCCGTTGTCGGCCTGAATGCTGCCGGGGTCCAAAGTGGCGAAGCCCCAACCTTTCGCCAAAACCTGCGCCTGCCAGCTGGGGCCGGGTTCGGAGCCTTGCTGAGATGCCGAAGTTGCCGGCGGCGGTCCACCTCGTCCGCCCATGGGACCTCCCCCGAAGACCATGACTACCGGCACAGCGGTCTTCGCATTGGCCGGTGTGCTGAGAGTGAGCTGAATATTAACGGTAATCGCGGGATCGGCGGAGTTATCGACGCGACCCACTACCGTTTTGGTGACGATGGAGACGTCTCCCACGCTTTCGTTGGTGGTTTTGGTAACCTCCCATTTCACGTTCGGAACGGACTTGGGGACGCGCCCATAAATTTCGCGGTCGAAATCCTCGACGATTTCCGGACGGCGTTGATCCCACCACATCTTGGCGCTGGTCACCTTCCTGCCGTTTTTCATCGCCAGCGGGTCGGGCAGATCGGGATAGGGATTCGCTTTGGCCTCGTCGTAGTTCGCTGCGCCGACCACGCGCGCATTCGCACCCGGGCGCAAAGAGGCGATCTTCAACTGGTCGAGCATCTGCTGGTGGTCGTCGTTCGAGGCCTGCTGCTGGGCGAGCTGCTGGGGACTAGGCTGGCCACGTCCGGCGGGGACCGGGGCTGCGGCCGGCTGTTGGGTGCTCTGAAAGGCCCAGATCGCGGGAGCGGCCATCGCGAGCAGGAAAGCCAGGACGCACAGCAGTAGCAGACTCGATCGATTCTTCATATATGTTGGTCCGAACCTCGAACCAAGCTATTCCAGGCATGGGGCGCAGTCAAGGGTCCCTCTAACGTCGATGGCCCGGAAGGCGCGGCGATGTCGTTCGTCCGGTGCCTAGTGCTGGATCGACGCTGACGGCGCGCCGGACCCGAGCGCAAACGTCACCAGCTTGTCTCCGGCGACAATCGCCACATATTGTTTGCCGCTCTTTCCCAGGTAAGTGATGGGGACATCGGTGGCCACGTCGTTCAGGTGGAAGGACCACAGTTCGGTCCCGGTGCGGGTTTCGAACGCGCGAATGTAGGCGTCGCGTGAGCCGCCGATGAACGTGAGACCGCCCCCGGTCGTGGTGGGGCCGCCCTGCGAATTAACTCCGCCGGTGTTCATGCCGGGCGGCGTCCCGGGCGTGGTGCCGAACGGGATCTGCCAAGCGATATCGCCGGTGTTCACGTTGACCGCGGTAAGACGTCCCCAGGGGGGCGCCCAGCACGGCATGCCGTCGGCCGAAAAAGAGACCGCCGAAGCACCGCCGCCAGCCGGTGGTCCGCCGGCGCCTCGACCGGTTGGCGCGCCGCGTCCACCGCCGGGGTTCGTGCCTCGCGAATAGAGGATGGGCGATGCTCCGTCCGGATCGCCATAGGCCGCCGAGGGAATACTCGAATCCGGGCGGATGAAGGCCAGTCCGCCGGAATCGGTGGTGTTGATGATGTAGTATCCGAGCTTGGGGTCGAAGGCCCCGCCCCACAGCCACGCGCCGCCGGCTTGCGTGGGGAAGCGCAGCGAACCATTGGCCGAAGCCGGCGTGTACGGTCCTTTATTCGGCACACCTCCGCGCTTCAGGAAATTCGCATACCACTCGCGGCAGGCCGCCTCATGTTCGGGCGTGATCTTGGCGAAATCGTTTTCTGAAAACGACTGGCGCGATAGCGGCGGCGGCTTTACGGGGAAGGGCTGGGTGGGCGAATACCATTCTCCGGGCAGGTCGCCGGCTGGCACGGGCTTCTCCTCGGCGCCATAGATCGGCTTGCCGGTAGTGCGGTCGAGGATGAAGAGCAGCGGGTTCTTCGTGATCGCCGCGACGGCGGGAATTTTCTTGCCGTTCTGAACCACGTCGAACAACATGGGAGCGGCGGGCATGTCGTAATCCCACAGGTCGTGATGAATGGCCTGAAAATACCACTTCAGTTTTCCCGTTCGGATATCCACGGCGACCAGCGAATTGCCGAAGAGGTTCGGACCGGGGCGGTCGACGCCATAGTAGTCGTTATTCATCGAGCCCAGGCCCATGAAGAGCGTGGCGCGCTCGGTATCGGCGGTAAAAAATGTCCAGACGTTTCCGCCGGACTGATTTTTCCAGGTGTCTCCCAGCCACGTTTCGTGTCCTTTTTCGCCGGGGCGGGGAACAGTGTGAAACGTCCAGACGAGCTTGCCGTCCCGGGCATCCCAGGCGCGCACGTCCCCGGCGGGACCCTTGGATCCGGTTTCGTCGACGATATGGCTGCCCGTGATGACGAGATTTTCAAACACGAGCGGGGCCGAGGTGATGCCGTAATGCATATTCGGGAAGCCGTTCATGATCTCCGGCGTTTTGAGATTCAGGACTCCCTCCTTGGCGAATCCCGGCACCGGACGCCCGGTCTTGGCGCTGAGGGCATACAGGTAGCCTTCCTCAGTCGCAAATAGAATGCGCGCTTCTCTCTGCTTGTCGCCGGGCCAATAGGCGACGGAACGCATCGAGCTCAGGCCGTTGCCGCGGAAATCGCAGGGAGTGGCCGTGTAGCGCCACAGCTCCTGGCCGCTCTCCGGATCGAGCGCAGCAACATGGCAATTGGGCCAGGAGACATACATCACACCGCCCACTACCACGGGGACCGACTCGGTGAGCCTGCCTTCCTTCTTTAAGTCCGCGCTCCAGGCGGGGCTCAAATTCCGGACGTTCGACACATTGATCTGGTCCAGCGGCGAATAGCGCTGGGCGGTCTTGTCGCGTCCTGGATCAGGCCAGTCGCTCTGGGCGCTCAAGACGAACGTTGTCAGAGTAAGAGCAAAAAGGACCTTCTGTACAGACATGCCACTCTCCTCGCTGCGCTTCGTGTCGACGAGTTTAGGAAGCCTCAAATATCTTCTCATTCGAAAGGCCGCCGCGGCACCGTCCACACGGTACCGGGCCCGACCCCGCGAAAGGCGGGCGGAACACTTAGGGGTGCAGGGCGACGAGACCCCAAGGGCTCGAGCCGGCTTTCACTTTCTGGACGACTTTGTTGGTAGCAAGATCGACCACAGAGATGTCGTTGGAAGGGCCGTTGGCGGAGTAGAGCGTCTTGCCGTCCGGTGACAGCGCGATGCCCCAGGGGCGCGGTCCGACTTCGACCGCTCCATCCACTTTGTTGGTGGCCGTGTCGATGGTGAAGACCTGGTGGCCGCGTCCGGTGCTGACGTAAAGCTTGGCGGCGTCGGGAGAAAGCAGGAGCGCCATCGGTTTAATGGTTCCCGGCTTGCCGAGCGGGATCGTGCCCGTCATGCGGCGCTTGACGGTATCCACCATGACGACGTTGCCGTCGTTCTCCGCGTTGATGTACGCCCGGGAGCCGTCCGGCAGGAACGCGACGGAGCGCGGCCGATGGCCGACCTTGAAGGTGTTGACCACCTTGCCGGCGTCCGGATCGAAGACCGAGATGGTTCCTTCTTCCTCCGACGTGACGTAGACTTGCTTGCCGTCCGGGCTGACCTTCACCCCTTCCGGCTGCGCGCCCACTTTCGCGGACTTAATCACCTGGCCGGATGCGATATCCACCACGCTGACTTCCGACACGTCTTCGTTCGAGATAAAGATCAACTTGCCGTCGTGGCTGAGGTCGAAGTTTTCCGGATCGGAGCCGGCGTGAATGGTCCGGATCACTTTGTTTTGCTGGACGTCAAAAACGCCGATCCCGTCGGCGCTCTTATCGGGCGGCGGCAGGGTGCTTTCGTCGACGTCCGGGCCGGCGATGGGCGAACCGCTGAGCGCGACGTAAATGGTTTTCCCGTCGGGGCTGGCGTGAATGCCGCGCGGGCGCTTGCCGAGCGGGACGGTTGCGATCACGCTGTAGTTTGACGAGTCGATTACCGTCATGTCGCCGGAAACTTCATTGGTGACGTAGACGCGAAAGGCGTTCGAGACGGGTTTAGGGGCTTCTTGTTCGGCGGGTTTGGAACAGGCCTCGCACCACGCAAGCAAGGCGACCGCCAGGGCGTACCGGATATTTGCCACGACTACTCTCCTCTGAACGTGAAATCGACTTTGACTTTTCCTGAAGGATCGACGCTGATCTTCTGCTGCTGCGCGGGCAGAGTCTCCTGCCACGCCTCCAGCACGTATTCACCGGGCGGAACGTTGGGAATCTGGAACGAGCCGTCGGCGCCGGTGACGGCGAAATACGGATGATCCAGCACGCCGATGAAGGCATGCATCCAGCTATGGATGTTGCATTTCACGCGGATCATCACTTCCGGCTTGAGGAACTTTCGCGCTATGGGCGCGTCGCCTTCCTGCTGGCTGTGGTTCCATTCGCGATTGACTTGCGCGAGCGGGTGGATGTTGTGGGTGACCGGATCGGAATTGGCGACACGTAGCGTCTGGCCGGTCTGGATACCCAATACCCGCGGACCGAACCAGCAGCCGTGCTGGTCGATGGTTACGGGCGTCGACGGGGGCTCGAAAGTCTTTCCTTCGAGGCCCGACTTGATGTAGACGAAGGCGTTCGCGAGCGTGCCGTCGGGATTTACTACCAGCGACTCGTCGAACGGCTTGCCGTGGTGCGCCTCGACGCAGGCCGGATCGCTGCTCATATCCACCGGCTTGCGTTTCGGCTTCGGGCCGGCGAATCGGACGCTGCCGGAAACGACGCCGGCGGTGGCGGGGTCCACTTTGAAATAAACCGGCGTCTCCGCCTTCTTGGGAGCGGCGGTGTCCTTGGTTGTGTTCGCCGAACAACCGGTCAGCCATAGGATGGCAGAAGCGAAGAGGGCGGATACGAGAATTTTCATTGGGCGCTCCCGGCCGCGGGGCCGGCGTCGGAGGGCAGATCGCCCGTCAAAGAGTTTAGAAATTCGACGAGGTCGGCGCGATCCTGGCCGGAAAGATGGATGGCTTTGATTTCTTTATCCAGATACGGGTTCGAGTTGGCGCCGCCCGCGTAGTAGTCGACCACGGCTTTCAGTGTTTTCAGGCTGCCGTCGTGCATGTAGGGCGCGGTCCTGGCGACGTTGCGCAGCGTCGGCGTCTTGAAGGCGCCCTTGTCGGCTTCGACTTTGGTTTGTTCGTAGCGGCCGAGGTCGGTAAGCTCGCCGTCGTCGTTCACGCCGACGCCGACGTTGTGAAACTTGCCGTCGGTGAACAAGGCGTAGCCGCGGTCGATGGTGTGGCAGGCGATGCAGTTCCCACGAGTCTTGTCGCGAAAGATGGCGAGGCCGCGCTGGGCAGCCGGGCTGAGCGCGTTCTTTTGTCCGATGAATTCAAACCGGTCGAAGGGCGAGTTACCGCTGACAAGAGTTCGCTCGTAGCTGGCGATAGCTTCTGTGATTTTCGCGAACGTGACAGGCCCCGGGCCGAAGGCCTTTTCGAACTTGGCGCGATATTCCGGGTCGGCATTCAGTTTCGCCACGCAGGCGTCGGGTTTCATATTCATCTCGACCGGGTTCTGAATGGGGCCTCCGGCCTGGTCTTCGAGGCTCGAGGCGCGGCCGTCCCAGAACTGGAGCGGCGCAAAGGCCGCGTTTAAGACGGTGGGCGCGTTGCGGGTGCCGAGGCTGCCTGAAACTCCGGATGAATACCGCCGGCCTGACGCAAACCCGCGATCCGGATCGTGGCAGGAGCCGCAAGAGGTGGAATTGTCGGCCGACAGCAGTTTGCTATAGAAGAGATCCCGTCCTAGTGCAACCGTCGCCTGCGTCGGCGGGTTTTCGGCGGGAATCGGAACAGGAGGCAGGCCCAAAGGCACTTGGATCGCAACAGGTTCGCCCAGCGGTTTGTCGGCGGTGGCACGAGTCGCGTGCGGCACGGAGCGATTGCAGCCTGCCAGGGTCAGGAAACAAGCCGCCAAAAAGATCCGGCGTCGACCCGGATGCCAGGTGACCGAACGAAGCGTAGAGTGGATACCGGTGGAACAGAAGTGAAACATCAAACTCCGCCCATGTTGGGGCCGAATCCAAATACTAAACATTTGCCGTGATGCTTGTCCACAGGATCGGTCTCGAGAGTCGGTCGACGCGGAGGCGGCAAGCTGCAGGATGGGTGGGTGAAATTTGCGCCGCACATAGGTGTGTGAAATAATCGAGCGGCGAGTTTAGCGGGCCGGAAGGATCCAGAGGTAATGCATCGCGGCCCGGTGATCTACCCCCGGCTACGAAAGAGGATTCGGCCATGTTTCGCAAACGCAATCTTGCCTTTCATTTCCTGATGATCGCGCTGGCAGCTCTTGGCGTGCGGCAGGCGCGTGCCCAGACCGTGATGGGGACGATCCTCGGGACAGTCACCGATCCCGGCGGCGCCACCGTTCCCGGCGCCGACATCGTGATTGAGAACACCGGCACGAATCTCCAGCGGACGACGCAAACCAACGACCACGGCGAATTCTACGTGGCCGATCTGCCGGTAGGTGCGTATACGGTGTCCGCGTCGCGGGAAGGTTTCCGCAAAGAGGTTCGGAGCGGCATCACTCTGACCATCGGCGCGTCGTTGCCGGTGAACTTTTCGCTGAGCGTAGGCGATGTCAAAGAGGCGGTGGAAGTCTCGGCCGATACCACGCAGGTGGAAACGGCGACGTCGTCTCTGGGGGGATTCGTCAGCGAGCAGACCATCCGCGATGTTCCGCTGAACGGCCGCGATTGGCTCCAGCTCACCACACTCCAGCCGGGCGTCCTTCCCGGCGTATCTGCCAAGGACGGCAGCCGGGGCTGGGGCACGGCCATTGCGATCAACGGGGCGCGTCCCAATAACGCCGTTTATCATGTCGACGGCCTGGTGGTCAACGATATGTCGAACGCCGGCCCGGGAAGCATCCTGGGAGTGAATCTCGGTGTCGACGGAATCCAGGAATACAAAGTTTTGACGAGCAGCTACTCGGCAGAGTACGGGCGCAGCGGCGGAGGGGTGGTGAACGCCATCCTGAAATCGGGCAGCAACGATTTTCACGGAACGGCAATCGAGTTCCTGCGCAACAGCGCGCTGGACTCGCGGAACTTTTTCGATCCTGCGGTGCTGCCGTTCCGCAGAAATCAGTTCGGCGGGTCGATCGGCGGGCCGGTCCGCAGAAACAAGCTGTTTTTCTTTTCGAACTATGAGGGCCTGCTGCAGTTTCAGAGCACGACCTCGATTGCGCAGACTTTGACGAGCGCCGCACGGCAGGGGAAGCTGGTGAGCGGCACCGTGCCGGTGAGTTCGGCGACCGCGCCCTACCTGAGCCTCTATCCGCAGCCGAACGGCATCGTCAGCGGCGACACGGGCCAGTACATTTCGGCCAGCCCATCGCACGGCAAGCAAAACTACGTGGCCGCGAAGGTCGATTACGAGGTCAGTTCGGCGACGAACTTCAGCGTCAGCTACACCGGCGATATCGCCGACCAGACCAGCCCCGATGCGTTCCACGAAAAATTCACCACCAACGATTCGCGCACGCAGATGGTCTCTCTGACGATGACGCACACGTTTACTCCGGCCCTGGTCGCGACCGGCCATCTGGGGGTCTACCGGCATCACGACGACGTAGGGAAGCCCGACACTGCCGGCGCACTTCCGGCACTGCTCAGCACATCGCTGGGCTTCTTCCCCGGCGTGCCGATGGGTTCGCTCGCCATCACAGGCCTCACTGGAGTCAGCGGGGTCAACATTGTGGCCACGTCGATCGACGGTTACACGGCGCCGCAAGGTTCAGCGGACTTTTACTGGACACGCGGGCGCCACAACCTGAAGTTCGGCACTAATATCGAGCGAATCGATTCGAACGAAGCGTACTCGGTCAACAACATCGGGCAGTGGACCTTCACTTCGGTTTCTTCTTTTCTGCAGGGCAAGCCCAGCGCCTTTACCGGACAGGCGCCCGGCACCGATGTCGACCGGGGCATGCGGATGACTGTGGCCGGCGGATATGTGCAGGACGATTTCCGGATGAACCGATACGTGACATGGAATTTCGGCCTGCGCTACGAAATGTCGACGGTGATCAGCGAGGCGCACAATAAGCTGGCCAACCTGGTGAATCTGACCGACGCGTCGATGACGACGGGCCAGCCGCCCTATCGGAACCCCACCTTGAAGAACTTCGCGCCGCGCGTAGGTGTTGCCTGGGACGTAAGCGGCGACGGGAAGACGGCAGTTCGGGCCGGCGCCGGGCTCTTCGATCTCCTCCCGCTTCCGTACGTGATTGAGAACAGGATTGACCGTACCTATCCTTTCTACGACTCGATCAGCTTGAGTAATCCGCCGGCCAGCGCATTTCCGAACAACTTGCTGCAATACCGATCGCCCACGACCGCAAGAGTGGTCGCGATTCAGACCAACCCTTCGCGCTCCTACATGCTGCAATACAACGTCAACATCGAGCGTCAATTGGCTCGGGATCTCGCGTTGACGGTGGGGTTCGTCGGCTCGGCGGGAGTGCGGCTTCCGGTCGGGACGGACGATGCCGACGTGGTTCCGCTGCCGCTGG
>Ga0070734_10003806_pt1 | contig 15174 bp, 17 predicted proteins | sample Coa_R1_8_FD_66444 | JGI IMG/M metagenome (GOLD analysis project Ga0070734, IMG submission 66444) | Surface soil microbial communities from Centralia Pennsylvania, which are recovering from an underground coalmine fire - Coalmine... | ecosystem: Environmental > Terrestrial > Soil > Unclassified ...
GCGGCGGCAGCAGCGGCAGCGGCGGCAGCGGCGGATCGACCGGCAAGGGCGGCGCGGGCGGCGGCACCGGCGGCGCGAGCGGCAAGGGCGGGAGCACCGGCGGCGCGACCGGGAGCGGCGGCGTCACCGGCACGGGCGGCGCGAACGTCACCGGGACGGGCGGCGCGACCGGGAGCGGTGGCAGCACCGGCGCGGGCGGCGTGACCGGGAGCGGCGGCAGCACCGGCGCGGGCGGCGTGACCGGCGCGGGCGGCGCCTCGGCGACCGGCGCCGGCGGCGCGACCGGCAGCGGTGGTTCCTCGGCGACCGGCACGGGCGGCGAACCCGGCACCGGCGGCTCGGGCGCCGGCGCGGACTCGGGATCGAGCGGCTGCAGCTGTGACGCCGGCGGCGCCGGCGCGGCGGGATTCCAGGGCTCGGCCCTGGCCATGGGGCTCGCGCTGCTGCTCGGCGCGCGCCGGCGGCGGTGCTACGCTTCTGCCCCATGTTCGCCGCGTTCCAGCTCCGGAAGGTAGCGCCCCGCCCGAAGCACGACGACGTCCCCCTCGCCCCGGCCTGACACCATGGGCGAACGCGAGAACAAGCTGCTGGTGCGGGCCTACTTCGACGACGTGTGGGAGCGGCACGACCTGGAGGCGATCGATCGCTACATGGCCGCGGACTACGTCCAGCACTCGCGGCACGCCGCGCAGGGGCGCGAGGGCCTCAAGGCCTTCTTCCGCGGGTTGTGGGCGGCGTTCTCGGAGCAGGCCAACTCGATCGACGACCTGATCGCCGAGGGGGACAAGGTCGTCTGGCGCTGGACGGTGCGCGCCCGCCACAGTGGCGCGTTTCTCGGCCTGGCCGCGACCGGCAGGACGATCACCGTCACCGGCGTCTCCATCTTCCGCGTCGCCGGCGGCCGCTTCGTCGAGCACTGGGGCGAGCAGGACAACGCCGGGCTGATGCAGCAGCTGCGCGGCTAGAACCCGGCCCAGCAAGCCCAGCCCGGCCCGGCGACCCTGGGATTGACGACGCTCCCATCGTATGTTGTGCGGCCATGACGGTTCGGCGGATGGACAACGTGGGCATCGTGGTCGAAGACCTCGCGGCTGCCGTGGCGTTCTTCGCCGAGCTGGGGCTCGAGCTGCAAGGTGAGATGACCGTCGAGGGGGACTGGGCCGACCGCGTCGTCGGGCTCGAGGAGGTGCGCGTCGACATCGCCATGCTGCGCACCCCGGACGGCCAGAACGGGCTCGAGCTGATGAGGTTCCAGCGCCCGCGGGCGGTCGGCGTCGCGCCGAAGAACGCGCCGTCGAACGCGCTCGGCATCCGCCGCCTCCAGTTCGTCGTCGAGGACCTCGACGACGTCCTCGCCCGCCTGCGCAAGCATGGCGCCCAGCTGGTCGGCGAGGTGGCGCAGTACGAGGAGACGTACCGCCTCTGTTACCTCCGGGGGCCCGAGGGGATCCTCATCTCGCTGGCCCAAGAGTTGAGCTGAGCCGACGGGCGCGGACCGGCCGGCCTCACGGACCCGAGGCCGGCGCGGGCGGCGCGCCGCCGAACGCGAGCAGGACGGTGATGCGCCCCTCGGCGTCGACCTCGGCGGCGTCGAAGCCGTCGAAGACGACGCGGCCGTCGCGATCCGCGACCACCGAGCGAAAGCGGAACAGGCAGCCCTGCACGTCGATGGCGCTCGTGAGGCGCGCGGAGAGCCCGCGGGGATCGGCGAGCAGGTCGCGGATCGCCTTCTCCAGCCCCGCGCGGCCGCCGATGACGGCGCCGGGCGCCACGATGCGGGCGTCCGGCGCGAAGCAGGCGTCGATCAGACGGGCGCGGGCGGCGGGGTCGGGCTCCTGCCAGGCGGCGACGTAGGTGCGGGCGGCGACCTCGGTGGGCGACGACATCCCGCGACTCTACGCGCGCCGCCGACCGGCGACCATCGGGCCGCGTTCATCCCGGGCCGGGGACCGGGGTGAACGACGGGGTCACCTTCGCGCCGGCGCCCCAGACGCGCCGCCACCTCTGCTCGAAGGCGGCGCGCGCCGCGGGCAGGCGGTCCCTCACCTCGGGCTGGAGCATCGTGTACACGCGTTCCAGCACCTCGGGCGCGATGCCGTGGCACGCCCAGGCGAAGCCCTGCGTCAGCATCTCGGCCTCCTCGGAGCTGGCGGGCGGCGGGAATCCTTTCAGCGCGCGCAGGTGCGGGATGACCTCGGCCTCCTCGGTGGCGAGGTGCGGGTCGAGCAGGGCGCCCAGCTGGGAGATGACCTGGGCGGCGGCCGCGACGGCCCGCGGGAGATCGTCGAAGGCGCCGTCGCCCCGTTCGAGCAGGGGATCGATGCGGCGGTGGTCCTCGCCCAGCCGCTCGAGCGTCCGGCGCAGCGCCTCGTGCTCGCGCGCGAGCATGGGGAAGATGCCCGTGTCCTCGGCGTGGTGGTGCCCGTGCAGCGTGGCCCGAAAGCTCCGCCACTCGTCGCGCAGCGCCGCGAGGTCGCCGCCACCGCCGGCCAGCGCCGCGCCGAACCTCCGGATGTCACGGCGGAACCCGTGGTGCGACATCATGACCGCGGTCGCGATCGACGCCTCGCCGGCCTCGTCCAAGAGCAGGGGAACATTCGTCATCGGTCTGCCTCCTGAAGCTACGACGAACGGGGCGGGCGCGGATCGACAGCGCGGGAACACGTTGGCCCGACCGGACCCCAGGCGTAAGATCGCGCGGTGAACGGCCGAGGCGGTCCCGGATGACCCAGGGCCTCGCGGGAATCGCTGGAAACAGCTGCCCGCTTTGCGGGGAGCTGACCGATGTCCCCGTGGTGAACGTCCTGGTCCTGGCCTGGAACTCGGCCTCTTTCAGATGTTCGGCCTGCACGGGCCGGATCCGCGTCGCCTCGAGCACCCGGGCGATGGGGTTCCTGGGGAGCGTCCTCGGCATCGCCGTCGCGGTCTGGATCTACTTTCACTTCTTCGCCTGGTTCGATCGCGCGGCGGCGTGCTTTCTTCCCAAGCCGTGGCGGGGGTTCTTCCTGGCACCGCTGCCCGTGGCGATGGGATTCGGCGGCTACGTTTTGGGCGGGATTCCGCCGGGGCGCTGGACCATGCTGCTGGAACCAATGTCCGAGTCACGACCATGAAGCCGCACGTCATCTGCCACATGATGGTCTCGCTGGACGGCCGCATCCACCCGAGCCGCTGGACCGCCAGCCCGGACGGCGATCGCCAGGCCTGGACGACGGTGTACGAGGACGTGCACGGCACGCTGGCCGGCGACGCCTGGCTGGTCGGGCGCGTGACGATGGGCGAGATGAGCAAGGGGACGCCGCACCCGCCCACGCTCCGCGGGGACGTCGCGCGGCCCTACCACTTCGCCAAGCGCGACGCCGGCACGTACGCCATCACCTTCGACCGCGCCGGCAAGCTGCACTTCGCCAAGCCCGACATCGGCGGCGACCACGTCGTGGTGCTGCTGGGCCCGGGCGTGCCCGACGCGCACCTCGCCGAGCTGGCGGGCGACGGCATCTCGTACGTCGTGGCGCCCGACGAGGAGATGGCCGCGCGCCCGCTGCTCGAGCTGCTCGGCCGCGAGCTCGGCATCAAGCGCCTGCTGGTCGAGGGCGGCGGCAACGTGAACGGCTCGCTGATGGCGGCGGGCGTCGTCGACGAGGTCAGCCTGCTGGTGGCGCCCGCCATCGACGGGGCCCTCGGCATCACGGGCGTGTTCGAGGTCCCGGCCGCGACCGGGCTGGCCGGCAAGGTGCGGCTGCGGCTGGCGTCGAGCGCCACCCTCGCGCACGGCGTGGTTCACCTGCGCTACGCGGTAGAGCCGGGCTGAGGCCCGCGCGCGCCTCGACACCCGCGCGCCCGCCGGACATCCGGATCGTCAAGCGCCGAGCACGGCCCTGCGGCGTGCCGCACCCGGAGCTAGTGACCGGCGCAGATCTCCCTGGCCCGGCCTGTTCGGCGGCCGGCGCGAAGCGGTGGTGGCGGGACCCGGGCCGGGACAGACTTGGGCTCGATGGACCCGCAACCCGCCGATACGGGCGCGCCGTTCGTCTGGCTCTGCCGGAGATGTCGCCTTCACGCGACCGAGGATTTTTCGAGCGAGCAGTCGGCGATCGCCGGCGCCGAACGGCACGCCGACGATCGTCATCCGGGCCGGCCGCGGCGCTTCGTCGTCATCCAGCAGTTCGCCCGCTGTCAATGGAGGCGGCGCTTCTTCTCTCGAATCTGCGGCGCGTCGGCAAGCTGGGCCCACGCCCCCATGACGCAGGTCCACCTCTGCGAGGTACACCGCGCCCGATAGCGGGCGGACGCGACCTGACGCCGCCGCGCGCGCCACCCGCCGTTCAATGCCCCGGATGGCTGTGCCCGGTCCCGCCCGGGCCGCCGGCGGCGACCGGGACGATCATCAGGGCGTGTGGCGTCTTCTCGTCGACGATGAACACGGGCGACGCGGGCGAGCCGTCCGAGCCGACGTCGGCCGAGGTCATGTTGGGCGCGTAGAACATCAGGTGCCCCGGAAACGGCACCGCCACGCCCTTGACCTCGTCGATGGTGACGACGTTGTGGGGCGACATCATGTAGATGATCCCCGGCCGCTTGGGCGCCTTCAGCTTGCCCGACGCGAACGCCGCCTTCACCGCCTGCCGGATCTCCGCCTCCGGCTTCCCACTGGCGCGCAGCGAGGCGACCATCAGATACTTCGGCAGGAACGTCTTCACCCCCTCGGCGTCCATGCACTGCGGCTCGACCGCGTTCGGGATGCGGTGGTCGACCAGGCACACGAACCCGTTCTGCGACTCGCGCGCCTTCGCGTACCCCTCCTTGTCGTGAACGTACACGCCCGCCTTGGCGCCCACCGCCGGCGGCGCCGCCTCGAGGGCGAGCGCGATCTCCTGATCGCGGTCGGTCGGCTTGGGGTCCTCGGCGCGGGCGGTCGGGGCCGCGGCGAGCGCCAGCAACATGGTCGGCAGGAACAGGAACGCGGCCTTTGGCTTGGTCATCGGAGTCTCCTCGCGGGGTCTGCTCCGATGACGATCGAGACGCCCGAAAGGATGCGGTGGCGTTCGCGGCGATGAAAGCTCGCGCCGGGCCTCCCGGTCGGCGCCCCGTCGTCTACACCGACCGCTGAGCGACCTCGGGGCCCGCTTGCGGTCCCGCGTTTGACGGCGTTACGCTCGCCGTCGTGCGGAGCTGCCGTGTCGAGGTGGAGCTGAAGCCGTGGCCGCCGAGGTGAAGCTGGTGCAGCTCCGGCCCCGGTTGCTGGCCGCCGTTCGCCGCACGGCCGCCCCGCGCGACGTCCCGGTCGCCTTCCGCCCCGCGCTGGACCTGGTCTGGGCGTTCCTTCGCCAGCACCAGGGCCTCCGCACCGACGGCCACAACGTCTTCCTCTACCACCACGTCGAGCGGCCCGAGGCGGGGATGCCGATCGACTTCGGCGTCGAGGTCACCCGCCGTTTCGAGCCCGCCGGCGAGGTCCACTGCGTCGAGACGCCCGCCGGCGAGGCGGCCGAGACGGTGCACGTCGGCCCGTACAGCGGTCTCCCGCAGGCACACGCCGCGCTCCACGCCTGGTGCGCGGCGAACGGCCGCCGGATCGGCGCCTTCAGCCTGGAGATCTACGGCGACTGGTCCAACGATCCGAGCAAGCTCGAGACGACGATCCAGTACCTGCTGCGCTGAGGTCCTTCATCCTTTGATGAAGGCGAGCAGGTCGGCGTTGATCGTCTCGGCCTGCGTGGTCGGCATGCCGTGCGGGAAGCCCTTGTAGGTCTTGAGCGTCCCGTTCTGGAGCAGCTTGGCCGACAGCGGCGCCGAATCGGCGTAGGGGACGATCTGGTCGTCGTCGCCGTGCATGACCAGCACGGGCACGGCGATCTTCTTGAGGTCCTCGGTGAAGTCGGTCTGCGAGAAGGCCACCACGCCGTCGTAGTGCGCCTTGGCGCTCCCCATCATTCCCTGTCGCCACCAGTTCTGGATGATCGCCTCCGACCGTTTGGCGCCCGGGCGGTTGAACCCATAGAACGGACCCTCCGGCAGGTCGCGGTAGAACTGGGAACGGTTCGCCGCCAGCTGCGCCTGCAGCCCGTCGAACACCTCCTTCGGCAGCCCGCCGGGGTTGGCCGGCGTCTTCAGCATCAAGGGCGGCACCGCGCTGAGGATCGCCGCCTTCGCGACGCGCCCTTCGCCGTGGCGCGCGACGTAGTGAACCACCTCGCCGCCGCCGGTCGAGTGCCCGACGTGAACGGCGTTCTTCAGCTCCAGCTTCGCCGTCAGCGCCGCCAGGTCGGCCGCGTAGTGGTCCATGTCGTGCCCGCCCGCCACCTGCGCCGACCGCCCGTGCCCGCGCCGATCGTGCGCGATGACCCGAAACCCCCGGGCGACGAAGAACAGCATCTGCGCGTCCCAGTCATCCGCCGACAGCGGCCAGCCGTGACTGAACACGATGGGCTGCCCCTCGCCCCAGTCCTTGTAGAAGATCTCGACGCCGTCCTTGGTGGTGATGGTTGGCATGCGCCCGAGGGTGCGACCGGCGTGCCGCGCCACAAGGTGAGGCGTTGCCCGATAGCCGGCGGGCCTCGCCGCGCTCGGCTTGTCTGCAAAGTGTTATCGTCCGATCCGGGGCTCATGAGGGAGCGTGTCGCGGTCGCGGCCATCGCCGCCGGATTCCTCACTGTCGGTTGCGGCGGTGGCGGGCGCGCCGTGGTCCCTGACGCGGGATCCGACGCGTCGGACGCGGGCGCGGTCGTCGCGTGCGGGCAGTCTCCCGCAGGCTGGACCCAGCGAATCGCGGCGGGGACGTCTCAGCCGCCCCGTCCGCCCGCGACGTGGCACGCGGTGATGGCGCCCGATCTCGTGCACGGGGAGGTGCTCTTTTTCGGCGGCGAGGTTCAGCACGGCAGCACCTACCTGGACGAAGCTTGGACCTGGAACGGCGCCACGGGCACCTGGACCAACCGAACACCGACGCCGCGCCCCGCCTCCTGGCCGTCCGCGCGTTGCGAGCAACGGATGGTCTGGGATCCGGTCCGCAAGACGATCCTGATGTTCGGCGGCTTGACCGAAGCGTCCCCGGTTCAAAGCGACGAGCTGTGGGAGTGGGACGGCGGCGCCGGCACCTGGACCAACCTGTCACCCACGCCGCGCCCGGCGGCCTGGCCGGAGTACCGTTACTCGCACATGCTGGCGTACGACGAAGCGCGCGGGCGCCTGGTGCTGTTCGGGGGCATCGGTCCGTTGAGCTGGCCCGGCTACGCGGGCGATCTCTGGGAGTGGAGCAGCGCCGACGGCAGCTGGAAGGACCGGACCCCCAGCACGCTCCCCACGGACTGGCCCGCGCCGCGCCAGTCCGCCGGGATGGCGTACGACGGGCCGAGCGGGAAGGTGCTTCTGTTCGGCGGCTGGAACAACGACGTGCTCGGCGACTTCTGGACCTGGGACGGCGCCGCGGGCGCCTGGACCCAGGTCACGTCATCGTCCTCGTCCGCGTGGCCTCCGTCAGGCGAATGGGAGACGATGGTCTTCGACGCCTGTCTCGGCCAGGCGACTCTGGTCGGCGGCGACGGACTGGTCAACAACGGAACGGGCGCGGGCAACCTTCCGCCGCAGCTCTGGTCGTGGTCGTCCGCCGCCGGCGCCTGGACGAACCTTGCGCCGTCCCCCCTGCCGTCCAACTGGCCCCCGGCCCGCGAGGTTCCCGCTGTCGCTTGGGATCCGGGGACGCTGCAGATCCTGCTCGTCGGCGGGGACCCCTTCGGGGCGGACCCGATCGACGACACCTGGACGTGGGAAACGCAGTAGCGCGAGCACGGGCTCGCTCGACCGGCGGTAGGCTGTACGAGGCGTGAGCCTCGATGTACCTGCTCGACGATGGGACCAGTCCGTCACGCGGCAGGCGCGGCCGTCGTCGGCCAGCACTCGTACCGCGCCTGCAAGATCACGAACGGTCAGATCTTCTCGTGCGAGGGGACCTGATACCAGGGGACGGCCGTCGTCTACACGGACCGGTGAGGGGAACGCGGAAGCCCCGCGGCCGGGCCGTTCGCTACTACCGTTGAAGAGCTCGGACGAGATCCTCGATTAGACGTGCTTTGGCAGCTTCTCCTTCTCCTCGAAGAATCAGCTTGATGGCGGCTTCGGCAACCTCCCTTTTTGAAAAGGCTAGCGCTAACCGTTCGAATAGCCGCTCCAATCGGGTCGAGCCCTTCTCTGACGGTATCGCAAACTCGGCGTCGATCATCGACTGGAACCCTTCAGGCAGCTTGAGCGCTGCCGCGTCGGCAACGAAGCGACAGAGTCGGGCGCAGAACTCAGGGTCGCCGACCCAAAAGTCCTCCAGTTCGCCCTGCGCCAACCAGAATACGTCGACATTGCTTTCCTTCAGAAGGCGCGCAATCCGGACGCACTCCCCTTCGGAGTGGCCGCCGCGATCGAGCAAGGCGACAGATCGTGCGTGGGCAGCCACGGCTCTCACCGCCTCAACCGTGGTCTTAAGTCGAGCAGTATCTCGACCCCACACTCGATCGCCACCAAGTTGGACGACTTCAACACCCTGAAAACTCTGGTGACCAGGCTCCTCGAGCATCTGGGAAAAGACCGCCTTGTCGCTAGGACCCTCGCAGAACAGGATCGTATCGCAGAGGAGCGCATCGCGTGGATTCCAGCCGAGTTCGCTAAAGGCGTGTCGGGTCTCTTGCGGACTGGTAACCCGGCGGGCGGTCGTGACGCCGCCATCGCGCGAGACAGCGTAGCGGGAGGTAAGATCAGGAGACCCGATAAACACGCCATCGTGAGTGGCCAGCCATACGGGCCTTGCTGTTGCCGCGTCTGACAGATACGTCAAGAGTGCTCGTTGAGCCCGCGGATGGAGGCGAACGCCGGGTTCGTCGACAAACACTCCATGCCTCGGATACTGTTCGACGAGTAGGATGAGGCCGAGCAGATCGCGTAGTCCATCCCCACATTGATCTAAAGGACGCTCGGTGCGAGGGTCCTGCTGTTCGAGAATGTGGACGGTCCATTGGTCGGACTGACGTAATGCGAATGACACACCTGAAATGGAATTGAAGGCACGCTCTATTCGTTCGAGCGTCTCCCGTCGGGTGGCATCGCGATGATTGTACAAACGGGAGAGAACTCGCGCCATCTCGGCAGGATCGTTCGCGTCGCCGTCGCGATTCTCGATCGGGGCGGTGGTAACTAGGTAACGATGCGCGCGGATGTAGATGGATTCCCTGGGCGTTTTAATCCGCTTCTGCAGTAACGGCAAGACGCCGTTGATCTCGACCAGGAGTCCCTGCACTCGATTTCCCATCTGATGACGTAGTTCATTAAGTCTCGATTGCGTTTGCGGAGAGATGGTGAGTGTCATGTCCCGTCTGCGTACGTCAAATACGAACGGGGGAAAAGCATAGGCTCGTGCGTGAATGTACGCCTCGTTCAGCAGGCTTCCGCCGAGGCTGACAACGTCAGGCCAACCTACTTCGATGGAAGCAGGGGCGTCGCGCAAGAGCTTCAAAAGCCTGCTCTTTCCGGAGTTATTCGGACCGAACAGCACATGCAGCCCCGTGTCTGCTACCCGGAACACCGAGGGCTCGACCTTAAGCCCCTCGGCGTTTGGAGCCCACCATGTCAGGTCAAGATCAGGACTGCTCAAGAAGCACCGCGATCGTAGTTGATCGGATCCAAATCTATACTCTCCTCGTCTTTCGCCCGTACCCCAACTCCGCCCCCCCCGACAGCACGTGATCAACCCCGGTCGTGAACGTCGCCTCGGCCGCTAGGTACAAACACAACCGCCCCGCCTCCTCGATCGTCCCCATACGCCCGAGGAGCTGCGCCGCCTCGCCGGCGGCGCGCGTGGCGCCCGGGTCCGCTGAGGCGTCGATCGCCTCCTGCCAGAGGGGGGTGAAGATGTTCCCCGGCGACACCGAGTTCACGCGCACCTCGTGCTCGGCCTCGTCGATGGCCAGCGCCTTGGTGAACGCCGTGATCGCGCCCTTGGTTGCCACGTACGTCGTCGCGTGAAGTTGCCCCATCGCGCCCACCAAGCTCGACATGTTGATGATGCTCCCCTTCGTCGCCCGCAGGTGCGGCAACGCGAACTTGCACGCCGCGAAGATGCTCACCAGGTTCAGGTCGAGCAGGTTGCGGAAGTCCTGGACGCTGAAGTCGTCGATCGGTTTGTGGCCGGGGTGCCAGCCGGCGTTGTTGATCAGGCAGTCGATGCGGCCGTGGGTGGCGACCGTCGTGTCGATGAGGCCGCGGATCTCTTCGACCTTGCTGACGTCGGCCTGGACGAAGTGGGCCCGGCCGGGGCCGCGGGCGTTGAGGTGGGACTCGACGGCCGTTCCCTCCTCAGGCTTGCGGGCGCAGAAGACCACCGTCGACGCGCCCTCCTCGACGAACGTCTTCACGCAGCCGAAGCCGATCCCTTTGCTGCCGCCGGTGACGACGACGACCTTGTCCTGGTAGCGCATGGTTGGGTGGTTGCTATGCTACCCCGATGAACGTCGTGCGCGGCAAGACAGAGCACTGGGTCGACCGCTGATGACTGCGGGCGTGGGCGGGCCGGTACGCGGCCGTCCACATCGACTTCGGGACGGGTGACGGCGCGTTCGTGCGGCGGACCGCCGCCGCCGAGCCGGATTGCGCGGTGATCGGCGTCGACGCGGCCGCCGCGGGGCTGCGCGAGACGTCGCGCCGGCTGGCGGCGAAGCCGGCGCGCGGTGGGTTGCCGAACGCGCTTTGCGGGCGGATGGCGCTGGCGGACGCCCCCGGCGAGCTGGCCGGTCTGGCCGATCGGCTGACCGTGTTGCTGCCGTGGGGCGAGCTGCTTGCGGCGGTCGCGCGCCCGGACGCCGGCGGACTGGCGCGGCTGCGTGGGCTCTGTCGGGAGGGGGCCGAGCTGCGCGTGGTGTTCGGGCACGGACCGGAGGCCGAGGCGGCGGCGGTACGCGACCTCGCGCTGCCGGAACTGACCGACGCGAACCTGGCGATGTTGGAGCGCCGATATCGGGAGGCGGGGTTCGAGGCGCGGGCGCGGTGGATGGCGCTCGAGGCGGTGCGCGCGCTGCCGACGACCTGGGCCAAGCGGCTGGCGTTCTCGGGGCGGGCGCGCACGTTCGTCGAGGTGCGGGGCCGCGCGATGGCCGCGCCGGCGCCGGCCGGCTAGTCTCCCGGGCGATGACCATCACCATCACCGCGTTCGACCGATCGCCCGACGGCGGCAAGGGGCTGTCCCGGGATTGCCGCGTGCGCTGGGCGCTGGAAGAGGTGGGCCAGCCGTACGAGGTTCGACCGGTCTCGTTCGGCGCGCTCAAGGAGCCCGCGCACCTGGCGCGCCAGCCGTTCGGCCAGATTCCGAGCTACGAGGAGGGCGCGCTGACCCTGTTCGAGTCGGGGGCGATCGTGCTGCACATCGCCGAGCGCCACGCGGGCCTGTTCCCGGGCGACGCCCACGCCCGGGCGCGCGCGATCAGCTGGATGTTCGCCGCGGTCAACACCATCGAGCCGCCGATCCTCGACCTCGTGACCGTCAGGATCCTGGAGGGCGACAAGCCCTGGGCGGCCGAGCGCCTGCCGCTGGTCAAGGAGCGCATTCGCGCGCGCCTGGACCAGCTGACCAATCGCCTGGGCGATGCCGAGTGGCTCGACGGCGCCTTCAGCGCGGGCGACCTGATGATGGTGGCGGTGCTGCTCCGGTTGAAGCCGTCGGGCATTCTGGACGAGCACTCGAAGCTGGCCGCTTACGTCGCTCGCGGCACGGCGCGGCCCGCCTACCAGCGGGCCTTCGAGGCCCAGCGGGCGCTCAACGGCTAGAAACGATGATCCAGGTCGAGCGCGCCATTCCGACGATGAACGTGAGCGACATCGAAGCGTCGTGCCGATGGTACGAGCGCGTGCTCGGGTTCCGGGTCACCTTTCGCCGAGCCGACTACGCGGGCCTGTCGCTCGGGGGTGCGCACCTGCACCTCGCGCAGTGGCAACCGCCCATCACCGCGGCGTTCTACCTGCGCCTCACGGAGGGCGTCGACGCGTACGTCGCGGCGATCCAGGCGACAGGCGAGCCGCTGCTGCAGCCGCTCGTCGATCATGATTACGGAATGCGCGAAGCGACCGTGCATGATCCCGACGGCAACGAGATTTACATCGGTCAGCCGGTGAGGCGCTGACCGGTCACCGTCGCGTGGTCATGCCGCCCGCCGGTGCCTGAACCGGTCCAGCGCCACCGCGACGATGATGATGGCGCCGGTGACGATCTCCTGGACCCAGTTGGGCCAGCCCATCTGCGAGCAGCCGGACTGCAGCGTCTGCATGATGAGGGCGCCGATGATGGCGCCGGTGACCGAGCCCTCGCCGCCGGAGAGGCTGCCGCCGCCGATGACGACCGCCGCGATCACGTTCAGCTCGAGCCCGCTGGCGCCGGTGGGGTCACCCTCGGTGAGGCGCGAGAACTGCATCAGGCCGGCGACGCCGGCGAAGAAGCCGCCCAGCAGGTAGACGGCCAGCTTCACGCGGGAGACGGCGATGCCGCACAGGCGGGCGGCCTGCTCGTTCGAGCCGACGGCGAAGATGTGGCGGCCGAGGCGCGTGTAGAGCAGCAGGCCGCCGACGGCGACGGCGAGGACGAAGAGCAGCCAGACGCCCGGCGGAAACAACATCCAGCCGTGGCCCGGGGCGAGGCGCGCCAGCAGCTCGTTGAGCCAGGACTTGGGGGCGTCGATCTTCTGCTCGTGGGCGAGGCCCTTGGCGACGCCGCGGACCAGCAGCATCGTGCCGAGCGTGACGATGAAGGGGACCACGCGGAGGCGCGTGACGAGGAGGCCGTTGAGCGCGCCGGCGGCGAGGCCGGCGGCGAGGCCGGCCAGCGCGGCGAGGGCGGGGGGCGCGCCGGCGCGCAGGGCGGCGGCGATGACCACGGTGCAAAGCGCGATGATGGCGCCGACCGAGAGGTCGATGCCGCCCGAGACGATGACGATGGTGGCGCCCAGCGCGGCGACCGCGACGATCGTCGTCTGGCGGAGGATGGTCTCCAGGTTGTCGGGGTCGGCGAAGGTCAGGCCGCGCGTGGCGGCGAGCAGGATGGAGAACAGGATGAAGACCCCGAGCAGGCCCGCGGCCGCGCCCAGGTTCTTGCGGAGGGCGGGGGAGGCGAACAGGCGGCGGGCCAGACCGGGCGCGCCGGTCGGGTGGGGCTGGGCGGCGTCGGCGCTCACGCGGCGGCCCCCTCGCCGTCGCTGCCGGTGGCCGCCTCGCGCACCAGCGCGGCCTCGGTCCAGGCGGCGGCCGGGCGCGCGGGGCCCAGGCGGCCGCGCGACATGACCGCGATGCGGTCGCACACGCCCAGCAGCTCGGGCAGGTAGCTCGACACCATGATGACCGCCTTCGCGGGGTGCTCGCGCGTGACCAGCCCGTCGATCAGGTCGTAGATCTGCGCCTTGGACGCGACGTCGATGCCGCGCGTGGGCTCGTCGAGCAGCAGCACGTCGACGCCGTGGTGCAGGAGGCGCGCGATGGCGACCTTCTGCTGGTTGCCGCCGGAGAGCTCGCCGACCGGCTGGTCCGGCCCCTGGCAGCGGACGTCCAGCTGGCGCAGCCAGCGCTCGGTCAGCGGGCGGCGCCGCGACGGGCGGACGACGGCGGGGAGCTTCGAGAGCGTCAGGTTGTCGGCGATGCTGAGGCCCAGCGCCAGGCCCTCTTCCTTGCGGTTCTCGCTGCAGAGCGCCATTCCCTGCGCCCAGCGCGCGGCGGGCGAGGCGGGGCCGGCGTGCACGCCCAGCTTGATCGCGCCCGAGACGACGGGGTCGAGGCCGGCCAGCGCGCGCAGGAGCTCGGTGCGGCCGGCGCCGACCAGGCCGGCGATCCCCAGCACCTCGCCGCGGTGGAGCGTGAGGCTGGCGCGCGCGGGCTTCGGCGCGCCCTGGAGGTGCGTGACCTCCAGCAGCGGCTCGCCCGGGGTGCGCGCGCCGTGCGGGTAGAGCTGCTCGACGCGCCGGCCGACCATCAGGTCGACGATCTCGCGGACGGTCGCGCCGGCCATGGCGCCGCCGCCGACGGTTCCGCCGTCGCGCAGCACGGTGAACCGGTCGGCGACCCGCTGCGCCTCCTCGATGAAGTGGGTGATGTAGATGATGGCGTGGCCCTGCGCGCGCAGGCGCGACATCAGGGCGAACAGCGCCTCGGCGTCGGTCTGCGCCAGGCTGCTGGTCGGCTCGTCCAGCACCAGCACGCGGCAGCCGACCGCCACCGCGCGCGCGATCTCGACGATCTGCTGCGCGGCGAGGGGGAGCGTCCCCGCGACGGCGTCGGGGCGGATGTGGGGGTGGTGCAGCTCGTCCAGCGCGCGCGCCGCGCGGTCGTGCATGGCGCGGCGATCGAGCAGCAGGCCGCGGCGCGGCTCGGCGCCCAGCAGCACGTTCTCCGCCACCGTCAGGTGCGGCGCCAGCGACAGCTCCTGGTAGATCATCGCCACGCCGGCGCCGCGCGCCGCCTGCGGATCGGCGGGCGCATAGGCGGCGCCGTCCAGCTTCATCTCGCCCGCGTCGGGCCGCACCGCGCCCGACAGCACCTTCATCAGCGTGCTCTTGCCGGCGCCGTTCTGGCCCAGCAGCGCGTGCACCTCGCCCGCCGCGACCGTCAGGTCGACGCCCGCCAGCGCCTGCGTGGCGCCGTAGCGCTTCTTCACGCCCCGGACTTCAACCCTGGGCGGGCTCCCAGACCCTCGCGCGACGGACTCCGCCGGGTCGAGCCCGGCTCCGTCCACGCGATCGCCGGGCGTGTCGGAAGCTACTCGTTCAGCCATTTCTTGAAGTCGGGGTTGAGCAGCGCCTGCGCCTCGGGCGTCGTCATCGAGGCGCGCGTGATCAGCGTGGCGCCGGTGTCGACGCGCTTCCCGACCGGGCGCCCCGCCAGGTGGTCGACCATCGCCTTGACCGCCAGGTAGCCCATCTTGATCGGGTCCTGCACGACGGTGGCGTCCATGTGCCCCTTGGCCATGGCGTCGGTCATCTTGGGCGAGCTGTCGAACCCGATGAACGCGACCTTCCCCGCCAGCCCGCCGTCCTCCAGCGCGCGCAGCATGCCGAAGGCGGTCGACTCGTTGGGGCAGAAGATCCCCTGCACGGCCAGCGTGCCGTCGGGGTTCTTGTGCGCGGCCAGCAGGTTCTCGCTGGCGGCGAAGGCGCTCTCGGTGGT
>Ga0070734_10003809_pt1 | contig 15169 bp, 13 predicted proteins | sample Coa_R1_8_FD_66444 | JGI IMG/M metagenome (GOLD analysis project Ga0070734, IMG submission 66444) | Surface soil microbial communities from Centralia Pennsylvania, which are recovering from an underground coalmine fire - Coalmine... | ecosystem: Environmental > Terrestrial > Soil > Unclassified ...
ACAACGGTAACGTCCCTTATACGACCTTTTTCCTGCCCGCCATGGACCCGGGGGTGAGGCTTCTGACCACCACGATCACCGCGGGTTTAGGCTTCAAGGACCAGGGGCTTTACGGTGATTGGGCCCTCTCTTACGGAGTGCCCACGCGCGATGGGGGAGATCCGGGGGCCTTTGCCACCCAGGTTGGCGTCCAACTCGCCGTCGGAGTCGCCTTCGACTGACCTTGAAACCCGGGGAGTTTGGCGGCCGCCGCCTGGAGTTTCCAAGAACCTGGTGTTAAGCTTTCCACCACTGCCCAAAAAAGCGCCTCGAGGAACTAAAAACCCATCATGAAAAGATTCGCTTGGATATTTTTGTTTTTAGGGGGGATCGCCCTGATGGCCGGCTGTAAGCCGTCCGCGAACCCCTTTTCGGCACCGTCCCTTTTGAGCAACAGCCCGGAAAATTCCGCCCCGACTTCCACCCCGACCCTGGCCGGGACGCCCACGAAGACCTTCACGCCCCAACCCTCTTCCACCCCGACCCGCACGCCTTCCGGAACACCGACGGCCACCCGGACCATTACCAATACGCCGACCATCACTCCAAGCTCCACTCCGACCTCCACCAACGCCAACACACCCACCCTCACGCCCAGCTTCACTCCCACGGAAACGGCAACGGTGACGGCCACCCATACCCCCACCTCGACCGCGACCTTCACTCCCACCATCACCTGGACCCCCTACAACACCCTCACTCCCTGCGCGGGGGTTTTTGGCACCAACAGCTCCGAGCCGGTCAACGGGGGTAACGTGGGCGGGTTGTTCTTAACGCGCATCCAAGCCACCAACGACAGTTTGCTCCAAAGCCTGAACATGCAGTTGAGCAGTGGGTCGACCTTCCAGATGGGGATCTACGCGGATAACGGTGGAAGCCCCGGAAGCCTGCTGGTGGATACCGGTCCCCTGCCCGCCGGCGCCGGGTTGAACACGGCCACACTCGCCACACCCTTGGTGCTGATCGGCGGAACCTATTACTGGCTTGCCTTCCACACGGACGGCAGTTTCTACGCCCAGAATTCGGGGCTCTACCCTTTGTGGATCGCCACCATCAGCACAAGCTTTGGCCCCTTACCCGACCCCTCCGGCGCCTATAACCAGTCGGCCATGGTAACCTACCAGGCTTTCGGCACCACCTGCCCTTAAAACGGGATCGATCCATACCGGTCCAGCCGAACGGTGAACCTTCCTTGGCGCCACCTGGAGTTTCGGGGAACCTGGTGTTAAGCTTTCCACCACTGCCCAAAAAGCGCCCCGAGGAGCCAAAAAATCGTCATGAAAAGATCCGCTTGGATGTTTTTGTTTTTAGGGGGGATCGCCCTGATGGCCGGCTGTAAGCCGTCCTCGAACCCCTTCTCGGCGCCCGCGCTTTTAAGCAACAACCCGGAAAACTCCACCCCGACTTCCACCCCGACCATTACGGCGACCCCCACGAAGACCTTTACGCCCCTGCCGTCCTCCACGCCGACCCGCACGCCTTCCGGAACGCCGACTTCCACCCACACCGTCACCGACACGCCGACCACCACCTCGACAGCCACGATCACCAACACCCCGACCCCCACGCCCAGTGCCACCCCTACGGGCACCGCAACGCTGACGGCCACCGATACGCCCTGCCCCTTCCTCGGGGCCCAGGGCGGCATCCAAGGCGGCGGCGACGTGGTTTCCGGGGCTTCCGGCCCCACCGCCAATAACAGTTATTTCTCCGGCGGCTACACCCTGGCCAACAGCATGACGGCGCAAAGTTTCCAGGCCATCCTTTCCAACTATGGGACCGCACCCGAAACCTTTTATGCCGCCATCTATGACTCCAGCAATAATTTGGTGTCCGGGTCCTCCGTCAGCCTGATCGTCCCCGCCGGAAACGGCAGTTTTAATTATGCCTGGCAGACCTTCGATTATTCCTCCGGCATCCCCATGCCGGCCGGCAGCTATACCCTCCTGGGCTACATCACCACCGGAACCCACGTAGCCCTGGGTTGGAGCACCTATCCGGGCGGTTGCCAATTCGACGGCAACTTGACGACCAGCTTGAGCGGTTTCCCCGGTTCCATCAACGGCAACTCCAGCTCCCCCGACACCAATTCCCTGGGCATGCTGGTTTCGGCCTGCCCGTAAGGGCCTCCGCCCTTTCCTTGACTCGGCGCGACTTTCAGGTTAAATATTCCCCGTGAACAAGGGAAGACTCGAGGCTTTCAGCGACGGCGTCATTGCCATCATCATCACCATCATGGTGCTCAACCTGCAGCCGCCCTCCGGGTCCGATGCCGCCTCCCTGCTTCCCTTCCTTCCCCGCCTGGCGGGGTACCTTTTGAGCTTCGTCTTCATGGGGATCTACTGGGCCAACCACCATCACCTCTTGCAGGCCGCCCAAAAGGTGAACGGCGCCATCCTCTGGGCCAACCTCCACCTCTTGTTTTGGCTGTCCTTGACCCCCTTGGTGACCGCCTGGATGGCCCAGGCCGGCTTTACCTCCCTTCCCACCGCCTGCTACGGGGTGGTCCTCCTCCTTTCGGGAGTGGCCTATTACATCCTGGTACGGGCCCTTATCGCCCACCACGGCCGGGGTTCCACCCTGGCCAAGGCCATCGGCGACGACTTTAAGGGAAAAATCTCGGTGGTCTTTTACGCGGCGGCCATTCCCCTGGCCTACGTCTATCCGGGGATCGCCCTGGGGATCTACATCCTGGTGGCCGTCATGTGGCTGGTTCCCGACCGGCGCATTGAGAGGAATTTCAGGGACTGAACCTGGGCCTCACTCGATATACCCGCCCTTTTGAAGGTTCCAGAGCTTCCGGTAAAGGCCCGGCTTCCGGATCAGTTCCCGGTGGCTGCCCTGCTGGGCTACTTTCCCCTTGTCCAGGACCACGATGATATCGGCGCTCATGATGGTGGAAAGCCGGTGGGCGATCAAAATGCAGGTCCTTCCCTTCATCAACCCCTGGAGGCCCTTCTGGATTTCATGTTCGGTCTCCGAATCCAGGGAAGAGGTCGCCTCATCCAGGACCAGGATTTTCTTGTCGGCCAAAAGGGCGCGGGCGATGGAAACCCTCTGCTTTTCACCCCCCGACAGCTTGACGCCCCGCTCTCCCACGATGGTGTTTTCCTTGGAAGGCAGGCCCTCGATGAACTTTTCCAGTTGGGCGAAGCGCATGGCCTGGAAGACCTTTTGGCGGGGGGCTTCCGTGTTCGAAAAGGCGATGTTGTTGTAGAGGGTGTCGTCGAAGAGGATGCATTCCTGCGGCACCATGGAAAGCGAGTCCCGCAGCGAAGTCTGGGTCACCTCCCGGATTCCCTGTCCATCCAGCAGGATCTCGCCCCTTTCCAAGTCGTAGAGCCGGTAAAGCAGCCGGATCAGGGTGGTCTTCCCCGCCCCCGAAGGCCCCACCACCGCCACCCGCTTGTGGGCCGGCACCTTCAGGGTGAATCCGGACAGGATGGGCCTTTTCCGGTAGGTGAAGACCAGGTTCCTGAACTCAATGGCCCCCTTCTCCAAATGGAGGGTCTTGGCCCCCGGCTTGTCCTTGATCTCGTTATCGACCTTTCCATATTGAAAAAGGTCCTCAAAATCGGCTACGGCCCGGTACATATTGCGGATGCCCATGACAAAACCCGAGAGGTATTGGAGGAGAGTGCCGAATTGGGTGAAGACGAAGACAAATCCGCCCATGCTCAGCGTCTTGGCCTTGATATCCCCCATCGAAAAATAGATCAGGAAAAAAGTCCCAATCCCCACGATGAAATACTGCCCGGATTCCGAGACCTTGTATTGGTCCCAGAAATGCTGCTGGAGTTCCCGCGTCTTCTCGCTGATGTCGAAAAACCGGCCCTCCATGTCCCTTTCCTTGGCGAAATATTTGATGGATTCGATGTTGGTGAAAACGTCGCTGATATTGGCCTTTTCAACGTCCGAGATGTTGTTGTACATCGCGTTGGGCCTCCTCTGCCGCAGTACGAAGTAATAGGAAAACCCCATGTAGGAAACTACCGTGGCCAAGACCACCCACCCCACCGGCTGGGTGACATGGGCGATGAGGACGCCCGAAAGCGCCATTTGGAAGAGGATGGGGATGAACTGGAAGACGAAGACGTCGGTCATGGTTTCCACCGCCCCCGACCCGCGGATCAAGCGGGAAATGAGCGAGCCGGTCTTGTGGGAGGTATGAAAACCGTGGGACAACGAAAGGATGTGGTTGAAGAAGTAGCGTTTGATGTCCGCGATCAGGCGGGATTCGAGCCGGTTGATCCAGGAAAGGTTCTGCCACCGCGCCAATGCCCGGGCAAAAGGGATGGCCAGGAGCACCCCTAAGAGGGGCACCAACAGGGTTTCGAATTCCCCCAGGGTCTTTTGGTTGTTCAAGTATTGGGTGGCGGCATCCACGACCCGCCCGAAGTAGATGTTGAAGAGGGGGTCCAAGGCGGTGATGAAAAAGATCAACCCCGCCAGGAAGAAACATCTCCATTTGTATTTCTTCAGGAAACCTAAATAGACCCTGAAGTTATAGCTAAAATCGATAAACTCCTTGTCGGATACTTCGATATCGGCCATAAAAGACGTCCCTTTTCCGCAAGAAGATAAACCTTTGTACTAAAAAAGAGGACTTCCGGCAAGGCAAGTGGGATTCGTAAATGGGCGTCCCAAGGCTAACACCTTAAGACCAACCCTCACTCGATATAAAAAAGTAAAGCCAATGTGCTAATTTCGTTTGAAAGACCGGACCCGGGCTTCAACCGTATGGCCAAGGGACATACGAATGACGTGGCGCTTAACAGTCCAAGGCACACGTTTTTCTTCCTTCATCTCAAAGACACGCTCGACAAGGGTTTCCCTGCCACATTTCGGACAACGATAAAGCTCCCACTCCAGCTCCCGGGAATATCCTGGCGGCAGTGCCCTTGCCCGGTCGAAGTAGCTCCGAGAACCCTCTTCCACTCCCCGAAAGCTCTCCACCTCCTTCCCGCTTCCTCCGAAACGGATCACATTCGTAAGAAGGGTTTTGAAGAACCGTCGGTCCTCTGTGCAATAGGGTTTCTCCCAAAGGAAAACCAAAGGCAGCGCGCCTCCTGCGGCTAGGGCTAGGACCTGAAAAAGAGCCATCGCGTAACCCCAACTACCCATGGCAGGACCGCCCTTTGTTCCCCCGAACTCGTAGCCATAGATTTCCACCCCAAACTGCATCTGTTGCAAGGTTCGATCCAACCACACCAGGAAGGCATGGAGATCTCCCGCCGCCCCGCCCGAAAGGACATAACGGAAATAATGGATAGCGCCTGCCGCCATGGCGGCCAAGAGCACTGAAAGAATTGCCGTCAAGACAGTCGGTTTGATATTAAGTAAAAGAAAAGACTTATAAAAACCAAAAGCGATGATGAGGCCGATGAGAAAAGCTCCAATGGGTACGACACCCAGCCAAACGAGGGAGAAAAGGTCGAAGCCGGCCCTTTGGAGGAAAACAACCAGGGACACCACAAGCACAAACACAATCGTCGTCAACAGAATGGAAAGGAAGTTGAGAAAAAATCCTCTTAGAAATAAAGCAAAGGAATCCGGCGCTTCAGCGTCAAAGTTTCCCATTTTTATCACCTGCGTCTTTTGCAATTAATTGGATAAAAGTGGTGCCCGAGGTCGGACTTGAACCGACATGACCCGGAGGTCGATAGATTTTGAGTCTATTGCGTCTGCCAATTTCGCCACTCGGGCAAACAAGTGGGATACCCCAGGAGGGGGCAAGGGTGGTTATTTTATGGCAACAACCCCTAAAGTCAATCATTGAAAACCTTGGTGAAAGGCTTATTTAGAACTGAGGTTGCCACGTCGCAGACGAGCCGCAGTCGCGGCTCGCTCCTCGCAATGACGGCTAACTTTTTCTTTCTTCAATGAACCCCGCCGCGGCGCGGCCCAGGGGCAGGTTGAAATAACGGACGGCATTGTAAAAGCAGATGTCCTGGACCATCTTGCCCAATACTTCCCTGTCGTCGGGAACCAGGCCTTTCTCCACATCCTGGCCCAAGAGATTACAGACCAGCCGGCGGAAATACTCATGCCGGGAGAAGGAGAGGAAACTACGGGAATCGGTGGTCATTCCCACAAAGCGCGAAAGAAGGCCCAGGTTGGAAAGCGCCTCCAAGTGAGCTTCCATCCCGTCCTTTTGGTCCAAGAACCACCAGGCCGGCCCCCACTGCATTTTGCCCGCTACCGAGCCGTCCTGGAAATTGCCGCACATGGCGGCGAAGGCCTCGTTGTCGGCCGGGTTCAGGTTGTAAAGTATGGTCTTGGCCAGCTTCACGGTGGAATCCAGTTGGTCCAGGAAACGGCACAAGGCTTTGGCCTGCGGAAAGTCGCCGATGGAATCGGCGCCTGCATTGGGGCCGACCGATATCCGCAATCGCGTGTTGTTGTCGCGCAAAGCGCCCAGGTGGAACTGCTGGACCCAGCCTTTGGAATGGTCCAAAACCGCCAGGTGGTAAAGCAGGTAGGATTTGAACGGAAGGGCCGCTTCCGGCCCCAACTCCTTGCCGGAACGCAGACGGTCGAAGACCTCCGAAATACCCTTTTCATTGAAGGGTTCGGAATAGGCCTGTTCCAAACCGTGGTCCGATGAACGGCAACCCTGGTCGTGAAAAAAGCCGTGCCGTTTTTCCAGGGCTTCCATAAACGACTTGAGGGTTCCGATGGACGTACCGGAGGCTTCTTCCAAGCGCCCCACCCAGCCATTCCAGGCCTTGGGATCTTCCACAGCCAGCGCCTTATCCGGCCTCCATGTCGGGTAAACCCGGGTCACCGGGTCTTTGCGCAATGCCAACCACTCATGGCGTTCCAGTGAGTCCACCGGGTCGTCCGTGGTACAGACCGCCGCCACCTTGAACTTCTCCAGGAGACCCAGCACCGAAAACCCGGTCTGGGAAAGCAGTTTCCCCGCCTTGTCGTAAATATCGCGGGCCGTCTTGGGCCCCAGGATGCCGTCGATGCCGAAGGGTCGGCGCAGCTCCATGTGGGTCCAATGGTAAAGCGGATTGCGGAGCGTAGCCGGCAGTGTCGCCGCCCAGGCCTCGAACTTTTCCCAATCGGAGCTTTCTTTGCCGGTAATCAGCCGTTCGGGAACCCCGTTGGCCCGCATAGCCCGCCATTTGTAGTGGTCGTCCGACAGCCAGATTTCGGTGAGGGAGGAGAATTTGGCGTCTTCCGCGATCATCTTCGGGGAAAGATGGTTGTGGTAGTCCAGGATGGGCAGGGGTTCGGCGAACCGGTGGTAAAGCTCCGCCGCCACGCCGTTCTCAAGGAGGAAATTGTCGTGCATGAAGTTGTTGATGGGGGCCTCCAAAAAAAAATTTAAAAGAGATAGTGTCTCAGTTTGGTCTTAAAAGCAAACAACAGTACCCCTCACCCTACCCTCTCCCTCAAGGGGCGAGGGTTTTGGCTGGTTTTTCTCCCGCTACATTGAAGAGAGAAGGGGAAAGTCCCTAAACCAGATTCTTGTCAGAGCTCCTAAAGTCTATTACTCGGTGTTTTACCCAGGGTGACAGGCTCCAGCCGGGGGGCCAGGAAATGGACCACCGCCAAGGCGATAAGATAAGCGAAACCCGCCAGGAGGAAAACCGGTGTATAGCTTCCCGTCCATTGAAGCAGGTAGCCCACGGCCGTGGCAATGAGCATACCGCTGATGGCCCCAGCCATGCCGCCAAAGCCCACGGCCGACCCCACCGCCCGACGCGGAAAAACATCCGAAACCAGGGTGTAAAGATTGGCCGACCAGCCTTGGTGGGCCGCCGCCGCCAAGCCGATCAAGGCCACCGCCCCCCAGACCGACGCCGCATGGGCCGCAAAAACGATGGGGACCACGCAAAGGGCGCAGGCCAGGAGGGCCGTTTTCCGGCTGGCGTTCAAACTCCAGCCGCGCCGGAGCAGGGTGGACGACAGCCACCCCCCGGCAATGCTCCCGACGTCGGCCATCAGGTAAATGGTGATCAAGGGCGGCCCCATTTCGGAAAGCGCGACGCCGTATTTGTCGTTGAGGAACTTGGGAAGCCAGGAAAGGTAGAACCACCAGATGGGGTCGGTGAGGAACTTCCCCGCGGCAAAAGCCCAGGCCTGCCGGAAGCGGATCAGCGAAAGCCAGGGTATGGGCTTTTCCTTCTTTTCCGAGTCACTGCGGATATAGCGGAACTCGGCCTTGGAAAGGCGGGGGTGGGATTCGGGGTCACGGTAAAAAAACCACCAAACAGCCAGCCAGGCGAAACCAAGGACCCCCGTAAGAACAAAAGCCCAGGGCCATCCCCAGGTGAGGGTGATGTAAGGAACCAGGGCGGGGGCCACCACCGCCCCCACGTTGCTCCCCGCGTTGAAGAGACCCGTGGCCAGGGCCCTTTCCTTTTTCGGGAACCATTCGGCCACGGTCTTGACCGCCGCCGGGAAATTGGCCCCTTCGCCCAACCCCAGCCAAAAGCGGGCCATGCCGAAACCAAAGGCGGACCGGGCCAGGGCGTGCCCCATGGCCGCCAGGCTCCAAAGGCCGATGGCCAGGGCGAAGCCCAACCGCGTTCCCACCCTATCCAGCAACCGGCCGGCCAGGACCAAGCCCAAGGCATAGGCCCCCTGGAAGGCGGTGACGATATAGCCGTATTGGGTTTCCGACCAGCCAATGGAATGTTGAAGGTCCGGTGCCAGGATGCCCAGGACCTGCCGGTGAATGTAATTAACGGTGGTGGCGAGAAAGAGAAGACCGCAGATGACCCAGCGGACATGCCCGACGGAAGGCTTGGATTTAGCCACGGATTTTTTCACTGGAAACCTTTCAAAAGGCGAACAACAAAATCAATTTAGCCACAGATGCATGGGATGAACACAGATGGAAAAATCAAAAAACAGGCCTGGAGTTCCTTCAAAACATCTTAATCGTTTTGGTTTTGTTTCAAATCCCATTTATCCCATGCATCTGTGGCTAAATGGCTTTTTTCGTTGATTCGAAATTGCTTTTACTGGTTCACACCGCTGGCGAGGAACCCGCCGTCCACGGCCAGGATCTCACCGTTCACGTAGCTGGCCGCGTCCGAAGCCAGGAACACCGCGGCCCCGGCTAGTTCTTCCACCTTGCCAAAACGCTTCAGGGGGATGCGGGTGAGGAACTCGGCGCCACGCGGCGTGCCGTTGAGAATTTTCTCGTTGAGGGGTGTCGGGAAGACGCCGGGGGCGATGGCGTTGACGTTGACGCCCTTGGGACCCCATTCCAGGGCCAGGGACTTGGTCAATGCCCCCACCCCGGCCTTGCTGGCGCTATAAGCCGCCACCTCGAAAAGGGCCAGATGAGTGGCGATGGAGGCGATGTTGATGATGCGCCCCCAACCCTGCTTGAGCATCGGGACCGCGAAAACCTTGCAGGCCCGCAAGACACCCGTGAGGTTGGTTTCCAGGATGGCGTTCCAATCCGCTTCATCCATTTCCAGCGTTGGGCCCTTTTTGGTGCGTCCTGCACTGTTGACCAGGATATCCACCCGGGCGAGGGACTTCAGCACCACCCCCCGGGCCGCCTCCAGGCTTTTTAAATCCGTTACATCCGCCACGGCCCGGACCGTGCGCTTCCCCAGTTTTTCGATCTCATCCGCCGTTTTCTCGACCTCTTCCTTACGGCGGGAACAAGCGGCAACATCGGCACCCGCCTGGGCCAACCCCAGCGCGATGGCATGGCCGATACCCGAAGTGCCGCCAATGACCACGGCCACTTTGCCGGTTAAATCCAAAGGCTTATAAGCCACAGAAAACCTCCATTAATTAAGGAAAAAGAAAAATCCATTCGGCCACAGATGCACACAGATGAACACGGATGGCCAAAAGTTCAAACTTTCATGGTTTCAACAAAATTCATTATTGCTTTGTTTTCAATCTGCGTGCATCTGTGGCGCAATAGGCTTTAGCTTTAATCCATCAAAGCATCAACGTTTCCGAAGCCATTCTGGCCGGGCGGATACTCTTTTGATTTGCAACTCGGGTTTGCCAAAGTTCAATAACAGACAAACCTCATATCCCGTAGCCTTAAGGTAATTCAGGCACTGGGCATAATGAGCGTCTTCGAACCCCTCAGCAGCCTTCAACTCAACGAGAACACGGTCCTCTACCACCAAATCCGCAAAATACTCCCCCACCAAATGACCGCGATAAAAAACTTCAATGGGTTTTTGCTGTTCAATTTTTAATCCGCTGAGTTTCAGCTCACAAACCATTGCATTTTCATATATTTTTTCCAGAAAACCACAACCCAATTCATTAATGACAGAAAAAGCACAGCCAATAATCTTTTCTGTGACTCCAACAGTTTCAAGTTTTGTATCAGGATTCATTTTTTATTCCATCTGTGTTCATCTGCGTGCATCTGTGGCTAAATGGCCGTTGCCTTACCAAGAATGCAGGGTTCCATCCAGCTTGCGGTTGACAGGCAGGTAAGCACGCTCATAGGGATACTTGGTGGCCAGGGTCTCGTCCAAATCCACTCCCAAACCGGGTTTTTCGCCCGGATGTAGATAACCATCCTTAAAACTGTAGGCATGGGGGAAGACCTCGTCTGTTTCCTTGCTGTGCCGCATGTATTCCTGGATGCCGAAGTTGTGCACCGAGAGACCAAAATGAAGGGCCGCGCCCATGGCCACCGGGGAAAGATCCGTCGCACCGTGACAGCCCGTGCGCACATGGTAAATCTCCGCCAGATTGGCGATCTTGCGCAAATGGGTGATACCGCCCGCGTGGACTACCGTCGAGCGGATGTAGTCGATCAATTGTTCCTGGATGAGCTGCTGGCAATCATAGATCGAATTGAAGACTTCCCCCACCGCTAGGGGGGTCGTCGTGTGCTGGCGGATCAAGCGAAAGCCTTCCTGCAGTTCGGCCGGCACCGGGTCCTCCATCCAGAAAAGCCGGTGGGGCTCCAGGTCCTTCCCCAGGCGCGCCGCCTCGATGGGCGTCAGCCGGTGGTGAACGTCATGGAGCAAATGGACGTCCCAGCCGTATTTTTCCCGGGCCTTCCTGAACAACTCCGGGGCCGACCGCAGGTAGGCTTCGGTGCTCCAGGTGGCCTCGGGCGGCAGGCCCTTTTCCGCAGGCTCGTAATGGTCCTTGCCCCGGCCCACACCGTAGGTCTTGGGCAGACCCGGCACGCCGGATTGCAGGCGCACGGCCTTGTAGCCCTGCTTCAGGTAGTCCCCCAGGGCGGAAAGGGTGTCTTCCACCGTTTCCCCGCTGGCATGGCCGTAGCAAAGCACGCCCTCGCGGGAAGCCCCTCCCAAAAGCTGGTACAAAGGCTTTTGGACCGACTTGCCCAGGATATCCCAAAGGGCCATGTCGATAGCCGCGATGGCGGTCATGGTGACCGGACCCCGGCGCCAATAGGCCCCTTTGTAGAAATATTGCCAGGTGTCTTCGATATTGCGGGCGTCGCGGCCGATGAGGCAGGGGATGAGGTGGTCTTTCAAGTAGCTGGCCACCGAGAGTTCTCGGCCGTTGAGGGTGGCGTCGCCCAGGCCGTAGAGCCCGTCCTCCGTGGTGATTTTGAGGGTCACGAAATTGCGGCCTGGGCCGCAGACGATGACCTTGGCGTCGGTGATTTTCAAGGAGGCCTCTTTTAAAGCGGGTTGCGTCCGGTATACCATCCGGGAAACGGACCCGTCAACAAGGGGCCCCGGGTGCCCGGGAGTTTTATGCTATCCTGGCCGCGCCGCCACCCCACAACAGGACAACTTTATGGCGCTAAAAGTGAAGCCCAAAAGCGAAGCCGAATTCGACCTGGTCGTCCTGGGCGAATGCATGATCCGCCTGAGCCCTCCCGGCCACCAGCGCATCGAGCTGGCCCCCTTTTTCGAGGCCTACGTCGGCGGCGCCGAATATAACGTGGCCTATGCCCTTGCCCGCTTCGGGCTCAAGACGTCCTGGGTTTCCCGCCTCGTCCAGAACCCCTTGGGCGCTTTCATCCGCAACCATGCCCAGGCCAGCGGAATGGATTTAAGCGAAGTGGTCTGGGTTCCCTACGACGGCGTGGGTGCCGCGGACCGGATCGGCTTGAATTTCACGGAAGTCGGCATGGGACCGCGCCCCAGCGTGACGATGTACGACCGGGGCCATAGTGCCGTTTCCCACCTGAAACCCGGCGAAGTGGATTGGAAGCGCCTCTTCACCCAACGCAAGACCCGTTGGTTCCATACCGGAGGCATCTTCACCGCCCTGAGCGCCAACTGCGCCCAGGTGGCCCTCGAGGCCATGAAGGCGGCCCGGGAATCCGGGGCTGTGGTCAGTTACGACCTTAATTTCCGGAGCAAGCTTTGGTCCAGCCGACAAGCCATTGAAACCACGGCCAAGCTGGTTCCCTTCATGGACATCCTGATCGGTAACGAGGAAGACTTTCAAAAGGTACTGGGATTCGAGGTGGAGGGTGCGGACACCGCCTTGAAACACCTGCCCGTGGAAGGCTATCAAAAGATGGTGGAAAAGGTCGTCAAGTCCCATCCCCACCTGAAAGCGGTCGGTACCACCCTGCGGGAAGTGGTCAGCGGCGGAATCAACCATTGGTCGGCCATCCTCTGGGCCGAGGGCAAGTTCCATCAATCCAAGCGCTATGAGAACCTGGAAATTGAGGACCGGGTGGGCGGGGGCGACGGCTTTTGCAGCGGCATGGCCTACGGCTTCCTGAACGGCCTCACACCCCAGGAATGCGTGGAGATGGGCGCGGCCCACGGCGCCTTGGTGCAGGGCACCCGGGGCGATACCAGCATGGTAACCTTGGCGGAAGTAAAGCATGTGATGGACGGCGGCAGCGCCCGAATCCAGCGCTAAACGGTCAAAGCCTGGAATAAAACCTGACTAAAACAACATTTTTTGCCACAGATGCATGGGATAAATGGGATAAAACTGTAACATTCAAGCTTCCCCAAAAACTATCTGCCTTTAGCCATCCAATGTATCCCATTAATCTGTGGCTAGATTGTTTTTGCCTTGCCTGCTTTAAGAAGGTTCAGTTTTTACGTCGTGGATTTTCTTTATCTAAGGAGACTTTATGGCCCGATTCGACCGCTTGAAGGTTTTTAACACCATCCTGGAAACCGGCCTCGTCCCCCTTTTTTACGAAGCCAAGTTGGAAATCTCCCAAAAGATCCTCAAGGCCCTTTATGACGGCGGGGCCCGGGTGGCGGAATTTACCAACCGCGGCGACGGGGCCATTGACGTCTTTAACCCCCTGGCGGAATTCGCGGCATCGGCCTGCCCTTCCCTCATCCTGGGCGTCGGCTCCATCGTGGACGCCCCCACCGCGGCCCTTTACCTGGCCCGGGGAGCCCATTTCGTCGTAGGTCCCAGCCTGAATGCTGAAATCGCCCGGCTCTGCAACCGCCACAAAATCGCCTACCTGCCCGGCTGTGGCAGTGCCAGCGAGATATCCCAGGCTGAAGAGGTTGGGGCGGAGATCGTCAAGGTCTTCCCAGGAAATTCGGTGGGCGGGCCTCCATTCGTGAAAGCCGTCATGGGGCCCATGCCCTGGAGCCGGCTCATGCCGACGGGCGGGGTTGAAGCGACTCAGGAGAGCATCGGGGAATGGATCAAAGCCGGCGCCGCCTGCGTAGGGCTGGGCAGCGGGCTGGTCAAGCAGGATTGGGTCAAAGCGGGAAAGTTCGAGGAGATCAGTGGCTTGACCAGACAAGCCCTGGGCTGGATTGCTGAAGCCCGGAAGAAATAAGTTTCCCTAGGGCAACCCGTCCCAAAAGTCCTTTAGATCCTTGGCCAAGGGGTCTTCAAAGGACATCCTCTTTCCATCCACCGGATGGGGGAATTCCAGTTTGAAGGCGTGCAGGGCCAACCGGGGCAAAAGCACCCTCCCTTTTACCCAATCGTCCCAATCGTTCTCGTAAAAATGCAGGAAGGTCTCGTCGTTGCCCGCGTAAAGCTTGTCCCCCACGATGGGGAATCCCAAGTGTTCCAGGTGGACGCGGATCTGGTGGGTGCGGCCGGTGAGGGGCTTGGCCTGGACCAGGGAGAACCCCTTCTTCGCTTCCACTAACTCGAATTCGGTGATGGAGTCATAACCCTCCTCTTTTGTCACCGCCAGTTTCATCCTTATTTCGCTTCCCTTTTTCGGCCCGATGGGGGCATCCAGGCTTTTTTTACCCGTTGGAAAGGACCCGAAAACAACGGCTAGGTAAGTCTTAACGACACCCCTCACCCGACCCTCTCCCTCAAGGGGCGAGGGTTCCAGTTTCAGCACCTTAGCTCCCCACTGTTCTTGAAGGGATTTGAGATATTTCTTGTGTTTCACAAGGACCAAAAGCCCGCTGGTCTCGGAATCCAAACGGTGGACCAGGTGAAAATCCCGGGCCTCAGGCCGGTCCCGCCGTAAAAGGTACATGAGGGTGTTGCGGAAATAGGCCCCGATGGCGTGCACCGGCAAGGGGGCCGGTTTGGAGACAACGAGGACTTGGTCATCTTCGTAAACCACCCGGTAGTCGGTCTTGACCGCCGGTTCTTCCCATGCGTTCGTGGTATAAGCCACTTCATCCCCCGCCCGTAAGGGCTGGCCGGGGGAGGCGGCATGGTCGTTCACCATCACCTTTCCCCCAGCGATACGCTCTTCCCACTCTTCCGTGGAAAGGTATTTGAACTTGGAAACGAGGAATTCCAGCAGGGTTTGGGAACTCTTGGACGTGATCTGGCTTCTCAGGGTGATTTCTTTGTGGATGGGTTCGAGTTTCATGAAGGCTATTTCACCACAGAGTACACAGAGTTAACAGGGTGAGGCATAACGGCAATTTAGCCACAGATTCACACAGATGAACACGGATGGCTAAAACCAACGACTTGAATAATCTCTTTTGATCAAACAAAACTTTTATCTGAGTGAATCTGTGTGCATCTGTGGCAAAACAGCCTTTGGTTATCTTTTCTTTTTCCGCGGCTTGTCCAGTCGGCGGTGTTCCGCTTCGGCCTCCGCCAGGAGGCCGGCGTGGAGCTTCTTGCGCTCAAAGCGGGTCATCAGGCTGTAAAAGCAAGGCACCACATAGAGGGTCAAAAGGGTCGAGAAGAAAACGCCCCCGATGACCGCGATGGCCATGGGCTCGCGGCTTTCCGCTCCCGGACCCAGGGCCAAGGCGGCCGGTATCGC
>Ga0070734_10003810_pt1 | contig 15163 bp, 11 predicted proteins | sample Coa_R1_8_FD_66444 | JGI IMG/M metagenome (GOLD analysis project Ga0070734, IMG submission 66444) | Surface soil microbial communities from Centralia Pennsylvania, which are recovering from an underground coalmine fire - Coalmine... | ecosystem: Environmental > Terrestrial > Soil > Unclassified ...
CTCCGAGGGTCAGATTCGCATTCCACCAATCGCAGGTTCCGCGCTGTATCAGTCGCGGGGGAAATACGCCCTCAACACCCAGGCGGGGCCGGGCTATACGCCCGGCAGAGCGGCGTACACCGACGAGACACTGGCACGAGCCATTCGCGATGGCATCGCACCGACCGGGAGGCCGCTCAGTTACTTGATGCCGCGCTATGCGCTGGATGACGCGAGCATGGCTTCGCTGATTCGTTATCTCAAGCAGCTCTCCGCCGAGACTTCACCCGGTGTCACCGGAGATACGGTGCACTTCGCGACCATCATCACGCCGGACGCTGACCCGGCCGCGCGTCGCGGCATGCTTGACGTGATGGCGCATTTTTTCGAGGACAAGAACGAGTTTCTCAAAGGCGGCACGAAGCCGATAATGCGTAACGCCGAGATCTATTACCGCGTACAGCGCAAATGGCAGTTGCACATCTGGGAGCTCAGCGGCCCGCCGGAAACGTGGCGGCCGCAGCTCGTTCGCAAGCTGCAGGAGGAGCCCGTGTTTGCCGTGCTTTCCGGTGTGGGGGGACGAACCTGGGCCCCGGTACAGGATTTCTGCCGTGAAGCCGCGCTTCCCTGCCTTTTCCCCAACGTGGACCTTCCGGTCACGGTGCAGAACGACTTCTATAGTGTCTATTTTTCCAAAGGTGTGGTGCTGGAATCCGAGCTGGTCGCGAACCGCCTGTCGCAGAACCGCGAGCGCTGGGGCGTTCGGCGACTCGTTCAAATCTTTCGCGCGGGTGATATCGGCGAAGACGCCGCGCGAGCGCTCGCCGCGAACCTGGCCAGCGTCAGTGTGCCGGTCAACAACGATGTTCTGTCCCTGGAAGCGGGGAAGGAAGACGTCGCCGAAGCGATGGCGCGGGTCAATTCGGGAGACGCCGTCATGCTGTGGCTTCGGCCGAGCGATGTGTCGGTGTTGACGGCCACCCAACCCGCACCTCCTCAGGCCGCGGCGGTGTTCATGTCGGGCGTAATGGGCGGCCTGGAAGACGCGCCTCTCCCAGCCGCCTGGCGCAACGTCACGCGCATGGCTTATCCGCTTGACCTGCCGGACCGTCGCAGCGTTCGCATGACCCAGCCCTTGACGTGGTTCAAAGTGCACGACATTCCGGTGGTTGCTCCGCGCGTGCAGGCCGACACCTACCTGGCCTGCGGCATTGTTTCCGAAGCTCTCAGCGAAATGCTCGATAGGTTCGTCCGCGAGATCGTCCTGGAGCGCCTCGAGGTGATGTTGAACAGCCGACTGTTTACCGGCAACTACACCCGCCTCGGGCTTGCTCAAGGGCAGCGGTTCGCTTCAAAGGGGGGCTACATCGTCCGCTTCGCCCAGTCCGCCGGCACTCGGCTGCAAACCGACGAGGGCTACGTCGTTCCACCTTGATCCGCGCGGCGGCTGGCAAGCCTGCGAAAACCAGGCGCCAGCCGGCCTTTCAGTGCGGTCCTCCATCGGACGCGATGCTTCGCCTCAGCTCGCCGTAGCGCGCCTCGAAGCTGTCCCCGAACAGGGGGTCCGTATCCGTGGACGTGGCGCTTTCGACTGCGGACCAGTCAGCCGCGGTGAGCAGCGCGGCCGCCTGCGGCAGGATGACCGCTTCCTCGGCGGCGATGTGATCTCGATATGTCCTGATGTAGGTGATCAACGCTTCGGTCAGGGCTGCGCGGCTCAGCACGGCGTCGCCGAGCAGATCCTGGAGCTGGTCGAGCAGCAGCTGACCGCTCCGGGCGATGTCCCGATGCTCGCTCGCCAGCGAATCGGCCTCGGTGGCTGCGACTGGTTCCCGGGCGCGCAGACGGGCGAAAGTCTCGTCCTCGCGGGGATGGTGCGACCGATCCGGGTAGTGGGTCAGGTAGGTCAGGATGTCGACCATGATGCTGTAGTCCGGAGTGTCGCCGGCGGCCATGGCGGTCGCGTGCCTCTCCAGCCCCTGCAGCATGGCGAGGAAGTGAAGATGATCGTTGTGCCAGCGGACGAGGGCGGGGTGCACGGGGCGCGATGGTAGAGCGGCCATTTCGCTTTCTCCGACGAAGCTCCGACAAAGAGAGGGGCCGCGAGGCACGGGCCCGGCATTTGCCGTCCAGCGGAGCAGCCGACGACGGGCCGCGCAGGACAGCGGTTGCATATGTTGCGCCCAGCTTTTCCCGGCGTCCATCAATGGGCTGGTCTCTGGCACAATGCCAGCCCGATGCAGGGCGCGCCTTCCCACGCGCCATCCCACGCTTATGTCTCTCATCGTCCAGAAATTCGGCGGCACGTCCGTCGGCAGCACGGAACGGATCAAGAACGTCGCCCGGCGCGTGGCCCGCTGGCGCGCACAGGGGCACGATATCGTCGTGGTGCCCTCCGCCATGTCGGGAGAAACCAACCGGCTGATCGCTCTGGCCAGAGAGATTCAGGCACAGCCCAATCCGCGCGAGCTCGATGTGATCGCCGCCACGGGAGAGCAGGTGACGATCGGCCTGCTGGCCATGGCGATCGGCGAGCAGGGACTGAAAGCGCGCAGCTACACCGGCGCACAAGTCCGCGTCCTGACGGACAGCGCGTTCACCAAGGCGCGCATTCTGCACATCGACGAGGAACGCCTGCGCGCCGACCTGGCGCAGGGGGTCATTCCCGTGGTGGCCGGCTTCCAGGGCATCGACGAGCAGGGGAATATCACAACGCTCGGCCGCGGCGGCTCCGACACGTCCGCCGTTGCGCTGGCGGCCGCCCTCAGAGCGGACGAATGCCAGATCTACACCGACGTCGATGGCGTCTATACGACCGATCCGCGCATCGTGCCGGAGGCGCGGCGCCTGCGGACCATCACATTCGAGGAAATGCTGGAAATGGCGAGCCTCGGATCGAAGGTGCTGCAGATCCGTTCGGTGGAATTCGCCGGCAAGTACAAGGTCCGCCTGCGCGTGCTGTCGAGCTTCGAAGACACGGGCGAAGGCACGCTGATCACCTTTGAGGAAGACGAGAAGATGGAGCAGGCCGTCATTTCGGGCATCGCTTTCAACCGCGACGAGGCGAAGCTGACCGTCACCGGCGTCCCCGATCGTCCCGGGATCGCCTATGCCATCCTCGGGCCCATCGCCGACGCGAACATCGACGTCGACATGATCATTCAGAACGCCAGCATCGAGCAGCTGACCGACTTCTCGTTCACCGTGCACCGCAACGAATTCGCCAAAGCCTCGGAGATCCTCAAGAAGGTGAAAGCGCATATCGGTGCGAAAGACATCCTCGGCGACAACCGGATCTGCAAAGTGTCGATGGTCGGGGTGGGCATGCGGTCCCACGTCGGGATTGCCAGCCAGATGTTCCGCACACTGGCCGAGGAAGGCATCAACATCCAGATGATCTCGACGTCGGAGATCAAGATCTCGGTGGTCATCGACGAGAAGTACCTCGAGCTGGCCGTGCGGGTGCTGCACAAGGCCTTCGGCCTGGATCAGCCGGGCTGAGGAACGCCGGCCGCCCGGCGCTGCACGGGCGCTCGACCGCGTGCAGCTGTCCCCTCGTCACCAGCGACGACGCCGGCACGGGCTGTGCAAGCTCCGTCAAGACGACCCTACCCGGAGATCCTCATGGCGACCATGAAAGCGGTGCGCATCCATTCGTTCGGCGACCCCAGCGTTTTGGTTCTGGAAAAATTACCGGTCGGACAGCCGGGCGAAGGGGAAATCCTTTTGAAGGTCGAAGCTGCCGGCGTGAATCCGGTGGACTACAAGATTCGTGCCGGCAAGTACCCCGCCGTCAAGCAGGATCAGCTGCCCATTGTCCTCGGCCGCGACGTCGCCGGCACGGTGGACAGCGTCGGGGCGGGGACTGACGGAGTGAAACCCGGCGATTCGATCTACGCCATGCTCGGTCAGGATCGCGGCGGTTACACCGAGTATGTGATCGTCAAGACGGCGGAAGCCGCACACATGCCGGCCAAGCTGAATTTCGTCAGCGCCGGAGCGGTGCCGCTGGCCGCATTGACGGCCTGGCAGGGCCTGTTCGACCACGGCGGCCTGCGGGAAGGCCAGCGGGTGCTTATTCACGGCGGATCGGGAGGCGTCGGCCACTTCGCCATCCAGTTCGCGAAGGCGCGCGGCGCGCGGGTCTACACCACGGTCAGCGCGGACAGCCGCGGTTTTGTCCGCGAGCTGGGGGCAGACGAAGCGATCGATTACAAGACGCAGCGCTTCGAGGACGTCGCGCGGGACATCGATCTCGTCTACGACCTCGTGGCGGGCGAAACCCAGCAGCGCTCCTGGTCGGTGCTGAAGCGGGGCGGCACGCTCGTATCCACCCTGACGGAACCGTCGCAGGAGCAGGCCGCTGCGCGGGGCGTGCGGGCGATGCGCTACACCGCGCAGCCCAGCGGCGCACAGCTCAAGGAGATCGCCCGGCTCATCGATGCCGGCAAAGTCCGGGTCATCGTCGATCGGACGTTCCCGCTCAGCGAGGCGGCCGAGGCGCAGCGCTACATCGAGTCGGCGCACGTGCGCGGCAAAGTGGTGCTGACGACGGCCCACGCCGCATAGCTTTCGGCCCGGCAAGTCCCGGCTGGTCAAGCCGTAGCGTCAGCCGGCCAATCCCGGCCTGATCAAGCCGCATAGCCTCAGCCGGGCAATCCCCGGTCTTTCAACGCTGCGGAGATCTCGTCCAGCACGGCGGCGTCTTCGATGGTAGCCGGCATGCTCCAGCTGTCGCCGTCCGCGATCTTCTTCATCGTGCCGCGCAGGATCTTGCCGGAACGCGTCTTCGGAAGGCGGCCGACGGTGATGGCCAGCTTGAACGCAGCGACCGGGCCGATCTTCTCGCGGACCAGCGCCGTCAGCTCCCTGTCGATGTCCGCCGGAGAGCGCGCCACGCCCGATTTGAGGACGACGAATCCGCACGGCACCTCGCCCTTGATCGCATCCTTCACCCCGATCACTGCGCATTCCGCCACGGCGGGGTGCGACGCCAGCACTTCTTCCATCGCCCCGGTGGACAGCCGGTGGCCGGCGACGTTGATGATGTCGTCGGTGCGTCCCATCACGAACAGATAGCCGTCCTCATCGATGAAGCCGGCGTCGTAGGTGTTGTAGTAGCCGGCGAAGGTCTCCAGGTAGCTCTGCCGGAAGCGCTCGTCGGCGTTCCACAGTGTGGGGAGATTGCCCGGCGGCAGGGGCAGCTTGACCGCGATGGCGCCCATGGTGTTGCGGGGAACGGGCCGTCCGCCCTCATCGAGGATCTGCACGTCGTAGCCGGGAAGCGGCACGGCCGTGCTGCCCGGCTTGACCGGGAGCAGGCCGAGGCCGCGCGGATTGCCGGCGATACCCCAGCCCGTTTCGGTCTGCCACCAGTGGTCGATGACCGGCACGCCGAGGATCCGTTGCGCCCACGCGACGGTATCCGGATCGGCACGCTCCCCGGCGAGATACAGGGCCTGGAAGCGCGACAAATCGTGCCGCTTGAGCAGCGTGCCCTCCGGATCTTCCTTCTTGATGGCGCGAAAGGCGGTGGGCGCCGTGAACAGGGCGACCGCGCCATGCTCGGCGATCACCCGCCAGAACGCTCCGGCGTCCGGTGTGCCGACCGGCTTGCCTTCGTACAATACGCTGGTGCAGCCGTGCACCAGAGGCCCGTAGACGATGTAGGAGTGGCCCACCACCCAGCCGACATCGGAGGCGCACCACCACACGTCGCCGGGCTGGATGCCGTAGAGGCCGCTCATCGACCAGCGCAGGGCGACGAGATAGCCGGCGGTGTCGCGCACCACGCCTTTCGGCTTCCCGGTGGTCCCCGAGGTGTACAGGATGTACAGGGGGTCGGTGCCGGCCATCGGCGTGCAGGCGACGCCCGCCGCGCGCGGACGGGCGCGGGCCACCTCCTCCTGCCAGTTGAGATCGCGCCCTTGCTGCATCGACGCCGGCGCCTGCGGACGCTGCAGGATGAGGCAGCGTTCGGGCTGGTGACGCGCCAGCCGGAGCGCCTCGTCGAGCAGCGGCTTGTAGGCCACCGTGCGGCCGGGCTCGAGGCCGCACGAGGCGGCGAGGACCACCCGCGGTTGCGCGTCGTCGATGCGAGTGGCCAGCTCGCGGGCGGCGAAGCCGCCGAACACGACCGAGTGGACCGCGCCGACCCGTGCGCAGGCGAGCATGGCGACGACCGCCTCGGGCACCATCGGCATGTAGAGGATGACCCGGTCGCCTTTCTGCACGCCGAGATCCAGCAGCACGGCCGCCAGCGCGCGGACCTCGTCCAGCAACTCGCGGTAGGTGAGCACGCGCCGGGCCCCGGTGAACGCGGAGTCGTAGACCAGCGCCGCCTGGCCGGCACGACCCTGCTCGACATGCCGGTCGACGGCGTTGTAGCAGGCGTTGCACAGCGAACCCGTGAACCAGCGGCCGTAGACGCCGGCATGCGGGTCGAACACCCGCTCGGCCGGCTTGATCCAGTCGATGGCCTGCGCTGCCTCGCGCCAGAAGCCCTCGGGGTCGCGGCGCCAGCGGTCGTACACGCTGCGATAGCCGTTCGATACAGTCGAAGACATGGCGCCCCTCCGCTGATGTGCTGCACTTTGCGGCATCCTACAGCGCGGGGGACAGGGGCGCCATATTTCCCGGCCAGGCGCTTCCCGGCCGGGCGCACAACGATAGTCGGCTCGCCTTGCGCCGGACCATCGTTGCGATCGCTCGGCGAGCTGCTCCGTGGGCCGCCGATGTAGCCGTTCGCCTGCTTAGCGCGCGCGGTCTTGCGGCCGCAAGTCTTCGCGCTGCAGGATCGTCTGGACCGGAGGCGTTTTCGACTTTCCGGTGATCGGGGGGCGGGGCAGCTTCGCTTCGCCCGGCTCGATGACAAACTCGCGCTTGAGCGAATACCACACGCCTTTGACGTCGGGGGCCGGCGCCGGGCCGCCGTCATGGCGTTCGTAGTTCCCGATGAGGGCCTGGGTGACGCCGAACTGGGCGTCGGTGTCCAGATGAGGATCGTCGCTCGAGTAGACTTGCGAGAACTGCGTCTTGTAGCCGGGCTTGTGGATCAGGAAATGGATGTGCGCGGGACGCAGATTGTGGCGGCGCTGTGCTCGCAGAAGATCGCCGACCGGTCCGTTCACCGGAATCGGGTAGCCGGCCGGCTTCGCGCTGCGGAATGCAATGTGTCCGGCCGCATCGGTGGTGAATTTGCCGCGCAGGTTCATGTCCGCCTGGTCGGGATCCTGGTTCTCGTAGAACCCCTCGGCCGAGGTGTGCCAGACGTCGACCTCGGCGCCGGCGACCGGGCGGCCTTGCGGGTCCTTCACCCAGGCGTCGACGAAGATCGGGTCGCCCGGGGTGGGGGAGCGCACGATCGACGCGCCATTTTCCGTGCGGGGAGAATCCATGCGCCAGAACGGCCCGAGCAGGTTCGCCGTCGTCTCGGTCTGGCCGTGATTGCCGTTGTTCAGGAGACAGACCAGGGACGACACGCCCAGCGAGCCGGCGATCAGCACCACTTCGTTGTGGGACGCGCTGCTGTGCTGGCCAAGAGCTGCGATGCAGGCGCAAGCCTGCTGGAACTCCGCTTCGGTCAGCCGGGTTTCCCGGATGAACGCGTGGAGATGGCGGACGGCAGCCTGCATGATTTCCCTGAAGCGGGGATCGGCTGCGCGTTCCAGCTCGCTCAGCACGGCAGCGGTGACATCCTGCTGGGTCTTGATGATCATGGTGTGGCCGGTGGCTGTTCGAGCGGTGATTCTACGAGTTTTGTTGCGGGTGCCGGTGCACGGCCATTTTGTTGCGGGTGCCGCTGCACGGCCACCTCGGACCGTCAGATTACAACCGGCGTCATGATGCCCGCCGGAAAGATCTCTTCCGCCGTGAAGCGGCGCCGCGCGATACCCTGCTGCCAGGTGTACAGCGCCATCTGTTCCCACGTCGGCCGGTTCTCTTCGATGCCATAGGGGAAAGGATCGCCGCCGAAGCGATCGGCTATTCGGCGGGCGTAGCCTGACAGCCAGGGCAGGGGATAGCGCGACACCGCCGGGTCGAGCAGCCGCTCCAGGCTGCGTCGCTTCGATTCGACAAACGCATTGAACAGGTTGCGCGCGGCCCAGGGATGGTCCTGCACGATCCGCTTTCTCATGGCGATGAGGTGCATGATGGGCCACACGTGCGTGCGCGCGTAGGAGGCCTCCTCCATGGCGATGGGATCGGAAAAGAGCCGGACCACGTCGGGATGTCCCTGCAGGAAGCAGTCGGGCGGCCGCGCGATGATGGCGCAGTCCAGCTCGCCGGACGCCAGCATGTCGCTCAGCGACTTGTCGGCGATTCGCGTGAGGCGCACTCCGGCCGGAAGCTCGATTTCGACTTTTTCCATTCTCCCCGGCGTGTTGGCTCCGGCCTGGATCCAGTGCACATCCTGCAGCTTGACGTCCATCTCGTTGTGCAGCCAGCCGCGCATATAGACCGCTGCCGAGTGGGCCCACTCCGGCGAGCCGACTTTCCTGCCGCGCAGATCGCCGGCCTCCGCGATGCCCGACTTGCGGTTGACGTAGAACGCGCCAAAGCGGAACAGCCGGGAGCACACCACGGGGAGTCCGATGATGTCGCTGTCGGCCCGCGTCACCTGCGCCGCGAACTTCGCGAATGAGAGCTCGGACACGTCGAATTCACGGTGGGCGGTGAACCGGGCGAAGCACTCGTGGTGGCCCAGGTTGAGCCAGTTGAGGTCGAGGCCTTCCGCTTTCACCAGCCCGAATCGCAGGTCGCGGAAGTGATCGTAGTCGGTGGTGGCGACCGACAGGGGCAGCAGCGACACGGGCGTTCAGTCCTGCAGCGGGATGTTGGCGCTTGTCCAGCAAAGCAGGACGAATACAGCGGCGGCCCTCGCGTTGCTCATCGGCGTCCTCCTCCCCCCGACGGGATGCGAAAGCATACCCGTTCGATGGGGGAGGTGGCTGCCCGTGCAACCGTGACGGGTCAGTCGTCGTGTCCGCCGCCTTCGCGGTCCTTCCTGGCCGTCACTGTCGCCCTGACGCGTCAGTGGTCGTGCCCGCCGCCTTCGCGGTCGTCTTCGCGGTCGTCTTCGTCGTCACCGCCGCCATGACGCGCGGAGCAGGCTTCCGGGCTCACACCGGTGTTGCGGTAGTCGAGAGGCCCGGTCGCTTCGTGCTTGTACTTCGTCAGTACGTCCGGACACACCGTGGCCGGTGTCTCGATGTTGCCGCCGCAGTGGAAGCTCGCCGCGACGTTGATGTCGCCGCTGCCGTTGTAGATGGCGTGCTGCGGATAGGGACAGACGGGGCGGGTGCGGCCGGTCGATGGGGCCGCTGAGCCGCCGGAGGCGAGCAGCGACGCCGGTGCCGTGCCATGCTCCACCCAGTTCACCAGCGCGCCGAACGGGTCGACCGGCGCGGGGCCCACGCCGCCGCCGCAGTGCCCGACACCCGGAGCGCGGAACAGCCGGTACCACTTCTGCAGCTTGCCGTAATCCGGCTTGCCGTCCTCGTCGCCGTAGCGCACGGCCATCTTGCGATAGTAGGCCATCACGCCGCGCGGGAAGATCAGCTGGTCGTTGCCGCCGACGAAAGTCAGCAGCTTGCCGCCGTGCGCCTTGAACGTATCCAGCGGGCCGAAAGTTTCCGTCACATCGGCGATGTTGCGCGATCCGTCCTCGAAGACCTGGGCGAAGTTGGACAGGGTCACATCGTTGATATTGAACGTGAGATCGTGTTCGTCCCACTGCAGCTGGGTGGCGCCGAGGGCAAAGACGCTGGGACCGTTCAGTCCGCTGAAGTCGGTGCCGCGGTCAAGGGGGTACCAGACCTGCTCGCCCCTGGTGTTGCGCGGACCTTCCCAGATCTTGTCCACGACTTCCGCCTCCTGCGGGGTGAGGCAGTTCGTGGCAGGCGCTGTCGCGGCGCCGCAAACGTTGGCTTTGGCGCTGAAATGACAGGTACGCGGATCGTCGATGATTCCGTCGGTGACCCCGTCGGCCGCGTCGCACGCGGCGATGGCGGAGGCGCGGGCCTGCGCGAACTTGGCGGCCAAGGCCGTGGTGATCGGGCCGCCGGTGAGCTGCCGCGCTGCCACTTGACCCCAATCCTGCGCCGTCTGGAACCGCGTCCAGTTGATCGCCGGGGCGTGTGCGGCGATGCCATCGAGCTCCGTCCCGAGTTCCTGCGCGATCAGGTAGCCCTGGCGGCCGCCGGTCGAGCAGCCGTTCCAATAGTTATACGCGGGCGCGGACGCGTAATAGGTCTTCGCCACCTTCTTCATCCACAGCACCTGCTCCTTGATCGCGACGCGGATGAAATCCTCGATGAACTGCAGGTTGTACGTGCCGTTGGCATTCACCCCGGGCGTGCAGTCGCCGCCGGTGTGGCCGAGGTCGGTGCCCGAGCCGACGTATCCCGTCGCCACCGCAGAGCTGGGGTTCAGATTCCCGCTGCATCCGCCTCCGCCGAGCGCCTGGGTGCGGCCGTTCCACGCGCCCTGGACGCCGCCCGTGCCGCCGTCGCCGGCGCTCAAGGGAAGGTCTACGACGATGTTGATGTTCTCGGTCGGGTTCGTTCCCCACAGAATGCTGACTTTGCAATAGGCCGGAGTGGTGCCCGCCGCGGGCACGATCGCGCTGCTTGCGGACTTGACGTTCGCCGCCCCGGCGATGCCGTTGGCGGGATCGCTGGCCAGCGCCGCACAACTGGGGGCGGCGTTCGCTGCCCCTGCGCTGAGCGCGGCGGCGGTTCCGAGGATGAGACTGCCCAGGGACAGGGCAAGCCTGTGTCGCGTTCTCGTCGTCATTTGTTGTCTCCTGTGATCGAGCCGGGAGCCGGCTCGTTAAGCCTTCTGCATGGTCGTATGTGCAGCGTGCGGCCCGACCACGGTCGCCGCGGAATCGTCCGACCCCTCCGCTCGCTGAAGTGAAGTGCGTCGCATGGTACTTGACGCAGTTTGCGATAGCCACCACGATTCCCGAATAGCCGATATAAGCAGAAATGCTCCTGTAACATTTCTCGCGGCACCGATGCGCGGCCATTTCGATCTCAACCTGCTTCGCGTTCTCGTCGCCCTGTACGAGGAGAGCAGCGTGACCCGCGCGGCCGCCCGGCTGCACATCAGCCAGCCGGCCGTCAGTCAGGCGCTCACCAGGCTGCGCGCCTATTGGGGCGACAGCCTGTTCGTCCGCAGCGACGGCGCCATGCAGCCGACGCCTCGCGCCCACAGCGCCGCCCGGGCCGCACGGGACTGGCTCAACCGGGTTGCCGACGACGTGCTGGCGACGCCTGCGTTCGACCCGCGGTCGGGAGGCTTTGTCGCCACATTCGCGCTGTCGGACGTGGGGGAGATGGTTTTTCTACCGCGTATCCTCGCGTACTTCCGCCGCCACTTTCCGCGTGCGACGGTCCACTCCGTCACACCGTCCCTGCGGGAGCTCGAGCGCGGGCTGGAGTCAGGCGACATCGACCTGGCGGTCGGCTATTTTCCGGACCTGGACAAGAGCACGTTCCTGCGCCAGGCCCTGTTCACCCATCACTTCGTGTGCGTGCTGCGAAAAGACCATCCGGTGCGGAGCCGCAAGCTGTCGCTGCGGCAGTTTCTCGATATGGAGCACGCGGTCGTCAAAGCGGAAGGGCGCAGCCAGGAGATCTTCGAGCGCTATCTGCAGAAGCGGAAGATCGTGCGCAATGTGGCGCTCCTCACCCCGCACTTTCTCAGCCTGCCGGCGATCCTCGCGCGCTCCGACCTGGTAGCTACCGTGCCGCATGCGATCGGCGTGTACTGCGAGACGACCGGGGTCAACGTCAGGGCCGCGCTGCCGCCCTTCGACGTGCCGAGCATCCCTCTCATGCAGCACTGGCACCGGCGCTATCAGAATGACCCGCGCAGCCGGCTCCTGCGCGGCCTGATCCGCGAGCTGTTCTCGAGCGAGACCGACGAATGGCGGATGTGAGCGGCCGAGGAGAACCGATGTGACGGCCGCAGGACGGCTGCTCAGCCTGCGTCGAAGCGAAAGCCGACCGCCTCGAATTGCTCGACAAAACCCTGTCCCACGGCTTCGATGTCGCGTCGTGCACGCGCAGTGAAGGCGATGTCGTTCATGTCGTGCACGCCCCCCGTGATCAGGACCTGCAGCACGCCCTCATCATCGCCGATGTTGCGGAAGGCCCGGCACACGCCCGGCGGCACGGAGATGGTGTCGAACGCCTCCAGCACGGTGCGGCCGGACCCGTCCGCATTCCAGGTCACCTCGAACCGTCCTTTGAGGACAGTGAAGGTCTCATAGGTGTTCACATGGTTGTGCAGGCCCGGCCCCTGGCCCGGCGGGCACACGGCCAGCGTCATGGTCAGTCCGGCGGCGCCCTGGATGGGTGCGCCGGCATTGATCGGCGTGCCGGGGCCATCGGCAAGCCCGATGACCGACAGGAGCTTGCGTGCGTACACCACGTCACGGGCCGCCTCCGGTATGGCGGCGTCCTGTATGGGCAGCGGCTTCAGTTCCTTGAAGCGGGATATGCGCTGGGCCATCTGCGCATCGGTCAACGTGGCGGTCTTCATGCGGGTGATTATCTCACTCCGACGGCTGGCGAAAACGTGTTAGCGTCGCTCAGGCACCCCGCTGAACCGACATGGACATCATCGACATCCACCCTCACGTCATCTCGGACGACGAGACGCGCTACCCGCCTGCACCGCTGTTCGGCAGGCGGTCGAACTGGTCGCAGGAGCGGCCTTGCACCGTGCAAACCCTGATCGCCGCCATGGACGAGGCGGGCGTGGCCCGGGCGGCGGTCGTCCATTCTTCGACGACCTACGGCTTCGACAATTCTTACGTCGTCGACGCCTGCGGCCAGTACCCGCGTCGTCTGGTGGCGGTCGGCTCGGTAGACATGCTGGCCGGCGACGTCACAGCGGTGATCCGCCGCTGGGCCGGCAAGGGCGTTGCGGGGCTGCGCATCTTCACCGGCGGCTCGACCAGAGACTTCGACCCGTCTGAACTGGAAGACCCGCGGTCGTTCAAGGCCTGGGAGGCTCTCGCCGAGCTGCGGATGCCCATGTGCATCCAGACCGCACCGATCGGCCTGCCCCAGGTCGCGATGCTGGCGCGCAAGTTCCCCACGGTGAACGTCATCCTCGATCACCTGGCGCGCCCCGACGTGCTGGACGGCCCGCCCTACCGCAACGCCGCCGGTCTGTTCGCGCTGGCCGAGCTGCCGAACATCTACCTCAAGCTGACGCCCCGCATCTTCGGCGATGTAACAAAGGAGAAGGCCAGCGCGGAAACCTTCTTCCCGCGCCTGGTCGGCGCCTTCGGCGCCGAGCGCATCGCTTGGGGGTCGAACTTTCCCAGCTCTCCCGGGACGCTGAGGGATATCCTCGCCGCTGCCCAGGGCAGCCTGTCCTGCCTCGGCGAAGACGAGCGGGCCTGGATCTTCGGCAGGACGGCACGCACTTTGTACCCCCGTCTGGCGTCGTGAACGATTCTCTCGCGGAGGCTTTATGAACGGTGCGGAAAGCCTGGTCGCCACCCTCGTCGACCACGGCGTGGACATCTGCTTCGCCAATCCCGGCACGTCCGAGATGCACTTCCTCGCCGCGCTGGATAATCCGCGCATGCGCAGCGTGCTGTGCCTCTTCGAGGGGGTCGCCACCGGTGCGGCCGACGGCTGGTACAGGATGAAGGACACCCCGGCATCGACGCTGTTGCATCTGGGGCCCGGGTTGGCCAACGGCCTGGCGAACATTCACAACGCGAAGCGCGCGTCGTCGGGCATGGTCAACATCGTCGGCGAACACGCGATTTCGCATCTGAAGTACGACCCGCCGCTGACCTCCGACATCGAAGGCCTGGCCCGGCCGCTCAGTCACTGGGTGCGCCGTGCCGACTCCTCCGGCGCGATCGCGTGGGACGCGGCCCAGGCGGTGGCGCGAGCCTCGGAGCATCCCGGCAAGATCGCCACGCTCATCCTGCCCGGTGACACATCGTGGCAGCAGGCCGGTACGCCCGTGCTGCCGCAGCGCGAGCCGCCCGCGCGCAAGGTGCCGCCGCCGGCGCGCATCGAGCATGTGGCGCGGGTTTTGAAGGCCGGGGAGCCCACGCTCATCGTGCTGGCCAACAAGGCGACGCGCGGTGCAGCCCTGTACCGTGCCGGCCAGGTCGCCGCCGCCACCGGTGCGCGACTGGGCACCCAGTTCTTTACCGCGCGCATCGAGCGCGGGGCGGGACGGGTGCCGCTCGAGCGCATTCCCTATGCGGTAGCCCAGGCGACGGCGTTCCTCAAGGGCTTCCGGCATCTCGTCACTGTGGAGACGAAGGAGCCGGTGGCGTTCTTCAGCTATCCGGGAAAACCCAGCCTGCTCAAGGCCGAGGGCACGCTCGTGCATCCGCTGGTCGAAGCGGACGAGGACAGCGCAGCGGCCTTCGATATGCTGCTCGAGGCCCTTGGCGCCCGCGACGTGGCGCCGTGCCTGCAGCCGCGCGTACAGACGCCCGTGCCGGCGGGCGTGCTGAACCCGGTGAGCGTGGCGAATGCGCTCGCGGCTGCGCTACCCGAGCAGTGCATCCTCGTCGACGAATCGCTTACCACCGGGCGTGAGTCCATGGGCTACACGCTTGGCGCGCTGCCGCACGATCTGATCAACAACATGGGGGGCTCCATCGGCTATGGCACGCCGGTCGCCACCGGGGCGGCGCTGGCCTGCCCGGAACGCCGGGTGTTCTGCATGGTCGGCGATGGCAGCGCCATGTACACCATCCAATCGCTCTGGACGCAGGCGCGGGAGAATCTCAACATCACGACAATCATCTTCGCCAACAACAGCTACGCCATCCTCAAGGGGGAGTACGCCAACATGGGCGCCGGCACGCCCGGCGAGCGGGCGCTGGCGGTGATGGACATCGACCGGCCGCGCATCGACTGGATCTCCATGGCCCGCAGCATGGGCGTGCCCGCCACGTCCGTGGACTCCGCCGAGACGTTCCATCGCGCGATGGTGAATTCCACCCGGGAACCCGGACCTTCGCTGATAGAAGTCCGGCTGTGAACACAATACCGGTGAGTGCCTGGCATCGGCTCGGTCGGAGCCCTCGACACGACCGCCGACGGTGCGGGCCGGCCCGGGCGGGCCGGCGGTTCACTGCGCGCTGGCGGCCGAAGCCGCGGACACGGACTCGGTGTAACTGATGACG
>Ga0070734_10003812_pt1 | contig 15155 bp, 13 predicted proteins | sample Coa_R1_8_FD_66444 | JGI IMG/M metagenome (GOLD analysis project Ga0070734, IMG submission 66444) | Surface soil microbial communities from Centralia Pennsylvania, which are recovering from an underground coalmine fire - Coalmine... | ecosystem: Environmental > Terrestrial > Soil > Unclassified ...
AATGAGATTGACATGATGATTTTGCTCCAACAAGTTACTGAAGGGCAATGGATTTAAAAGGTACACGCCAGCGTGGAGGCTTTAGACGCTGGCGTAAAAATAAACAGCGCGCGACCATGGGAGAGTCGCGCGCCGAAATGAAGGCTTATTTTACGGGCTTGGCGTCTGCTGGGACGTCCACTTTGAGCACTTGCAACAGTATCTGGGTTCCCGAATCGAGTTTTACGTTATCAGTATTCGATACGATTACCGGGCCCGGCGTGCTGGCGCTTGGCGTGGTACTCAGGCTCAGGCCTTTGAGTCCAAAGACACCTTGCGGCATGCCAATGCTCATCGGTTTACCGTTTCCAGCCGTCTCCAGCAAGGCCGCGGAACTGTCTACATGCGTGGAAGGTGATTGCTTTACGGTTATGGGAGTTTGGAATGTTGAAATTGATGCGCTGGCTGCGCCACCGCCGGAATTTCGACTCGAACTCGATGAAGAAGTGGACCCGCGAGAGGTGGGAGTAACCGGCGAATCGCGTGATACTCCTCCCACCATCGAGGGTGGAAGCATCTGCGAGGGTTCATCGACTCGGGACCTTCTTACCACGGGCTGAGACACGGCCTGGACAACAGCTTCAAAATCAATATCGTGAAAATGTTTCAGCAGAATGCGGTCAAAGACGATTCCCAGGCGCGATTCAGGATGCTCGCTGTCCCTTGCGCTCACTTCAGTGACATGCCCAACCAGCTTGGTTTCAACCGGGATGATCACCTTGCCGTGGGATATAACATCCTGGGAAATTTCCGCTTTCACCTTATCGCCAACCTTGAGTTTCTTGGCTTTGAGCGTTTTGCTCAACTCCACAAGCATGTAAGAAGCTTTGGGCTTCACCTCTTCCACTTTGGTGGCGGGCGCAGTCACTGTGGCAGTGGCGGCAGCAGACGACTCGGCAGTAACCGCCGCCTGAACAGAATTTTTTATATTTGTGGCAGGCGCGGAAGCTTGAGGCTTGCCATCTGCCAGTGACTCTTGCGCGTTCATCGCGCGCGCTTTCGAGCAAGGCCATGCGGTTGCGATCAAAACCGCAGCTGCGATCCAGTAGCTCTTCATGCTGCACCTCGGGGGGAACGAAGCACCGGAAGCTCATTACATTAGCCACCATTGTGCAACGAACTTCCCACAATGTCCACCAAGTAATAGAGATGGACAAACGCCGAAGCAGGGTTGTAGCGGCCCGGAAACACTGGATTTTTATTGGCTATGCAAAAGAAACAGCGGCCAAGTTTGGGACTTGACCGCTGAAAGAGCGCATAAGTCAGCGTGCCGCGGCAGGACCCGTTACCTGCAAAATCATTTGCGTTCCGGTATCTAACTTCACGTTGCGGCTGGCAGAGCTGATAATTGAGCCCTGGGCGTTGCCGGTAGTCGCTGTGTTCAGGGCCACTCCCTGCATACCCACCACACCGCGGGTTGCGGAGTTGATGGCCCCATTCGCTGCCACCCCAGTTGCCTGGTTTACTGTTCCGTTCACGGCGCCGTTCGCCGAATTAGTGACCGATCCCGCAGTGTTATTCACGGTGTTCGTAGCAGTACCCAGCGTTGAGTTGACTGCGCCGCCACCCATGGGTGCAACGCCACCCACGCCGCTGCGTCCGCCGCCCATGGAACTGCCGCTGCCGCTTCCCATTCCCGATCCCAGACTTCCACCATCATCTGTGGCCGCAGAAAGCGAGCCCTGCACCGGGGCCGCCAAGGCTTGAATGACGCCGGTGAATGCCATTTCCTCTCCGCCCTTTAACACCGCTTTATCAAAAGCTATGCCCAGCTTGGACTCGTTATTCTCTTTGCTCTTGGCCTGCGCTTCAGTTACGTGACCCACAAGTTTTGTCCCTTTGTGCAACACCACGTGGCCGGAACTCTTCACGTCCTGGCTCAGCTTGGCCGTGACTTCGTCACCGGGCTTCGCTTTCTTGGCATCGATGGATTTTGTCAGCTCGGCTTGCAGAGTTGTCCCGCTGCTCAGCGCTGACGAAGCGCCATTGACGCCGGCTGCGCTGTTGTTGCCGGCAGCGGCAGAAGTTTTATCGTCTTTCTTGTTCTCCTGGGAATGCGATGCCTGAGCGTTTGCTGCGCCATTCACACCGGTTGACGCGGCTGGAGTCTGTGCGCTCTGGCTGGCGTTCGCTCCGGCGCTCGCCTGACCGGGAGTCACGGAAGCATTGCCGGACGCCGAACCGCCTGCCGAGGTCTGCGCCGCTGTGCCAGTCGCGACCAGACCTGCCACGATAGCGGCTATACAAAATATTTTCATATTCAATCTTTTTCCTCTCTTGTGTATTGAAAGCTTGAAATCCCTGGGTCAGACAATCTGAATTTGAAATTCGGGCCTGAAAGACTTGCCTTGAGAATCCCGTCGCAAAGAACCGGTTCCCTAATCACCAGTTAAGATGCAAATAGCACAAAAAGCGTCTACTCTGGATTTTAAGTTCAATACAGTCAAAGGGTTAGAGGCCTGATAGACTTTTTTACACGGTTTGCCATCTAAGCCAGAGTACCCGCTCCAGGGAAATCGGGCCCGATGATAATCTCTACACAAGGGGAAGCGTTTGAGTACACAAGAAAAAATCCTGATTGTGGAAGACGAAGAAAATGAACGCTCCGGTCTGGCCGAGCTCGTCTCTGCGTGGGGCTACCGAACAGATACAGCCAAAGACGGGCTGGAAGGGCTGGAAAAAGTAGCCACCTGGTCCCCCGGCATCGTGGTCACCGACTTCAAGATGCCGCGCATGGACGGCATGGAGCTGTTGCAGCGGCTTTCTGACCAGCCCCAGCAGATTGCCGTAGTATTGCTGACGGCCCAAGGCAGCATAGACGTCGCCGTGGACGCGATGAAGGCCGGCGCTTACGACTTTATCCAAAAGCCGGTAGATCCGGCGCGGCTGCGGCAGATTCTGCAGAATGCCTCCCGCCAGCGTGGCACGACCGTAGAGCTGGAAGTCACCAAGAAAAAACTGCGCGATACCGGCGTCTTCGGACAGATGGTCGGCTCGTCTCGTCCAATGCAGGAGATTTTTCACCTGATTGAAATGGTGGCGCCCAGCACTGCGTCCGTACTGATTACTGGGGAAAGCGGCACCGGCAAAGAGATGGTGGCGCGCACCATCCATGACTTGAGCCCGCGCAAGAACAAGCCGTTTGTGGCCATCAACTGCTCCGCCATTCCGGAAACGCTGATTGAAAGCGAGATCTTTGGCCACGAAAAAGGCGCGTTCACGGGGGCCATGGAGCGCCGCGCAGGATGCTTTGAGCTGGCTGAAGAAGGCACGCTGCTGCTGGATGAAATCGGGGAGATGCCTGCCGCAACGCAAGCCAAGCTGTTGCGCGTGCTTGAAGACCGCAAGCTGCGCCGCCTGGGCAGCAAGGTAGAAACTCCTGTCGATGTGCGAGTGCTTGCAGCCACCAATAAAGTTCCTGAAGAGGCCGTCGCAAAGGGCGAGCTGCGCGGCGATCTCTATTACCGGCTCAACGTTTTCAATATCCACATGCCGCCATTGCGCGACCACAAAGAAGACATCCCGCAACTTGTCGACGCGTTGCTTGCCGACATGAACGCCAAGCATGGCCGCAAGGTGGCCGGGGTGGCGGACCACGTTTTGCAAATGTTCCAGAACCATAACTGGCCGGGCAACGTGCGTGAGCTGCGCAATACCATGGAACGCGGCGTGATTGTTTGTGACGGAACCTTGCTGGACCAGCGCCACCTGCCGCCGAACTTTGGCAACATGGGCGTTCGCGTCCCGTCGAGCGATGGCGAAGGAATCCGGCTGGAAGTGGGAACAACGGTGGGCGAGGCCGAAAAAATGTTGATCCTGAAGACGCTGGCGGCGAACAATAACAACAAGACGCGCGCCGCGGAAGTTCTGGGAATCAGCCTGAAAACGCTGCACAATAAACTGAAGGAATACGGAAGCGCTTCCGCTGTGGCCAGCGAGGGCGCCGGCTAAAAGACCCTTTGCATTTGCCGTGGCGATAGCTGAAGATGGCAAATGAAACATAGCAAGTTGCGCGTTAAGAAGTGAATGATGCCTGCCTTGAGCCTGAAAACCAAGCTGGTTTTCGCCATCACCGCCATGGTGGTGGCGATAGTGGCCACGCTTTCGACGCTTTACATTTCGGAAGTGGTGCATCAGCGGATCCATGAGGTTTACCAGGTAGCGGACGTGATCAAGCTGCACGTCTTTGCCGTATCAAAACCGGCCATGGGCGTGGACTTGAGCAGTTCCAAAATCGACCTGAACGATCCTAAGCAGGTTGAAGCAGCCGTGCAGGAATTGCTGCAATACGATACCGGCATCACTGCCCTTCTGGAATCGGTGACCGGCGATTCACCCAACATTCTTGATGTGAGCATCGTGGACGCCGATGGGCTTGCGATGCTGCACACCAACCCGGCGCTGCAGGGCACGGTTATTCCGGCGCGAGAAGATTTCAAGAACGTGCTGGATAGCGGACTTCGCCAGCAATTGAAGCTGATTTACGGTCCCGCGCGCGCCTATGACGTCCGGCTGCCTTTGATCCATACTGCAACAGGCAAGCCTTTTGGTGAAGTGCGCGTCGGCGTTTATACCGCGTTCCTGAAGCAGGACATTCAGCCGCAAATCCGCCGCGCGCTGATTTTTTCCGGCACCGCCATCCTGCTCAGCCTTATTCTTTCCGCGGGTCTCTCTAATTTGGCGTTGCGACCGCTGGCCGCCATCAGCCGACGGCTGGATCTGATCAGCTCCGGCAAGGCTGACCTGGTGGCCACGCCGCAAAAGCGTTCCGATGAATACGGCACCGTCTCCACCAAGATCGAGCGACTGGGCCGTCAGATGCGCGACGTGAAAGAGGTCTTCTCTGCCCTGAAGGAAAACCTTGACCAGATGATGGCCAACCTGCAGGACGGTGTGATGCTCTTTACCAGTGATTCCAACGCGGTGCTGGTAAGCGCATCAGCGGAGCGGTTTATCGGCAAAGCGCGCGGTGAGATGCTGGGACGCCAGCCGGAAGAGATTTTCTCGCGTGAATCGATTCTGGGGCGCAAGGTCCTGGATGCATTTGCTTCGCGTGAGGCCGTAGGCCAGGAAGACATAGAAGACGCCCAGGGACGGCACTTACAGATTTCGCTCGACTTTATTGAGGAGCACGGCGAGCGCATTGGCGCGCTGCTCACGCTGCGCGATGCCGAATCCGTTCATCGCATTGAGGATGAGATTGAGCTTTCGCGGCGGCTCTCCGCCATTGGCAGGCTTACGTCCGGCGTAGCGCATGAAGTAAAAAATCCTATCAACGCAATTGTGGTGCACCTGGAAGTGCTGCGGCAGAAGATGAAAGAGATCGATCCTGACACGCGCCGACATGTGGACGTTATCAGCAGTGAAATCCAGCGGCTGGATCGCGTAGTGCAAACGCTGGTGGACTTTACGCGGCCGGTGGAGCTGCGGCTCAATGATCTGGACATGCGCAAGCTGGTGGAGGACGTGGTGAGCCTTGCGTCGCCGGCGGCGGAAAAGCATCAGGTCCTGATAGAACGCGAGGCCGCGCCGGATGCGCTGCCCGTACGCATTGATGCCGATCTGGTGAAGCAGGCGCTGCTGAACATCGTATTGAACGGCGTGCAGGCCATGCCCGATGGGGGCACATTGCGACTGACGGTGAAGCGCGACGGCGATAGCGCGCTGATCAGCGTTCGCGACCAGGGCGCGGGCATTCCGGAGAATATCCGCGACAAGATTTTTAATCTATACTTCACTACAAAGACGGGCGGAAGCGGGATTGGCCTGGCCATGGCTTATCGCGTGGTGCAGATGCACCATGGATCGGTGGAATTTACATCGATCATCGATCATGGGACCACGTTTTATTTGCGCTTCCCGCTGGCAGAGGCCGCTGCCAACGGAGACGTTCCCGCCATAGCAAAAGCAGCAGCAAAAGAGGATTCAGTCAGCAAGGCATGAAAACACTTCGTCTAAATCCGGCAGTCGCCGGCGTGCTATTGCTCGCATTGATGGTTTCAGGCTGCGAGCATAAGAAGCCGGTATTGGTGATGCCGCAGCAGCCGCCTCCAACGGCGACGGCGGAGGCTACTCCCACTCCCGCCGAGGCCGAAGCGCAACCGGCGCAGCAGCCGCCAGAAGCCCAGCCAGCAGCAACACCGGCGGAGCAGCCCCAGACCGCCGGCAAGACGGCGGAAAAGAGCAAGCCCAAACACACGCGCCATGCGGCAACCAAGAAGCCGGGCGAGAAATCTGAAGTGGCGCACAACAATCCCAAGAAAATCATTCCGGCAGAGCCCGCGCCTACGCCGCAGCAGACAGGACAGATTTCCCCGGGCCCAACGCCCGCTGACGGAGGAAACAGCCAGGCTTCAACAGACCAGCTGCTTCAAGGCGCGGAAGCAAACCTGAACGGGATCACGCGAACGCTATCAAAAGATGAAGAAGCGATGCGGGCGCAGATCAGGGAGTTCATCAAGCAGAGCCGCACCGCCACCACGGAAAACGATCCGGCGCGCGCTCATACGCTGGCTGTGAAGGCGCGCCTGCTGTCAGACGAACTGGTAAAGGGGCGATAGCAGCAAAAAAATCGCAACCCAGCCGCGAGCAATGCTGCGGGTGCAATACGCTTCCGCGTGACCAGCGCTTTCAGCTCCTGTTATCCTTCCGCGCATGAGTCTTTCTGTTTGCATCATCACGCTCAACGAAGAAGCGAACATCGGCCGCACGCTGCAGAGCGTGAAAGACATTGCCGACGAGATTGTTATCGTCGATTCAGGCAGCACGGACGCGACGGTGGCCATAGCCCGGTCATTCGGGGCGAAGGTATTTGTGGAGCCATGGAAGGGCTTTGCGCGGCAGAAAAACTCGTCGCTGGAAAAGGCGACGTGCGATTGGATCCTCTCACTGGACGCCGACGAAGAGGTAAGCCCTGAGTTGGCGGCCAGCATCAAGGCGCTGCTTGCGTCAGGCACGCCGCAGTTTGCCGGATACACGATGAACCGCCGCAACCTGTATTTCGGCAAGTGGATCAAGCGGAGCGGTTATTATCCCGACCCCAAGCTGCGGCTGATCAAGCGCGGCGCAGCGACATTTGAGCTGCGCGACGTGCATGAGGACATGAAGATGGCCGGCGAACTGGGCCACGTGAAGGGCGACATGATCCATCACGCGTATCCAACGCTGGAAAGTTTTATCGAGCATGCGAACCGCTATTCGTCACTGGGCGCGGACATGGTGGTACGCGAGCGCAAAGTTGGTTTCAGCGTGGTGAATATTGTCTTGCGGCCTCTCGTCCGATTTATCTGGGCATATTTTTTTCGCGGCGGCTTCCTCGACGGCCGCGAAGGCCTGCTGGTGCTGATGAACCACGCCGCGTATGTGAGCTGGAAGTATGCGAAGGCGTGGGAAAAAGCGAGGAAGTGACTGCAGAATTGTCAAAATTGAAAAAACAGACCAGTCGAGCGGTACCAAGGATAGTGTGTCAGGCAACATTCCAGCTCAATGTGCCTTGCAAGCGTGTATCATCTTTTTTGTGATACGCCGACTTTACGTTCATAACTTCCGATGCCTGGAGAATTTCGAGTTGTCAATCTCAGGCCAGTCGTCTGTTCTGCTGATTGGAAAGAACGGTACAGGCAAGACCACGGTTGGGCTTGCGCTTGAGATTTTCCAAAGGATCGCACGAGGCACAAACCGCGTAGGCGACTTGGTGAAGCCGAAAGATCTGACTCGCGGAAACACAAGAGTGCCCCTGCGATTTGAGATCGAGGTTAAATTGGCTAGCAAGATTTACGCATACACCATCGCTTTTGAGTTTCCAGAAGGCTTCAAAGAGCTTCGCGTCTATGAAGAAAAGCTCATCGTTGATGGGACGCCTATCTACACCCGCGAAGTTGCGCAGGTGCAGTTTGCAAGAGCGGGCCGGGAGGCACGGTTCCCTGTTGACTGGCATATGGTAGCTCTGCCAATAGTTCAGGAGCAATCACCTAACGACCCATTGTTTGTGTTCAAAGATTGGCTTGCTCGCATGCTTATCCTTCGACCGGTACCGAGCCTAATTCGAGGAGACTCAGATGAAGAAACGCTAAAACCGAACCTGCCTGTCACCGACTTCGCCGCATGGTTTTCAGGTCTCATGGCGCTCGCCCCGTCCGCTTATGGCAAGATCGACGAATATCTCAAGCAGGTGATGCGCGACTGGAAAGACATTCAGAACCCCACGGTTGGTAAGGACGCTCGGAGCTTAATCGTTCAGTTTTCAAACGACCAAGGCAGTCTGAGACTTCCTTTCGAAGAGCTATCTGACGGCGAGAAATGTTTCATGATATGCGCCCTAGTACTTGCCGCCAAAAACACCTATGAGCCGCTATTTTGTTTCTGGGATGAACCTGACAATTATCTTGCCCTGTCCGAGGTTGGGCACTTTGTTTTGGCTCTTCGTAAAACCTTCCAATCTGGCGGCCAGTTCATTGCGACCTCGCATAACCAACAAACAATCGGCTCTTTTTCTGACGAGAATACACTTTATCTGTACAGAAAGAGCCATCTTGAGCCAACAATCGTGCGGCGGCTCGAGGAATTGCAAATCCACGGAGAGTTTGCTGATGCGATGATTCGGGACGACGTGGAACCATGAGCGTCAACAAGGATCGTCCGCACCTCTTGGTGCTTCCCGAAGACAAAGCCAACCGTCAGTTAGCCAACGGGTTTTGGCTGGAACTGGACCCGACCCGCCAGCGACAAATGCAGGTGCTCTCGGTAGCTGGTGGGTGGAACGAGGTCCTGAACCTTTTTGGTTCAGTGCATATCGCGGAAATGGACCGTTGTCCGACTCGATTCATGGTTCTACTGATCGACTTCGATGGTCATGAAGAGAGGCTCGAACGAGCACGGGATAGAATTCCTCAGCATTTAACTGAGAGGGTTTTTGTTCTCGGGGCCTTGATCGAACCAGAAGCCCTCAAGCCGCATCTCGGCTCTTACGAAGAAATCGGTTCGAGACTGGCGGCGGATTGCCGTGACGATTCTTATGACACTTGGGGCCATGCTCTGCTTCAACACAATGCCATCGAACTTGCACGTTTGCGCGAACATGTGCGTCGGATCTTGTTCCCAACGGTTTGAAGAACTGATGTCTGTTCCAGCGAAGCACCAACCGTAACAACAGAATTTTCGACCATTGGATACTTGGCTCACGCCATTTGCTGACGACCAAATCCAAATGACTTTGGGTGCCCTGTTGGCGCTTCTGAATCATACAGCGCATGTGAGCTGGAGATATGCGAAAGCGTTGTGAGATATGCGAAAGCATTGTAAGGATCGAAACGCTAAATCTCACCGTAAAGAACGCGGAGACACGGAGAAAACGTGGGAGGGAAGACGGGAATCTCTGCTTTATTGCGGCAAATTAAGACTGGGGAGACCATCGATAGGGACAATCTTTGACCTCCACAGCTCGTGAGAACGCCTTGATGCGATATAGATTGGTTCAAACATTCTCGGAACCCTTCGACTCGCTCAGAATTGTGCAGGTTAGGGTTGGGTCGCTTTCGCGATGGATTCCACATCGGCAAGAGCGCGTGCGGACCAGACTACTCGCTTAGCCATTTGCCAAGGCGTGATTCAGCGTCTTCCTGGGATATCGCGCCATTCTGGCGCGCATCGTCCAATCCGCTTCTCACCTTTTCCAGCACGTAAAGGTGATACTGAATGTCCTCGATCGAGCAGTTATCGGGAAGCTTTTCCAGTAATGAGCGGGCTTCCTGTTTGGCTGTCATCGCCCTAGCATACCATCGCCTGCGGAGTCCTCCTGTCGCCCGCCTTTGCGCCCGCATGCTCTCCAAGCTCACAGATAAAGCGCGCCCCAGAGCGTGATTGGGAATTGGCGAGCTTTACCCATGTACTTCAGTACATCTTGAAAGCAAATTAAAAGAGAAGTAACATAGGCGGGATCGGGGCTGCCCGGCAATCTTCACATAAGCAATTGGTGACGCGCAAGTGGTAAGAGCCTGATTATCGGGTGAGCTGGTGATCGGTTGATCCGGTGATCGGAGAGCTGCAGACTGGTGGATGTAAATGACAATTTAAGTCCTTTGGAATCCTAATCAATCTTGTGGTCCAACGGAGGCCCTTGGGATGCCTTTGGGATGAGGCCAGTTAAGTCTTTTGGAATCCTAGTTGAGGGATACCGGGGTGGGGGGTAGGTAATTGCGGTAAACCCGCCTGGGCCAAATGTCAAGATTGGATACCCTTTGGGATGGGATCGGTTAAGCCCTTTGAAATCCTAATTGAGGGATACCGGGGGGAGGGGCCATGCAGAATCGGGTGATCGCCGTGATCGGGAGATCCGGTGATCGAACCTAGAATGGCTCTGGGATGGGTCGGCATAAGTGCTGTGGAATCCTAGTTGGCGGGTACCGGGGTGGGGCCCTGCAGATCGGGTGATCGCCGTGATCGGGAACCTGGGATGGCTTTGGTGATGAGGCTTTCTAGACGTGAAAGGAATTAGCGATGGAAGAGACGCGTGAGGGCGGTCAAGGTCGAAGCAAAGCGTTGCAGGGACAGATCGTTGAGGAGCGGTACGGATACTATCGGCGGTGCCAGAGGTTCCGCAGGAATGGGCAGCAGTGCAAGGCCCCGGCGATGAAAGGTGCGGCGCGCTGTTACAAGCATCAAGAGCAGGCGGATATCGAGCGGCTCAGGCGCGAGCAATTTACGTTGCCGCCGTTGGTTGATCTGAAGACCGTACAGGGGGAGATTGGAAAGGTGGCGCAGGCATTGATCGAAGACCGAATCGACGAGGATTATGCCGGGGAGTTGTTGCAAAAGCTGGAGAGAGCATCGATAAGGCTGCGTCCGGTAGATGGCGCAGGCGATCATTCGACAGTGGCCTTATCAGTCAATGACTTAGCACTCCTGTAACTGTCGGCTGGCGGGCTGGGTGGCCTATGCTTGAGGGCATGCGGCGAAGATTTCTCTATCCAAGCATGTTGTTGGCGATGGTTTTGGCGATGTCCGGGGTGAAGGTGGCCGCCCAGAGTTCATTGGGCGATGTTGCGCGCAGGATCCGCGCGGCCAAGGGCGAGGACTCGCCTTCCTCGGCAGAGAAGGCGACGGCTGGGCCGCGAACGTTGCCGACAACTGACGATTTGAACGCCATCGCTACGCTGCTAGAGGAAAAAGACGAGACGGCATTTGGTACACGGGTGCGAACGCAGATGCAGCAGGAAAACTTCCTGGTCCTGGATAGCGTAGCTGCGGCGGAGCGGGCAGGCAGAACCAGATTTCCCGGCGGCGGCTGGAGGATTTATGCGTTCTATTCCGCGGTTGAGTCACCCAAGGATAAGCCGCCCCTGACCGAGGCGGAATGGGCCGACACGCTGGACCGGTTGAAGCGCTGGGCGGCGCAGCGTCCTGAATCTGCCACGGCGCGGGTGGCGCTGGGTTATGCCTACCTGAACTATGCATGGCAGGCACGTGGCTATGGCGACGCAGCTTCTGTTACGCCGGAAGGCGGCCGGCTGATGCAGGAACGCCTGAAACTGGCGGTAGTGGAGTTGCAGCGGGCCGAAGGGAAATGTCCGGAGTGGTACTACGTGATGCTGCAGATCGGGCGGCTGGACGGCTGGACAGCCGAAGACCTGACCGCGTTTTTGCAGCGCGCAATCTCGTATGAGCCGGAGTTTTATTACAACTACCAGGAAGTGGCGCGCGGACTGATGCCGAAATGGCGCGGCAAAGAAGGCGACGTAGAAAAGTTTGTTGAAGAGTCGGCCAATAAAGTTGGAGGCAAGGCGGGCGATATTCTTTACTGGCAGATTACGCAGTCCCTGATTGGCGATCGCGATCTGGGAAATGTGGTGCAGCATCTTTCATGGTCGCGGGCCATGGTGGGATATCAGGCGCTGGTGGCGCAATACGGCGTGACTTCCGCTGGGCAGAACCAGCTGGCGCAGATGGCGGCGCGGTTTGGCGATTACATGGTGACGGACGAAACCATGACTCAGATTGGCGATCACTGGGACCCAGGCACCTGGGGAACGAAAGATTATTTTGACAAAGTGAAAACGTGGGCCAGAGGTTCCGCTGTTCCCTTCCGCAAGATCATGGACGCGTACAAAGCGGTGGCTGCCAACGTGGCCACGCTGGAAGGCCAGAAATATGACAGCGTGATTGCGCAGGAGTTTTCCAGCCGCTATCTGCGCGCGGTGAAGGATTGCAGCGCGACCGCCAGCGGACCCGCGCCAACTCTGCTGATCCTGCAGATGAGCAAAAGCGGATCGGTACAGCAGATGCTGGTGGTGCCGGAGACTGCAAGTGATGCGTGCCTGCGGCCGAAGTTGGCGAAGGCCGCATTTACGCCTCCGCCCAAGCCTGAGTATTGGGTGCGAGTGAGCCTCACATCGAACACCGAACGCGCAGGCAACAAATAAAAAAACCGGGACACGATGGTCCCGGGAGATTTACTGCGAGTGATGCGCTGTTTACCAGTAAGTGAGTGAGACTTTATCCAGCCAGGCGGAATAAGCAGTTTGATTGCTGTCTCCGTCCATCTGGAATGCGACGTTGATTTCACTCACGTTGTTAGGACGCGCCGGGTAGCTGCGATTCACGTAGTGCGTAACGCCGTCATACGTGAGTGAAACATAAATCACTTGCGTGTCCGTACGCTGAAGCTGCCATGTGAGATGGTGCCAGGTATAGGCAGCGGGCGCAGTGCAAGGAATGCCGGTATGAATCCAGTTGCCGGAAGCGTTGCCCCAAACGTCCCATTGCGCGCCATCTTTGATGTTGCATTGCGTGCCGAAGATGAACTTATAGATGTTGTTGGACTGGTTAACGTCAAACTCCAGGGCCTGCGGCGCGGTGGAATTGGTGATGTAGAAATTCACGTCGTAGGTGAAATTTTTGATGGCATTGTTGCCGCCAAGCTGCTTCCACCAAAGCGCGTCAGAGTAAGGCGTGCTGCCGCCGAGATTGAACTGCGCGGATTTGCCGTCGAGCGAAGGAGAGAGCACGTTTTCCGTCATGGAGTAAACGGCTGAAGGTCCGGAAGCGCCGGCTCCCGCACAGACGGTGCAGTTTTCCCAGCCGGGCATCTGGTCGATATCGCTTTTCACGGTGGCCCCTGAAGGAGCGGGCGTGGGAGAAGTTGACGGAGTTGGCGTGGGCGAAGCGGAAGGCGTCGGAGTCGGCGTGGGAGAAGACGAACTTCCGACGGTCAAGACCATTGAGTTCTTAAAGACTGTGCCGGTGGAATCCCACGCTTGAACCACGGTGCTGTGCTGGCCGGGTGCGATAGTCAGCAAGGTATCAAGGCTGGAGCTGGTGTTATTGAATATGCTGATTCCATCCACATAAATGCGCATTGCCGTAATGGGGTGAGTGGAAGACGCCGTCGCAACAAAATGGACAGGCGACGTAACGCTGGTGGTCGACGGAGATTGAACGGTGACGCCGGCAAATGATGTTCCAACCAGCAGCAGCATGAACGCACACAAGCACACGGTCTTTTTTGACAAGTTTGTAATCTCTCTCTGTTGGGGGTAAGCAGCGAAGTTGAGTTTAGGGACGCATCTACTCTGCTTCCACAAAAAAGAGCTTGTAACTCCAATGGGTAGGCGACGAATGGCCCGACTTAATACCAGAGGACTAGCGAGGCCGGCGCGGGTGCCGAGCGGGGTGAATCAGTGCGCAATGATTATGGCGCGAGGTCGGGGTGCCAAGCGGCGCGCACTAGAAACGTGGAGATATATCCACGAGAACGGAGGTCGAGCAGTGCGGAGCATTGCGACAAAACAAAAAGACCCGGTAGTGGGGTCGACCGGGTCTTCGAAAGCAGTTCAACAGAGGAACAATCGATCAGGCAGATTGCGTTGTTGCTTGTTTGGTTACGCTCTCTGCTTGAGGGCCTTTCTGTCCCTGAACAATTTCGAATTCAACGTCATCGCCCTCCTGGAGGCTTTTGTATCCCTCCGACTGGATGGCACTGTAGTGGACGAACACATCAGGGCCGTCATCCCGGCCGATAAAGCCGAAGCCCTTTGCGTTATTGAACCATTTCACTTTACCTTTAATTCGAGACACGTTCCTTACTCCGGGCTGTCCCTGGGGACACAGTCACTGTGGCCCGAGGACCAGTTTCTTCTCTTGGGTTTGCCACTCTTTTTGGGAAGGGACGTAAACACCGGAGATTTAACCTTCTCCCCGTTCTCCACGTCTTATACCCATACTTTGGCTTTGGGGTTATTCTGCCCTCATAAAGGGGTGATGTCAACTTGTTCTATGTACTCAAAAAGCAATGAGTTAGCTCAAACAAGACATCCTGCACCTGCGCGTTAAATGTGTGACTTCTTATAAAGTGAAATCGTAAAAAGAAGCCCGATTATTTAGTTTTTTCTTATTTTTTTTTCAAGCCAAAAAAGGGACGCAATGGTCTTGGCATCAATGATTTTGCCTGAAGTCGCCATGCGAACAGCTTGCCGCAGCGGGAAGAAACGCACTGCGATTCGTTCGTCTTCTTCTGGTTGAGCCACGCCTTTTTTGAGTCCGCTGGCCAGATAAACCGTCATGCTCTCATCCAGAAAGCCCGGGCTCACGTAAAAGAAAAGCGCCTTCTGCCAGCGCGAAGCTGTATAACCGGTTTCTTCAATCAGTTCGCGCTTGGCGGCGGCAAGATGGTTTTCGCCTGGATCTACGCGCCCCGCAGGCAGCTCCCACATGCGTTGGCCTGCTGCGTAACGATATTGGCGCTCCAGTAATACCAACGGCGTGCGCCCGGAATCATCCAGCGGCAGTACCACGATGGAGCCCGAATGCCGGATCACATCACGCCGAGCGCGAACGTTGCCGGGCTCTTCAACTTCATCGGTCATTACGCTGAAGACGGGGCCGCGGAAGGCGGTCTTGGAAGAAATTACGCGAACCATTGAGATGGACTTCTTGCGCTGTGCAGACATGGTTCAAATATAAAGTCTTCGTCAGCAAAAAAACAAAAGCTTGAAACACGGAGGAAAAGAGGCAGCGGAGGAATGGAAGAGTAATTGGGAATCGAAGGACTCGCGGATCCGCTAGCGAATCAGGTTGAGCAGATTCCACCTGTTACAGGATGAGCGGATTCGATCTCGCGCGCC
>Ga0070734_10003813_pt1 | contig 15152 bp, 11 predicted proteins | sample Coa_R1_8_FD_66444 | JGI IMG/M metagenome (GOLD analysis project Ga0070734, IMG submission 66444) | Surface soil microbial communities from Centralia Pennsylvania, which are recovering from an underground coalmine fire - Coalmine... | ecosystem: Environmental > Terrestrial > Soil > Unclassified ...
CGGGTCTAACGCATGAAGCGCGTCGTGGTGGAAGAACTGCTCGATAGCGACGCCGGCACCGCTGCCGAAGTAGCGGGCTCTCTCAAAGACCTGCGCATGTTCAATAGCTTATTTGGCGGCGTGCATACCATGGCCAGCTTGCTGCGCCGCGTGGCGCAGAAGCGCAGACTAAAACAAATTTCCTGGGTTGACGTGGCTGGCGGTGAAGGATACGTCGCCACGCAAACTCAGCGATCGCTGGCCCGTTCAGGCATCTCGTCGCAACCTGTTATTCTGGACCGCGCTCCCACACACCTGAGCAACACGCACCCGGCCGTTTGCGGAGACGCGCTGGCACTTCCCTTCCGCGACAACAGTTTTGACGCCGTGGGCTGCTCACTCTTTATGCATCACCTTGAGCCCGCCGAGATTGTCCGATTCGTCCGCGAAGGCCTGCGCGTTGCGCGCCATGCGTTTCTTGTTCAGGACTTGCAGCGTCATCCGCTGCATCTTGCGCTCGGCTATCTTGGCATGCCGCTGTACCGCAGCCGAATTACCCGGCATGATGCAGTGGCCTCCGTGAAACGGGCTTACACTGTGGACGAGGTTAGGCGGATGTTGGCTCTAGTCCTGGCTGCAGAGAACATCGAGATCAGAAAATTTTTCCTTTTCCGCATGGGAGTGATCGTTTGGAAGCAGCCCAATATGATCTGATCGTTGTCGGTGCGGGACCGGCAGGATCTGCGTGCGCAATTACCGCTGCGCGAGCAGGCGCGAAGGTATTGCTGCTGGAAAAGGACCGCTTCCCGCGGCAGAAGGTCTGCGGTGAATTCGTCTCTCCGGAGTCGTTGGGGTTGCTGCATGGCTTCCTTGAAGACGGCAGGTTTCAATCTTGTCCGCAGGTCATTTTGTCGCGAATATTTTTGGATAATAAAGTCCTCAAGCTTCCTGTCTCTCCCGCAGCGCAAAGCATTCCGCGCTTCGATCTTGACCCAGCGCTCTTTGCTGCAGCGACAAACATGGGCGTAACAGCGTGTGAAGGTGTTTCGGTTGTCGAGGTGACGCAGGACGCGATCTTCCATGTCCACACATCGGAAATCACATATTCTGCGCGTGCCGTGGTAAACGCCACGGGACGATGGTCAAAGCTCACGCAATTTGATGTTGCTGGAAAAGAAAAGTGGATCGGTCTGAAAGCGCATTTCACTGAACACGCGCCGCCGCAGACAGTCGATCTCTATTTCTTTTCCGGCGGCTATTGCGGGGTAACTCCCGTTGGCCCAAATTCTGTCAACACCTGCGCCATGGTCCGGGCGGACGCGGCACACACACTGGAAGATGTTTTCACCAAAGAGCCGCGATTGTTCCAGCGAAGCCGCTCCTGGCAGGCACTGTTTCCACCGGTTACAACTTCACCGCTTTATTTCCGCGAACCGGAAACTGAATCGGACGGCATATTCCTTGCTGGCGATGCCGCTGGGTTTATTGATCCCTTCGCGGGCGATGGAATCTCTCTGGCTCTGCAAAGCGGAACGCTGGTCGCGCAGTCCATTGTTCCATTTCTGCGCGGATCATGTTCACTCGACGAAGCACATCAGCAATATCACGCGGCATATCATAAGCGGTTTGCGCCGGCATTTCGCAATGCAGCCCGCTTACGGAACGCATTGGCTGCGCCAAGATGGATCCGCAATGCTGCGCTGGGCTTTGCTGCTATACCAGGAGTGGGAAAGATGCTGATAAAGGGAACGAGAGCGCGCTAGTGCGAAGCCGATGCCGCCCTGACTCTGCGTAAGGCGCGGCGCACCACCGCGAGCAGATCGGAAACTTCAAAAGGTTTTACCAGGCAGAATATCTTGGTGGAGTCCACAAAAGTGCGAACGCTCGGATCGGATACATCGGAAAGAACAAACACGGTCCGCGGCACCAGTTCTGGGCGATTTTGTTGCAGCCACTGGAAAACCTGCTCGCTCGACCATGTCCCTGGGATCTTGCTGTCGAGCAGCAGAATGTCGAAATCTTCGTTTTTCAAGCAGTCCACCGCATCCGCGCCTGAGCAAACGGTGACAACTTGCAGGCCCGCGGCGCTTAGAACTTCCCGCTCAAAGTCGAGCACCGCTTCTTCATCGTCCACCAGGAGAACGTTGCCTTCCAGACGTGATTCTCGCCGCGCCACAATGCGCTCGCGCTCGGTCACCGGCTTCTCGCCTACGGCAACCGGCAGCCGGACTTGCAGCAGCGCGCCCCCGGCAGGGTGGTTCTGCGCGGAAATCTCACCGCCATGCTCCTTCACAATGCCATAGCAAATGCTCAGACCCAGTCCAGTGCCTTTGCCCACGCGCTTGGTGGTATAGAAAGGATCAAAAACGTGTTTCGGATCGTAAATTCCTGGCCCCGAATCATGGAACGACGTGACTACGCTTCCATTTTCCGTGGCGATGCTGACGCGTAACTGGCCTCCGCGCCCGCTTTCCATCATTGCGTCGGCCGCATTGTTAATGATATTGAGATAGACCTGCTCAAGCTGATGCGGATCAGCCACCACTGAGGGCAACACAGCTTCAAATTCCCGTTCCACTCTGATGTTGTTGACCTTCAAATCGTAGTCGCGAAGCGCAATAGTGTCTTCAATAACGCTGCGCAAATCCACATGCACCCGCTGCGGCTTGTGCTGGCGCGCGAATGACAGCAGGTTCTGCACGATTCTCTGTGTCCTCTGCGCCTGTTTACGCAGCTTTTGGATAAACTCCTCGATTCGCGGCTCCAGTTTTTCGCTTTCAAGCAGTTGCGTGTAGCCCAGGATGGCGGTTAGTGGGTTGTTCAATTCATGGGCCACGCCAGAAATGAGTTGGCCCACGGCGGACATCTTCTCGCTTTGCAGCAGTTGTTCCTGCGTCCGGCGCAGGTCTTCATAAGCTTGTCTGGTTTCGTTATATAGCTGCACTTTTTCAATGGTGGTGGCCAGTTGGCGGCCCACGGCAATCATTACACCTTGTTCAGAACGCGAAAATTCACGCACGGCGCGGCTGCTGGTGGCCAGCACTCCCAGAATCCTGTCCTTGCGCCACAGTACCACCCAAAGCCATGAACGCAGGCCCTCCAGTTCCACTGCTCTTTGTAGCACCTCTGGCAAGCGCGTCAAGTCCTGTTGATCGATAATCTCCGCGTGTCTGGCTTTTACCGACTCGATGAATGCTGGCGGGAGCGCAACACTCTCGCTTTCCACCGCCCAGGCGGTGCGATGACCATAGGAAGACTTCTTGTTGAGAGTTAAAGTTTCCTCATCGAAAAGGTAAACCGCAGCCGTGTCCGTAGAAAACAGCTCCACCATCTGGAGCATGATTAATTGCAGAATTTCGTCCAGGTCAAAAGACTGGTTAAACGTGACCGCGATATTATTCAGCACGTATAACTCACGGTTACGCCGCCGGATCTCGTCTTCCGCGCGCTTCATTTCCGTTACATCCAGCACCACGCCCTGGTAGCGCTCAATCTTGCCGCTGGGAGCGCGCGTGACAAAGCTGCTCTCAATCACAGTGATCTTGCGTCCATCTTTGCAGCGCAGCAGGATCTCAAAATTCCTTACAAAACCCTGCCGTGAGATTTCGCTCAGGAATTTTTTTCGGTCTTCAGTATCCACGTAAACAGACTGTGCCACATCCAGTTTCAGGATTTCTTCTTTGCTGTCATAGCCCAGCATGCGCACAAATGCTTCATTGCAGTCCAGAATGTTGCCTTCCGGCGTGGAAAGGAACACGCCCTCATGCATGTGATTAAAAAGCGAGGTGAAGCGCTCCTCAGCCGCCCTCGACTCTGTAATGTCCTTGATCACGTGCACCGTGCCGACGCGGGAGTGATCTTCACCGGTATACGCCGACGTGGAAACCACGGAATAGCCGCCAAAACACGGATCTTCTTCACCGGCGCAATCAGCGTGAGCGCAGTAAGGGCATCCGCTCCAGTTAGTGGCTGCGCCCGGCAATACTTCTTCGCAAAGACTGTGCACTACATCTTCCCGCGTGCGCTGCAGCCTTCCCAGCAAAGCGCCATTGGCCCGCAAAATCCGGTAATTCAGGTCATGGACAAGAATGCAATCCGGAATGGAATCAAATGTGCTGGCCCATTCATTGCGTGAGTGCACCAGTTGCTGCAGCAGCTGGCGATTCTCCGCCGCCATTCCCAACTGCTTGCCTGCCAGCTTGAGAAACTTCTTTTCCGGTACGGTATATTCGCGGAACCGGGGCATGCCCAGAACAAACATGCCAACCGGCGAATTCTTCCCTTCCACCGGTACCAGCAAAAGATGATGAATTCCTTCACTGACCAGCGCTGCGCGGATCTCCGGCGTCGACTCAGTGCCCCGAACAACGTAAACCTCGCCTTCACGCAAGGCAAAGCCGCTCACGCTTCGGGCGGTTTCGATGGTTGTGACTTTGTCCACGAAAGACTGTGAAAGCCCGGTGTGGGCGGCCAATTCCAGCTTGCCGCCGGCAAGCGTCCGGAACCATGCGGCTTTCGCTCGCGTAAGCCTCCTAAGCTCTTCCAGGATGGTGCCAACTGTGGGATCAAATTCACGCGAGTCGGAAATCTGATGCGTGATGGTATTGAGGGCGTCAAGCCTCTGCACCTGGGTCCGCGAATCTTCCAGCACGATCGTCATGATGCCCAGCCCAAGCAGTAGATCCACTACCAGGTCGGTGCCCACAATTTGATGGACGTGGCCTACCGTATCCAGATGCAGAAGAACCAGCATTACGGCCAGCAGCCAGCGCCCCAGGCTGGCTCTGCCCCAGGCAAAACGAACAAGCTGGGTTGAAGCAATGATTCCAACAGCTGAACAAAGAGCGAAAGCGGCATAGTGTAGCCACGAATACGGCCGCCACAAAGAGTAGGCTATTTCCAGCGGCAAAGCGGCGCTCAGCGCAATCACGGCCGGCAACAGCAGCTTTTGGTGCGAAACGTAGAAGAAGACTGCGGCTGCAAAAAGCCCAACCGCAATGATGTGCGTGCTGTAAGCCAGAGCGGCCCATAGCGGTCGCTGGGTACCGGAAGCGCTCAGGGCCAGAAACACCTTGGAGATGGTAAGCACGCTCCAACCGGCGATCCATGGAACCAGGTATTTTTCCCGGAAACTGCTGTACAAGAGTATTGCGCCTGCCAGCAGGATCAGCAAAGTCGACATTTCAGCCAGAAATGCCGATTGGAGGGTTAGGTTCATCGTCTATTCAACAAGGGTTTCTTGTTCCGAGTAGGGGTAACCTTTGTATACCACGGATTCGCGGTTTTTCGGTCGTTTTTTAGGTGCTAGTACCATTGTATTTTGGGTAACTCTGGGTTACATTAAGGCTCCCCCACAGGTAAACTTTCCGAAATGGCCACAGAACGCATATTGGTTGTGGACGACGAAGAGCCGATCCGGGAGATCATCTCTTCCATGCTTAATGCCGCAGGGTACAAGACCCGGCAGGCAGCCTCCGGCATGGAAGCCCTGGCCATTCTAAATTCGACCGGCGAGTTTGAACTGATGCTGTCAGACCTCATGATGGCGGAACTCGACGGAATCGCATTACTTGAGCGTTCAAAAGAGAAATACCCAGACATGCCGGTGATCATGGTCACCGCGGTCCATGACATTTCAGTAGCGCTGGCAGCCATTCGCAATGGCGCGTATGACTATCTGCTAAAGCCCTTTGAGCGTGAGCAACTTCTGGCCATGGTGCGGCGAGCCCTGGAGCATCGCCGCTTAAAACTGGAAAACCGGGCTTATCAGTCAAACCTTGAGTCCCTGGTTGCAGCCCGCACGGAACAGCTTCGCCAGGCCATGACCGATCTTGAGCGCTCTTATGACATCACGCTGGAAGCTCTGGGCGATGCCCTTGATCTGAAAGATGCGGAAACAGAAGGTCACTCTAAGCGGGTTACGGCATTTACCATCGCCATTGCCCGGGCGATGGGGCTTTCAGGCGACAAAATCCGCGTCATCGCTCGCGGCGCCTTCCTGCATGACATCGGCAAAATGGCCATTCCAGACGCTATCCTGCGCAAGCCCGGCGCGCTGACTGAAGCTGAAACAGAAATCATGCGTGAGCACTGCTTCCGCGGCTACCAGATGCTCAAAAAAATTCCGTTCCTGTCTGAAGCCTCTGAAATCGTGTACTCGCACCAGGAGCGTTTTGACGGGACAGGCTATCCGCGCGGTTTGAGCGGGCAAAGTATACCCTTGGGCGCACGCATTTTCTCCATTGCGGACACGCTGGATGCCATCACCTCTGACCGGCCATATCGCGCGGCACAAACCATTCAGGTAGCGCGCGAAGAAGTAGAGCGGTTCTCTGGCAGACAGTTTGATCCGGAAGTCGTGCGTGTCTTCCTGGAAATGCCCGACACCATATGGGAGGATCTGCGCAAGGAAATCAATTCGCAGATCGATCATTTCACCTATCCCATGAAGCAAGTCGCGGCCCTGGCCGGCACAAGCCGCACCACTTAATCTCAATTCCCTGCCTTCGATACGATTTTCAATTCCGAATGTGAATACGCCGCGGTGCTGCATTTTTCTGGCAGAGGCACTAAAATCACTGCTGACTTAGATTGGAAAGGTGCTCTATGGCTGTGCTTACGGATGTAGAAATCCAGAAGGAACTCACTTCTTTGAATGGCTGGCAGCGCAACGGAAGTGCAATTCAGCGAGTGTTCCGTTTTCCTGACTTCAAAGCGGCAATGCAGTTCGTAAACAAAATTGCCGAGGCGGCGGAGCAGGCCAACCACCATCCTGACATCGATATTCGCTACAACACGGTCACTATGGCGCTGGTGTCACATGATTCAGGGGGCGTGACACAACGTGACGTGCGGATGGCCGGCACAATCAATAAAATCGCCGGTTAGCTTGGTTGCGCCTCTTCCAGGGCCTTAGCTACGCGATCCAGGTTCTGCTGGATCGTTTCCAGTTGGTCTTCGCAAAATTTGTTGAATTCGCTTAGCGGATCGCCATGCTCCATCAAATCGTCCAGAAAATGGCGAACGCGTTCGCGGCCCTTCTCGCTGGCGAATACCAGCGCCAGTCCACTTAAGCCCAGCAGTGTTGCGGGCAGAAACCAATTTTTCATGTCACATTCCCTTTCCGGGGAATCGGCACTTGCTGACAATATGATGCTTCAAAATGACCTCGAATTGTACCTCTGGCCAGTTACTTAAGTAATGTCCTGATTCCTGGAACCCAATGGCCGGATTCAGGGATCACCCTTAGGGCGCCGCCTTGGCTTTACAAAAATTGTGGATTCTAAAGCAGCATTTCTGGAACTTTTGCGCATCTCACGGGTCAAGATTTCTAAATCCATTGAGGTGGGAACGCCATGCAGGCAAAGTGGGCAACCTCCGTTTGTGCCGTTGTGTTGATTCTTGGTCTAGGTGCGGTTGGCCAGGAAAGCGGCAATTCCAATGACCCGATTCTTAAGACACGTCCTAATGACAGAAACACTCCGGCTCCGCAGCAGGGGCCTGCCGCGGCTTACCCGGGACAGGGCAGCCCCTCTTCCACCTATGGCGCGCCTCCAAATGCCATTCCTGACGGATCACGGTTCATCATCAAGCTGAAAGATACCCTTGATACCAAAAAGATGCAGGATGGCAAGCACTTTAAAGCCGAGCTTCGTGAAGATCTGGTTACGCCCAGCGGGCTGATTATTCCCAAAGGCCGTTCCATCAAGGGCCATGTGGGACGGTTTGAGCACGGCTTTACCGGCTCCAAGATGCAGTTGGCGCTGGATGAAATTGAAACCCGCAACGGCTGGGTTCCGCTGATTGGGACGGTCACTGGCGTTCCCGGAGATCCTTCCATCAAGGCCTCTGGTGAAGAAGGCGAAGTGTATCGCAAAGGTCCGGACAAGAGAAAAGTGATTACAGACGCGGCTATTGGCGCAACTGTTGGCGCGGTTTCTGGATCTGTGATCGGTGGAAAGAAGGGTGCCGCGATTGGCGCTGCAGCGGGCGCTGGTCTGGGAACGGGAACCAGCTATCTGTTTAAAGGCGGTGAGATGAAGCTGGAAAAAGGCACGCAACTTGAAGTCCGTCTCGACCGCGACTTAGTTGTGCCAACTCACTAAGACCATCACATCGAAGGGCCGTGGACGCCAGTTGGCATTCATGGCCCTGGGTGTTGCCTCAAGCGCGAAAGATTTTAAAGGGAAAAGTTTCCTTAAGTTTCGTGTTCTACCGACACTTAGTCGCAGAAATTGCGTCTAAGTTACCATGACACCTCGAGCGTCAGGACGCCGTTCTGATACCGCCGGACACAATTTCGGCATTTGCATGCTTGCGGTGGTTATATTCCTCATTCTGCTTTTGTGGTATTTCAAAGGCCATGAGAGTTCCCAGCCGCTACCACAGCGGCCGCCGGGACTACTCAACGGGCGCTGACCCCTCGGTTGAATGGCTCTCGTAAAAATTTGCCCTTTTCAGCCTTGCCAGCTACACTCACCTGTTTTCTTCAGACACGTCTAAGTAAGATCGCGTCTTGCCAATTCCTTAAGGTGGAGTGTGTCACCATGCTGCTGCGTCGCGCCTCGTCTTTCTTGATCGTTGTTATGGTCCTTTCACTCTGTGCTACCGGCCAAAGAAACCGCCCACCCGCTCCTGCGCCCGCGGCCAGTCCTGCTGAAGCAGCCAAGCCGTCCGGCACTGCCGCCGCCGAGGCGAAGAAAGAACAGCCGGAAGTTCCACCAGTCGTCACCCACCATGAAATCCATGTTGGCGGCAAAATACTGCATTACACCGCCACCACGGGAATGATGCCGCTCAAGAACAATGACACCGGCGAGGTTGAAGCTCACATCTTCTTTATCGCTTACACGCTCGACGGCCAAAACGAGCATCGGCCACTCACGTTCTCCTTCAATGGCGGCCCGGGCTCCGCCTCGGTATGGCTCCACATGGGCGCCATTGGCCCCAAACGCGTGCGTATGCAGCCCAATGGCATGATGCCGCCGCCGCCATATCAATTGGTGGATAACGAACAAACATGGCTTGATCAGACGGATCTTGTTTTCATCGACCCGGTGGGCACGGGTTACAGCCGCGCCGTAAAACGCGATCAGACTAGAAAATTCCTCGGCCTGCGCGGCGACATTGAATCCGTAGGCGAGTTTATCCGTCTTTATCTTGGACGTTACGAGCGCTGGTCGTCACCGCTCTTCATGGTAGGCGAAAGCTACGGCACTACGCGCGCCGCCGGACTCTCCGGTTACCTGGTGGAACATGGGATCGCCTTCAACGGGATCATGCTGATCTCCAGCATCTTGAATTTCCAGACCACTGATGGTTATCCCGGCAACGATCTCCCCTTCATTCTCTTTCTTCCGACGTACGCAAGCGCGGCGTGGTACCACAAGAAACTTGGCCCTGAGTATGAGCAAGATTTTGACAAGCTCCGCGCTGAAGTCGAGCAGTGGGCCGCCGGCCCGTATGCGGACGCTCTGGCTAAAGGCGACCGTCTTACCCCGCAGGAGCGTCAGGACGTCATCGATCATCTGGCGCGCTACACCGGTCTGAGCAAGACTTACATTGACGAAAGCAACCTGCGTATCGACGAAGGGCACTTTACCAAAGAGCTTTTGCGCGATAAACGGCTGACGGTTGGCCGGCTCGATAGCCGCTTCACCGGCACTTCAAGCTCTAACGTCGATGACACGGCCAGCTTCGATCCCAGCATGAGCGCCATTCGTCCGCCGTATACCGCGATGTTCAACCAGTACGTACGCAGTGAACTTGGCTACAAATCAGACCTAGAGTATTACATCCTTGGCGGCGGCTTCCGTTTTGACGAATGGGATTGGGGCATCCAGCGCGGCGGCTTCCCTGATACCGCCCGCTCGCTGAAAGACGCTTTCGACAAAAATCCCTTTATGAAGTTATTCGTCGGCTCCGGTTATTTCGACCTGGCCACCCCGTACTTCGCCACGCAATATACGCTCAACCACATGAATCTGGATCAGGCCCAGCATGCCAAGGTCAGTCTTGGTTATTACGGCGCCGGACACATGATGTATATCCAGGATTCTTCTCTAGGAGAACTGAAGAAGGATGTGGGAGCGTTTATGGCAAACGCCCTGAAGTAAGATTTTCAAGCCAACGCTGGCGGCCTTTAGGGATTCGGGCCGCCAGGAAATTCCCGGTTCAGGCCAAGTTCCTGAATGTGCGAAATAGGCCCATCCCATTCTCCCCACCACTTGAACGCAGACATCCCTATCAGGACGAGAAAGAAGATGGCTAGGAACAAAACATCTCTCCACGAAAACCTTCCCATCTCCCCGATTGATGAAGCGATGCTCCAGATGATCCATCCGCTTACACCCACGAGAGTATGGACCAGATCGACGTGCTTTTCCGCGTCCTCCAGCGAGATTTTGCAGGTTCGGGAGAGATCGCAGTAAAAGATGTACCCTACTACGGTCAGGGGCCCCTTCGTGAGAAAAGAAAGTTTGTCTGGATCCATTAACGCCATCAACAAGCCCACGACGCCCAAAATGCCCATCCAACTCAACCGGAAAGGATATTTCAGTTGTTTCCATGCGAAAGGATATTTCAGTTGTTCCCATGCCGGAGCTAAGGGCGGCTGTAAGCGGATTGCAAGGATCGTGCAAAAGGCAATTGCGTCGATAAGCAGGGTTTGCCGCTGCATACTTGCAGAATGGCCCAGATTGCGCCAGAAGTCCCAGGCTATGAGCAGCAATAATGTTAGAAAAAACGCGCGAATGAAGTTACGCGTGATTGTCCAAGGCATCCATGAGTCCATAACTCTCCTTGCACCGTAGACCGCGGTTGCAGTCCCGGTCCGGCAGCAAGGGGGTATTTATTCTGCCTGGAATGCAATTCTCGCCTATTTTTTCAATTACAGACTTGTAATCTTTTAAATACCACTAAGTCACAAGCTGCGTTGAGCTTAGCGCTGAATTCGGATACAGGGGTCTTCACGGTCTCGCAAACGGCTTCTCTAGCTCAGGCGATTGCGGCGTAAACAGTTCCGCGCCGTTCTCTGTGATGTGCATATCGTCTTCCAGACGCACACCGAATTCGCCTCGGATATAAATACCTGGCTCGTCGCTGAATGTCATATTCGGGACGAGCGGCAGAGTGTTTCCGCGGACAAGATACGGCCACTCATGGCCATCCATTCCGATCCCGTGTCCCACACGATGCGTGAAGTGTTTATAGTCTGGGCCGTAGCCTGCGTCGGTGATCACTTTGCGGGCAGCAGCGTCCACAGCCTGGCATTCCACGCCCGGCTTTGCCGCTGCCAGAGCGGCTGATTGCGCCTTGTGCACAATGTCAAATACCTGCTTCATCTTATCGGTCGGCTTGCCCAGCACCACAGTCCGGCTGATATCGGACTCGTAGCCTTCTACAACGCAGCCGCCATCCATCAGCAAGATCGTACCTTCACGAATCACCTGAGGTTTGGCCGAGCCATGCGGCAAAGCTGAGTTCTCGCCCACCTGTATGCTCGCGCCGCCTTGAAATCCTTGCTGTGAGTGAGCAGCTTGAACCATGGCCCCAAAATCATTCTGCGTCATGCCTTCTTTGGTGGAGCGATAAGCCGCCTCATAGGCCGCGAGCGTGACCTCATTGGCCAGCTTCATCAGCTGCAGTTCGTGCTGGCTCTTGATCATCCGGCAACCCGCTGTGATGGGCGTCGCGCTTACCAGGTGCAGGCCCGGCGCCGCTTTGCTCAGCCCTTCACTAAAAACATAGCGGACAGTTTCCTCCATCCCCATGTTTCCGGTGGTTAGGCTTCTATCCTTCAGCCCTTCGGCAATCCGCTGATACGGGCTTTCATCTTCCTGCCAGGTGCGGACTTCCGCATTGTTTCCACCAGGCCCGCTGGCAATCTGCTCGCGCGCGCGATCTTCTTCAAAAGCCGGACAGACGTAAAACGGATTCCCTTTCACCGGCAAAATCACCGCAAAGAGCCGCTCGCTCATCCACCAGTGAATGTTGGTGAAATACACCAATGACGTTCCGCCCATGACCATGATGGCGTCAATCTTGTTATCCGACATGAGTTGCCGAGCCCGCTCCATCCGCTGCTCGCGTTCCGCGGTGGTAATAGGCTGGGCTTCAGCTTTACGCGATTTCAACTTCGCGATCGCATCAGGCTGTTTGCTTTTGTGGTCGTGGTCAGCGCCAAACGCCGCCCCCGGCTGGACCAGCGCTATAGTGGTTGCGAGTCCAGCGTTCTGAAGAAAACTGCGGCGTGAAAATGACATCGACTATGGCTCCTGGAGGAAATCGGGACGACCCAAAACCTTACCACGGATGAACATAGATGAAGCGAGTCAAAGCAAGTTCATCCGTGTGATCCGTGAAATCGTGGTGAGGTTTTTCTCGTCTTCTCCGTGCCTCTGCGGTAGGTTTTTCGGTTAATTTCCTGCCGACTCCTGGGTAAACTTCTTCACATCCGCCGGCGTTCCCTTCATCAGATCGCGCAGAATCGTCACCTCGGCCGTCATGCCTGTTTTGATCGACGGTTCAGCGACCGGAGCGAACAATGGTGAATGATTGCTTGGCAATTGTTTGCCCGATGACCTGGCGTCCGCCAGCTTCTGCGGATCGGCAACGCCCAGCGTAAAGTAAAACGAAGGCACTCCCTGCTCCACAAAATACGCGTAATCTTCTGACGTCATGATCGGATCTTCCGTCACCACAGTTCCCTTGCCCAGCACGCCTTCCAGCGTCGATGCCAGATGCTTGGTCAACACCGGATCGTTATAGACCGCGCCTGTGGATTCGTATTTTTCGACCAGCGGCATCTTCTCAGCTCCCGCGGCCATGGCTTCGCCTTTGGCTACGCGCTCAATGGACGCAAGCAGATGCTGGCGTACCTCAGGCTTGAATGAGCGAACAGTGAATCCCATCTGCGCGTCGTCAGGGATAATGTTGTTTTTAGTTCCAGCCTGAATGTAGCCGATGGTGATCACTGCCGCATCTCCCGGCTTGATTTCGCGCGAGATAATCGACTGCACCGTCACGGCAATCCGGGCGGCGATCAGCACCGGGTCGATCGTCGTATGAGGCTGCGCTCCATGTCCGCCCTTTCCGTAAACGGTGATGCGAATGGAATCCGCAGCCGCCTTGGCGTAACCGGGCGTGATTCCTACCTTGCCGACCGGAAGGTTGTTGGTATCATGCAGCGCAATGCCGATATCTGGCTTGGGAAAGCGCGTAAACAATCCGTCTTTGATCATCTTGTCCGCGCCGGTGATGGTTTCTTCCGCGGGTTGGCCAATCAGCATCAAGGTTCCGTGCCATGAATCTTTGTTGTGCGCCATGATGGAAGCGGTCCCGAACAAAGCCGCCATATGGACGTCATGCCCACAAGCGTGCATCACGCCCACGTCGCGTCCGCTGTCATCTTTTGCGCGGACTTTGCTCGCATACGGCAGCCCCGTTTTTTCTTCAACCGGCAAAGCATCAAGCTCTGTACGCAACATCACTGTTGGGCCAGCGCCATTTTTCAGGATAGCGACGACGCCAGTCCCGCCCACATGTTCCGTGACTTCATAGCCTAGCGTGCGTAGGCGATTCGCCAGTTCGGCAGCGGTGCGCGTCTCGTGCGATGAAAGTTCAGGATGCTGGTGCAAATCCAGATAAAAAATCTGCGCGTCGGGAAGCACCGAGCCGACCTGCTTATCGAGCGGCGAGTTCTGCGCCGAAGCACCTACTGCAATGAGGGAAAGAAGCAACACTGAAAATGCGGCGATCCTTAAATCACGCAAGCGACTGATGAAAAGCATGGCAGTCTCCTTTTGGACTGGATAGAGTACCACCTCGGTTCCAAAGCACAACATCGGCGCCGGAAAATTGGCGGGCTTATTCGTCCCTGAGGGCTTCAATCGGCTCCACTGCCGCGGCCCGTCGTGCTGGAATTATCGCTGCCAGAGCGCCCACCACGATCAATACAACCCCTACGCCGGCATAGGTCCAAACATCCAGAGGCTTCACTTGATAGAGAAATGATTTCACCAACCTACCTGCCCATAACGCGCATAGCAGCCCCAGCACCAGACCGCCCAAGACAAGTCCCAAACCTTGTTTGAGGAACATGCCAAGAATCCTTTTACGCGTCGAGCCCAGCGCCAGCCTAACGCCAATTTCACGCTTCCGGTAGCTCACCAGTTGTGCCAGGACCCCGTAAAGTCCCGCGATCACCATTAAAACTGCCATTCCGGCAAAGGCTGCGGTCAGGTAAAGTCCAAGCCGCTGGCTGAAATTGCTGCCATCCACCGCCTGCTGCATGGTTTGAAAATTATCCAGAGCAAAGTCGGGCGCGGTCTGCCGGAAAACGTCCCGCATTGCCGGGGCCAACGCAATGTCTCCGCGAGTCTTTACAACAAAAAAGACGACCGTCTTTATCAGAAGCTGGTAAAAGAGTGAGGTAGAAGGGACTTGTTCATAGGGCACCAAAAGCAGCGGCTTCGGCTGCCGGGACACGCCATCATCTACCTGGTCGCCAATAATCCCAACAATGGTATACGGCTTAGTCGCTCCAGTGCCTTCGCCCAGGTCTATTTGTTGCCCCAGTGGATCTTTCCCCGCAAAATATTTGTGCGCTAATGCTTCATTGATCACCATCACGTAGGGAGCATTTGCGCTGTCGTCATTGGTAATCATCCGGCCGCGGATAACCGGCGTTCCCATCAGCCGTTCATATCCGCCACTCACCGCGGAAATCCTGGCGTCAAGAGGGTGGGCCGGATCTTTAGCCTGGCCAACCAGGTTGAAACTGGTGCTCATGTTGATGCCAGAAAGAGGAGGAGAGCTGATGAGCGCTGCTTCCTGCACGCCGGGCACATGCCGCATCCGTTCCAGTGTTGGCTGATAAAAGAGCGTTGCGATTGAGGTTGGAGCTGGCTCGTCTTTTTTAGCAACGCTCATGTTTCCAAAACCTGAAGCATCGGCCGGCATGGCCGTGAAGGTGCTCACACGCGTCACGTCAAACCCCAGCTTGGTGTGCTCCAGGTTCCACAGCGTGTGAAAAAGCAGACCGGTGGCGATCAGCAGCAATGTTGAAAGAGCGACTTCTATCGCAACCAGCCAGCCACTTACGCGTGAGCCGATGGAGCGCGATCCCAGCCCACGCGATGCGGCCTGCAGCGCTGTCTGAGGATCAGTCCGAG
>Ga0070734_10003814_pt1 | contig 15149 bp, 10 predicted proteins | sample Coa_R1_8_FD_66444 | JGI IMG/M metagenome (GOLD analysis project Ga0070734, IMG submission 66444) | Surface soil microbial communities from Centralia Pennsylvania, which are recovering from an underground coalmine fire - Coalmine... | ecosystem: Environmental > Terrestrial > Soil > Unclassified ...
TACGGGCGCGGAGCAAGCGCTGATTTAGCTGATTGGGCCGCCATCGGCAATGGCCGGCGCGCTACTCCGGCGATTGCCGGGCGCGGCCCAGACTGTAAACTGTTCAAGAAAACCACAACGCGCTCGCGCATATTTTTCAGGAGAATGCCATGCGTCCGCTCGAATTCGGCTGGTATCTGCCCACGCATGGCGACACCACGGCCTATGGCCTGATGGAGGCCCAGATTCCCGGATCGCCGGAACTGTGCGAGCGCGTGGTGACGGCGGCGGAGAAGGCCGGTTTCGAATATCTCCTGATCCCGGTCGGCTCGACCTGCTGGGAGGCCTGGATCGCGGGCGCCTTCATGGCGGCGCGCTCGACCAGGATCAAGCCGCTGATCGCGGCGCGTCCCGGTTACATCAATCCGGTGCTGCTCGCAAAAATGATCTCGACCTTCGACCAGATGTCGGGCGGGCGCATCTGCGTCAATCTGATCGCCGGCCAGAATGAAAGCGAGGTCGAGGCCGAAGGCATCCGCTGGCCTAAGGAGGAGCGTTATGCGCTGATGGAGGAGGAGGTTTCCATCCTGAAAGCGCTCTGGACCATTCATGGTCCGGTGCATTTTCAGGGCCGTTTCCACACGATCTCGGGTGCGCATATAAGGCCGCGGCCGTTACAACAGCCGTTCCCAAAATTTTATCTCGGCGGCGGCTCGCGCGAGGCCTGGCAAATGTCGGCAAAACATTCCGACGTGCATTTGTTCTGGGGCGATCTCCCGGAGCGGATCGCGCAGAACATCGCCGAGATCAAAATCATGGCGCGCACATACGACCGTGAAAAGGAGATCGGCTTCGGCATGCGGTTGCAGGTGATCTGCCGCGAGGATGAAAAGGACGCGTGGGAGGCCGCCGACCAACTGGTGCGTCACGCGACCGAGCGGCAGAAACAGGAGATCAAGACGCTCTATAACAAATCGGTCGCCAATCAGCGCGTGCAGGAGCTCGCGCGCGAATATGGCGATCTCCTGCTGCCGCATTTATGGAGCGGGATCACCAAAGTCCGGCCCGGCGCCGGCATCGCTGTCGTCGGCAACCCCGCGCAATGCGCAGATCAGTTGCAGCAATTCATCGACGCCGGCTGCCATTCGTTCTGCCTCTCCGGTTATCTGCATGACGAGGAGGCCGAACGCTTCGGTCGCCTGGTGCGGCCGATTTTGGCCGCCAACAACCGCGGACGGCTTGCCGCGTGACGCGGTTGGGTTGGCGTATGATTTCCGCGCAAACGCCATGCGTTTGTCGTGCGGGAAAAGCGGTGCCACCCGCATCAATTTGGGGGCAGGCTTTCCCGGATCATGCGCTACGCCGGCACAATCTCCCGGCCGATGGGCCACAGGGCAATGCCGGCGAGCTTGAGATGCGCCCAGGCAAAGGGAAGGCCAACGATGGTGATGGCCCAGAGCATCGCGGTGACGAGATGGCCGAGCGCGAGCCACCAGCCGGCCAGCACCAGCCAGATGATGTTTCCGATCACGCCCAGCGGCCCGGTGCCGATGTCCTCCTGGCCGGTCAGCTGGTCGCGGCGCACCGCCCGCGAGCCGAACGGCAGGAGCGTGTAGACGGCAATGTTGAACGCCGCCCGCGCCCACGGCAGGCCGATGATGGTGATCGCCATGATGATCGCAGCCACCAGCCAGCCAAAGGCCATCCAGGCACCGCCGAATAGGATCCAGATGACGTTGAGGAGAATAGAGACAGGTTGCATGCGATCACCCGCTTGCGCGTCACGGCATGCTTTTTATCAGGCCCGCACGGCAAAGGCGATAGCGGGCGCCGCAATTCACGCCGAACGCCGCGACGATGCGCCGGATTTCCGGCCGTTTAACCGGGCAACATCGGCGAGCATGGTATCGGCGGAGATGACGCAGTTCCTGCCGAGGCGTTTTGCGGCATAAAGCGCCTGATCGGCCTGCGTCAGCAGGTACTCCGGCCCCACATCGGTCTCGGGCACCATGATCGCGACGCCCACACTGAGCGTAACGTGAGCGCCCGCCTTCGGCGCGCCGTGGGCGATCTTCAGGTCCATCACGGATTTGCGTATCCGCTCGGCGACATCACAGGCGCCGGTGCGATCGGTCTCCGGCAGGATCATGGCAAATTCCTCGCCGCCGTAGCGCGCGGCGAGATCGGTCGGCCGAAATGCATTGGCGCCGACGATCGCTGCCACCGCGCGCAGGCATTCGTCGCCGCTCTGGTGGCCGTGGCGGTCATTGAAGAGCTTGAAATGATCGACGTCGGCGAACAGGAGCGCCAGCGGCCTGCGCACGCGCTGTGCGCGCAGCCATTCCGCGGCCAGCGCCTGATCGAATGAGCGGCGGTTGGCAAGTCCCGTCAGCCCGTCCTTGGCGGCGAGTGTCTTGAGCGCGGTTTCCGCCCGTTTCTGGTCGGTCATGTCGCGCAAGGTCTCGACCACCGCGATCAGATTGCCGGCTTCATCGTGGATCGGACCGGCATCGATGGCGAGATAGAGATGGCTGCCGAGCCTTGGCATGACGCACCAGTTCTCGGCGGAAAAGCCGGTGCCGGCATCGGCATGAACGGCATATTGGGAATAGAGGTCGGCGAGCCTGTCGGGGCGGGCGAGGGCGACGAGATCGGCAAGGCAATAGCGGCGGGTCTGGTAGAAGGCGCGCCAGTGTTGCGAGGTGCCGAGGACCTCGGATGCCGAAACCCCGGTGAGCCGTTCGCAGGCGCGATTCCAGATCACCACCTGTCGCTTCGGATCGATGACGAACGTCGGCACGACCAGATGCTGCATCAGCCGCACGGCGTAGGAGTGTGCGAACTCCGCGTTCTTCCCGCGGGCCATGCTCGGTGTCCCTTTCACTTCAAGACTTCCGCTTTACCCGGCAGCGCTGAGATGCAGGCTGCCGCTGTCCTCAAATCGGTTACGCGACCACCGCAGCCGCCTCGCGGGCCGCGCCAAACAATTTCTTCACTTCAGCACCGGGTTTTGCCGCGCTGAACAAATAGCCCTGCATCTCCGTGCAGCCGAGCTTGCGCAACAGCGTGCGCTGCGCGTCGGTCTCGACGCCTTCGGCCGCCGTCGTCATGTTGAGCGCGCCGGCGATGTTGACGACCGCCTGCACGATCGAGGACGAGCCGCCGGCTTCAGTGATGTCGCTGACAAAACAACGGTCGATCTTGATCTTGTCGAACGGAAAACGCTGCAAATAGCTGAGCGAGGAATATCCTGTGCCGAAATCGTCGAGCGCGATGCGGACGCCGATGTCGCGCAACTGGTGCAAAATCGCGAGCGCCGCCTCGTCATCGCGAATCAGCACCGTTTCGGTAATCTCGAGCTCGAGCCGGCTTGGCTTCAGGGCGGAGGTCGCGAGCGCGCCCGTGATTCGTAGCGCCAGCGTCTGGCATTTCAGCTGCACCGGCGAGACGTTGACCGCGAGGCGGATGTGATCGGGCCAAGTCGCGGCCTCGGCGCAGGCGGTCCGCAGCACCCAATCGCCGATCTCGTTGATCAAGCCGGTGTCTTCGGCGACCGGAATGAATTCGGCGGGCGAGACGATGCCTCGGTCCGGATGTCGCCAGCGCAGCAGCGCCTCGCAGGCCGTTACCTTGTTATTGGCGAGGTCGACCAGTGGCTGGTAGTGAATCTCGAAGCTGCCGTCGACCAACGCCTGCCGCAGGTCCTGTTCCATGGTCAGCCGCGCCTTGGCGCGGGCGTCCATAGTCGCCTCGAAGAAGCGATGGACTCGCCGCCCGCTGGATTTGGCGGCGTACATTGCGAGGTCGGCATTCTTGATCAGCTGATCGAGATCGGTGCCGTCGCGCGGCGCGAGGGCGATACCGATACTGGCATCGGTCGAAAGCTGGTGGCCGAGGCACTCGCATGGCCGGCGGATCGCCTCATAGACACGCGCGACAAAAGCTTCGACGTCGGCCGTCGAGCCGAGCGCGGTCTGGATCACCGCAAACTCGTCGCCGCCCAGCCGAGCGATGAGATCCTCACCCTTGATGCAATCGCGGATGCGGGACGCTATCGTTTTCAACAGCTCGTCGCCAACGTGATGCCCGAGCGAATCGTTGATGCCCTTGAACTCGTCGATGTCGATATAGAGCAGCGCGAATTGTTGGCCCTGATTGGCGCGCTCAAGCTTGCGTTCGATCTGCTCACGGAACAGCACCCGGTTAGGCAAGTCCGTCAGCGCGTCGTAATGCGCGAGATGGGCGATCTTATCATTCGCCAGCCGCCGTTCCGTGACGTCTTCGACGACATTGATGAGATAGCGCGGGTCGCCGGCCCGATCGCGGATGGCGAGGCGCCGCGAGGTGACAAATCGGGGGCCGAGCGTCCGGCTTTCCCAGCGATGCTCGTCAATGAACAGGGTCTCGGAAGATTGCAATGCCCTGTCGTCGTCGGCAATGATGCGCTCGGCAAGCTCTCTCTTGAACAGATCGAAGGGAGTCTTGCCGACGATTTCCTCGTGCGGCAACCCAAATTGTTCCTCGGCGACCGAATTGACCAGCACGTAGCGGCGATCGAGCGCGTCCTTCACCGTGATCTGAGTGGGGATGTGGTCGATGATCTCGCGCAGGAAGGCATGGTTGCGGTCGCGTTCCTGCTCGAGTCTGCGGCGCTCGCTGATGTCCTCGATGGTCGCGACCCATCCGCCCTGCGGCAGAGGCTTGTTGGCGATGTGGTACGCGCGGCCGTCCCCGCTTTCCATCAGGCTGTAGTTGATCCTGCCCTGCGAGATCTCGCGCATGATGGGGTCGCAAAAGGCGCGAACGTCGCCGTCGAAGGATCCGGTGTCCTTGCGGTGCTGGATCAGGTCGTAATAGTGCAGGCCCGGTTTCACCACATCGGTCGACAGGTTGTACATGTCGATATAGCGCTTGTTGAAGGTGACGATGCGCGCCGAGGCGTCATACAGCACGAGGCCCTGCGTCATATTGTTGAGCGCGGTGTCAACTTGGTGCTTTTGCGCCTCCAACTGCCGCTGCGCTTCCAGGTTCTGCCGATTGATTAGTCGGATGATCAGGAAAAGGATGATGGCGATCACGATCGCCGACAGCGCAGCGGCAGCGATCAGGAAGCGTGTCTGCGCGCGCCAGTCGGTCAATGCCGCGGCGATGGTGTTGGTTGCGATGACGATGATCGGAGAGTGCTCCAGAGGAGCAGCGGCGCCGAGCCGGTCCAACTTGTCGACCGGGCTCTTGACGCGCAGCGTTTGCAGGCCACCCTTCTCGAGCACACGATGCACCAGCGGAGCCGTCTTGAATTTCCGCCCAATCATCGCCTCGACATGCGGATAGCGCGCCAGCATGGTGCCGTCGGTGTGGAACAGGGCGATCGCGGCGTCGGGCTCGAGCACCACGGAGGCAAGGAATTTTTCGTAGTTGGCGGGATCGATCCGTCTCGCCATCACGCCGAGGAAGGTCCCATTCGGTCCATTCAGCCGATGCGCCACAATTGTGGTCCAAGTGCCCGTGAGGGGGTTACGCGACGGCTCGATTATCACCGTCGGCGTGTTCGGGTCGGATTTGAAGCGTTGGAAAAAAGGCCGATCGGAAATGTTGATCGTCGGCACCGGAAAGGCCTTGGAGGAATTGACCAGCTGCCCGTCTGCATCGAAGAGGCTGACGCTGCCGATAAAGGCCGACACGTTGGCCTTGGTGCGCAGCATCTCGTGCGCTTCCGCCGTCGAGACCTGCTCGCGGAATGCGTCGGGCGAGGCGATCTCGGACAAGCGCATCTGCGAAATCAGCCCGCTGGTGATGATCTCGCAATCCTCGAATTGTTGATCGAAATGGTGCGTCAGCAGCTGGACCATGTTTTCCAGCCCGCGCTCGCTGTTGGAAAGCGCACGCTCGCGGAATTCGCCGACCATCATGATGGTGCCGACGATGATCGTTGCGACCAGCAGGATGCCGCAGATGATCAGCCAGACGATCGGGTCGCGGCCTCCCATCGCCGCGATATGCGGCTGAGTTGCTGCCGTGGGTTGGGACATACGGTCCCGAATCTTTGAAAGCAAGTTGCGCATTCCCCACTCCCAAGAGGGAATGCATACGATGCAGATATCGCATAACCCGTTAGGAAATCGGGTTACTTTCGACTTAATGGGCGGTTCCCGAGGGGATTGCGGATTCGCGGCTCGCCGTTCTCGTTAATGCACTCTTAACGCGACGAGCACCGCTAACGGCGATGGCGGTCGGCGCGCGCATAGACGGGGCGGGTCTCCTGCATCGGACGGCTGGCCGGACTCACGCGCGTGTCGCTGGCGAGCGGAGCTGCCCGCTTCAATTCCTCCAGGAAAATTGGCCGGGAGAAGTAAAAGCCCTGCGCGTAGCGGATCCGGGTTGCGGCCTGCAGATAGACAAGTTCCTCGTAGGACTCGATGCCTTCGGCGACCACACACATCCCCAGCGCCTCGCTCAAGGATTCGATTGCGCGCAGGATGCCCTGGCTGCGCGGGCGCCGATGGATGTCGGTGATGAAGGAACGGTCGATCTTGATTTCGTCGGCGGTGATATCGGCCAGCGCCGATAGTGACGAATAGCCAATGCCGAAATCGTCGATCGAGATGCCGACGCCGAGCTTGCGGAAAATCGGCAGGATCTGGTCCTGGAAATGGGTCTTGGCGACGAACGCATCTTCCGTCACTTCGATTATGAACCGCTGAGGAAAGCCGGTGGCATCGAGCGCCTGCGCGAACGAGCGCATGAATTCGACGTTGCCGGCCTGTTTGGCTGCGACATTGATGCTGATCGAGGCATTGGGGCCGAAAGTCTCATTGATCAGATCGATCGATTTGACGATTTCAGCGAGCACCAAATGCGTCAACTCGTCGATCAAGCCGAGTTCTACCGCCAGGTTGATGAAGGTGCCTGGCGCCTGGATCACGCCGCCATCGTCGCGCAGGCGTACCAAGGCCTCGATGCCCTCGATTTCACGCGTACGAATATCGACTCTGGGCTGGAAAGCGCAGCAAAAACGCTTCTCCAGGATGGCGAGCCGCAGCGACTGCTCGATCTTGGTCCGCGCCAACGCCTCATGCTCCATCCCGGCATCGAAGAACAGCGCGTTGCCCTTGCCCTCATTCTTGACACGGTACATCGCCAAATCGGCATTTTGGCGCAGCACATCGTAGCTGTGGCCGTGATCCGGATAGAGGCTGACGCCGATCGAGGTCGAGGCGAAGATTTCGGAGCCGTCGATGAAGAACGGCGCGCTGAGCCTTTGCAGCGTCGCGCGGATGAATTCCGAGACCTCATCGATGCTTTCGATCGGACTGAGCAGCAGCAGGAATTCGTCGCCGGAGATGCGTGACAGCATATCGGATTCGCGCAAGTCGCGGACCATGCGCTTGGAAAGCTCGATCAGAAGTGCGTCGCCGATGCCGTGGCCGTAGTAGTCGTTGATGTGTTTGAAATTGTCGATGTCGAGGAACGCGAGCGCGAATTTTCCGCAAGTCGTGCCCGGCTTCAGCAAGCGGTTGACCCGATGTTCGATCACCCGCCGCATCGGCAGCTCGGTCAGTTCGTCATAATACGCCGAGCGGAACAGCTGGTCTTCAAAAGCCTTTTGCTCGCTGATGTCGGCGGAAGCCGAGATCAGGAGGTTGCGGCCGGCAAGCCGGGCCACCCGATGGGTCGTCAGCAGCACTTGCTTGAGCGGACCTTCGCCAATGCTTTCTTCGGTGACGGCCGGAGCCCCATCGCGGAGCAGTTCTACTCCGCGCTCGCGACGCCGGCTGAGTTGCGCCGACGGCTGTTCGGAGGATTCGGTGTCCGTAATGCCGAGCTGGTTTGCTGCCGCATCGTTCAACAGAAGGAAGCGGCCGTCCTCGTCCTGAACTGTGACGCCCGCGGGCAGATGCTTGAACACATCCCGCAACAGGGCATGTTCGGCCGCGACCGTGCTGCGGTCGTCAGCCGCGTCAGTGACGGTCGTAAGCTTCTGGGCGGCGCTCATTTGCATGGCAAGCGGATACTGGGGGTTCCGCTCTTAGTTTTGGTTAAGCGGGCCGTAGAAACACGGATATCCAGAACCAACTAAAACGCTTTCGGCCATTATGCCGCGATTTGTCATTAACAGAGTATCAACGGCGTCCTTGATGCAAGTGGTCCGATGCTGACATTCGCATCCCTCTCGGTCGGCACTTTTGCGAATTTTAGCATCAAGGGACCACTAGACAATTCATTGATGTGGGTGCGGCGCGTCAGCTTCTCGGAATCCGGCACTGCATGGTGCAATGAACGCCGGATCGCAGAAATGCGATCTCCGTCTTGCCATCGAACGGCAACAGCGCCGAGCGCAGCAATTTGGTGCCGAAGCCAGCCGCGCCGACACTTTCCACCAATGGTCCTTCCGTCTCGTCCCAGGTCAGGTTGAGGCGATCGTCCGACGTCGTCCACGATACCTGCAACAGCCCGCGCGCCGAGGAAAAGGCGCCATACTTTGCCGCATTGGTGGCAAGCTCGTGCAAGATCAGCGATAGACTGACCGCAAGCTTGTCGGGAAGAAACAGCTTGTCGCCGTTGAGGCTGAAGCGGACATGACCGTAAGGCCCGAGCTCGGACATGAGAAGGTCCTTGATGTCACAGCCGCGGGCGTCGACCCGCGAGATCAGATCGTCGGCCGCCGCGAGAGCGCGCAGGCGGTGATCGATGCTGGACCAGACCTGCGGTTGGTTCTCCAGCACCTGGTGCAGCACCGCATGGATGGTCGACAACTTGTTCTTCAGCCGGTGCTGCAACTCGTCCACCACGAGCTTGCGGTACTCTTCTTCCTGGATCAGGCGCTTTGCGATCTGCCGTTGCTGCGCGACGCTCGACCGATAGTGCACCACGCCCCATATTGTGCACGCGCTTACCACCCAGAAAATCAGCATAAGCGCAATTCTTGCAGAATCCGCCCTGCTATCGCCAAAATTGACGAAGACCCCGAGCGCGCCGCTGACAATCGCGGTCACTGCGCCGCTCCGCAGCCCGCTGACCGCGGTCACAAAGAACACGGCCGGAAGATAGGGCGTGAAAAAAACGTCCGGCCGGATATGGGCCAGCCCCCAGCGGAACAGAGTTGTCAGTACCAGGCAGCCGGCCGCGAATCCAGCGCTGAACAAAGGAGAGGGCTGGGTTATGCCTTGCCAACCTTGGCGAAACTCGTCGATCAATTTCATTCGAACAACAACTGCGCGATGATCCAAAACTGAACCAAAGCCACACTAGATCAATTAGTCGCCAGTGTCCTGCGATTCCGAAGTTCGCAAAGGAAGATGCCGTACAAAGATGCGAACTTCGAAATCGGGACACTCGCTTCGATCGGGAATATTGGTTTCAGACCTGATCCAAGCGCCATCACAATGGATTGCAAATCCTAACCAGAAAGGAAGTAGGCTATGGGACGGCTCAGCGGCAAGATTGCGGTGATCACGGGGGCGACCAGCGGCATCGGATTGCGTACGGCGGAAATCTTCGTGGCCGAAGGCGCGAAGATCGTCATTGCCGGCCGCCGCGTGGCGGAGGGCGAGGCACTGGCAAAACAGCTCGGCGCCGATTGTATCTTCCGCCAGACCGACGTCACCGTCGAGGAGCAGATCCGCGCGCTGATCGCGCTTGCGGTTGAAAAATTCGGCAAGATCGACTGCCTGTTCAACAATGCCGGAGGGCCGGCGCAGACCGGCGGCATCGAAGGGTTGGATGCGGCGCGCTTTGACGCGGCGATGGTAACCCTGGTGCGCAGCGTGATGCTCGGCATGAAGCACGCGGCTCCCTACATGAAGAAGCAGGGATCCGGCAGCATTATCAACAATGGCAGCATAGCTGGACGGTTGGCCGGATTTTCGTCCTCCATGGTCTATAGCGCCGCCAAGGCCGCGGTGAACCATCTTACCAAATGCGTGGCGATGGAGCTCGGCGAATCCGGGGTCCGCGTCAACTCGATCTCTCCTGGAGCAATCGCGACCGGCATCTTCGGCAAGGCGCTCGGCCTCTCAACCGAGGCGGCGGAGAAGACCTCGAGGGTGATGCGCGAGGTTTACAAGACCGCTCAGCCGATCCCGCGCGCCGGCCTCCCGGACGACATAGCCCATGCCGCGGCGTTTCTCGCCAGCGACGAATCCTCCTTCATCAACGGTCACGATCTCGTGGTTGACGGTGCCATCACCGGCGGTCGCAACTGGACCCAGCAGCAACAGGGCTATGTTGCCTTGCGCAAGGCATTCGATGATAACGCAGGATAGTTGTTCAGGAGGGGAAATCATGTCCGTAGCATTCATGTCGTCGGCGCGCGGAGACACGCGTCCGCTTTATCTTGCCATCATCGCGGGGCTCGCCTGCGCGCTCGCGATCGGAAAAGTATTGCCGCTTGCGATGAATGCGGCCGCTACCGCCATCGAACCGCTATGCGCGTCGAGCGAACCGGAGCGTGGGGCGCTCGACAAGGTCGAGCCGATCGCCTCCTATCCTTTGGCAAACGTGCCGGGCAAGCGCGTGACCATCGTGCGGGTATTTTATGGACCGGGCGGGTTCACCCGCGCCCATCGCCATGCGGGCTCGGTCACTGCCTATATCACCAAAGGTGAAATCCGCTCGCAGCTTGGCGGAGGTCCGCTCGAGACTTTCAAGGTCGGACAGACCTTCTTCGAGCCGCCGGGCTCGACGCATCTGGTGTCGGCCAATGCCTCTACCACCGAGCCCGCCGAGTTGATCGCGGTGTTTGTGGCCGATGAAGGCGCGCAGCTCACCACGTTTATCGAATAAGATATGACGTCATTCCGGGTCTGCGCTCCGCGCATCCCGGACGGGTCAATCACACAGGCTTCAACGTCACGCGAAGCCCGTCGCGCGGCTTCGGGATCGGCCACATCTGCCATTCGCTCCGGTAGCCGGGTGCGAGCGAGACTTCCAGGTTTTGCAGGAAATGCCGGGCAAAGCACTTCGCCTGCATATAGGCGAAGTGCAGCCCGAGACACATATGCGCTCCGCCGCCGTAGGGTATCCAGGCGAAGCGATGGCGGTTGCGCTGCGCCTCCTCGGTGAAGCGCGTGGGATCGAAACGATCGGGATCGGGCCAAATCTCCGGCATGTGGTGGGTGAACAACGGATTGATGCCGATCATGGTGCCGCCCGGGATCGCAAATCCCTTGAATGTGAAATCGCGCACCGCGCGGCGGGGCATCGAAGGCACCGGCGGCTTGAGACGCAATGCCTCCTTGAAAGCCATCTCGGTGAGCGGCAACGCTTCGAGATCGTCAAAATTCGTCGGTGCGTCGAGCGCCAGCCCAAGCTTGGCCACCTCCTCGCGGAGTCCGTGTTGCCAATCAGGATGCGCGGCGAGTTCGCCGATGAACGATGTCAGCGACGAGGTCAGCGTGTCGTGCGCGGCCATCATCAGAAAACTCATGTGGTCGATGACGTCCTGGGTCGACAACAGTGCGCCGTCTTCATGGGTAGCATGGCAGAGCTGCGAGAACAGGTCGTCGCCGCCACCCCTGGCGCGCCGGATCGGAATCTGTTCGGCGAAATAGCCGACGATGCGTTGGCGTCCCGCCACGCCGCGCGCCATCTTGGTTCCGGGCAATGGCCTGCGAATCACAGCCACGGAGGCCGCGACCATATCGACAAAGGCGCGGGTGATCTCGTCGACTTCAGGACCGATATCCGCGCCCAGAAACGAGGTTGCGGCGAGGTCGAGCGTCAGTTGTTTCATCGCCGGATAGAGCAGCATCTCGCTCGCGTTGGCCTTCCATTGCGCCACCCGCGCGGCAATGCCCTTGTCGAGCTCGGCCAGGTAAGACTTCATCGGCCCCGATTTGAACGCGAAGGACAGCGCGCGCCGATGCAGCCGGTGCTCGTCGAAATCGCGCAACATCAATCCGCGCGGAAACAACAGGCCCAGGATTCGGCCCCAGCCGAGCGTCGACGAGAACAGCTTTGCCTGATCGAGCAGCACAAGCTCGTTAGCCTCGGGACCGAGCAACACCAGGCTCGTCTCTCCGAAGAGATGGCTGCGGTAGACCAGGCCGAACTTGTTGGCGTGCCTTTCGACATGCCCCTTGGGATCGGCAAGCACGGAAAGTGTTTGGCCAACGATCGGCCAACCCTCGTCGCCGGGAATATGCGTCAGTGAATTGCGCTTGGGAGGGGTAAATGCAATCGCAGGCGAGGTCGCACTTTGCATCGACATAACAGGCGCTCCTTGGCAGGTGCTCCTTCAGCGTGGCGGTTTGGACATCCGCACCACTCGCGACCGGCAGATCAATCGTAGGTTCAGGTCGTCGCAACAATTAATAGCGCGTCGCCGACGAGCAGCAAAGCCTCGCAAATGACCTGCGGCGATATCGCGCCAATGGGTCGCTTGACTTATGCCTTGCGTTTTGCGGCCTCCTTCTGCAGATCGGGCGCATTGGCCGACGGAATAGCAACACGCCCGGGTCCGGTATCCGCAAGCGCCGCGGCCGCCTTGTCATTCCCCATGATCTTGGCCATGACAGCTTCGCCTGCGCGCTCAAAAATGGCCCGGTTCTCGATCACGAATTTCTGCGACTTGCGCATACTGTCGACGTAGCCGTTGATCTCGGGCACGACATAGCGCGCCACGAGGTCCCAGCTCCGGCGCGTGTTCTCCGGATTCGCCCAGTCATGGGCGAAGCCGATGATGGTGCCGACCCCGCCCGACACTTTCATCACGTTCTTGATCAGCTTCACGAGGTCGTCCGGTGTGCCGATGGCGGAGGCCGCGCCGTCGACAAAGGCGGTCTTGTCCACGGCTTCGTCGGGAGAGGAGAACGCGCTCAGTCCCGGTCGCATCAGGGTACCGACATTATATTCGTTGTGCCAGCGCATCAACCCGGCGCCCGCCTCGCGCCGCGCTTGCTCGCGTGTCTCGGCGACGTGCCAGGAGAGCAACACGCGCCAGTCGGAACGGCTCACCGTGGTACCCGCCTTCTTCGCGGCGTCCTCGGCAAACTCCCATTGCTGCGCCAGTGACATCAATCCCTTGGTGGACATCGAGCCGAGCGAGATGATGCCGATGCCGTATTTGCCGGCGAGCGTCATGCCCGATGGTGAAATCATCGACGCCACCACGCACGGCAGCTCTTCCTGAAGCGGCAGGATCTGCAACGCGGCATCCTGCATGAAGAACCAGTCGCTCTTTGCGGTGACGCGCTCGCCCTTGAACAGACGGCGAATGATCGCCAGGGACTCTTCCTGACGGTCGCGCTGCGTCATCGGGTCGATGCCGAGGGTGTGAGCATCGGAGGCAAGCGCGCCGGGGCCGGAGCCGAAGATCGCTCGACCGCCGGTCATGTAATCGAGCTGCACCATGCGCTGCGCCACATTGAAGGGATGGTGATAGGGTAGCGAGATCACTCCCGTGCCGAGCTTGATGCGCTTGGTGCGCTCGCCGGCTGCCGCCAAAAACATCTCGGGCGAGGCGATCATCTCCCAGCCGGAGGAATGGTGCTCGCCGCACCAGAACTCGTCATAGCCGAGATCGTCGAGCTGCTCGACGAAATCGAGGTCGCGGCGGAATTGCAGCAACGGGTGCTCGCCGAGGGGATGATGCGGGGCGAGGAAGGCTCCGAATTTCAGACGCGCCATGACGTTTCCCGTTCTGATGTTGCTGTTTTTGTGTGCGATATTGGTAAGCCAGGTGGTCAGACGTTTCAATGCGCTAGCGGTCCGGTGCTAACATTCGCATCCCTCTCGGTGGGGGGCAGGCGTAGCGGCAATGCTTTTTTTCCCGGGTCACGGAAAGTTTGCACGCGCCGCAGCCAGCACGGTTTCACGGAAACGCGAGTGCTCGCTTATCTCCGAGGTAATCGCGGCGATGATCGAGACGTGTGATATCGGGCCTTCCGAATTTTGGCAGGTCTCATCTCCATGCATCAGCTGGTCTCGGCGAATCTCGACTCCTCGCGCCGTTGGTGGGTGCTCGCGACGGTAGTCGCGGCGCAATTCATGTTCGGTGTCGACGCCTTCGTGGTCAATGTCGCCATTCCCACCATCTCTGTTGAGCTGCATGCGAGCCCGGCGCAGATCGAATCGGTCATCGCGATCTACCTGATCGCCTATGCGACCCTGGTTGTGACCGGCGGCCGGCTCGGCGACATCTATGGCACCAAACCGGTCTTCATCGCCGGCGTCCTCGGCTTCACGCTGACCTCGCTGTGGTGCGGACTGGCGCAATCGGGGCCAGAGCTGATCCTCGCAAGGCTCGCCCAAGGCGCGACCGCGGCGCTGATGGTGCCGCAAGTGCTTGCCACGCTCCACCTCTTGTTTTCTGATTCGGCGCGGAGCCGCGCCTTCGCCATCTACGGCATTGTGCTGGGACTTGCGGGCGCCGCGGGTTTTGCGCTCGGCGCCATTCTGGTGACGCTAAATCTGGCGGGGCTGGGCTGGCGTGCGGTATTTTTCGTCAATGTCCCATTCGGCGTCCTGATCTTGGTTGCGGCCGCGCGAATCATGCCACAGGTCCCGCGCCGCACCGGGACTCGGCTCGACATCCCCGGCGCGATTGTGCTGTTTGTTGGCCTGTTGTGCCTGATCGGCCCGCTACTGTTCGGCCATGATGCGCATTGGTCGCCGTGGGTGTTTATGGTGATGGCGATGGGTGTTGCGATCATGGCGGCGTTGCTGCGCCTGGAGCGCAGGGTCGCGCGGCGTGGCGGAATGCCGCTGATCGATCTCTCTTTGGTGTCGGATCATCCCTTCATACGCGGCTTGTGCGCCGTGTTCTTCTTTTTCTTCGCCAATCTATCGTTCTATCTGGTGGTCACTCTGTTCATGCAGCAGGGTTTACGGATTCCGCCGCTGCAAGCCGGGTTGGTCTTCATGCCGCTGGCGCTGACCTTTGTCGTCGCCTCCCGACGGAGCGGCATCCGCGCCAAACATCGTGGTCCGCTGGTCCTTGTCGAGGGTTGCGCGATCCAGATCGCCGGGCTTGCGGCCCTCGCGCTCACCTCGGTCGTCATGCCGACCGCGTCGATGCTCGCATTGGTGCTGATGATCTTCGGCTACGGCCAGGGATTGGTGATGGCGCCGTTGTCCGGCATGGTGCTATCGAGTGTGAAGGCGGCCGCCGCAGGCTCCGGCGCGGGACTCTATGGCACCGTGACGCAGATCGGAAATGCAGCCGGCGTTGC
>Ga0070734_10003815_pt1 | contig 15147 bp, 20 predicted proteins | sample Coa_R1_8_FD_66444 | JGI IMG/M metagenome (GOLD analysis project Ga0070734, IMG submission 66444) | Surface soil microbial communities from Centralia Pennsylvania, which are recovering from an underground coalmine fire - Coalmine... | ecosystem: Environmental > Terrestrial > Soil > Unclassified ...
TTCTTGCGCACCAGCGTGGGAGAAAGAACCGGAAGACCGATGTCGTACTCTTTCCGGCTATCGAGCGGCAGGATCGTGACGATGCCGAGTTTCTCTTTTCCGACCTCGAACGTGTCCAGCTTCAGGTCTTCCAGTTTTTCCAGATCATCCACGAAGTCGAGAAACTTCTGGTTTCCAATGATGTCCACGCGCTCCGTGAAGTCTACTGGGACATCTCGGAACATTAGGCGCAACCCGCGCCCGATAGCCTGCTCCGGCAGAATATTGGCTTTCGCGGTGTACGGTCGCAACCCCACGACGACGGTCACATTCCTGACATCCCAGCCTTCTCGTAACATCATCACGCTGACGATGGCGTTAATCGGGCTTTCCGTCTGATCCACGTCATGTACTGCTTTCCGCGCCTCGTCTAATTGCTTCTTGCTGACCTCGCCAGACTTATCCGTGTGAATGACCTCGGTTTTCTCGCCGCCGAACTCGGCTGGGTACTTTTCCCGAAGCCAAGCCGCCACGTCGTCAGCCTCGTCCGTGTCATTCATCATCACGAAGAGCACAGGTTTGCGTTTCAGTGCAGTCAACTGGTCACGGTATTCCCGCCAGCGTTCAACGGCAGCCGTCAAGAAGCCCCTGTAGCGCACGCTGGCATACTCCGACTTTGCCTCTGCGATTTTCGCTATTCCCTTCATCGGGCGCTTCACGATGTTGTCGAGGATCGCCTGTTTGAGTGGATAGTCGGATATTGTCCACGGGAAGATCGCGCCCTTGGTGAACCGTGGTGTCGCGGAGAAGTCCAACTGCGAGGCAATCGGCGTCTTGCCGTGCAACGTTCGAATAGTCTTATTCCACTCGTTCTCTTCGTCGTGCGTGTGATGCGCCTCATCGTTCACCACCAACAGGTGCCCGGCGCGAAGGGCGATGCGGTCGCCGAAGTCGGTCAGTTCGAGCTTTTGGGTAGGAGGCTTCGATCCCAGCACTGCCGTCATCGCATCCGGTTCCGCATCGGCGTTCCGGTCGGCCCGTTCATAGAACTGCTGGATGTTGGTCAGAAACAATGTCCCCTCGGCTGGCGCTTTCTCCGCTTCGCCGCGCATCACGCAGTCGAATTCCCAGAAAATCTCAAGCTCGCGAGGAATTATCGGGTCGCTGCGAAAAATCCGTGCTCCTGCGAAATCGGTCTTCAGCCGTTCGAGGACGATGACGTTGGGCGCAAGGATCAAGAACGTCTTGGCGTAGTCTTTCGCGATCTCGTCGGCTTCGCGGACTGCGTTGAAGAACTGCCATGCGACTGCCAGTGACATGACTTTGGTTTTGCCAGAGCCAGTCGCCATCTTGATGCAGTACCGGGCAAACTCGTCATGGGGAGGCAGGCGCACATCCCGTAAGTCTTGGGCATATCGCTCCAGCAGGGCTTTGCGCGAGCGAACCTTCTCAAACTCCCATACGAATATCAGGGTCTCCATCGCCTCTTGCTGCGAACGGTGGTACTTGAACGGTGCGCCAGTTGCCAGTTTGTGATCGGTGTAGAACCAATAATTGAGCAGGATTCGAGTGGTGTCGGTAATTCCCTTGTGCCCGCCCGCAACCCAAGCCTTGACTGCCTCTCGCAGAGCCGGGACGCATGGCGCAGTGCGCAGTTTCGAAGTCACGTCAAGAAGTTCTACTTGCGCGTTGTCGGGAGTCGCACGCTTTTTGCGCGGCATCTCTATTTCACCTGTAAGTCCAGAGTTTTAGTCGTGTCGTTGCCGAGGATGTCTATGACTTTCACAACCACTTTGTATGAGCCGGAGTCTTCGTACTGATACTTGGTGGAAAGCTCGATCTTCGACTCCTGCCGCGTCCGGTACGACTGCCACTGATTGTGGAAGGTGTCGTCTCGGAAGTCCCAATCCACAGCCCAGTAGTCAATAATTTGGCTCCAGTGTTTGATTGCCCTACGCGCATCCTCCGGCACGTCGTCGATGGGGATCACGAAGTCAGTCAGCTTAAGCGTCAACTCTCGACCCTTCTGCTTTGGTTCGACCGACAGTGCTCCCAACTCGAAGAACTTGACATCGCCCTGCTCGACCGCCTTTTTCTCCAGCACCTCGCGGGGAATCTTCTTAAAAGCCACATCCACGCGGGACTCGGCTGCAACCTGCCGGGCGGTCTCGTTTAGCTCGAACGCAAAATCCCAACCGAGAATGTCAGCCGCAGCCTTGCGTGCCGCTCCTCCGCTGCTCGCAGCTTTCCATGCTTCACGTGCGATAGCTTTGACGTCGCTGATAGTGACCGGGGCATCGACAGCGCCGACGTGTACCAAGCGCCCGGACTTCAATCCGTGCATCCACGTATGCCCACTGATTGGTGCGGCGTGGTAGAGGTCGAGAATAAAGGTTCGATAGGCAGCTTCGCGTAACCTTTGCTGCTCGACAGTGCTTTCGCCGCCTGTCTGAAACTCGGCTGTCTGCCAAGCCTGCCGTTCATACTTCCCTAAATTCTGAACGGCAAAAGGCTTTACTCCGGGTATGGAAAGCAGCCGCTTGCGACTCGTGTGAACAGCAAAGCGACCAAGGTCGCACGCAATCCACCGCCTGCCGAGTTTCTCAGCGACCGTGGCGGCTGTTCCGCTTCCGCAAAAACAATCGAGAACGAGGTCTTCCTCTGCGGACGATGACTTGACGATGCGTTCGAGCAACGCCTCAGGCTTTTGCGTGTCGTATCCTGTTGCTTCCTTAGCTTGAGAGTTGATTGGGTTCACGTCAGTCCACATATCTTGGAGAGGTATCCCCTTCATCTCGTCAAGAAAACGCTTCAATCGGGGCTTTCCGCCGCCTTCGGGATAATGGATTCGCTCTTCCTTTTCCAACCTTTCCATAGTCGGCTTCTCGTATCGCCAACCATTTGGAGGTGAAGGATAGCCTTTCCATGTGTACATCATCTTCGGTCTCGGATTCGGGCTAGACATGTCCCACAAGCCGAAACGTCTTCCGTTCTTGTCCGTGTATGGATAGTGGGATTTAACGTAGGACTCGTCATAGGGTGTGTGGGTGTGATTGAACGGAGCCGAATCCGACTTGACGTAGTAAAAGATCGTGTCGTGGATGGGGTTGTACCGCTGGGCATCACTATGGGCTGTCTGCCGTTTCCATGTGATTTCATTTTGGAACGAATTTATTCCAAACACCTCATCCAGTGCGACCTTTGCGTAATGGGCAACGTGGTAGTCAAGATGTACATAGATACTCCCCGACTCATGTAGCAATTCATGGAGGATCACAATGGTCTCGTAGAACCACTCGACGTACGAGTCCAACCCACGTCCCCATGTATCTCGATATGCCTTCTGTTCGAGAATGGATGGTTCTTTCGTAAACGAGACTTTTTCCTCATTCTCGGTGTATGCAGGTATCGTCGCGCTAAACGAAAAATCTGCTCCAGTATCGAACGGTGGATCAATGTAGATGAGATTGACCATTCCTGCAAACTCCGGCAGTAGCGACGGCAAGACATACTTCTTATCGCCCCAGATGAGCCGATTGCGCCATTCAGTTTGACGACCCGACGAGAATAGTTCCAGATTCCTATTCCGATCAGCAGCACTTTCGTTCACGGTCTCGATAGTCTGAAACGGCAGCGCAACCCGAACAGGGCTTTGTCGCTTGCCATTCACGTACTTACCTTCCCACATTAGTTCGGTCATCGCGCTCGGCTACGCTCCTGCTCGCGTGAGATACTCCCTCAATGCTTGCTCAAGGATGTTTTGGTTCGTCGTCCTCTGAGTCGCCCGCAACGTACTCAGACGGACGTACAGTCCACTGTCAACTTTAAGAGTGAGTGCCACTGGCTTCTCCTGTCCCGATTTTTCGACTCGTTTCTTGACAGCCCGGCGCGTGCCGGAACCACGGCTCGCAGTTTTGTTCCCCATAAGCCCCCTCGTGGGAAGTCGCAGTATACTCGCATCTGCGTAGGTGCGTAAGTGATTCGAAGTGGAAAACAGGGGAAACTGAGCTAAAGCCGGGTTGTGTTCGAACGACCCCTAGTGGGAGAAAAACCGCATGACCGCGATTCTTGGGATGAATTACCTCGATGGCGTGCTGATGCTGGCTGACACGGAGGAGACTACGTCGAGCGCCACAAAATCTGAGTGCGATAAACTCTATCGCTTCACTTTCCCAATCGGGACAGTCATCACCGGGGGAGCGGGCGATGCCTCTCTCATTGAATACGCAAATCAGGAGATGCACCAAGTTTTTGCGAGAGGTGAAGGGCAACGACCAGACTCGAAGTGGCAGCCGGAGGACATATTGGCTGCGCTCAAGACCTTTGGCAGAAGATTCTTCCGAGAGACCATTGGAGAGTACAAAGGGTTCGAGGCAAGTCTGGTGCCCTCGTTTGCGATGTTAGTAGCGGTGAACTATGAAAAACGCTCTTACTTGTTTCGTTGGGAAGACAACCGCGTCACCTATGTCCCCTCACCCCTCCACGACTCCATAGGCAGCGGGATGATACAGCTACATCCAATGTTGCGGGATGCTCAGTTTGCGGCAACTAAGGAAACAATGCTCTTTTTGGGTGTCAGGATGATGTTCCATGCAAAGAGGATCGTGCAGGGGGTGGGGGGAAGAACCGAGGCGATTGCCCTTGAAAACGGCGGGAGGACTCACTACTTCGGTCTTGATGCGACTCAGAAAGCGGAAGAGCTAGTAATTAACCTTGAGAAGTTTCTTACCACCTTCGTGTATACATCCGTATCGAACGTTTTTTCTCCGGCTAAAGACCTTGAGAAGAACGTCGCGCAAGGCTTCGCGGAACTTCCTCGCTTGCTGCATCAATACCGTGAGCACTACCGCGAGATTCTGACACCACCGAAGCCTCAGTTGGAGAAATCGAATGAACAACCATCGAGCAGGAAGAAGTAACGCGGCGCTTTGACGTGACTGAACTCAGATTACATAGTTACAGCCCGAAGCATCTCCAGCAGCCTGACCATCGCCAGCGTGTCTTGTCCGCAATACGCCCGTAACGCCTTCTCGATCCGTTTGCGCTCATCACAGTTCAAGCTGCCGCGCACCAGCGATTCCCAAGCAATCCCGGCGTCCTGCCCATTCGCAACCTCCATGCCCTCATAGCTCATCTCAGGCACCAGCGCGGGCAATACAGACTTGATGGAGTAGGAGCCTGCGAATGCCGGATGGTAAGCGTGTTCACGGACGACTGGCAGCAAATCGAAGAGGCGGGCTTGGATCGCGTTGATCGGCGCTGCATGTTCCGGCAACCACGCTGCAAGCTCCGATAGCCTCTGCGACTCGAACGAAGAATACACGACGATGCTTCCGCTATCGCCGAGCACCCTGCAAAGAGAGGAGATGAAGTCGCGCCGGGGATCGCTGGCATCTGCTGCAAGAAACTCGTGGTGCTCTGGCTCAGCACCCGGTTGCCGCTGGACATGAACGCTCCATTGGAACGGTAGTTGATCGTAGGGACGCATGCCCGCGAAACGAGGGATTGCCGGGTTCACCGTCTCAAAGTCGATAAAGTACAAAGGGTACCTCAGCCCACTCAAAACCTCGCCGAGTCCGTCGCTGAACCACGGCTCTCCCGTTTGCACGCTGGTGCAGGCACGCCGCTGAATCTCGGTTAACTCGAAGTCGTCGGGTACGTCGCGTATGGACTCGATGCCCATCTCCCCAAGCTCCTCCATCGCGCTGGCGTGTATTCGTGGAATGAACCCGATGTGGTCGTCTGGACGCTGGGTATTGCATCGGTCGTAGAACTCGCAGAGAACGGGATTGGTGCAGTGCCGACCGGGAGCGATGTCCGGGGCTTCTGGCTTCGAAAGGATCGTGAACTCCGAACGTAGCTGGAACGCCAGCTTGGGCTGCAACTTCGCAACCCGGCGAGTGAGGTTTCTGATCTTGAAGAATCGCTTCGCGTCAATGCTCTGCCCATCGAACACGTAACCACGGTTGACATGAGCCAAGCAAACCGATGCCACATCCAGCCCGTAACGCGAGACTACTCGGTACTGGATCGCGACATCCTCTAAATGGTGATCCTTGGCATCCGTTGTCGATTTGACTTCGATGAGCCTCCATCGTCCATCGCGTCGCCGATGCAAAATGTCCACCTTGACCAGCACGTTCTGGTGCTCAAAGACCGCCTCGAATAGAGCCGAGACGTCGGGATTGGCGACTAGCTCGCGAGTCGTGCGAATCGCCTGATCGAGACCGCGCTCGCAGACTTCCACTCCTCCGGGGAACAGTTTGCGTGCGAGCATGCCCACTTCTCGTCCCTGCTCAATAATCGCCTCGGCGGAATCGTCCGGCTGTGCAGCGAGTTCCGGCGAGTGGACGAGCAGATACAAACGCTTCAAACACTGCACCCCGGCGCAGTATCTAGTTTTCGAGATGGTCATGCTCACTGCAACGTCTCCTCGCGCAAAGGCTTGATTTTCAGCCCCGCCTTCACGACGCGCAGATAAAGTTCTGCCGCGTCATCGAAAAGTCCCTGCCGCATGTAAATTTCCGCCAGCAGTTCGAGGTTCTCCGGGGTAGGCTCCGTCTTGATCAGGTTCAACATCAGCGCTGCCGCTCTGACCATCTTGCCCTGCGCGAGAAATGCTTTGGCGAGTTCTCTCATTGCTCCTCGCGCCAGTCACCGGGCACGACAAACGTATCGTAGCCGTTCTCCACACTTTTGTTTCGGTGGTCTTCGGCTTCGAACAAGTCGAAAGTCACCGCAAGATTCCGGTTTTTGACCTCTCCGTTCTCGTCAACACACAGCGTCCTCAGTACGAACACATGAACATAGTCCATCAAGGTTCCTCCTACTGCCATGGCATCCTCACTGCACTTCGCTGCCGCGCAGCCAACGCGTGACCCAGAGCAGGATGACGGGGGCATAAGCCGCCAGCGGGAAAAACTCGAAACCCAGAAGGAGTTTCGCGGGTTGATGGAGCGGGAGGCAATGCCACGCGAAGAGGTAGAAAAAACCTAAGACATACGAAGCGAACAGCGCTCCGAACATGTACACGCTAGATTTTACGAGTGTGCAGAACATGCCTCCGTGAGCCTCGCGCCACTTGTAAGCGAATACTCCTACATCGCGCCCTTCTCGCTTCCACTGCCGAACACTATGCCAGTGGACGGACATCGCCATGTAGAAAGCGCACGACCATGGTGCCGCCCAGAAAAACACCTCGCCCATCAAAGAGTAATCCGCCCTTGGGTTGTGACATATCAGGACGACTGGAAGAACGAGCAGGACGACTGGAAAGAACGCCGCCCAAAGCACGAATGCAATGAACTGAAGCGCCTGTCTTACGACCCACCAGATAAGCTCTTGTACCTGCCGGATGATTTCCATTTGCCCCTCCCTCCGTTAGTGCCTGCTCACCACTGACATGCCGCCGTCGTTCCGTTCCTCCTTGGAGTCAAGCGTTGCTGTGGCGGTCTCGCACAGTTCGCGCAGCCGATCCTTGTAGCGCAAGACCAACGCCGACACCGATTGGATCGCCTTCGCAGCCTTCCCGAGTTCCTTTTCGATTCTGTCGATCTCTGGGAATGTGCGACAAAGTTCCTCGGCAAGGACGGCGTTCTTTTCAAGCAGGTCAAAGCCTTGAACCCGCATGCGCTCGAATACTGGCTTGAGCACGTCTAGGTCTCGTGGGAGCCATTGCCGCGTTGTGCGGAGCAGCCAAACTCCATCCTTGCGGCTCCATCGCGATTCCCGGTCAGCCAGCCGAAGCTGGTTCTCATTACGGGCGACAAGGGCGGCGATGCCAATCGAGCGCTCGCGTGCATCACGCAGCAGCTTGTCGATGTCGCTCTCGGCAATGGTCGCCTTATCTTTGTTGTCGATTAGAATTCGCGGTTCCACAGGGTCGCCGTTCGGGGCGCGATGGGAAAGGATGAAGTCTCCGTTTCGAGGCAGCTTTTCGCTGATGCAAATCCCAGCCCACGTGCGTGCTTCCTCGGCGAAGTCCATTTCTTCACGTTTTCCGACGCGGGCGACCTTCGCTAACTCGCCTTCCAATAGCTGATTCCTCTCACGAAGCTCAGCCATCTCCCGTACTGAGTCCTCGACTCGGCGACCGAGGCTTTCCTTCTCGGACAATGCCAGATACAGTTCGTCCTTATGCTGTTCCCTGATCTCGGCAACCCGCTTCCCTAATTCCATCTCGAACCGAGACCATGCGCTCTGGTGCTCATGATCATGCTTCTTCTGCAAAAGCCGAAACGCTTCCTCGGCACTGAGTTGCGCGACTCTGGCGAAATCCTTCACGCCAAGTCGGTCGAGAATCTCAACCCGGCTGAGTTCGCCCTCACCACAGCACAGCGGGCATTCAATTTTCTCTGACGATGGAGATCGCATAAGACTCCTCGTGGGTGCCACAGTAGCGGGAGAGAGTTGAGACTATCGGGGGAGTTGATCGTCAGGTGCGTTGGGTGCCGCGCAGGTCATTCGCTGGTGCCGAAGGGCGACTGCCCGATGAGGGTCTCGGTCGTCAGCTTCCCGGTGTTGCGGTCGCGCACCGTGATCGTGGTGATGTTGCGAAGCTCATGCACCGTCACCGTCTTGTCCTTGGAGAAGGACTGGTCGATCCTGCCGATCTGTTTGCCGCTATTGTCGAAGGTTTTCATGGTTTCCTCCTCTGTTGAAATCCGTGTAGCAATTCACGTCAGAGTGCGCACGAGCCGTGGTTCGAGTGAACAACTCACGGCAGACGAGACATTCGCGAAGTCCGTGACTAAGGACGACGAAGCATTTGCCGATCTGGTCGGTGTTCCGGGTTCCACTCACTTTGCCCCTCTGAGGTGACGATTGCATAAGTTCTTCACCTGCCCGCCCCGGCTGAACTGGACTGGATAACGTGAACGGAATCAACAACGCCGGGTAACGGCAGCACAGACCCCTTGTCACCAGCCCGTGATCTATTAACCAGCTTGCAAACCAAACTGCGGGAAATGCCCCACTTCCTAGCGACGGCGGTCAACGTCATTCCGCCGATCCGGTCGCGCACTATGGCTGCCCGATCTAGGTTCATGGGAGCGCGTCCGATTCGTACTCCATCGAGCTTCGCCCTGCGCATTCCAGCCAACACACGCTCGCGGATCAAGTCCGACTCCAGTTCGGCAATCGAGCCAATCAGCGTCAGAAACAGCCGTCCCATCGGCCCGCTTGTATCCACGTTTTCTCGCCGTGAGATGAAAACGATTCCGAGACTGTCGAACTCGTCCATCACTTGAAGAAAGTGCTTTACACTTCGTGCGACTCGGTCGAACGCTGCGACGAGCACGACCGAGAATTTCTTCCGCCGTGCATCCGCGATGAGTGCGTCGAGACCGGGGCGTCTCGCTCTCTTTCCTGAGACTCCGCAGTCCTGATACTCCTGCACGACCTCGTATCCCCGTTGTGTGGCAAGCTCACGGAGATCGTAAAGCTGGCTTTCCACATGCTGGTCTGAGGTGCTGACTCTTACGTAGATAGCGGCGGCTTTCAATGGCGTTCTCCTGAAAGGAACTAGGCGACTCCCCATATTATGCCCCAAGGGCATAATACATGTCAATAGTATTTTGTCCTTAGGGCAGAATACGATACAATGGGCGTATGGGCTGGACGACAATGCGAATCGCGGAATGCGACGTTTGCGGACATCGGTGGATACCCGAAACAGAGAATCCGCCGAACTGCCCGTCCAAGAAGTGCCGCTCAACGCTTTGGGATAAGGGCGGCGTTGACGGCAGGACGCGGGAGGCACGGATCAAGGCTGGGCGCAGCCGCAAGAGGACTGCACCACAGCACCCATAAAGACTAACTTTCGGTGGTAGCCTATCCCGACGTGTGAGGGCATTTCCGATGAAGCCTCTTTCGTGCGGGTTCCTTCCGATGGTCATCTCAGTGGTCTTGGTAGTAAACGCTGGGAGTTCCGCCCAGACAAGCCATGACGCTGATGCTCACGAGCTTGAACGGCTAGAAACGGTCTGGAATGAAGCCCACGAGCATGGTGACGCAGATGTGCTGGAGAAGTTGTGGGCAGACGACATGGAGGTCGCCGTGCCCAAAATGCCCGTGCTGACAAAAGCCGACGCGCTCAAGTTTGCACGCTCTGGGCGCATGAAGTTCCTCACATATCGGACATCGGACATTCGTGTAAGGGTGTATGACAACGCTGCTGTCATCTCAGGACGTTTCCAGCGAACGCGATCAATGAACGGGCAGGAAATATCTGATGACTGGCGATTCACGAAGACGTATGTTCGTGAGGCGGGCAGTGGCGTGTGGTCTCATTTCATGCTTGTGAAGCCGCCCAGCCGTAACGAACCGCGCTACGCGTTCAGATTGATAACACTCGCGAGATAGTCGTCTGTCGCTCGCTTCAACTCTTCCGCGAGGCGACGGTGCAGCTTGTGATCGGACGGGTCATTCGGGGATCGTTCGGTATACCGCTGAAGGGCAATCTTAGCTTCATTCATCTTTCGCTCAGCAGCTTTCACATCTTCAATCGTTGACATTTTGAGAAGCAATTATACCCAGAGCAAGACTGCACGCGCCTGTTTAATCATGGCAGATTGGGTGGACGCGGGGCGGAAACTAGCAACAACAGGCTTTCCCACGCATGGCTCCTCGACCCTCCCAGACGATGAGCGGCAGAACGACTAAAGCCGCAACTGGGTCTGCCCACCTTGCATGCCAGATTGCATTGATCGCCAGTCCCGCCAAGGCGATGAGCGAGAGGTAAGCACACAGCGCCGACTGAGCGGCGTCCGCCCTCAACGCAGCACTGCCTGTAGCTCCCGACAGCCGCCGCTTCTCTCTTGCAAGCCACGGCATGACGGCGGCGGCTGCAAACAAAATTGTTATTCCCAGAAACGTGGGTTTGGATTCGCTATAGCCCAGCAGACTCGCGACCGAAGTGATCGCAACAAAGGCAGCCAACGCAAACAGCAATGTTCCCGCGACACGGGCAGCCCGCCTGTCCGCGTCTCTGTGAGCAGCACTTGCACGAAATCTCCACAGCACAACTACCGCTGAGAAAAGTTCGATAGCGCTGTCTCCACCGAATGCAAGCAGAGCGGGACTCTGTGCCCGCCAAGCTGCGAAGAGAGACACCAGAGCCTCCACACTCATCCATGCGATTGTGACGGTCTGCACCCGTTGGATTCGACGGATCGCCTCTGGAGTGACAATTTGGATTGCGGAAGCCATTCGGGGGACTATTATCGCTTGACCCCGTCGTTTTCCTGAAATCTCCCGACAGTTTCCACAACAGAGCAGAGTCGAAGCGCAGGGAAAGTTTGACTTTCGATACCGAGGATGAAATCATTATCTCGTCGAGCGGCTCGCAGTTTTTGCCCGCAACCTTGACGTTGCACTCGCCTTCTTCTGCATTCATTCATCCTTCATAGTAAGTTGCCTTCTGAGCATTCGGACTCTTTCGAAGGGTAATCATGACACCCGTTTTAGCAGTCCAGAAACTCAGCAAGTTCAACCCTACGGCGTTCCTTTCCTCCGTGGACGGCGGTCGGAAGATCGCGGCATTCTCGAAAAAACAGACGATCTTTGTTCAGGGTGATCCCTCCGATGCTGTTTTCTATATTCAGAAAGGTAGGGTCAATCTCACCGTCGTCTCGAAGACGGGAAAGGAAGCGATTATCGGCGCTCTCAGCGAAGGCGATTTTTTCGGAGAAGGTTGCCTTGCTGGGCAGTTAGCCCGCATGTGCTCCGCAACCGCAATGACAGATTGTTCCGTGATGCGGATCGAGAAAAAGTCCATGATCAAGGTACTGCACCGTGAACACACTTTTTCCGATATGTTCGTGGCTTATTTGTTGACACGGAACATCCGATACGAAGAGGATTTGGTTGACCAGCTTTTCAATTCCAGTGAGAAACGGCTGGCTCGTCTTCTTCTGATGTTGGCGCACTTCGGGAAGGACGGGAAATCCGAAGTGGCAATTCCCAAGATCAGTCAGGAAACCCTTGCAGAAATGATAGGCACAACTCGCTCGCGGGTTAGTTTTTTCATGAACAGATTCAGGAAGTTGGGATTCATTCGCTACAACGGGGAGCTTGAAGTCCACAGTTCACTTCTAAGCGTCGTTCTCCACGATTAGAACGCCTACAATACAAACGGGGTGGTTACCACCTTCTCCTCTTTCAGGTCTTCTGATCTGAGCCAGTCCATCTGAAGTTCTCCCACCTTAGGGTTTTCGCCAGAGAACGGTGTACCCATGGCTTTTGAAGCGATTTTGGATGAAGTCGATCAACTCCACAACGTCAGCACTCGTCTTGAGGGACTGGCGGAACAGCACGCCCCGATAACGGAAGCACTGATGACGATTGCGGGAAGCGTTCGCAACACTGCGACGATTCTGGCGGTGCTGGTAGCGACTAAGTTTCCGAAGCCGATCTGAGACAGCACAGCGAGACCGCCCAACCGAAAGCGTCGGGAACAAAACTGCCTGTCGCTCATGCGTGTTTGCGTTCCATCAGCGGCTCAATCTCGTGATCAATTTCAAATTTGACTGGTGTGCGACATGATGGGCAAGTCGTTTGGTGCAAGCCTCCGTTCAGGCTCATCGCTTCCAGTCTGTTGGGGCGCAGGCAGTTGGGACAGCTAATTATTAGATACCCCGCATTGTCTCTTGGCACGAAGAGCTTAGTGATCTCACTTTTCTTTTTCTCCGAGCGAAGGGGAGAAGCAGCCAAAAGCGTCCCGACTTGGTGGGAAAGCTCCCTGATCGTGTAATTTCCTTTTTGCAAGAAAGCGTCTGCCAGAATCCCCAATGGGATTTCGCCTGTGCTGTACCCTCCGCTCATTGCAATCGTAGCGATGTGCGGAAACCGCTGGCGCACGACCGCCAGAAATTCAAAGCCCGACATGCGAGGCATATTCAAATCGGAAATAATTAAATCAGGCAAGGATTTGCCGAGTGAGTTTAAGCCTTCCACTCCATCCGCCGCCGTCAGAACCTCGTAGCCTTCGCTCTGCAAAATCAGCGTTGCGGTTTCGCGTAACAGCGGTTCATCATCCACCACTAAAATGCGGAAACGGAATTGAGCTACAGTTTTTGCTTGGGCAAAATGCGTGCTCTCACACGAAGGCACTGCGGTTTCGCCCGTGCTCGCAATGTGCGGCTGCTGGCGAACCTCTAACGGCGATGAGACTGTATGATCCCCATCTTCTTGTTGGTGGGCAGGCATGGAGACCTCCCTTCACTGATAGAGAATTCGAGGAACCTAATGGTATCCGGGGCGCACCAAAGCAAGCTGTTCACTATTGACCAGCTTGCGCAAAGCGTCCTTGAGCTACCGCGACAGACCGACGAAGACAATTAGGCTACGAGGCGTTCACTTTGTAGCGTCGTTTGAGGCTAGTGAGAGGCGGTCTTTTGGCACGCTCATTGTCGGGTGCTCCTCCGCGTCTCGCAGGCGGTTCCATACGCTTGCGACCGCGGGCAGTTGGTCTCTCATCACTTGAAGTTGTTTCGTCGTCATGAAGGACGACATTTAGTAGTGAATTGTGGACGTGGAGATTATCCCCAACGTCATAATTGATGAAACCGAGCTTCCTGAATCGGTTCATGAAGAAGCTAACCCGTGACCGTGTAGTACCCACCATTTCGGCAAGAGTTTCCTGACTTAATCTCGGCACTGACAGGTCAGAAACCCCCTCTGTGCCGAAGTGCGCCATCAAGAGAAGAACCCTTGCGAGCCGCTTTTCGCTGGAATTGAAAAGCTGATCGACCAGATCATCCTGATAACGCATGTTCCGCTTTATTAAATACTTGAGAAACATCGCAGACAGTTTTGGTTGCAGACTCATTGTCAGCATCATCGACTTCTTCTCGACATGTAGAAGGACGCAGTCGGTAAGGGCTGTAGCGGACGACATACGTAGAACTGCACCAGCCAGACCATTCTCTCCAAAGAAATCCCTTTCGCCCAAAATTGCGAGAGTGGCTTCTTTCCCGGCTTCTGATACGACACTTAACCTTACCTTCCCGCTCTGGATGAAAAACAGCCCATCCGAAGTATCACCTTGAGCGAAAATCGTGTTCTTCTTTTGAAAGGACAGCATTTCCCTGCCTTTTCCGATTGTCGAAAGAAACGCTACGGGGTTGAAATCGGGTCTCGTCTTTGCGGGAGTGACATGCTTTGCCAAATGTCGTCCTAACTGGATATGCCGCCATCGTCATTATGGGGGAAAGCGATGCGCCTGAATGGTCATTAACGCTCACAATGCCGGATATTCGTAACTGGTTCAATGCCGCCCTGATCAGGTTTCAATCAGTCCGACCCTTCTGCGCACCTGCCCACCTCGTCATGCTTGGATGGCAGACGGTGATCTAATCCTCGCCATGTGTTCCGGATTGCTCAGTTTAACGTTGCGCTTCTGGGCTACTTTGTTAGTGACCTCTGGAGAAACACTATGGAAAGCCGCCCCTTCCCATTGATACCTTGCGCAGTTTGCAGCAAGCCAATAGATTTGCAAACCGATCTGTGCGCCGACGAGATAGGTAAAGCGATTCACGAGGAATGTTACGTCAGCCGCTTGCTTGCCGCGCCCTCCACCTTCCCCATCGCTGACAAGCTCTTCGATCTTGTGTCCAATCGTCTGCATTTCAAAGGAGTTCATGACCGAGAAACCAACTGCTACCATGTCGGGAACGGTGGAAAAGATCATCAAGTCCCCATTTCCGAGTGAACCGGAGAAAGCGCAGATCACCGTGGAAGGTGCGGATCATTTGTATCGGGAAATACGCGTCGAAAATACCTTGACGAACGAAAACGGCGATGAGGTAAGCCTAAAACCGGGAGCGCATGTGGAAGTCACACTCGAAGCCGATGCTAAGGACACAACTCTCAAGAAATGATGCAGCCTCGCCATCGCCACTCGACGAGACGGACGCTGAGTTGGGCGGAGCAGGGCGATCCGTCAAGCGATCATGTCTCTCAGAAAATAATATTCATCAAGCACTTCGACAGAAACGGAAGGCGGCTGTGTCCTCGCGTTCAGTGTCGCAGCACTCGTCACGGACAATGGCGGGTTGTCGTCGAGAAGTTGCTGTATGCGTTCTTCAATTTGTCTACGATCCTCATCGGTCAGCGAGTTCCTAAACTGCGTGCGTTCCGCATTTGCTGGTCGCTGTTTTCCTCTCGCCC
>Ga0070734_10003818_pt1 | contig 15124 bp, 8 predicted proteins | sample Coa_R1_8_FD_66444 | JGI IMG/M metagenome (GOLD analysis project Ga0070734, IMG submission 66444) | Surface soil microbial communities from Centralia Pennsylvania, which are recovering from an underground coalmine fire - Coalmine... | ecosystem: Environmental > Terrestrial > Soil > Unclassified ...
ATCCCTTCTAGGGATGCTGCCCTCGGATGCGGCTTGCTTCATGGCAGTGGCCATCACACCGTAGATCTCCTTCCAGGCCGCCTCCATCGCAGGCGTATACGCCTCCCCAAGCTGCTGTGCGAGCGCCCAGAGCAGCGCCTCCCCAACCGTATCATAGTGCGCCGCCCGGACGCCATACCCCCCATGTCGCTTTCCCGATTGCCAGACCACCATGACGATCTCATCCAGGTGGTCCAGGCTCTGCACAACGGAGTGAATCATGTCCACGAATTTGCGCCGCTGCTCTCGGAAGCTGATCTTAAACAGCGAGCGCAGCGAAGGATCGAGCTCAAAGAGCCGGCGATAGAAGAGGGCCGCGAAGGTATCGGCATCCGGCGCCAGTGCCTCGAAAGAGGATCGTATGAGCGTTTTCTGTTCCGGGGTCATCCTGCGTCTCCTGACCGGGTTATGTACTGGATGCTATTCTACCGGGGGACCGTTAGAAAACCGTTAGAAGATCGCCGATTTATCAACGCGCCGCCGCATCTACTCCGCAATCGCCTCTTTCGCGGTGTGTATCGCCTGGTCCAGGGACCACGCTCCGCCCTGCTCCCATGCCCGCGCGAAGGTCTCCGGCCCCAGGATCTGCCGAAGGGATTCGACATCGATTTGGGGGAGAAGCTGGAGTGGCTTCAGCAAATGGTGCGCGAACGTGTCGTGTGCGGTAGCGACGCTCAGCAGCCGTAGAGATCTCTCAGCATGCCCGCGTCTGGCCTCCAGAGAGGCGATGCATTTTAGCACGGCAATCAGATGCGGCGTCATTTCTCCGATCTCGCAGATGCGGATGGCATTGCGATAGTATGTCTGGGCCGCGAAGTAGTCCTCCCGGTCACAGGCCAGCGCACCGAACCAGATGAGAAAGATCGCCTCCCACTCCCTGGCGCCGACCGCAACGGAGACCGAAAGCGCCTCGCGTAGGTAGCCTTGTGCCGCTGTAGGGTCGCCCTGCGCATAGCGTATGTTCGCCAGCCGATACAGACAGTACTGGATTTGCTCCGCATCCTCGATGTTGCGCGCCGTGGCAAGCGCCCTTTCCAGGTAGGAGCGGGCGGTCTCCAGGTCGCCTTGCTCGATCGCACCGGCGCCCTGCCTATTGAGGCAAAAAGCGAGCCCTTTCTTATGCCCACAGATGCGGTAGAGGGTCGCTGCCTGCTCCACCAGAGGAGCTGCCGTCGTAAAGTCCCGCTTCCATTGCAACAGCACGGCCAGGCCGACGAGCGCGCGTGCGATCAGGAACGGCTCGCCCATCTCCTGCAAGAGGGGCAAACACTCCTCAAAGAGCCGGTGCGCCCGAGGGTAGTCTCCTAAATCCCGAACCGCAATGGCGATGCTGCAGAGTGAGCGTGCGATCCCTTTGCGGTCCTCCTGCGCCCGATAGAGCGACAGCGACTCCTCCAGCAGCGCCAACGCCGTCTCTGTGAGCCAGAGATTACATGCCAGACAACCCCCCGCTTCCAGGAGCCTGGCCTTCCGTTCGGGAGCGATGCCCATAAGCTTCTCAGGAAGCTGCCGAACCCAGTGCTCCGCTTCCGCATAGTGGCGGTAGACTTCCCAAAATCGCCATAAAGCCGGAAACAGGCGCAGCCCTATCTCGGGATTGCCTTGTGGAGTTTCGCTGTCGGCCAGGAGGAAGCGTAGGTTCTCATAATCGTCCTTCAGGCGCAGCAGCCATTCGCGCTGATCGGCGCCGGTGAGCAGCGGCGCAGCCCGCTCCGCCAGATCCAGAAAATAGACCTGATGGCGCTGCCTCAGTTCTGTAGTTTCCTCCGAAGAGAGCTGCTCTGTCGCAAACTCCCGCAGCACCTCCAGCATGCCAAAACGCATCCCTACCGCCGTCTCTTCGGCCTGTACAAGGGAACACTGCTGCAGTTGCGCGAGATACTCCAGTGCTTGCGGCGCGTTGCACACCGCCTCCGCTGCTTCCAGGGTCCAGCCCCCATGAAAAACGGCCAGGCGGGCAAAGAAGCGCTGCTGTTCCGGCTCCAGGTTACGGTAACTCCACTCCAGGATCGCTCGCATGCTGCGATGGCGTTCCGGAATGTCTTGCCGGCGGCTTATCAGCAGGTCGAAACGCTGCTTTAGACGCTCCTGCATCTGCGCGGGGCTCAACAGCGCCATCCAGGCGGCGGCCAACTCCAGCGCCAGCGGGATGCCTTCCAGTTGTGCGCAGATTTTGGCAATCGACTCCGCCACATGCGCCTCCAGCAAGAAACCGGGGCGAACGCGCTGTATGCGATTGACAAAGAGCCGGATGCTGGCAAACTCCAGCAGGTGCTCCGGGGTTTGTGTTGGGCTAGGTGTGGGTAAGGGGGAGAGCGGATACTCCTGCTCGCCTTCGATGTCGAGCCGCAGTCGGGAGGTGACCAGGCATTTCAGCGTGGGCACACGCTCTAATAGCGTCCGCACCACCAGACTGCCCTCCTCAAGCATCTGCTCGAAGTTGTCCAACACCAGCAGCGCAGGACGATAGGCGAGAGCGGAGATGGCCTGTTGGAGAAAACCCTCTTTGTAAGCGTTAGGGCCGCAGACGACATCGGTCACTGCGCCTGCGAGAGCGCCGGCATCCTTGTCGGCCAGGGGAACAAACCAGGCCGCGCCCCGGTAGGCCGCCTGGAGTTGGCGCGCTACCTCCAGCGCCAGCCGGGTCTTTCCGCTGCCGCCAATCCCGGTCAGAGTCAACAGCCGTGTTGTCGTCTCCCAGTCTGCGCGCGTGCTCGGTTGGCCCGAAGGGCGCGCTTCCGGCACAGGCTGGAGCTGTTCGACCAGCCAGAGGATCTCCTGCTCACGTCCAAAGAAGGGGGTCAAGGACGCCGCGATCAGGGGCGGGTGGAGGGAAGGATGGCTCTGCCCCTCGGGATTCCGGTCCGGCAGAGAAGCCGTCCTGACCGGTTCCGGAGGGGGAGAGGAGGGCGTTGAGACGAGGGAGTGGGCATTGTACAGAGTGCCCGCGCGTACCTTCTCTATCAAGGCCTGGCTGCTTGCCGAGGGGAGCGCCCGCAGCTCTTTCCAGAGTATCTGCTCCAGTTCCCGGTACTGTACCAGGGCTTCCGCGTTGCGGCCCACACCGGCATACAGCCGGATCAAGCAGGTGTGCGATTCCTCGCGCAACGTATCGAGGAGGATCGCTTTGCGGGCGTACTCGATGGCAGCGGCGGTGTCGCCCAGCTTCCCCAGCAGCTCTGCCAGGTCCGTCAGGGCGCTCACGTAGCTCTCTGTCAGGCGTCGGCGCTCTCCGTTTACCCACTCTTCATAGTGGCCGGGGAGCAACTCCCCGGCATAAAGCCGGGTCGCCTGCAGCAGAGCGTCCGCACGCGCTTGCAGTGTCTCTTGACGCCCCGCGCGCTTCAAAGCGGTTTCAAATTCGGCGACATCCGTCGTGACCCGGTCGGCATCCAGAGAGACAAACGTGCGATCCGCCAGGAGAAACGCATCTCCCATGGCATCTACGCTCTTCAAGGTCTTGCGCAGGCTGGTGAGTACCTGGCGGAAGCGCAGCCGTGTCGCCTCCAGATCTTCATCCGGCCAGAGCATCTCGATGAGCTCTTCACGGGCATGGTGCTTCTGTTTGTAGAAGGCCAGGCAGGCGAGCAAGGCGGCAGCACGGCGCGTCTCGAAATGCACGATGCGCTGATTGTTGTATTGTACGGCCAATCCTCCCAGTAGAGCGATGTGCCATTTGTTCCCGATGCCTTGTGAGGTAGAGTCCATATTCCCTGTGAGTGGACCTTCTGTGCAGGAGCGAGGTCCGCTATGGTAGCGATTCTGGGCTTATATTTTGAACATGGCTGTCTGTTTCCTGCCTCCATCGTGTAAACCGTGAAAACCATGGAGCGACCTTGCGCGGCGCTGTCTGACGACTTTCACCGAAATATAACGGAAATCTCACGCTGGAATCACTCCCCTGTAACGGACGGACCCTATACTGTCTCTGTCAACGCAAAACATACGGTTCATAAGGAGACAGGAACATGACCACGCAACAGAATCTAAGCGAAACCGGGACGTCTCGTCGAGAATTCATACTCCGGTCCACCGCGTCTCTGGTCAGTCAGGATGTGCTTGATCGGCGAGCCATCTCTGCAGATACAAGCGCCGGGATGATGATCGGCGCCAGCGATCCTACCCACAAGGCCATCCACAGCAGGCTTATCTCCCCCCGCGATATTCTGTTTTAGGGGGAGATGGCGATACGAAATACCAGGAAAAGTCATTGCAAAATAGGAGGGTTTGTGGTATAGTAAAGTACTTTGTTATGAAGAGTACTTGCCGATATGGGGTACATGGCGACTTGATGGCGTGATATCCGTCCATGCCCTGGCTGCGAAAATCGGGGGGAATAGGATGCGTAAGAGACTGGCAAAGATCGTCAAGCGACTGGCGCTCCTGCTCTGCGTTGTGGTCGTCGGCACGGTGCTGCTGGTTTGGATTCAGCGCTGCTTGCCAACCAACTTACCATTACCAACGGGGAGCTTCCCGGTAGGGCGGGCGAGCTTCGATTGGGTGGATCCAGTGCGCAACGATCCCTTCGCACCGCAGCCGGGTACCAAGCGGGAGCTAACTGTTTGGATCTGGTATCCGGCCTCCGTCGGGGAATCCTTCCGTTCCTCCGAGTATCTTCCGGCCGCGTGGCGAGCGGCCCTTGCGCGTAAGCAAGGGCCGATATTTACAAATTTCATTTCGCGCGATACCTCGCGCGTCCACGGCCACAGCATGGATAACGCCGAGGTCGCCTCCGATCAGAAGACCTATCCGGTGATCCTGGTGAAGCCAGGCGTCGGAGCGCTGGCGCTCGACTACACTGCCTTATGCGAGGATCTGGCAAGCCACGGGTATATCGTCGTCGCCTCCGATTCCCCCTATAACACGTTCCTGGTCGTCTATGAGGACGGACGCGTCGTGCTGCGAAGTCCGGCGGCCTTTCCCGGCAACAGGGCGTCCAATCCGGCGATCGGCGTTTGGGCTGCAGATAACCGTTTTTTGCTGGATCGCCTCACCCAATTGAATCAAGCCGATCCCACCCATCGGTTCCAGGGGCATCTCAACCTGGAAGAGGTCGGCGTCTTCGGGCACTCCTTCGGAGGCGCTGCCGCTGCGGAATTCTGCCATGAAGACCCTCGCTGCAAAGCAGGAATTGACGTCGATGGAGCGCCCAGCGGTCCGGTCATTACAACCGGCCTGAACCGCCCCTTTATGTTTTTGATGGCGGATCATTCCGGCGCTGGGAGCGCCGAAGATCGTCAGATCCTGGGAGACATTCAAGCGATTTACGACCGCCTGCCCTCCGGGCGGCACTATGCGACGTTGCGCGGCTCGGGACACTTCAATTTCAGCGATACGTGCTTGCTGCTGAATGGCGCACTCCGGCGGGTATCCGGGGCCACGGGAAACATCGGCGACGAGCGCGGCCTTCATGTAGCCGCTGCCTGTATCCGTGCATTCTTCGATGTCCACTTAAAGGGCGCCGACCCATCCCTCATGGATCGGCTGCCATCACAGTATCCCGAACTCACATGGGAGACGAACCCGGTTTTGACAGAGCGGCATTAGCGGAGTAGCGGGAATAGGGGATGCCCAGCTTCCAGACCCCAACGATGTTGCGCGTCGTGGTAATATCAACGCTGGGGTCGCCCTGGATCAGTACCAGGTCGGCGCGGAACCCCTTCGCGATACGGCCCCGGTCGTGGAAGCCGAAAAAGCGGGCCGGCTCGGAGGTCGCTGCGGCCAACGCTTCCGTCGGTTTGAGGCCGGATTGCACCAGCAATTCTAGCTCTCTATGAAGGCCCAAACCATGCGGGACGCCGGGCGCAGGGGCATCCGTGCCTGCAAGGAGGGGAACGCCGGCCCGATGCAGCGCCCTCACTGCGGCCTCGGCATAGAGGATCCGCTCCTTTTTATCAAAACCCGGCGGCATCTTCAGCTTGAGTATCGTTTGCATTGAAGGGGTAAGATGAGAAGCTAAATTCGGCGCCTCCTGCCACCACGACGACTTGGCGGTGGCCGCAGCCATCGAATCGAAGACGGTAAGCGTGGTAAGGACAAACACATGGTGTTCCGCGGCAAAGCGGGCGAAGTCGGGCGCAAGGGGCGAATCGGAGGGGATATGCGCCAGGCCATCCACTCCGGCATCAATGCAGTCGCGCGCCTCGGCTTGCGTATTGATGTGGGCTATAACGAGCTTGTTGCGCCTATGCGCCGCAGTCACGACCTCCTCGATTTGCTGCTTGGTCACGGTCGGGAGCAGATGTTCGTCTATGATCTTGATATACTCCGACCCTTCCGCGATCCGAGCATCCACGAACGCCTGGACATCCGCGCCGGGAGTGAGGGTCGCGAATGGGGTAGGCTTGTCCATCATCTGGGTGGGGTGGCCATCGGGAACGGTGACGCCGATGCCAGCCGTACGGAAATCGGCGAGGTTTGGATCCTCGCTCGCCTGCAACTTTTTTCTCAGTTCCAGAGTGGGTGTGGAACCCCACATTTCGAGTTCCGTCGTGACGCCGAACTCCAGGGCATCCTTCAGAAATCGCTCGACCTGAAACTGACCAAGATGCATATGCGCATCCATGAGGCCGGGTAACAGCGTCTTCCCCTTGCCATCGATCACCTGAGCGGATTGTGCCGCTGTCGTATCCTCCGGACCAACCGCTCGGATCATCCCATCACGTACAAGTACACTGGTATGGCGGATCATGCGCGAACCGTCGAATACGTCCACATTGCGGAAGAGGAGTATCGACGGGCTCTGTTGCGCAGACGCGGAGACAGAAAGGCATATTGCCAGTATAATCGCAACCCACATTTTCATGTTCATGTTCCTCAGCGCAGCTAGAAACAGTGGTTGGCGTACCAAGGTAGGGTATAACGGCAGGGACGAGGAGAGAGTAAATCCCAGTCGGCGCGTGATAAACGTGTAGCCGCTGGTAGGTGTTAGACAAATTTCGTCAGGCAGAGTTTCTTTTGATCTTTGGGAACAAATATGAGAGTTTTCGTCACAGGGAGTTCCGGCCATCTGGGGGAGGCATTGGTCCGCACGCTGAGGGATTTAGGGCACGACGTCATTGGCCTCGACCTCCTGGCGCGTCCGTTCACCACCCATGTCGGCTCGATTACCGACCGCGCTTACGTCCAGCATTGTATGCAGGGCGTACAGGCGGTCTACCACGTCGCTACGCTGCACAAGCCCCATGTCGCCACCCATAGCCTGCAGGAGTTCGTAGATACCAACATTACCGGCACGCTCAACCTGTTGGAAGAGGCTGCTGCAGTGGGCGTCGAGGCGTTTGTCTTCACCAGCACCACGAGCGTCTTCGGTGATGCCCTCGTTCCTCCCGCCGGAGCGCCGGCAGCCTGGATTACGGAGGAGGTTCGGCCCATTCCCAAAAACATCTATGGCGTCACCAAGTCAGCAGTGGAAGATCTCTGCCAGTTGTTCCATAGAAACCGGGGGCTCGCCTGCATCGTGCTCCGAACCTCCCGCTTTTTTCCCGAAGAGGACGATGACCAGGCCGTGCGGGAAGCGTATGCAGATGACAACCTAAAGGTGAATGAATTTCTCTATCGGCGTGTGGATATAGAAGACGTTGTCAGTGCGCACCTCCTGGCCGCCGAACGCGCGCCGGCCCTCGGTTTCCGTCGTTATATCATCAGTGCGACCACTCCCTTCTCCCCCGATGATTTGCCGGAGTTGCGCACCGATGCCCCGCGGGTAGCGCGGAGGTATGTCCCAGACTACGAGACGGAGTATGCGCGCCGGGGCTGGAAGATGGTTCCTGGCATGGACCGCGTATATGTCAATGCGTTGGCGCGAATTGAGCTTGGCTGGCAGCCGCGCTATGATTTCGCGTCCCTCATAAACCGCCTGAGAGCGGACGAAGACATCCGCAGCCCCCTGGCCCGGCTCATTGGATCTAAAGGCTACCACCCCGAGACGTTCGCCGAAGGACCTTACCCCACAGCGTAGTTTCCATCCTTCCAGACAAACTCTTGCTACATAAAGCGCTCTACCCGCTTTGAATATTATTGTCGTCCACGAGATGGCCCATCTGTTGGAGCCCACCCACAACGCCCGTTTTACCAGTCTGCTCGACCATTTCATGCCTCAGTGGCAGCACTATCGAGACACGCTTAACCGCCTGCCGGTTCGACATGAAAATTGGACCTATTGAGCCATCGAACGGCAGATCAATATTTCCTCCAAAAAATATTTCTCTTTTCCTCTCCTTTGCCTTCCGCTTTGGTTTCGGCGACCTGAGTAACCCATTGATACTTGACCCGTTCTCAGATGCAATCTTCGCCAAAAGAGAGGATGATTCCATGCGCAAGAATAACCAGGACCCATCGCTGCCTACTCCAAACGGCGCTAACTACTCCACGCTTGTCAGCGAGATCTCTCATCTATTGATCGAAGCCCGCAGACAGGCGGTTCGTGCCGTCAATGCGGTGATGACTTCCACCTACTGGCAGATTGGGTGCCACATCGTCGAGTTCGAACAGGGCGGCAAAGCCCGCGCGGAGTATGGAGAACAATTGCTCAAGCGCCTTGCTGACGATCTCACAGCGCGGTTTGGACGTGGCTTCGGCTATATCCAACTCAACCTCTTTCGCCAGTTTTACCTGACTTATCCTTCAAGCCAGATTCTTCAATCAGCGATTGAAGAATCTTCACAGGAACAGGGCGCGCGTTCTCCCGTTCCGGAATTTCCTCTCTCCTGGACGCACTATGTCCGATTGTTGCGGGTTGAGGATGAGAAGGCCCGCGCCTTTTATGAGAGGGAAGCGTTGCGCGGAGGATGGTCAGTGCGGCAGTTGGATCGGCAGGTTCAGTCGCTCTTCTATCAGCGTTGCCTGCTCTCCCGGAATAAGGCAGCGATGCTTGAGAAAGGCCAGGTTGCGCAGGAGGGAGATGTGGTCACTCCGGAAGTTGCCGGAGGAAGCGCTACTGCAAGCCAAGGTACTCGAAGCGCAACAGGCTGCCATCCGCAAACGAGCAGCCTCGGAAGTATCGGAAGAACCTCAGCGGGACGCTTCGTAGCGGTAGTTGAAGCGCCCGTTGGGGGCTACGTCGCCCTGGTCTATGAAGTCGAGGATGTCGCCGGTGTCGGGGATGTTGTCGGCCCACTTGAAGGCGAGGCGCAACGGACCTTTCTCCAACCCCAACGCGGCGCAGGGAATGGAGAGATGCATCTCGTTGCCGTGATAGGCCATCTTGACCTCCGCGACAGGCTCCCACTTCCATGCGCCGCCGACGTTGCGCATCAATATGCTGTGGACCGTGCCGCCGCGCATCTCATGCCGGACGGCGTAGGCGTAGCCGTGCCAGCCTGCGCCGGGATCACCTTTTGTGTTCAGCAGGAGCATCATCCAGGTCGGGCCTTCCGGCGGGGTGATGGGCGCGTGGGTGCGGACGTAGAACGCAATGTTCGCATTGTCGTGGGCGATTTTCAGGGTCTCGAAGTCGTTGCGGCCTGAGTTGTTGATGTAGGGGCCGGTCCCGCCGAAACCTGGGGCATCGCGATGCGTGGTATCGCCCACATCATCCAGATACTCCGGGCCGACATTCGCCCACTGCTTGAAGTCGGCGTTGATATGGATGGTCTTCGGCGCGGAGGCTTTCGGAGTAGGCCGGACGCCCTTGTAGTGGCGGATGAAGGCGACCATCTGATAGTAGTAATCGTCGCCGTGCCCGCCCTTCATCGGTTCGATGTCGCGGCTGTACTCCTGGTTGTACTGATCCACAAAGAACGTCTCTCCGACCTTGAGCGGATGCCCCAGAAAGTGCGCGCCGCCCGTGTTGACGAAGCGCTGGGCGATCCACTCGTTCCAGCCGGTGATAAAGACGAACTCGGGGTCTACCTTGAGCGCCTGTCGGCACTGCTCCTCGAAGCAGAGCCCCAGTTCGGGTTTAATCTGGTCGGGCGGCGGCTCTTTGCCGTCATGGAAGCTGCGCCCGATGTTGGAGGTGGCGTGCTGCGCGGTGCAGACGCTAATCTCCTCCGGTTTGTCCTTGCTCTCATGCCAGCCCGGCTGCTGCGGGTAGTTCTCAATCCAGGGCCACTTGTCCTTGCCGTCGCCGAACCAGCCGTGCGGGTCGGTCCAGGCCCACGACTGGCGGAGGGTGAAGAACGCTGCTAATTGGGGGCTGAGGCCCTCTGAGGGAGCCATCAGGAGCGGCTTGCCCTTCCAGCGGAACCAGAGGTCGGGGTAGAGGTTTTTGGCATAGAAGGTGTCGTAGAGGTGCTGCACGGTCTCGGCGCTGCGGGAGTTGGCGAGGAACGCGATCCGCGGCGTGGTGCGCCCCTCCTTGCGGATCGCCTCGAACACGCGGCAGACGGCGAGGAGGTTCTCGTCGTAGGTGATCGCGTTGGTCACGTCGCAGACGATGACGTCCACGCCTGCGTCGGTGAGCATCTGGGCGTGCTTACGGATAACGAAATCATCCGGGAGGCGGTAGTAGCCCAGGTGCGGCTCGCCCCACCAATGGAACGCGCCCTCTGGGCCATACTGCGGATTGTCGGGGTGGGCGGCGAGGAGTTGCGTGTTGTCGTAGAGGTGGCCGGGGTCGTGGACCTTTGCCATCCAGAGGAAGTAGAAGATACCCACGACCTTATTCGGGCGCGGCGGGCCGCACTCCGCAAAACCTGGCAGCGTGCGGCCCAGGCCATCCGTTGCGACCCAGGTATCGCTCTGCAGGTCCCGGTTGTGCGAAATGGATTCCCTGGTGGGCGTTTCTCGTTTGTCCACAATCAGCTCGACGATGTGGACGTAAGGGTTGGCGCTGTTCTTCAGCATGTTGATGCGGACATAGCGCGCATCAGTCAGCGCGAATTTTCCGGAATACCCCGTCGCTGACGCAGGCGTTTTATTCTCCGAAAAGTCCAGCACCTTTTTCCAAACTTTCCCATCTACAGAGACTTCGGCGTTCCACTGGTAGTACCTGCTGCCATCCCAGTAGGTGATGACATTGATGAAGTTGATAGGAACGACCTTTTCCAGATCTACCTGCAACCACTGCGGCGCGACACCTACCGAGGCCCAGTGTCTGTCGGCATCGTCGTCGCGACCGTCTACCGCGACTTTTGCGGACCATGCATCCGTGCGGTCTGGCGAGGGGCCGACGGTCACGGGCTTGTTGGTGGCGAGGTTGGGCTTCATGGGGATCTCACTGCGGAACCAACTTCCGATGAGGTAGCCCTGCTGCCTACCCTGTTTATCGAAAAGCCCGGCCCGTAGATAGACCGTCCGATCCAGTGTGAGAGGGCCGGTGTAGGTCTGCCAGTGTGCATTGGGCAGGCTATTGTCGAAGGTGTACTTCAGCGTCAGGCCTGGGCGTCTTGGGGTAAGCGTCAGCGTCAGCGGCGTGGTAAAGGTGTTTTCGTCGTGAATGAAGGCGCCTTGTGCCTGGATCGCGATGGGCTGGACCAGCTTCTCCAGGAGGGCGTCTGTGTGGGCGAGACGTGATTGGAACGCGGCAAAGTCGCCGCCTGCCTGCGGGTTCCATACCCGCTCGGCCACCAGTGCGAGCCGGTCGCGCAGGCTCTGGATCTCGATAGCTTCGGAGTTCTCCCAGGAGCAGAGTTGCGCGCCCTTCAGATTCTCCGTCTCCGTGAGTGTGGTGTAATCGGTGGAACCTTCACGGCCAAACTGCGTCGGCATCCAGTCGAAGAGGAACGGAAGCGCTCTCTTGTTGTCGCGCACGATATAGAGCGGCGTCCAGGTCGCGTTGACAACCGAATAGCCCCGTTTTACAAGGTCATTCGGGTTGCGCCCTTGCGACCAGACCATGACCAACGTGCCTTTCGGCAGCGGGTAGGGGCCGTCGGGATTGCAGGCTTCCTCCCAGACGAGGGGCTTTTTGCCCCGCTTTGCGACGACCGCGCACATATCGGCCACAAATTTACAGTAGAGGTCGTGAACCGATTGGATGCCGTACTGCGTCTGCGCCTCCCGGTAATCGGCGGTCTGTTCGAGGCCATCGAGGCCGACTTCGTCCGCGCCGAGATGGATATACGGGGTGCTCTGGAAGACATCCATCACCTCGTTCAGAAGTTGGGTAAGCGCTTCGAGGGTTTTGGGGCTGGCGATATTGACGGTCGAGCCGTTGCCGGGAATGCCGAACAGATCGGGGGCATCCGCAATGAGCCTGCCGGAGTGGCCGGGCAGGTCTATCTCCGGCACAAGGCAGACCCCGCGCTCTTTTGCGAACTGCTCCAACTGCTTGAGTTCCTGGAGCGTATAGGGCGCAATATGCGGTTTCGATCCGGGCTCGAAGCGGGCAAACTCGTGGTTGCTTCTCCCAAGTTGGGGGAAGTGTTGGGAGGGAAACATAAAGAGCTGGTCGTCCGTAAGGTGCAGATGCAGAAAGCGGATCTTATAGAGACGACACAACTCGATGACCTGCTGGATGCCGTCGGGAGAGTGGTACTTGCGGGCCAGATCGAGGAGCGCGCCCCGGTAGGGATAGGCCGGGGCATCCTGAATGCGGAGACGGGGAACGGTCAGCACGCCCTTCGATATGCGCAGGCTCTGGAGCAACGTCACGGTCCCTGCCGCCACGCTCTGGTAGTTTCCCCCCTGAACGCGCACCGAACGGTCCACGTCCAGGGTATAGGCTTCGCCTGCCGGTTGCGGAGCGATCTCCAGAACCAGATCCCCTGCGGAGCGGGTCTCTGTGTCGGGAGCCAGGCGCACGCCGGTGACCTGGAAGATCTCCTCCGAAAGCAGTTTCGCCAGGGGTTCCAACTCCTTGCTCTTTGCCACAATACGGCTCTGACCGGTCAGGCGAAGGAATCCCGGCTGCAGAGCCAGCGTTCTGGGCCGGGGAATCAGGGGGAGGGGTTCCTTCCCCTCCTGAGCATAAGCCGAGGAGGTCGCGCCAAGGCTGAAGAGCAGGGCAAGCAGGCAACGAAGACTGCGAAATGACATGCGCGTTCCTTGAATTACCTCAGTCGGGCAGAGAGAGTGGGTCGCCGTGCAGCGGGGGCAGCGGGTTCGGGCGGACCAGGTTGCCGCCCTGCTCATAGGATTCCATCACCGCCCAGGTGTATTCGAGCGCGGCCAGGGCATCGCGCCCGGAGGCGCGTAACGATTCCTTCGGAACACCGTTTGTGATATCTTCCAGGAAGGCGTGGATACGGCGCGGGAAGGTCTGTCCGAAGTCGGTGATCCCGGTGCTGGTCACCTCCGGGCCGTCGGGCGCGCCGCCGGACATCTTGGCGGGATCGCCCGCCTTCGCCGGGCTGGGCGCGGGCCAGAAGGTGACCTTCTCGATGCAGTTCTCGATGCAGAACGTGCCGTGCGTCCCGGCGACCTCCAAGCTCCACCAACCGCCCAGGCCGTAGGTGGCGTCGCCCCGCTGGCTGAGCAGATAGCCCACGCAGTCGTTGGCAAACCGGACATGGATGCTGACGGTGGAGAGCATCACGTCGCCGACCCGCCGGCGGAAGCCGGGGCGATTGACGAACGCCTGCACATGGGTGACGTCGCCGCAGAAGTGGCGCATGACGCTGAACGGGTGGGAGAGAAACGCCTTGAGGTGGGCGTAGGGGAAATTCTTGAAGCGGGAGGAAGTCGTGGGGCTGTAGGTCTCCTCGCCAGCGGAGAAGCCCATCTTGTGCAGGCAGTAGATCAGCTCGCCGATGCGCCCCTCGTCCATGTACTGCTTCGCCTTTTCGGCGGGCGGCGTGAAGTAGTGGTTCAGGTTGCAGCCAAGATAGACATTCTTCGCCGCCGCCTTCGCGACCATCTGCCGCGCCTCGTTCACGTCGTTGGAGAGCGGCTTCTCCACCAGGGTATGTTTGCCTGCCTCCATCGCCTCCATCGCCGGCTCGTAGTGCCAGCTTCCGTTCTCGAAGCCGCCCGTCGTCACGTCCACGATGTCGAGTTCGGGTTCGTTCTGCAGCATATCCGAAAGGCGGTAGTAGGCGTTGACGCCGAACTTCTCCGCCGCGCTATCGGCGCGCTCCTTCACCATATCGCACACTGCCACGAGTTTGCCCAGCGTCTCCTGCTGGTAGGCGTTGGCATGGGTCATCCCGATGCCGCGCATTCCCACCAGCCCCACTTTTAGAGTCATCGTCGTCCCCTTCTATTTGTTCGCCTGCCGACGCCTGGTCAGCGGCATACAATCTTTGTTTCGCCTCTAATGCTTCGCTATCGGCCCAGCATCTTCCTGCTGCCAGAGGTGCCTGCTGTGGTAGAATAGTGGTGAATCCGGGAAAGGATGGTACAAGGACAGAAGGGGAAACGTAGAGAATGCCGGAGGAGACCGAACCGCCCGTTCGTGAGTTTGCCGACCGAGGAACCCTGTGGCTGCTGGAACTGCCCGAAAACCTGCGCGGCCTGCTGCGTCTGATTGCTGCTGACCTGGCGGACAAACTCGATTTCCATCGTGCGGAACGGATCAACCGCTCCTTCGTTCCGGATGATCTGCAGAAGCAGGAGGCCGACCTGCTCTATCGAGTTCCTTTCCGACGGGGACGCGGTTTCGTCTGGGTGTATGTGCTGCTCGAACACCAATCCAAGCCGGATCGAAGCATGGGTTTTCGTCTCTTGTCGTACATGGTACAACTGTGGCAGACCCAAGTTCGCGGTTTTCAGGATCAACGGCTCCCGCCCTCGAAGTGGAACCTGTATCCTGTCGTTCCCATCGTGTTCTACACGGGCAAGCGGACCTGGACGCATGCGCTGAATTTGCAGGCGATCATGGATGTCCCGAATGAGTTGCAGGCGTTCATTCCGGCCTGGGAGACGCTGTTTCTGAACCTACATCAGACGCCTCCAGATGCCCTGCTCGGGTTGGGGGAAGCAGTCACACTGGCGTTGCGAGCGTTGCAGATGGCGGAAGAGCCGAAGGAGGCGTTAGTGATAGCCTTGCGCGAGGTGGCATCGCGTTTGGATGCGCTTCCGGATGAGGTCCAGACGGCATTTCGCAAGGCTTTGATGTATCTCTATTTGCTTATCAAACACAAGCGGGAAGAGGATGAGCAAGACGAATTGTTTGCGGTACTGGATGCGGTTATCGAGCAGCGGGCACAGGAGCGAGAGGAGATCGAGATGACAGGCGCGGAAGTTTTGATACGTAAAGGAC
>Ga0070734_10003820_pt1 | contig 15122 bp, 13 predicted proteins | sample Coa_R1_8_FD_66444 | JGI IMG/M metagenome (GOLD analysis project Ga0070734, IMG submission 66444) | Surface soil microbial communities from Centralia Pennsylvania, which are recovering from an underground coalmine fire - Coalmine... | ecosystem: Environmental > Terrestrial > Soil > Unclassified ...
TTGCGTATCTGGCGATGGGCAAGCCAGGCGACGCAGCGGCTGAATTCAGCAGGCTGCTGGCGCACCCCGGCCTGGCAGTGGGCGACCCGGTGGACGCCGCGGCCCGGCGGCAGTTGGCACGGGCATTGGAGTTGGCGGGCGACAAAACCGCAAAATCCGCCTATCAGGATTTCTTGACATCTTGGAAAGATGCCGACCCCAGCATCCCGATTCTCGTGCAAGCGAGGGCGGAATACGCCAAGCTCCAGTGAACCCAAGAACCCCGTCGCCAGGGCCTGACGCACTCGAAATTGTTGGAGGAAGGACTGATGTCCGTCCTTATCGGCGCCACCGTCAAGCTGACATTCCTGCATTGGGTCCGAGTGGCCGACCTCCGGACGGGATGGCAGACGCTGCGATCTTGGGCGACTCCGGAAAGTGGTGGGCGAAACTGGCGCCGGCAGTTGTGGAACAATATCCCCCGCGAATCCTGGAGTGTGGACTTCCAGGCCATCACTTAGCCGGAGCAAAAGAAGTTGGTCGTTTAGTCAACCAAGAGGTTTCGAAAGGCAACAGCGAATGTCGCCAGCGAGTATGAGCGGGAAAATATGTATCGTAACGGGCGCGAACAGTGGGATTGGGAAAGAGACGGCGCTCGGCTTGGCGCAGGTTTCACTGGACCGTCTCCTTCTTGTCGATCGCATCCATTCGCTTTTGCATCTCCTGCAATTCCTCGAGTGTGAATGCTTCCTTGAGCATCCGGGCCTGGTGCGAGAGCGTGACCTTGCCCTGGTGCGTGATCGTCTTGTCGCGATATCGCTCCGGCCGGCGGCCTTTCAGCAGCATCATGAGCAGGCCCTCGGAATAGCGCCGAACGGTATAGCCGGTGGGTTTCCCCTGGTAAAAGACCGGCTCGTCGTGGCCTTCCATGGCGCGCCGAACAGCTTCGTCTTCGAGCGTCTGCGCTGCCACAACTTCTGCCTCTTCAAATGCTGCGCGGTACAGCGGATCCTTCCTCAGACGCCGGTAGTGGTGGTCTCTGCCGATGCCGGCCGCCTTGGCGGCCGCCGTCACGCTCGCCGTCTCGCGAAACGCGGCGAGAAAGGCGCGGGTCCGATTGCGCCGCTTTCCTGGAGCCTCTGTGTCCCCCGGTAAGATCTGCTTTGCTGTCACCTTGTCTCCAGACATCGAGGAGGCCTCCACATTCATTGGACGTGAAACGCAGGCGCGATTGCGCGGTTTTTCGGGGGGCCTTGTGTGTACCCTTTTGTAGCAGGTTCCTCGATCAGCGGCGAGGTGGAACGAGTCGGCGAGCTCAATGAATTCAACGAATTACGGGCCTTATCGGTCTCCAAAGTCCCATTTCCGTTAAGATCAAAGTGTGAAAGGGCCGTCGAAGTCCCGTATTTCCACCGCCGAATCCTCGCGAATGTCCCAGTCCCATGAGAGTGAGACATTCGATCCGCAAAAGGCGCGAAAACCGGCATCAACGGCGCGCGAGGACTGGGAATCCATTAAATTCCTCTCGGATCCGCAGGTGGCTGCGTTCTTCCGCCAGATCCGCAGCGTGCGCGATACGGCGCTGTTTCGCGTGATCTACCATCGTGGGTTGCGAGCGAGCGAGCCGGCCCTCATTGATCTGAAAGACTGGGACCACGCCAACGGGATGCTCACGATTCGCCAGCGCAAGGGATCGCGCGGAGGCAAATACCGGTGCGTGGAGATTGAGGCCAAGGCGATCCGCGCATGGATCAAACACCGTGGCGTAGCACCCGGCCCGCTCTTTGTTTCGCGCAACCATCGTGCCATCGGACGCCGGCAGGTCCATCGGCTGATGCGTCAATATGCCCTCAGCGCGGGCATTCCTGCAGACCTGGCGCATCCGCATTCCCTGAAGCACACCAGCGGCACAAAGACGCTGGAACTATTGGGAGACCTCTACCTCGTGAAGGAACACCTAGGCCACCGCTCGATTCAAAGCACGGAAGCCTACGCGCGGGTGACGGGAAAAACGCGCGAAGAAATGGCAGATCGTCTCCGCGACTGGAAGTAGGCTTCATTTTCACTCCCCCGGCCCGCCGCCCGAAACGCAACATCGACGCAAATCGATTGGTCTTTACCACTCGGTGTGATTCTGCTAACGTGAAAAGTCCGTCCCGTCGCGCTGCCAGTATGGGAATAACGATTGACCCCGAAAAAAAGGCGAACGACCGGCGCACTGGAGTGCGCGGGTGGAACTAAGATGACATGGGGACACAAAATCTGGGCAATCCAGGGAGAGGTTCCTACGGTCAGCAGTCCACCGCCAGGCAAAGAGGCTAGCCCTCTAATGTCAGCATCCTACGCTTTTGCGCCGGCGAACAATAGCCGAAGACCTGGCGCAGTGGAGTGCGCCTCCTCTGGACTCCACGATTCTCCCGGGTAGTCGAGCTTGGATTTTTGTAGGCCGTATCAGAACCAAAGTACTGTAAAAGTAAAAGAACCCCTCGGCGATTGTCCGAGCCCCCATAGTTCTCGAGGTGCCTTGATCGCGGCGTGAAAGAGGCCAAAGCGCAAACCACCAGACTCCGAGTAGGAGCAGCGCAGGGCCAAGGGATGTGTGCTCGTGTCTACTGACGTCAAAGAGGCGACCGAGGTTGGCTTTCCGGGCGATTGGGCTGGCCATTTCCGGCGGGGCTAACAAGCAATATCCCGGCGAGAATCGTCGACTCCAGCACCAGAAACCCATCTGTACGCTGACACTCTGAGGTTCAGACTCCTGGGCACCCTCCCGAGGCCGACTGATCGGGTTGTAACAGCGCAGCACAACCCTTGGAGTGCTTGCCGATTATTTTAGGACTTTATCACCTTGTTATCAATTGGCTGGCGCACTGCAGTTCATCTATACAGAATTCCTTTTTTGGTTCACAATGCAGAGCAGAGTTCAGGAGAAAAAACTTCGATGCGCTTTGGTGAGGACGTTAGGAACGAGCGGAGGTCGGCCAATATCGCCGGGCGCCTGTTGTGCGTGCGCGCAGGCATTAGCCGATCTAAACTGTCGGAGATCGAGGCGGGCCACATTGAACCTTCTGCAGCCGAAAAAGAGCGCTTACGGCGAGCATTGCAAGAACTCCTTAAGGCGCGGAAAGAGGTGGAGATCGTCGCGCAGAAGGTGGGTTGGCCCCTGTGACAAAACAACCGCCACACCGCATGGCTCTCCAAGAAGCGATACCCATCACGGTCGATCCCCATTACACGCCCCAATTCTACGCGGAACTTTGGGGAATGAGTCCTTCAACGGTTGTGCGATGGTTCCAGGATCTTGAAGGCGTCCTGAAGCTCAGCAGGCCAGCGAGAAACGGCAGGCGGATACGTGTCGAATTAAGGATTCCGTTCTCCCTTGCAATGAGAGTCTATCGCGAGCGTACTCGCGCCGGTCTAGAATGATTCCCATGCTTACACTCCAAAGGAGGCACTCCGGAAAGTGCCTCGACAAAGACAAGGGACCAAATTACCTGAAATGTAGAGGCCATTGCCTGCTGCGAATCTGTGGCACGATCGACGGCCGCCGAATCCGGGCTTCCGTCAAAACTCGTGATCTGCAACGTGCAGCGCGCCGAATGGCCGAAATGGAAGATGGCGCATTGGGCCGACCACGGAAAACGCTTACCGATGCTATCGAAGATTTCCACGCTCAGCACGCCGAGCACGCACCGGAAACTAAACGCAAATACAAACGTGTCCTCGCCTACCTCAGTGATTACTGCGCGCGTGAATCCTGGCGATATGTCGACCAGGTCACGGTTGAAATCATGGATGGTTACGCGCTTTGGCGAAACAAAACCAACTGGACCTGGATCAAGGAACTTGAGATCCTACGCCAGTTCTTTGGGTTTTGCATCGAACGCGAATGGACGCGCAAAAACCCCGCGAAGGCTCTGAAACGTCCACGCTTGCTCGAGGCAAATGATGTGGAGCCCTTTACCTCCGAAGAAATCGTTCGCATCATCGCAGCTTGCGATGGGATCGGCAAGACTCAATATGAGCGCCTCCGAGCCCGCACCATGGTCCTACTAATGCGCTATGCCGGACTGAGGGTCAGTGACGTAGTCACACTCTCGAAGGATCACATCAAGGGAAGCCATCTGGAGAAGCGCGCCATTAAAAACCGGCGCCTGATCAGGGTGGAGTTGCCAGCGGTCCTGATCCAGGCGCTCGAGGTGCTGCCTCATCCAAAGGCCGCTGCCCTGGATTCGAGACTTTACTTTTCAAGCGGTAACGCGAGCGTGCGGAGCCTGGTAAAGGGCGCCCAACGGTCGCTCTCCGCGGTATTCAAGCGAGCGAAGGTGGACCGTGCGCACCCGCATCGATTCCGCCATTCGCTCGCGAGCGAGATTCTGGGGAAGGGTGGGACCGTCGAGGAGGCAGCAGGGATCCTCGCGGATAGCGCCGCCACAATCCGCCGGCACTATGCCAAATGGACTCCCGAGTTCCAGGCCCGACAGGACCGGGTCATTCGGTTGGTTCATGGCACGAATTTGGCACAGGCGGAAGAACAGGCCAGCAAGTGTTGAGAAGTTACGGGTTTAGGGTGGTGGCCAGGGACGGAATCGAACCGCCGACGCCAGCCTTTTCAGGGCTGCGCTCTACCAACTGAGCTACCTGGCCGGGAAGCCTTCAGTGTAACAGCCGCTTCACGCCTTCTGCAATGCGGCCAGCGATTCGCCTGTCGCGCGCTCCACATCCGCGTGCAGACTGTTGCCGTGCGCGTCCATTGTTACGATCGCCGCGAAGTTCTTTACCCGAATGTGCCACATCGCTTCCGGAATCCCGAACTCCATCAGATGCACCCCCAGCACTTGCTCCACGGTTCGCGCATAATATTGCGCGGCGCCGCCAATGCCGTTCAAATAGACGGCCCCGCATTCCTTCAGCGCCGCCAGGGTCTTGGCTCCCATCCCGCCTTTGCCGATCACGGCCCGCACGCCGTAGCGCCGGATCACTTCGGCCTGATACGGCTCTTCGCGGCTGCTCGTAGTCGGGCCCGCGGCCTTCACCGACCACTTCTCGCCTTCCTTGAGCATCACCGGGCCGCAGTGATACAAAGCCGCACCATGCAGATCGGCCGGCGGCGGATTCTTCATGAGATAGGCGTGAACATTGTCCCGACCCGTAAACATCTCGCCGTTGATCAGCACCACGTCTCCCACTTTGAGCGCGCGCATCTGCGCTTCGGTGAGCGGCGGGGTGAGAATCACTTCGCGTCCCGTGAGCGGGAACCCCTCGCCCCGGGCCATGCGATCCACCGGACGGGCCGGATCCCGGTACAGCCATTTCGTGATCGCACCATTGGTTGCATCGAGCCGCACGCCCAAACGGCGGAAAGCCCAACACTCATACGCCACCGAAACGAAGAAGCTCGCCGGCAGCCGGTTGGCGGCGCCGATCTTACACCCGATCAGCGACACTTTCCCGCCGAACCCCATGGCGCCGACTCCGAGGCGGTTGGCTTCCTCCACAATTTCCGCTTCCAATTTCGCCAGCGCGGGCTCCGGATTGACATCGTCCAGCGTGCGGAACAATTGCTGCTTCGCCAGCGCGTAGCCGTGCGCGCGATCGCTGCCGATGCACACACCCACGGCTCCCGGCGCGCAGCCCTGGCCTTGGGCTTGCCAAACCGCGTGGAGCACGCATTTGCGCACGCCTTCCAGGTTGCGGTCGGCGCGGCCCAGATGGTCGAGATCACACGGCACCGAGTACTGAATATTTTTGTTCTCGCAGCCGCCGCCTTTGAGAATCAGCTTCACTTCGATTTCGTCTTCTTCCCATTGCTCGAAGTGAATCACGGGCGTTTCCATGCCCAGATTGTTGCCACTGTTCTTGCCGGTGATCGAGTCCACCGAGTTGGGCCGCAGCTTGCCGCGCCTGGTCGCTTCGGCTACCGCTTCGCGGATCGCCGACTTGATGCGGATCTGGTTCACGCCCACCGGCGTGTGCACCAGAAATGTCGGCATTCCCGTATCCTGGCAGATGGGCCCCTCGTCTTCGGCGGCCATGTCGATATTCGAGAGAATGATGTCAAGCGCCTGCGACGATTGCGTCGCCGGTTTTTCGGAGCCGGCCGCCAACGACATCGCGGCGCGCACATCGGGCGGAAGATTGGTTGAAGTCTCGGTGATCAGTTCGAGTAGGCTGTTCGCTAGGAATTCCATAAAAGTGGCGCGGGTCTCCGGCCCGCGTAATCGGAATCTCTCATTTTACTGCGCTTGCAGGCGCACCTCGGCGGCCATTCCCGGTCGGATCGCAGGCATTGAGCTCTTGAAACCGACCACCGCCCGGTTGTCCGTGATCTCTTTCACCGCGCCGGTGATGCTGATGCCCTGCAGATCGGGAATAATGACCAGCGCGGGCTGACTCGGCTTGATCCTCTTCAGCTGTTCCGGCGTGAGATCGAGCGGGACTTCGAGATCGTACAAATCGGTGCCGATCTGGAAGAGGCCGTCCGCGAGTTCCCGGGCTGCCTGTCCGATTTGCCCGCCCCGCCCGACAATCACGCCATCCACCGGGGCCAGCACCGTGCCCGACTGAACCGCGGATTGCGCCGCCAGTAGCTGCCGCCGGCGATCGGTGAGAACTTTGTTGAGGTTGTCGAGTTCCTTCATGGTGTCGCGCACGCGCTCATCAGCGCTTCGCGCCGCTTTATCCACGGCTTCCCATTCCTGCCGGCCGCTTTCGTAATCGCGCTCTGACTTCTCATAGGTAAGCCGCGGCGTGGCCCCCGCCGCTACCAGCACTTTCTGCCGGTCATAGACTTTCTGCAGACGATCGAGTGCCGCGCGGACGCGCTGGACGTCGGCATGCGCGCGCGACGCGTCCACCTGGGCGTTGGCCACCGTCTTTTCAGCGGTCTCCACGCGGGCCTGCGCCTTATCCACCTCGGCGGCGGCATCCGCCTGCTCGGCTTCGAGCCCCGCTCCCCCGATCCGGGCCAGTTCCTGTCCGGCGGTCACCTCGTCGCCTACATTTGCCTCGAACGCGTCAATATTGCCGTCGACCTCGGAATTGACCACGACCAGATGAACCGCCCGAACCTTGCCCGTGAGAGTAAGAAAAGCCGGCGCCGGCGGTGCCTCGGTTTTCGCGAGGTTGGCAGTGTGCGGCGGCGGTGTTCGGAACCGCCAGAAAGCTATCGTGACCCCAGTCACAACCAGCGCGGCGCAAACCAGCGCCCATTTGCCTCTCATCCTTGATTAGGGTAAAACACCGCGAGGTCGCTTGGCCGCCCAAGCCGCCGTTCAGCGACTCCGCCGAATCAGGATTTTGGCTGAACCGCAGTCGACTGGACGTAGTACAGACTGAGCGATCCGACTTTGCCGACCGGTTCCAGGTATTCGTACCAGGGCTTCGTATTCGGGAGCAGGCTTTTGATCACGACTGCCAGCGTGGGGCTTACCACCGACCAGCCTGGAGTTGGCTTGCGCGCAGTGACGATTCCAGTCACAGGCACACCGGGCCAAATGCGAAGCTCCTTCGGGCTCATGTTCAGTGTTGTAAACGAGCATTCCGTCACGCCCATCTCTTTGAGCCTTCGCGCCAGCCGCACGGTATCCTGCCCCCAATCGAGGTCGGAGTCGGCAAGAATGTTTTCGGGATGCCCGCCCGCCAATTCGTTGAAGTAGGCAAGATAATTGGGATGCTGGGTGGCTCCGGAGACGATCATCCAAACCAGCAGCAGGCCCGCGGCCGCACTGCCCCAATGCCGGTCCCGCCCCCATTGAGCCAATTGCGCCGCGCCCAAGGCAGCGGCAATCGAGAACCCGGCGTACACCGGGAGAACGTGCCGCACACCGATGTTGACTCGCCCCATCATTGCCGGAATCAAAATCCCGAGCGATAGGGCCCACGGCATGCAATACGCCACTTGCCCCCGGCGCCGCCAGAAGACATACGCCCCGAACCCGAGCAGCGCGAGGAACGCCAATGGAGTCTTCACCGAGAGAACCACGGGAAAGTAATACCACCACCCCGACTTGCTGACTTCCCCGAATAAATACGCCGGATGCCCTGTGCTGTTGTGATGGAGCGCGGCGCGCACGCCATCGAAGACTTCAGGCGCCGGCAGTGGAACGCTCCATCCCGGCACTTTGCCAAACGAGAACCCGTAGCCCGCCCAGACGACGAAGGCGCCGGTGAGCACCGCCAGACCAAAGGGGCCGGCGCGACGTTTTACGAGTGCCGCAAGCCGGTCGCGACCGGGCCGCTCGACCACGAGGTACGCAATCAGCGCCAGCACGACTGCCGCGGGCAGAAAAGCCAGCGCGGTAAATTTCGAGAGCACCATCAGGCCGGTCGCGCCGCCAAGCGCCAGGCTTTCCGGCAGGTTTGGCCTCTCCGCCCAAACCATCAGTGAATAAAAGGCCGCGACCAGACAGGTCGTGACCGCCATATCGGTGGTCGCCACGCCCGCGTGCGCCAGCACGGGCGGCAGGAGCGTGAACAGGCCCGTCGCTGCAAGCGCCGTCAGTCTTCCAAAATACCGGGCCGTCCAGAAATACACCACCAGGCAGCAGAGCGGAAAGAACGGCAGAATGCCTAATCTCATCAAAATCAGGGTTCTTAGCACCTGCCCGTTGCGGTACATCACGGTCACGCCTTCGCGGTCCTGGTTGGGATCGCCGGTCGGGCGGGCGCCGTCCAGATACGGCCCGAACGCCGAAAGCACGCGCGCCAGGGGCGGATGCTGCGTTTCGTATTTATAGGCATGCTGAGCGAGAAATTGGAGACCGCAGGCCATATGGCCCGGCTCGTCGAACGTGATGCCGTTCTCCGGGTAGGCGGCAACGATGCGGAACGTGCCGATCGCGATCAGCAAAATCGCCAGCAGGCGTGCGCGCGCCTGCACAAACGGCAGCGCCTTCGCTTCCCAAAAGCTCGTTTTTCCGGGGACTACAACTGGTTCAGTACGCCGTCTCGATTTCTTAGGGGCGGAGGGCAACCCAGACCTCTGCTGTCATTATCGTTCGATCTCCAGGGCGCGCGCTACTCGTTCGAGCGTGGTCACCAGGCGGTCCACGTGCGCCTCGGTATGCGCGGCGGTGCAGGAGATGCGCAGCAGATTTTGGGCGGCGGCCGGCCGCAGCACGGGGTTGATATAGATCCCTTGTTCCAGCAGGGCCTTGCACAAGCGGCACAGGTCGAGCTCCTCGCGGATCACAACCGGCACGATCGCCGTCTCGCCGGGCAGCACCGCGAAGCCGCGCGCCCGCAGTTCTTCGCGCAGCAGGCCGGCGATGCGCAGCAGCCGCCGCTGCCGCTCCGGCTCTTTTTTCATGATCTGCAGCGCTGCGGCGACCGCCGCTACCGAGGCTGCCGGCAGGCTGGCGGAGAACACAAACGGACGCGCCGTGTGCTTCAGGTAATCGACCACCGCGCGCTCACCAGCGATGAAGCCGCCCACAGAAGCCAGCGACTTGCTGAACGTGCCCATAATGATGTCGACGTCGTCCAGCACGCCCAGATGTTCAGCTGCCCCGGCTCCAGTCGGCCCGAGCACGCCGATGCCGTGCGCTTCGTCCACGTACACGCGCGCACCGTACGGCTTGGCCAGCTTCAGAATACCGCGCAGGTCCGCGATATCGCCTTCCATGCTGAAGACTCCCTCGCTGACGAGGAGAATTTTTTCCTCGGGCGGGCAGTTCTCGAGGCAGCGCTCGAGGTGATCGAGATCGTTATGGCGGAAGCGCACGGTGCGCGCCGGCGACCGCAGCGCCCCTTCGACCAGGCTGGCGTGCAGGTTATGATCGCAAATCATCACGTCGCCCTTTTCGGTGAGCGCGGAAAGGGTCGCGTAGTTTGCCTGAAAACCGGTCCCGAAGATAATGGCCGCTTGTTTATGAACAAAGGCCGCCAGTTCGCTTTCCAGCTTCACGTGCAGGTCCAGCGTACCGTTCAGCAGACGCGAGCCGCTGCAGCCGCTGCCGTATTTCTTGATCGCTTGCGCCGCCGCTTCTTTCACCTTCGGGTGCGTGATCAGGTCCAGGTAATCATTGGACCCGAACATCAGCACTTTGCGTTTACCTAACCGGACCTCACCCGCAGCGCAGCCATCGCGATCGCCGAAGACCTCGAAATACATGTACAACCCGGCTGATTGCAGGTCACCAGGACGGGTGAAACTGCGGCACTTCTCAAACAGGTCGTTCGATCCGCTGCCTTTCTTCTTGCCGGTGATGTCGGCACTCGGTACCCGCATGGTCCTCAGCTCCAATCGTAGATTCGGTAGGTCTTGTACCGCTTCGCGCCCATCACCTCCAGGGAGCGATTCATCAACACGTTATCTTCCAGGATCCAGGACATTTCGCATTCGCCATAGCCGAGTTTCCGGGCATTGCGAACCAGTGTCGCATAAAACACGGCGGGCAGCCCGGATGCCTGGTGCTCCGGCACCACCCCGAGGGCGAGAACCCGCACGCGTTTGATCAAACGCTGATGATACAGGATTTTGAGGAGTCCCGTCGGGAATAAGGAGCCACCGGCGGGCTTAAGCGCCTGGTTGATGTCCGGCAGCGCCAACCCGAACCCGACCACCCGATCCCCCACCTCTCCGATCAGTACCAGCTCGGGCTTGAGGATTTGCTTCATTTCTTTGCCCTGCGCGAAGAATTCTTCGCGCGTCATCGGCACAAACCCCCAGTTTCGGCTCCACGCCGAGGCATAGACCTGCCAAACACGCTCCACTTCGTTGGCAAAGTCTTTCATGTTGATCGGACGGACCCGTACGCCGTTCTTCTTCAAAACGCGCTGCGACAACCGATCGATTTTTTCGAGGTCGATCCGGTCCGCGTGGCTGCGGTATGCCAGCAGGTCCTTCGACTTGCGCAGCCCGACCCCCTCCATCAGCGCCGGATAGTAGCGCGGGTTGTAAGTCATCATGACCATCGGGCTGGAGTCGAAGCCGTCGATCAACATGCCGCATTCATAATTCGTTGAGGGGTTTACCGGACCGCGCAGAAACCGGGCGCCGCGTCCGGTTACCCACTCCCGCGCTTGTGCCAGCAGAGCCTCGGCTACCGCCCCGTCGTCGATGCTCTCGAAGAAACCAAAAAAACCGGCTTGCTCGCCATGGACCTTGTTATGCGTGCGATCAAGGATGGCCGCGATCCGGCCGACCACGCGACCCTCCCGCCGCGCCAGAAAAAATTCCGCTTCGGCATTGGCATAGAACGGGTGTTTGCGGCGGTCCAGCAGTTCCTTCACCGCAATCCGCAAGGGAGCAACCCAGTACGGATCATTGCGGTAAAGCGTATAGGGCAGTTCGACGAACTGTTTAAGTTCGTGGTCCTTGATCGTTGCGACTTCGATTCCGCCCAAACTGCGAGTCCCTCGTGCTCCCGTGTCAACCCGTTGATTTCAGTTTTCTATAGAGGACGGGGGCCAACCCGATAAGAATTACTGCTACCAGAACCCCCGCCAACACATCCACCGAATAGTGGTATCGAAGATAAACTGTAGCAAAAATGATGCAAAGAGTGTAGGTAAAATAGAGCCAGAACACGGTTGGCTTACCAAACCGCCTGGTGCTCCACCATGCCAGCATGGTGAGCTCGGTGTGGCCGCTGGGAAAACAATCGTAATGGGCCGATTCCAGCCGGTCCAGGGCCGCCTGCATCCCTTGAAACAGCCATAATCCCCGTAAGGGCACGTGCTGCAGGTGAGCTAACAGAAAGCGGGGACCGCGCGCGGGCACGATCAGGTATCCTACGTACGAAACCAGATAACCCAGTGCGATTAAGAACGCAAAGTATTGGAACTCGGTATAATTCCGCTTCCGCCACCATACAAATGCCGGCACCAGCACTACCGGCACGAACAGCGTATAAATGATCTGCAAAAATTCCGTAAAAGCCGGCGTTTGAATCCGCTCGAGCCAGATGGTGGGGTGGACGCCCCAGAGTGCCAGGTCCAGGCGTGCGAGAAAGGCATCGGCGTCGCTTCGGCGGATCGCCGGAATCAAGTAGGCCATCTCCTTATAACAGGCAGCCACGTAGGGCAGCGGATACCAGTGCCGAAACCATAAACTGGTCCAGTTCGGCCGGCGGACTTCGAATACGAGCAGAGCGGCTGCGGCCAGATGGAACGCCATAAATTCCGGCGCCTGGGCCAGCTTGCTCCACCAGCCCAGAACGGCTACAACCGCGAAGCCGAAGTACGCGAGGATGACCTTGTCCACGGGCCAGAAATCCGTATCGGGTTTCAAAATTGAAGCCATCCCGACTCCTTGTACCACGCCAGCGTCTCGGACAGACCTTTTTGCAGCGGAGTGCGCGCGCGGAAGCCGAGCTCGCGGGCAGCTCGACTCGGATCGCAGATCCAGGCCGCGCAGCGCGCCTCCGCGATCTTTTCGCGCGAGAGGATGCCCGGCCTGCCGGTGCCCCGCGCCCAGATTTCCGCGCAGAGACCGACTGCCTGCGCCGCCAACGCCGGAATCCGCACGGTATGCGGGCGGCGGCCCATCAACCGCGCCGCCGCCGAGACCAGTTCACCCCAGGAAACCGGATCCGGATGGGATAGAAAATAGGTATCGCCCGCCGCCGCACCGGACCGGACCGCCGCGATCAGCCCCTCCACCAGGTCGCGGACGTAGATCATGCTGAACCAGCGCTCGCCTCCGGCAATCTCCAGAGCCCATCCCTTCGCGATCGGCTTCAAGACCTGCAACACACCCGTATCGCGCGGTCCGTAAACCACCGGAGGCCGCACAATCACCGCATCCGGGACAAGGGCGCGCACAATATTTTCCGCTTCCAGCTTGGATTTACCGTAATGCGTGAGCGGATGCGGCACGGCGTCCTCGGTTAGCGCCTTCCCCGGGGCGGTAGGGCCCACCGCGGCCAAAGAGCTGACGTGCAGCAAGCGGATGCCTCGGCCTGCGACGGCGCGCGCCAGCCGCTCGGTGGCCTTGACGTTGGCCTCATAATAATCGGCCGGACGCAGCGCCTTGGTGGCCCCTGCCAGGTGGATCACCGCGGTCACCCCGGCCAGAGCCTCGTCAAGCCCGGTCACGGCATCCACAGGCGGCAGATAGCGGCGGGAACTGGAAGGCCGGACCAGCGCGCGGACCCCTTCTCCCTGGACGAGCAATGTTTCGGCTAAATGGCTCCCGATAAATCCGGTTGCGCCCGTGACCAGAATCATTACGGCAGGGTGCTGCGAAACGCGACCTCGCCGAAGTAGCTCTCCGCCGAGGTCCCCGTATGTTGGGAATTGATCTGCAGCCGCAGCCCCTTGATTTGCGGGGCGGTGCGCCCGTAAGCGTGCTGGTAATCCGCTGCCACGTCTCGCACCTCGGAAATCCAGCGGTTCGCGTCCGTAGTACCCGATTCGCAGACCACCGCAAAGATGTGCACAAGCGGTATCGAACTGGCCGATTGCGCAGTGCCCTTGGGCGCGGTGGTATCCCAGATGTACGTCAAGATACGCCGATCAGCGAACGCCACCAACAGTTGTGCGGCCTGATCGTCGGTTGCCGAGCGGCGAAAATCACCGCCGGCGGGAAGCTGCGACACTTTCCAGCGCCACGTCAGAAACCGGGTTTCCTGCGGATTAACATCGACCCCGTGTTCCAGACCGTACGAAGATTTCGCACTCTTCAAATGCAGGCAGGAGCCCTCCCCGTCGCTGCATACCTCGATCTCGGGCCGGCCGTGGACAACTTTCACCTGCCAGTCGGAAGGCGGACGACCGCTGCCCCAATTCAGCGTATTCAAAACGATGACGGCCAACTGCGATGTATGCGCCAGGTTAACGAGCAAACAAGCGGCCAGACAAACAAGTAGCAGAACCCTTCTCAATAGACCTCACACGCATGCTATTCCTCTACTATCGCACAGTCTCGCCGGCGGTCCGGGTGAAACAAAAATGCCGCTGGTACGGCTCTCACCGTGCCAGCGGCTGCGAAATTAATCTGAAAACGCCTTATTCCGCCAGCGATTCTTCGCCGCTGTCTTCGGGAAGGCCTCCGGCGTACTGCAACCGGGTTTCTTCGTCATAGCCCGGAATGGTGTCGAGCGGTATTTCCGCTGCTGCCTCTTCCACCACGTCCTCGCCTTCGATCTTCACCTGGCGGTAATAATCCATGCCGGTGCCCGCCGGTACGAGGCGGCCCATGATGACGTTCTCCTTAAGACCGCGCAGGTAGTCCACCTTGCCGTTGATGGCGGCTTCGGTGAGCACGCGCGTGGTCTCCTGGAAGGACGCCGCCGAAATGAACGAATCGGTGGAAAGCGAAGCCTTCGTGATGCCGAGCAGTTTGGCCTTGCCGCGCGCCGGGCGCCCGCCCGCCTCTTCCACACGCAGATTCTCCGTGCGGAACTTGAATTTATCGACGATCTCGCCGGGCAGGAACTCGGTTTCCCCGATGTCCTCGATCTCCACCCACCGCATCATTTGCCGCGAGATGACCTCCAGGTGTTTATCGTTGATGTTGACGCCCTGCAGACGATAGACTTCCTGGATTTCGTTGACGAGGTATTTCTGCAGTTCCTTCTCGCCGAGCACATCGAGGATGTCGTGCGGGTTGCGCGGGCCATCCATCAGCGGCTCGCCCGCCTTCACGCGCTCACCCTCCTGTACATTGATGTGGACGCCGCGCGGCAGCGAGTACTCGCGCTGCTCGCCGTCATCGCCCACCACGAAGATTTTGCGCTGGCCCTTGGTGACTTCGCCATACTTCACGGTGCCGTTGATCTCCGCGATGATGGCCGTCTCGCGCGGCTTACGCGCTTCGAACAATTCCACCACGCGCGGCAGACCGCCGGTAATGTCCTTGGTCTTGGTGGTTTCGCGCGGGATCTTCGCCAGCACGTCGCCGGCGTGCACTTCTTCGCCGTCGCGTACCATCAGGTGAGCATGGGTGGGCATCAGGTACTTCTTCGCTTCCGAACGCGAACCCTGCGCGCCCTCGGGCCGCACCACGATCGTCGGCTGCCGCTTTTCGTCGGGCGAATCCATGACGACGAGCTGCGACATTCCGGTCACTTCGTCGACCTGCTCCTGCACGGTCATGCCGTCGATCAGATCACGGAAATGCACCGCGCCCGAAACTTCGGTCAGGATCGAGAAGGTGTACGGATCCCATTCGAGCAGGATCTGGTTGCTCTTCACGG
>Ga0070734_10003821_pt1 | contig 15121 bp, 12 predicted proteins | sample Coa_R1_8_FD_66444 | JGI IMG/M metagenome (GOLD analysis project Ga0070734, IMG submission 66444) | Surface soil microbial communities from Centralia Pennsylvania, which are recovering from an underground coalmine fire - Coalmine... | ecosystem: Environmental > Terrestrial > Soil > Unclassified ...
CCTATTTGCGCTGGTGGCGATGGCGGCTGACGATGCCTTCATCGCGGTCTTTGACGCGAAATACGCCTACAACTTCTGGCGTCCCATCACAGCCATCCGCAACGCGGATTTGGCCCGCAACACGGCCACTCCGCGCGATCCGTCCTGGCGACCTCTCGGCGACACGCCCATGCATCCGGAATATCCATGCGCACATTGCATTACGTCGTCTGCGGTGGGGGCAGTGCTCAAAAGGGAGGTCGGCAACGAGATTCCGGAAGTGTCGATGACAAGCGCGACGGCGCCGGGAGTCACGCGAAAGTGGACGCGCATTCAGGACTATACCGACGAGGTCTCTGTCGCCCGAATTCATGCCGGCTTTCACTACCGCTTCTCGACGAGGATCGGCGAGGAAATGGGCCGGCAGATCGGGGACCTGACCGTCACAACCCAGCTGCGGCGAGCCAATGTAGCGTCAGGCCTCCCGCGCTGAGCGCTGGAACGCAGCCCGCCGGCAAGCTGAGTCCGCGGGCTGCCGGACTTCCAGTCCGTGCGATTGCAAGACCGAGTATGGTTGTAATGGCTGCATCCGTCACGTACTCGCGTCCACCTCCTTGAACGCTTCGCGGGCGATGCGGAAGGCGTCAACGCCGCACGGCACGCCGGCATAAATCGCGACCTGGATCAGCACCTCCCGGATCTCGTCCTTGGTGACGCCGTTGCGCAGCGCGCCTTTGACATGCAGCTTCAACTCGTGGGGCCGGTTGAGGATGCTGATCATCGCGATGTTGAGCATGCTGCGAGTCTTGCGCGAAAGACCATCGCTGCCCCAGGCCGCTCCCCAGCAATATTCGGTCACGAGCTCCTGAAAGGGGCGGTTGAAGTCATCGGCATTCTTCAACGACGCCTCAACGTAATCCTTGCCGAGCACCGCGGTGCGAGCCTCGAGACCCTTGTCGAACCTGGCTTTGTCCATTCGAGCATTCCCCTTCAAGCTGTCGTGATAGGGCGCCGCTTTTCCGGCGCAACGGGCACGAAAATCTGCCTGATCAGGACCGCGGCGTCACCGTTCCATCGCCCAGGAAAAATACCGCGGCGCAGGCTTGGCAAATTAATAAGCTAGCTTATATTATGTTGGCTTATGGAGCTTTCCGCTATGCCCAAGATTCCCCTGGAGCGAGAAATAGCTTTTAATCTCAAAGACGTAGCTCGCCTGCTGCGAACCTATGTGGACCAACAGGCGAGCCAGGCGGGGACCACGCACGCCCAGTGGGCCGTGCTGGCGCGCCTTGAACGGACCGAAGGGCTCAAGCAGTGCGAGCTCGCCGACACGCTTGAGCTGCAGCCCATCACCCTGACCCGATTGATCGATCGGTTGTGCGAGAGCGGCTTGATCGAGCGCCGTCCAGACCCTGTCGACCGCCGCGTCAAACGGCTGTTCCTGACCGCCGCGGCGCGACCGGTGCTCGCGCGCCTGTCCGCGCTCGGCCAGGAACTGATGGCGACGGTGCTGAAGGGCGTCGATACCGACGCGCGTCACCAGCTGCTCGATCACCTTCTCGTCCTCAAGACCAATCTGCGCGGGGCCATCGCCAGGAAGGCGGATGAGCGGGCGGATGAACCCGCAATGGAACAAAGCCATGGCTGAAAAGCTTCTCAAATTTCCCGATGCGGGCGAGCAACCCGCAGCCGCAAAACCGGCGGCCTTGAAAGACAGGCTGCGCAAGCGGCTGCGGATGATCCTGCTCGTCGTGGTGCCGGTGATTGCTGCCTTGGCGGGACTCGGATTTTATCTTTCCGGCGGACGCTACATCACGACCGACAACGCCTATGTGGGCGCGCAGAAAGTGCTGATTACGCCGGACATCTCCGGCAAGATCGCAGCCGTGACGGTCACGGAAGGCCGCCATGTGGCGGCGGGTGACGAATTGTTCACGATTGATCCAGCGCCGTTCCGGCTCGCCGTCACCCAGGCACAAAGCAAGCTTGACATGGTGCGCAGCGACTTCGCCACGCTCAAGACCAACCTTGATTCGTATCAACAGCTTGTCGCGCTTGCCGAGAATACGGTCGACCTCAAGCAGCGCGACGTCGACCGGAAAACCGCGCTGGTGGCAAGTCATGCTGGCTCCCAAGTGGACCTCGACAATGCCAAGGCAACGTTGGTGGCGGCGCAAAATCAGCTCGCCCAGCTCAAGCAGCAAGCCGAGAATACCTTGAACCAGCTGCTCGGCGATCCGAATCTCGCGATCGAGCAATACCCACCTTACATACAGGCGCAGGCGGCGCTTGAGCAGGCGCAACGCGACCTCGCTCACACGGTATTGCGCGCCCCGATCTCCGGCACTGCGACGCAGGTCGATAACATTCAGCTTGGCCGCTACGTCACCGCGGGCACGCCCGTGTTCAGCATCATCGACGACACCGCGCCCTGGGTCGACGCCAACCCGAAGGAAACCGACATCACATATCTGCGGCCCGGCCAGAAGGTGCTGATGAACGTGGACGCGTTTCCGGCGCACACCTTCCACGGCACCGTTACGGCCGTCAGCCCGGGCACCGGCGCACAATTCGCAATCCTGCCGCCACAGAACGCGAGCGGGAACTGGGTGAAGGTGGTGCAACGCGTCCCGGTGCGGATCACCTTTGAGCCAGACCAGGACACCGAGAACCTGCGCTCCGGGATGAGCGTGAATGTCGAGATCGATACCGGCCGCACCCGATCGCTCGGCAAGTTGATCACCTCGCTGTTCACGCCGGCGAGTTCACTCGCTGAAGAGAAGCAGGCGCCGGCGCGATAACGCATTCTTGTCATGCCCGCTTTTCGCGGGGCATGACACGGCACCCGAATGATTCGTGCTGCACATTGGGTGATTTCTGAGAAAGCAGTAGCAAGAAAACACCATGACCGCCCCTCAACCCCTCCCCGCCGGCATGCGTCGCTCGTTGCTCACGGTCTGTGCGATGGCGGCGACCATCATGCAGGCGCTCGATTCGACGATTGCCAACGTGGCGCTGCCTTACATGCAGGGCAGCTTGTCGGCGTCCCAGGACCAGATCAACTGGGTCCTCACGTCCTACATCGTGGCCGCCGCCATCATGACGGCGCCGATCGGCTGGGTTGCGGAACGCTTCGGTCGCAAGCGGCTCTTCATCGTCTGCGTCGGCGGCTTCACGGTTGCCTCGGTGCTTTGCGCTTCAGCGCAGAATATCGAAGAAATGGTCCTGTTCCGCGCACTGCAAGGCTCGTTCGGCGCCGCGCTGGTGCCGCTGTCGCAAGCAGTGCTGCTCGATTCCTATACGCTCGCCGAGCGCGGCTCCGCGATGGCTATCTGGGGCATCGGCGTGATGCTCGGACCGATCATGGGGCCGACGTTGGGCGGATGGCTCACCGACCAGTACAGCTGGCATTGGGTCTTTCTGATCAACCTGCCGATCGGCATTGTCACGGTCATCGGCCTCATGTTTTTCATGGATGAGACCCAGACCGAGGAAGGCCGGCGCTTCGATTGGTTCGGATTTCTGACGCTCGCGATCGGCATCGGATCGTTGCAGATCATGCTTGATCGCGGCGAACAGCTCGGCTGGTTCTCTTCCACCGAGATCGTCGCCGAACTCGTAGTTTCGATCGTGGGCTTCTACCTCTTCTTCGCCCACTCGTTAACGACCAATAATCCGTTCGTGCGCTTCGAAGTGTTCCGTGACCGCAACTTCGTCACCGGCCTCGTGTTCATGGCATTCGTGGGCGTGGCGCTGTTCGGCACCATGGCGCTGGTGTCGCCGTTCATGCAGAACATCATCGGCTACCCGGTAACGACGGCGGGCTGGCTGCTCGGCACGCGCGGTATCGGTACGTTGCTGAGCATGATGGTGATCAGCCGTCTGCTGCGTTTCATTGAGGCGCGATGGCTGCTGCTGCTGGGGCTCATTTTGATGGCCGGTACGCTCTATCAGATGGAGCTGTTCACCGACCAGACTTCCGGCACCACGATCGCGGTGACGAGCGTAATCCAGGGCTTCGGCATCGGTCTCCTGTTCGTGCCGCTGAGCACGATTGCGTTCCTGACGTTGCGCAGCGACCTGCGCACCGATGGCACCGCGATGCTCACGTTGATTCGCAATATCTTCTCCTCGATCGGGATTTCCGTGATGATCGCGGAGCTCACCAACACTACGACCGTGATGCACGCGCGCCTCGTCGAACACGTCACGCCCTTCAACGATGCCTTGCGGATGCCGAACATCGCCGCCACCCTCGATATGGCGACGGATGCCGGCAAGGCTCTCCTCGACCAGATCGTGACGCAGCAGGCCGCGATCATCGCCTATGCGAACGACTACAAGATGCTGCTGCTTCTGGCGGTCGCCGCCATGCCTCTGGTGCTGTTCGTCGGCTCATCGAAGGCGATGCAGCAGCTTGGCAGGGGGCAAGCTCACGCCATGGATTGAGAGGGAGCCGCAACGGTCACAAGCGCTTCGGCGAGAACTCAGCGCGTATTTTCTCCGAATGCTCGCCGAGCGCCGGCACGGCGCCGTACCCTTGCATTCGCGCACGGGGCGGCGCCGGATAGGACACCGGCCCTGAGGGTGTGGCAACGGTGATCCGGCGCAGATGCGGATGCCGGGCCAAAACACTCATATCGCTCACGCGCGCGAACGCAATCTCGGCGGCGCCGAGCTTCTCGGACAGCGTCGCGGCATCGGTTGCACCGAACACCGCCTGCACCCGCGCATCGGTCGCGGACCGGCGCTTGACGCGCGCCACATTGGTGGCAAAGGCCGGATCGGCCGCGAGCGCCGGGTCGCCGAGCACTTCGCTTGCGAGGACGCGCCATTCGCGGTCGCTCTGGATCGAAATCAGAATGTCGGCACCGTCGCGAGTCTTGAATACGCCGTATGGCGCGATGGTCGGGTGCGCGAGGCCGATGCGCTGCGGAGTCCTACCGCCTTCGTGTTGCAACAGCGGCACCGTCATCCAATCCGCCATCGCATCGAACATCGAAACGGAAAGCTCGGCCCCTTGTCCGGTCCGCCCGCGTGCGATCAGTGCTTCAAGAATCGCCTCATAGGCGTTCATGCCGGTTGCGATGTCGACCGCCGAGACGCCGATCCGCGCCGGAGCTTCGGGACCGCCCGTGACGGAGGCAAGGCCGGATTCGGCCTGGATCAGGAGGTCGTAGGCCTTGCGCCGCGCATACGGCCCGCTGTCGCCATAGCCCGAAACTGAGCACACGATGAGGCCGGGATAGTCACGCCGCACGCGATCGGGCGCAAAGCCGAGCTTGCCCACCGCGCCCGGCTTCAGGTTCTGCACAAAGACATCGGCCTTCGCCAGCATGGCTTCGAGCAGCGTCTTGTCCTCGGCTTTTGCAAGATCGAGTGCGACGGATTCCTTGCCGCGATTGAGCCACACAAAATAAGCGCTCTCGCCATGGACCAGATCATCATAGCCGCGGGCGAAATCGCCCTCCGGTCGCTCGATCTTGATGACGCGCGCCCCGGCATCGGCCAGTCGGCACGAACACATGGGCGCCGCCACGGCCTGCTCGAGCGAAACGACGAGGAGGCCGGAGAGGGGGAGAGACATTGGGGTCACCTGCTTTGAACAACGTGTGATTTAACTCGGACCTCATCCTGCCGCACGAGGCGGGATGGCACCACGCGCATGGCCAAGCAATCGGCCGCACAAAATCGGATGCGTCCGCGCTGCATCGGCTATAACATTCGGGCTCGACGGAGGGATCAATCATGCCGGCTTCATCGCAGGGCGATGTCGCGCCAGTGTCTGCCGCGGTGACAGATGCCGGGACCAGCTCGCTCGCTGCGGACCCGAACCTCATCGCCGACCTCGTGACCGCAAACCACATTCTTTACGACCAGCATGTCGTTGACGCCTTCGGCCATGTCAGCGTGCGCCACGACAAGCGGCCGGACCGCTTCCTGCTCGCCCGCAGCATGGCGCCTGCGCTGGTGACCGCCGCAGACATCCTGGAATTCGACCTTGACGGCAATCCGCTTCACGCCGGCGGCAGGGCGGTCTATCTCGAACGCTTCATCCATGGCGAAATCTACCGCGTGCGCCCGGACGTGGCGGCGATCGTGCACAGCCACTCCCACGCGGTCATTCCGTTCGGCGCCGTGCGCTCGCACAAACTGCGGGCGCTCTTCCACATGAGCGGCTTCGTCGGCACCGAAACGCCGATCTTCGAAATCCGCGAATGCGTCGGCGACGGCAGTGATCTTCTGATCCGCAACCGCGAGTTGGGAGCCGCCTTGGCGAAATCGCTCGGCCCGAAATCCGTGGTGCTCATGCGCGGCCATGGCGTCACCGTGACCGGCCCGAGTTTGCGAGAGGCGGTCTATCGCGGGGTCTACGTCGACGTGAATGCGCGGTTGCAGCTCCAGGCGATCGGACTCGGCGCCGTCAACTACCTCACCGAGCAAGAAGGCCGCGCCGCTGCCGCCGCCAACGCCTCCCAGATCGGCCGCGCCTGGGACTTGTGGAAGATGAAGGTGGAGGACCGGCTGTGATCGCGCGGCTGTGCTGCGCCGCAATTGGCGACCCTCCCCTGGAGAGAGAGGGTCGGACTGCCGAAGGCAGTCCGGGGTGGGGTGACAGCGGTGCAGCATTTGCTGAGCGGCTGTCACCCCCTCCCGGCCCGCTGGCGCGGGCCGACCTCCCCCCTCCAGGGGGAGGTGACCGCGATTGCCCTGCGTCACAAGCGGTGGGGAAGCGTGCTGCAACTGCCGGCTTCTCGGGCCTCGTTCCGCCGCTGGGATCGTTAGCGGCCGCACTGTGCCTGGTCGCGTTTTTGTCCACGCCCAGTGCCCACGCCCAATCGGTCGAGAGCTTCTATCGCGGGCGTACCATCACGATCGTGGTCGGCTACAGCGTTGGTGGCGGCTATGATGCCCATGCGCGCGTGCTCGCCCGCCACTTCGGCACGCATATTCCCGGCAACCCTTCGGTGGTGGTCCAGAACATGCCGGGCGCGGGCAGCCTGCGGGCCGCCAACTATCTCTACAATGCGGCTCCGAAGGACGGCACCATGCTCGGCGTCTTCGCGCGCGGCATGGCGATGGAGCCGCTGATCGGGACCAGCGGCACGAATTTCGATGCCCGGAAATTCGCCTGGATCGGCAGCGGCACCAATGAGGTCAGCGTATGCGTGACCTGGCATGCCGCAAAGGTGAAGACCTGGAGCGATGGTCTGGCGATCCCGTTCACGGTGGCTGGAGAGGGGTCAGGCTCCGACCCCGACATCTTTTCCGTCATGCTGAGAAACGTGTTCGGCACCAAGATGCGGCTGGTTTCCGGCTATCCGGGCGGCGCCGACATGACGCTCGCGATCGAGCGCGGCGAGGTCGACGGCCGGTGCGGCTGGACGTGGTCAAGCATCAAGTTGCAGCGGCCTGATTGGGTCTCGGAGCACAAGCTCAACGTCCTGGTGCAGCTTGCCACCCAGCCGAGCCCCGAACTGCCCGGCATACCATTGATCTTCGATCTCGCTACGACGGAGCGCCAGCGACGGATCGTGGATCTGGTGCTCAGCCGCCAGGAAATGGGACGGCCCCTGGTGGCGCCGCCGGGGACACCCCAGGATCGTAAGGAGGCGCTGCGCAGCGCCTTCGACGCCACCATGGCGGATCCGGATTTCGTCACGGAAGCAACCGCACGCAGCCTCGAGGTCAATCCCGTTAAGGGCGCCGATCTCGACAAGCTGCTCGATCGCCTTTATGCGACGCCGGCCGCGATCGTCGCCGAGACCAGGGCGATTATCGCTGAGGGCGCGAAGTAGGGTGGGCATTCGCGCCGGCACGGCTATGCGGTGTTTCGCGTCGCTCCGCGGGCGCAATGCCCACGCGCTCGGGTCGCTCAGCATCTACCGCCTGAGCAAAATCGCGGCGAGAGTTTTCGAAATCCCCCCTCCGCCGGTCACGCGATTTTGCCAACCCTACGGCACCTTGCCGGCCTTGCGCATCTCCGCCGCCGCCGCGCGCACGGCTTTGATGATGTTCTGGTAGCCGGTGCAGCGGCAGAGGTTCGAGGCGAGCACGTCGAGCATCTCTTCATCGCCGATGTCGGGCTGGCGCTCCAGCACATTGACGGCAAGCATCAGAAAGCCCGGCGTGCAGAAGCCGCATTGCAAGCCGTGATGGTCGATGAACGCCTGCTGGATCGGATGCAGGACATCACCATTGGCGAGCCCCTCCACGGTGCGGATTTTCTTATCCGTAGCCTGCACGGCGAACATCAGGCAGGCGCGCACGGCTTCATCGCCCAGAATGACCGTGCAGGCGCCGCAGACGCCGTGTTCGCAGCCGATGTGCGTGCCGGTCAGTCCGCAGTCGTCGCGGATGACGTCGACCAATGTCCGGCGCGCCTCGGTTCGAACCGCGTAATCGCGGCCGTTGATGTTGAGCGTGATATCGAATTTCTCAGTCATTGTCAGAGATCAGATGTCAGATGCCGGATGCCGGACGACGGAGATTGTGCCTCTTTCTTGTACTTCTGACATCTGACATCCGTCATCTGTTCCCTGGTAGAAACTTTGCGAACTTCGCGCGAATGCGCGCATCAAGCTCCCTGCTGGACCGCGCTTCGATCGGGAACGTGTCGCGACGCGCCCATGGCTTGCAGGCGTCGATGACGACGCGGGCGTTGCGCGGGTCCTCGTGACTGTAAGCCATCGGGTCGAGCGCGGTGCTCCAGCAGCCCCGCAGCACCTCGATGTCTTCGCGCGGATCGAACCGCGTGCACATCGCCCAGATCACCTGGTTCATGTCCGCGGGATCGATGTCGTCATCGACCACCACCACCCAGCGGTTCGCGTAGGCGCCGGCGTGGCACTGCGATGCGATGAGCCCTGCCTGCTTGGAGTGCCCGCCGTACATCTGCTTGATGGCGACGGTGAGCCACAGCCGGCTGCCACCCGCCTCGTGCGACCACACGCCCTTGACCTCCGGGATGCCGGCCGCTTCGAGCTGATTCCACACCGCGCCGCAGCGATAAGTGCCGCGGTAGAAGGTGTCGTCATTCGGCGGCATGCCGGGCACGGCACCGAGCAGCACCGGATCGTCGCGGTGCCAGAATGTCTCGATGCGGATCGCGGGCTCACGCTTCTTGCCGCCGGCGTAATAGCCGGTCCACTCGCCGAGCGGGCCTTCGTCGACGAGATCGTCCGGGTGCACGAAGCCCTCGAATGCGATCTCGGCGTGGGCCGGGATCGGCAGGCCCGTCTTGGGGCCGAGGATGACCTCGACGGGCTCGCCGAGCAGCCGGCCGGCCGCGTCATACTCGTTCTTGCCGTAAGGGACTTCGATGCCGGCCACCATGAACAGCGCCGGATGCATGCCGCACACGACCGCGATCGGGCACGGTTTTCCGAGTTCATGCCAGCGCCGCATGATAAGATTGCCGTGCTTGCCCTTCGACGTCATGATCGAAGCGACGTTCTTGTCCTGCACCTGGATGCGATAGGCGCCGTAGTTGATCCATCCGGTGTCGGGGTGGCGCATGATCACCATGCAGCCGGTGCCAATATAGCGCCCGCCGTCGTGCTCGTGCCATTTCGGCGTCGGGATTTTCAGGATGTCGACGCCGGCGCCGGTCGCGACGTTCTCCATGAGCGGACCGCCCTCCACCGTGAGCGGTGGGATGGTCTGCGGATCTTTCATGTAGTCGCGCCAGTAGCGCACGAGGTCCATTTCGCTCGATTCCGCCGGCAAGCCGAGCGTGAGATTGATGCGCCGCACGGAAGTGAGGATGTTCGCCACCACGCGATAGCTGGGCGAGAATCCCGGAATGTCCTCGAACATCACGGCCGCCGCCCCCATGGTGCGCTGATAGATATCGACGATGCCGCCGATCTCCTCGTCGCGGTCGGCACCTGTGACGGTGACAAGCTCACCCGCCTCCTGCATCCGGGCGAGCCAGGCGCGCAGATCCTGCTTTGGCGCGTTGCGCAGGGCGGGTCTGCCGGTGCGCGGCTCGACGGTATTCAGCATGTGCAGGCTCCTGAGATCAGTGCTTCATGATATTTAGAGCACTTTTGACCATATTGACACGCTCTATCGGCCAAGGACACAGCCGTTCTGACGAGAACGTGCCGGCGCGTTGCCCACGCGCTCAGGCTCGGTTTGACAGCGAAAATCGCTACCGGCATTTGGAAAACGGCAATCGCTTCGGTGGGCGATTTTGCCGACCCTACCCGTGAGCTCGACCGCAATTCACTTCAGCTCATCCGCCCTCGCAAAATCTCCCGCAACCGCTGCGGCGTGATGGGCAGCTCCGTAATGGTGCCCGGCAGGCCGATCGCGTCTTCGACCGCGTTCGCGATGGCGGCGCCGACGGCCGTGATGCCGCTCTCGCCGGCGCCCTTGATGCCGAGCGGATTGAGCGCGGTCGGAAAATCCTCCGTCAGAATGATTTCGACGTTCGGCACTTCCCGCGCGATCGGCATCAGATAATCCGCGAATGTCACGGAAACCGGGTCGCCACGTTCGCTGTAGCGAAACTCCTCCAGAAGCGCGCCGCCGAGGCCCTGGACGAAGCCGCCCATGATCTGTCCTTCGACCAACATGGGATTGATGGCGCGGCCGACATCATAGCCGATGATGTAGCGCTCGATCGCGACGGCGCCGGTGTCGGGATCGACTTTCACCACAGCGAGATGACTGCCGTACGGATAGACCTGGTGCGCGGCATGAAACCAGCCCTCAGCGCTGAGCCCGGGATCGCGGCCCTGACGCACGGGCGAAGCTGGCAGCAGTGCCGCCGCGACCGCGCCGAGCGGCATCGACGACGGGCCGACCCTATGCACCACCGTGCCGTCGATAATGTCGAGGTCATCCGGCGCCGACTGCATGAGTTGAGCCGCCATGTCGAGCGCCTTCTCGCGCAGCTTGAGGGCAGCGACCCGCGTCGCCGAGGCCGTCATCACGGTGGCTCGCGATGCGTGAGCGCCGAGGCCGAACGCGATGCGGTCGGTCTGGCCGTGGATCACCCGCACGTGCCGGTAGTCGACGCCGATCATGTCGGCCGCAACCTGCGCCACGACGGTCTCGAAGCCCTGGCCCATTGAGGCGCCGCCGGTGACAACCTCGACTCGTCCGGAAGTATCGACGGCGATCCTCACGCCGTCGAATGGCCCGAGCCCGCTCTTTTCCACGTACATGGCGATGCCGGCCCCGACCAGTTCGCCGGCCCGGCGGCGCCGCGCGAGATCGGCCTTCAGCTTCGGCCATGATGCGCGCTCCAATACCTGGTCGAGGAGGCCCATGTAATCGCCGCTGTCGTGCTCGACCTCCTCACCCAGCACTTCGAGCGGTCGACGGAACGGCATTGCGGCAACCGGAATAGCGTTGCGGCGGCGCACCTCGACGGGGTCGAGCTTGAGTGTGTGGGCGATCGCTTCGATGAGACGCTCGCGCACGAATGTCGTTTCGTAGCGCCCCGGCGCCCTGTAGGTCGCGGCAGGTGTCTTGTTGGTCAAGCGAAAATGGCCGACGGAGCGATAGGCCGGGATGCGGTAGGGCCCCGGCAGGATGCCGCTGATCATCGTAACGACCCGAGTCCCGTGGGTGCGCACATAGGCGCCCTGGTCGTGCCAGAACTCGTCGTCGACCGCGAGGATTACGCCATCAGCGTCAACCCCGGCGCGGACCCGGTGCCGTTGCTGGCGCGAATGATTGGCGCAGATGAAATGCTCGCGACGATCCTCGATCCACTTGACGGGCCGCCTGAGCCGCATGGCGGCCACGCACACCAGCACGTCTTCCGGATAGAGCTCGCCGCGCACCCCGAACCCGCCGCCCACATGGGATTCGTGGACATGAATCGAGGACGGCGGGCGCCGCAGCATCGCGGCCAACAGCTCGCGGATCCGATGCGGCACCTTGGCGGCGCCGTGCAGCTCGAGAGCCTCACGCGCCGCATCATAGCGGCCGATCGCGCCGCGCGTTTCGATCGGCACCCCGCTATGACGGCCGATCGCGACGTCAAGCTCGATCACACGGTGTGCTTGCGCGATTGCGGCATCAATATCGCCGTAGCCCTGGCGCACGATCGCGGCTTCGGTGCTGTGGCCGGGTGAAAATTCTGCCGGCTCCGCGGCGGCATCGAGTAGCGGCGGCATCTCCTCGATTTCGATCGCAATGAGATCCGCGGCATCCTCCGCAACGCAGGGATCAGTCGCGAACACGGCCGCGACGGGTTCGCCGACGTAGCGCACGCGTTCGGCGGCAAGCACCGGCTGGCGATAGGGCTCAAGCCTCTCGATGCGACCCTCGCGAAAGTCGATCGGCGGAACGTCCACGATGTCGGCCGCGGTCCACACCGCAACGACCCCCGGCACCGCACGCGCCGCCGTGGCGTCGATCGCCACGATGCGCCCATGCGCGACGCCCGAGCGTGCAAGCCGCATATGCAACTGATGCGCAAACGCGATATCGCCCGCGAAACGGCCCCGCCCAAGCACCAATGGCGGGTCTTCCAACCGAGGTACCGATCGGCCGATATAGGGCTTTGTGTTCATTGAGCGGGCGCATCCTAACGAACTTGATTGTTGTTATCCGCAGCTTAACCTGCAGATCGATCTCCCGCTCTCTACCCGCGCGAGCGGGGGAGGGTAGGGAGGGGGAGATAGCTGGGTCAAGCCTGGCAGCGATGCCGAAACAATGTCAGCAGGACCCGCGCTGGGCATGTTCCGCTCGTATCGAACCATTCTCGGCGGTCATGGCCGTGCGATGGACGCGACCGACAAAAGTGTCGAATCTGTGCACACCAGCAGCCCGCCACGCCCAGCTTTATCCCAGGTCGGGCGGCGTTCGGATGCATTCTCATCAGGAAATCGCCTTATTGATATTTAATGAATCGGTAAGAATTGGTGCGGCGTTGATTTCATTGGGCGAAACAGGGGACGAGGCATGGAGGGGGTTTCGTTGCAGCAATTTTTCCGAGCGCCATCCAGTCGTTGATGGTGAAACAAACTTCTCGTTTGAAGTGACATAGCGCCGCGGTGGCGGGGGCCGCCCGGGGGTGTTTTTTTGCAACGCGTTTTTAGTTCAGGAGACTCTGGATGCGTCGAATCGCAATTCGGAGGCGGACGGATATCGGCACGATTCTGCTTCACTGGCTGGTCGCCGTGACCTTGGTGGCTTCGATTGCCACGGGACTACGCATCGCGGCCGATGAACCTGGATATGCGTGGCTACGCGCCTTCGATTCGATACTGCCCGAGAGCGTCGTGTGGACCGGCCACATGCCAGCTGCGCTTGTTCTTTGCGCGCTTGCGGCCTCATACGTGGCTTACCTCATCAGCGCGGGCTTGTTCCGTCGCGTTCAGCTTGATCGTGTGCGCATCGTGGGTTTGCTCAAGGGCGAACAGGCGCGATGGGGCGCCATGAATGTTCTGCTTTATTGGATATTTTTTTCCGCAATAGTGGCTGAAATCATCACCGGAGCCCAACTCTACCTGGGATACGCAAGTACCAACGTGGTGCGGATTCATCTGTTCGGCACCTGGATTATCCTCGGCTTCGTGCCGGCGCATGTCGCGGTTCACTGGGGCATCGGGGGCTTTGCGCAGCTCGTACGTATTTTTCGTCCAGGCGGTTTTGCTTCCCCGGCGCGACCATTCGATCCCATGGAATTGGTCGAGCAGCTCAACAGGCAGATCGCGGATGCGAAAAAGGCGCAACGGAAGCTGTTACCGCGTGGGCAACAGTCGCCGGAGACCGTTCATCCGCAAAATCGCTTGCGCCCCGCTGCGAGAAGCCACGATCGGGCGCGTAGCATGCGCACCGTGCAGGCAAATCCGTTGGTCGTTGCGCTCGCTGCCGCGATCGTCACGGTCGGATTCGTGTTGCCGATGGAGCGGGCCACTCAAGATCGTCTCTACATTCGAAAGGCCGCAACCGCAGGCCTGCCAATTCTCGACGGCGACGCATCGGACCCAATCTGGCTGAACGTCAAGCCGCTGACCATATGGACGGCATTCGGCGGAAATTTCGATGGCGCGGGCGACACGAAAATCGATGTACGTGCCGTCCATGACGGCGAGCGCGCGTATTTCTGTTTCATCTGGGATGATCCGACGCGGTCGCTTAAGCATTTGCCGCTGATCAAGAAGAATGACGGCTGGCACGTTCTTCAGGATCGCTACGATGTCGCCGATGCCCATGAATATCACGAGGACAAGTTTTCCATTTTGCTGACTCAGCTCGACATCACCATACCGGGCGACCGCACATTTCACGTCGGACCGAGGCCGCTTGCCGATAAGCCCGCGACACTTTCGGGCCGCGGCCTCCACTACACCACGAACCCGGACGCGTCGGTTGAGGTGTGGCAATGGAAGGCTTCGAGCAGCGGCCAGTATGGCTGGGTCGACCAGGACCGGTTCGCAATGCCGGTCGAGCCGACGGTCGCGCAGTCCGAAGGCCGCAGCCCCTATCGCGGCGGATACATTACCGACCCGCGCGCAGAACGCGTCTACTGGACGAATTTCGAGACCCAGTCGGTTGGCGGCTATCGCCAGGCCGTTCAGCCGCGGCGATTGCCGAAAAACTGGAATACGACGACGATCGCGATGGGGCGCATTGATCTCGACCCTGGTCACAGCGATGACGAAGGTTCGCGATGGTCAATGACCGAGGCCGAGTCGGAGCCGTACTCGGTCGCGCGCGATGGCCAGATTCCGGTGGGAACCGTCATTCCGGGGCTCATTGTGGCGGCGCCGCCGGATCAAAGCTTCCGTGATGTACGTGGTGCGGCGCGCTGGGCCGCGGGGCGGTGGGTATTGGAGATCAGCAGGAGCCTCCGCGGCGATCGTCCTGGTGCGGTTGCGATCTCGACCGGGACCTACATGCGACTTGCCGCTTTTGATCACGCGCAATCCCACCACACCAGGCATCTGCGCCCAATACTGCTGGAGGTCGAATAATGAGGAAGAGCTGCCGGGTCGCGATTGGAGGCCAGGTGTTCATCGCAGCCCGTGGCGACGTTCTGCTGGATGCCGCTTTGATGAATGGAGTCGACATTCCGCATGATTGTCGCGCCGGCCACTGCGGGACATGCCGCGTACGCGTCGTCGACGGCCTGGCGATCGGCGGGGAGTGTGGTGAGCCCGGGGCCGTAAGG
>Ga0070734_10003822_pt1 | contig 15115 bp, 16 predicted proteins | sample Coa_R1_8_FD_66444 | JGI IMG/M metagenome (GOLD analysis project Ga0070734, IMG submission 66444) | Surface soil microbial communities from Centralia Pennsylvania, which are recovering from an underground coalmine fire - Coalmine... | ecosystem: Environmental > Terrestrial > Soil > Unclassified ...
AAAATCGCAATGATCTGCTCTTCGCTGTGGCGCGTCCCGCGCATTTTTGTTCTCCTTTCCTGCCCGGAGAACCTACATTCTACGTGGACCAACTGGCGGGGTACAGGTCAGAAGGGCTACCGCTCCACAGCGACAGCCTCTTCGCGCTGTTTGGCATCCGCCCGGCGCTCACCGGGCTCGATCGACACCCGAAGGGCTGTGACTCTGCTTTGCAGCACGTCGAGACTAGCTCGCAGCTCCGACACTTCCACGCGGTCGATTACCTCCTCGAGCGTTCCTTCGATGCCCTCCAAGACGCCTGCCACGAATCCTGCATCAAGAGCCATACGGTCCTCCTTTCCCCGGTCCGGAAGGATATGCATGCCCTCGGAGCCGGATTCTGCTTCAAGATCGAGCGTTTCTCGGCACCCACATGGCTATGCCGAAATCGCCAGTCCCTGCGGTGGCGCTCAGAAGCTTTGCTTGAACCGAGCTTCGAGAAAACCGCCGAGCTTGGCCGTCGCCCGGAACTGCGGAATCGGGTCCAGGTCTTTGAACGCGGATGTGAACGCGTTCGACAGGCTCCAGACTGTACGCGGTTTGAACTCGTCGTATTGCGGCTCGAAGTAAAGATCGTGCACACGACGCGCGAGGTGTCGGGGAACCTCCAGTTCGCTTTCGATGAACGCCTGATAGATGATCATCTTTGCGGTGACGTCGGTCAGTTCCGATTGGCGCCAGAGTTCGACCTGTTTGCGCATGGGCTCGAAGTTCCGTTGCATTCGGTCCACGCCCACCGAGATCGAATCGACCAGTGAGAATGACTTAGAATGCTTCGCGAGCACCGGTGTAAAGTCGCCGCTGAATGCCATATTCGAGCAAACGAACACGCGATATCCACAGGTAAGGGCGAGCCGCATTGACTTATCGTGAGAGTTCTTCAAACCGATCGAGAATCGAGCTCCGTGCATCTCCGTTTCGAGATCGAGGACGCCGAACATCTTCATTCCATCCGGTGATACAGCGTATTCGTCGTGAACGACGCCGATGTGCCGGAAGCCCAACGTCTCTACGAGAGCCTGGATGATCTCGTGATGTGGGACCGGCCTGTGCGTGTCGGTTGCTGGCGGTGTTGGAACCAGAGCAAGCTCTTCGCGCGGAATTGTCCTGCCCTTGTATCCGATCAAGGTACTGGTTTCTGACATGGTTTTTCTCCTGTTTAAGTTGAGCTACGAAAGGTCAAAAGGCGATCGGCGCGATGGCATGCGCCTGCTCTACGAGTGCCGACTGGATCTATGCCACACTCACTTGTTGCTGGCGTCATCCTGCGCTCCGATTCGGCCGATCAGAGCTAAACTGCTCAGCAGTGATGCAAAAGGCACCGCGAATTGAAATTGAATACTGCACGCAGTGCCGCTGGCTGCTGCGCGCCGCTTGGATGGCTCAGGAACTTCTGACGACGTTCTCGACCGATATCGGCGAGCTCGCGCTGGTACCCGGTACTGGAGGTGTTTTCGAGATTCGTATCGGCGACGACACCGTCTGGTCCCGAGCCGAGAGTGGACGGTTTCCCGAGATGAAGGAGCTGAAGCAAATCGTTCGAGATCGCATTGCCCCAGACAAGGACTTAGGCCATTCCGACCGATGATTGGTGAGAACAGCTTGCGGCTAGCGTTTGCCCCGCTTCGCCGAAGGCCGTGCCGCCTCGGTCGATTCTTTTCCTGCTGGGGCGCGCAAGATATCCTTGTTGAGCTTTTTCAGCCTGTCGAATTCAGCCATCCACTGGTCGAGCGAGAGGCTGCTCAAGCTGCGGGCATTCACGGTTCGATCGAGCCAAGCCGTCGTCTCGCCGCCGGAGAAATAGAAATAGCCGTCTCCCTTTTCAAGCCTCGCGTCAGAGCCTCGTTTCGCGAGCTCCTCATTGATGGCCTTTACGGTGAGCCTCACGTCAGATCAGCTTAACTGATCCCGCACCCGTCGCGAGTGGCACACGAACACGAGATGGCTTTACACTACAGCCGTGTCGAGCTCCAAATCGAAAGCCGGCTTCATCGAACCGATGCTCCTCCTACGGACTGATCGATTACCCGAGGGCCCAAACCAGAGCTATGAGCTAAAAATGGACGGGTACAGGGCGCTGGCAATCAAAACCGGCGGTCGCGTGAAGCTCAGATCGCGGAACGACAACGATTTCAATGCGCGGTACCCCTCTATAGTGAACGCTCTTTCGGCGATGCCCGACGAAACCGTGATTGACGGTGAACTAGTCGCCCTGGACATTAGCGGTCGGCCTTCCTTCAACCTACTCCAAAATTATGGGTCTGCCGGTGCGCCGCTGATCTATTACGTCTTCGACGTTTTGATTCTTAACGGACGCAATGTAATGTCGGAGCCGCTCGGCCGCAGGAGGGATATCCTTCGCCACGAGGTCCTTGCCCAACTAGGTGAGCCTATCCGCGAGTCGCCGGTGCTCGATGCCAGCCTTCGCGATCTGATAGCAGCCGTGCGCGCCCAGGGACTTGAGGGTCTGGTTGCGAAGCGTTTGGAAAGTACATACGAACCTGGCAAGCGCTCCGGCGCGTGGCAGAAGATGCGTCTCAACCAAGGCCAGGAATTTGTTATCGGCGGGTACACGCCGAGCCCGAAGAACTTCGACGCCCTGGTTTTCGGCTACTATTCGGGTTCTGATCTCATGTACGCGGCGAGGACGCGAAATGGATTCACGCCAGCATCACGGGAGCAACTGTTCCGGAGATTCCGAAGCCTGGAGATCTCCCACTGCCCATTTGTGAACCTCCCCGAGGCGCATCCGGGGCGGTGGGGCCAAGGGCTCACGGCAGAAAAAATGAAGGAGTGCCGATGGTTACGGCCCCATTTGGTCGCCAACTTCGAATTTGTGGAATGGACTCCTGATGGACATCTGCGGCATTCCAAATTCATCGGCCTACGAGAGGATAAGAATCCGCCTGAGGTCCACCGGGAATCGTGAAATGGCGGAGCAGCCGCGACATGCCGCTCGCGTGTCGTTGCAAAACATATCCTTTGTCAGCCGCGCTCGGCGACTTTCGTCGCCCTTCGCCATTGTTTTTGTATTGCGCTCAGTTGAGTTCTTGTGCGAGTCCGATGAGAAGCCCTTCAGGCCCGCGGATGTAGCAGAGCCGATACGCGTCTTTATACTGGACTACTTCGCCTACGAGCTGCGCGCCGCGATTGCTGAGCCTTTCAAGCGTCTCGTCGATGTCATCCACGGCGAACATGACGCGGAGGTAGCCTAGAGCGTTCACCGGCGCGTTGCGGTGATCCGCGACGGCAGGCGGCGCGAGGAAGCGGGATAGCTCTAGCCGCCCGTGGCCGTCCGGCGTGCGCATCATGGCAATCTCGACGCGCTGATCGCCCAGCCCAGTGACACGTCCGGCCCATTCTCCTTCGATCGTGGCCCGCCCTTCGAGCTCGAGGCCGAGCTCGCGAAAGAAATCAATTGTCCCGTCGAGGTCATCGACGACGATTCCCACGTTGTCCATCCGTTTAAGTGCCATAGGTGGTATGATGTGCACCAAACTGCGCCCAAAGGAGACATCCATTGCGGAAAAATTTCGTTTTCGTGACGATTGCCATCCAGACTGCCTGTCTGTTAAACGCTCAGCAACCGCAGCATCCCGCACAAACCGTCCAACTCTCGCTTCCCCAAGGCATAGGCAACTACTATAACTACAATGAATTTCCATCCGTTAACAACACCCCGCCCACGTTTCACTTCTACCCCTATCAAATCGTCGATGCCAAGGTTGGTGCTGCGGAAACAAATGCGAAGCAGTATGCCGATCAGGCGGTCTCGGCGGCAAAGGCTGAACTGATCTCCAAGGTTCAGGCAGCGGCAAATCCATTGGCCCAAGTCCAGTTTGAACAACTCGTGCTGCAAGTCAAAACCGCTCTCGCGGAGGAATACGACAAGAAGATCGCTCTTCTGCAAAAACGCGTTGTCGAGTTGGAACAACAGGTGAAGGCGAAGGATGCGCAAAATGGTCCGCATTAGAGCATCTCTTGTACTGACGTTGTGTTCTGCTGTCCTGTTTTCTCAGCCGCGCGGCAGCACTCAAGTGACTTATGAGGGCGCCCTCTCCGCACTGGAATCGGCTACGCGGTTGCCTCCAGGGTTGCCTCTCGGGATTTTACAGGCCACGAGCGAGGTGCAAATCCAACTGCAGGCCAAGGCAGCTGCAGGACTGCGAATGACCTTGACGCCGGCCGAGGTCTCTTCGATCTCTGACGCCCTTGCCGATCTTCGGGACCTGCATAATGCAGTGCTGTTGTTACGGCAAGACCAATTTCGTCCAACGATCTTTGACTTTGACAGCCGGCTCCCGCCCTCACGTGGCTTTGGTCAAATTCAGCAGCTCATTACGGATGTCCAGACACTCACCCCGAATCCGAACAGGGCGAATATGGAGGCGGTTGTGAACAAGGTGCTGGACGACGCATCTCTTGTTCTTTTTAACCACATCATCACTGGAGCGACAGTCCGCGACAAATTCCTGAAACTTGATATAGACCACGCCACTGAGACCAACCTCTCCGCCCTGATCACGGCAATTCAAAGGCAACAGGTCCTCCGTGACGTCGTTCTCACATCCCAGTCCTTCAAGGCATTGTCGGCCGCCCAAAAAATACAGTTTCTACAGACCCTTCAAAGCAAGGTCCGCGCGTACACAGAAGTTTCAGACAAACTGGCCTCACTTGGCAACATTGCGCCCTCCGACGCTGAAGTTCTGAAAAGGCTTCCGATGGTTGTCGCCGCGCTCGGGAAAATGGACGAATTCAAGAATAATGAGGTTCAACAACTGGCCGAGATTCAAAAGCGTCAAAACGAGGTGCTCGGAAAGCTCGATACGCTGGCGGACTCAGCCACGAGGGCAGCGCAGGTGATCGCCCAGGATGGTAAAGCGCTTAGTGCAAAAGCGGACGAAGCACAGCGCGCGCTGTATTATGCCGCCTATAACGAGGCAATTCTTACCCGTGAACGGGTCGCCAATACTGTGGATTCAATGCTTCGGGATACTCTTCCCCCTCCCGCCCTGCTGCAGCAGCAGATTAGCGATGTCACCAAGCAGTTTATACCCGCTGGTATAAAGGTCTTCGACCCAAGAGGTCAGTTCCCGATCGAATTGCCCCAGGCTGCGGATTCCATTCGGAGCGTGTTGAACGGCCAGGTTGGGCTTATCAGGGATGTCAACAACTACCTGGCATCCGGTAACCAGATTTTCTCGAACATAACGCAAGGATTGAAATTACCTACGGACATAACCAGCCTGATTCCGAAGCTCAGCCTGGACGGAGATGGCCTGAAGTCGATCGCAAGCACGGTGCTCGGCTCGAATTTTGCCGGCGCTTTAGCAGCTGTTCAAGGGCTGTCTGCGCTGGGAAGCATTTTCGGCGGAGGCCTCGGTGGCGGCGACATGGCCGCCTTGAATGCGATCAATCAGAAGCTCGACCAGATTCTAGAGAACCAGAAGCGAATCATGAAACAGCTGGATCAGATTGAAGGGAAGATCGACAAGCTGACTCAGGATCTGGCCCGGGATCATGAAGAGACCATGGAAAAGCTGTTGGAAATTCAGCAGGAGCTCACTCAGGTACGCGATGCCGTGCGCCAGGCGAACGGCCAACATGTTCGGGAGTGTGACCAAATTCCCCCCTTCTACTCCTTCGCTTCATTCAATGACCGGGCGTCATCGTTTCACGCCGACATTTTCGAGGACTGCTTTTATCGGGGTTTGACCGATCAGGCGTCGATACCGGAAGTAAGCGTTCTCTTTAGGATAGCGGTCAGCCAGCCTGATCCGAATGGCAATCTCACCCAGTTTCTTACGAAGAGAGTCGGGCCGCAGTTCTCACTGTTCAAAGAGGCATATAAGGAGGGTGTGCAACGGGATCTCGCTTCACTTGCGGCCCTCGTACCCGCGAATTCAGTTTTGGCGCTTCGTCAAAAAGGTGTATTCCTGAAGGACCTTTCGCTGCTGGAGGACTTTCGCAGAGCCGGTAAAGCATACGATTCGCTTCCCGGCGAGGCGCGGCTTGACAGGCTGAAGGAAACCCGGAAGGCGATGGATGGAGATCTTTCCCCTCAAGGCTGGTTTGACGTATTTGGGGGCGACAGCGAGAAGGTAAGGCAGCAAACGACGAAAGAGAAGCGATTAGAGGCCATCAAAGACCTACGGCAAAGTATCGTCGGGTCGCGTCAAGACGATCCGGATGGTTTACATGCCGTGGCTGCCCAAATCGAAAAGTACTACCTGGTCATCGACGCCGGTAATACTGAGAGCCTAGGTGCAGTGATCAATGACAAGACCGCATTTGATCCGAATCTCCTGCTCGATTCGGAACAGTTGAGAGCGTTTTCTGAAAAGGTCGTGTCATTGAGCCCTTACCTGTACCTATACAAAGAAGACGAGCATAGGCTGTATCGTGACACCGAAGTCTTGTCTTCATCGGGTCTGCTCTCCGAAGACCATATTCGCAGGAGTCGCGAGAAGGTTACTAAGCTTCTCCGGGATACCATCAAAATCGTGAATAGTGCGATCGCGCAGCAGAGCGTTCTTGGGGGCGACGTTTTGCTGCCGCGGCTGGTGGAGTGGGCGAACAAGAGCCTCTATGGGCCAGACGCAAAAGAGCCCGAGCGTATCGTGTTGACCGACGTTTTCCCTTATGATCCGGAGCTCCAGAGGAATTTCGTAATGTTCCTGCTGCATGACCGGGTAGACCGTAACAACAGCGATATCGCGCAATATGCGACGGCCTTCGGCGCATCAAGCCCGGAATACATCCAGAAGATTTTGGCCGGTGATGTGGCGCTAAAATTGAAGCGATCCGGCTCGAAAGAAAGCAATCAAGCGAATCGCGACCCTGATTGCGGGTATTTCGGATCAATAGACCGGTGGTATCTGGTGCTGAGCCAAAACCAGTGTGTCGCGCTCCCGGACCCTGAGGAGTTCCGGTCCCGGCGCCTGGTTCCGCGCGCCGAACTGGTGCGTTTGCAAGAGGCGAGAGACAAGCTCGTTGAAGGGCTGGCGGCGGACTCGCTGCTGTCGAACGCGAACGCGGAGGAGTCTCGCGCTGTGAGGCGATTCCTTTTGAGCGTTGCCGCGAAGCACCCATAGACCGGACGAGCGCCGATACCGGATGCTAAGACGCAATTCCGAGTGGAATTTGTTGGTACGTACGCCTTACCGGCTCTCGACGATTTGTAATTCAACTGGCCGCTTGTTTGATGGATCGCCATACGCTGAGCGGATCTTGTCGCGGAATTTAGGGCTGTCCGCAAGTTGGCAAGGCCCCAAGCCTGACGCCGCTTGCGCGCCGACTAAGATGCAGCCGAGCGTGTTGCGGATAGATGTGAGGTTCCGTGTCCCAACGTGAATGAGGATACCATACCTGGGCTCAGTCCCTTGAAGGAGGATTCTCCACCCGAGGTTGGGTTCGCCGGGTGCTGGGGACGCGTCAGTAGCAATCGCTTTGTACTGCCCAGCCTTTATTGAGCTAAAATTACTCGCATTCTGTTTCCAGGGCAGCTCCAGAGTATCTGACAACCAGATCATTCCTTTTGGGTTCGCTGTGGGATCGCTGAAGTCCGATACCTGGTACAGTTTGCCGGCTATACAGGAGTCTGAGTTCAGCGAAGCCGCATCTACGTGTTCGCGAACGACCCGAAGGCGAAATGGCTGCAGTGGCAATTGGCCCCAGGCGAAGCTGTTCGGAAACATCGAGAATGCGATGATCGCAAGAATTTGTACACGCATGCGCCGTACTCCTCGCTGTTCTGGGATAATCACCGAACTCCTCGATGCTGCGGAGAAAGTTTCGAAGTGATTGTACCATTGTCCCTGGCTCGACAAACCTTTGGAGCCGGGAAGAAGGCTCATAAATGGCACGACTCGCCCAGTGCCGAGTATCCTGGTCACGACTCCCCTCCTTTTACGAGGCAAAGAGTGATCGGCCGCGGTCGCTGTTCGTGATTCCCATGTCGCCCTCCGGGAAGAACGGTCCATAGCGGAGACGGCGCGGCGATTTCGTAACCTTCATTGACAAGCTCCTCCCGGCGGCCGGTTGCCCGAAGGTACTCTTCTCGTCGGCAACGCCAGTTCGGGAGCTGATTCAATTTCTTCCTTGGCATACATCCTCTGGGGCTTGGAAAACTCCCGCGGCTGCGCGGCAGTTGAACCCGGTCTTTGGCAATCGATCAAACTTCTCCGTCCGAGCGCTTATTACCGGGAGTGTTGTGGCGCAATGGGCGAAGGAAACAGAACCTGGTCCCCTCGCCTATACTTGAGGCACGTCCATGCCAAAAGTCCGCGTCAACTCGTTCGCTGTATCGCTCGACGGCTACGCCGCCGGCCCCAATCAGAGTCTTGAGAATCCTCTCGGGGTCCGCGGGCCTGAGCTGTTCGAGTGGTTTTTCTCCACACGCACGTGGAAGCAGATGCACGGGTATGAAGGCGGCTCGACTGGTGCCGACAATGACTGGGCGCAGCGGGCAAAGGAGAACGTCGGCGCCTGGATTCTCGGGCGCAATATGTTCGGCCCAGTGCGCGGCCCTTGGCCGGACGACTCATGGAAAGGATGGTGGGGCGAGGAACCGCCTTATCACGTGCCTACCTTCGTCCTGACACATCATCCACGGGAGCCGGTCGAGATGAAGGGCGGGACAACGTTTCACTTCGTCACGGATGGCATCCACGCCGCCTTGCGAAGGGCGAAAGATGCCGCGAAGGACAAGGACGTGCGGATCGGCGGCGGTGTCGCCACCGTTCAGCAATATCTCCGCGCCGGGTTCGTAGACGAACTGGATCTCGCGTTTCGCCCGATCCTCATGGGCTCCGGCGAGAATCTATTCGCAGGATTGAATCTGCCAAAACTCGGGTACCGCTGTACGGAACATGTTCCGACCGAGCTCGCGATCCATGTGGTCCTTAAGAAAGAGACGTAATCCCTGCATCTTCCTAATCCATCTCGAATCGCTCGACTAGGTTCGCATCCATGACTGACGCTTCATCTGCTAGCCGGTGGTGCTTCTGGACCCAGCGGTAAGTATAGTGCTGTAGACCGCGGAGCCACTGTCGAGGATCAGCCGACGTCACCCCTGCCCATTCCTTATCGGTGAAGTGCTCGCCTCCGGCCTGGCGCTCCCTCGATCGCTCCATGTATTCCCATAATTCGCCACTTGCGCGCGCGAGCGGCAGGTACAGCCAGGCGGGTGTGAGCACGAACGCGAGTTTGTCTGCGACGCAGAGCTTCGATACTGTTAGGTCGCGGGCTCGCGCGTAGAAACGGGAATGGCGCCGGCAGAAATCAGCCCACTGGGGCCCAAACAGACGCCCCATAATGCGCGCGCCCAATTCCACGTGTCTTTCGCCCTCTGGTCCTTCCATTGAACGCCTGCCGAAGTAGCCGGCGTCGTGGACAAGGAAAGCGACCCAAAGACGTGGGTCGCGCGGGAAGCCGTACAGACGCCACCACGCAATTGCAACCAGCGGCGGGTGGAGAACAAAATTGTGAACGCCAAAAAGGATACTCTTGGTCCCAACGCGCATGACTGGCTAATTCTCCTTGTATCGGTGTTCCTCGCCGGAGCACAGGTCTGTCGGCCGTGGCGGAAGCGTGCCGCGGCTATAGCTGTAGCCCTGCCGTTTGGCATCACCTTCGATATAGCCGCTGTGCCATGACCAAGCCGCTGTTGTTCCTGGCGAATATGGACATCGCAGGACGGTTCTGGTGCGGCTCTCTCCAGCCGCGAAACCTTCCTCCCATGCGATCGGGTCATGTTTCAGCACATGCGAGTTCATCGAGATGCCGCAGGCTCACTCCTGCCTCTCGTCGAGCTCAAATACTAGTGCTTCCTCCGATCGCCGGTTTGCGTCCCTTCTCCGGGCCGGCACGACCTTCCTCGGAACAAGTCGGTTGAAGACGTGGACCAGAAGAGGGGTTCCCGCAAGCGCTCCGAAGAATGTACCGACCTCGCCGGCGCGGAAATAGCTGCTGAAGATTACAACCAGCACGATGAACAGGCAAAAGATCAAAGCTGCGTTTTTCAGCCGTTCCATTCTCATGCTTCCACTCCAATCAGGTCGCCGTGATTCGGTTCGGTCACCGTGGGCGAAACCTTCATCGCATCGGTCAGCAGTTTCGGCGGTCCGACGTAGTGCTGGTGTGTGCACCCGACGCAGTTGGCGCCGTGAATTGCCGCCTTGACGGCGGCTACAAAAGCCGGGGGAATTTCCACCCGTTCCCCGGCTCTATTGAAGAACTCCGGGAGGATTTGGCCGGCCATGTCTTTCTCGGCTCCCGTCAAAGCCAACGGAAGATATCCCTGCCGCCCGCGGAACATGACCTTGGATTCAATCCGACCGCGACCACCGCTGGCATCGGTCGCTTGATGTCTCGCGATTAGAAGCTCGTACGTATTCCTCATACGGAACACGTCGACGCTGATAAACGCCGTAGCTATCACAACTGAGTGTCGGCCGTTTGTTGCGACGCTGTCGATCGGCTGGAGCCATGGAACCGGGTCTCCGCGCGCATCGCAGAACGTGACGTAGCGCCCGATGTCCCTGTTGGAGCCGCCAGATTCCACCCCGCGCACCACGGACCGTTTGGCGATGGTCTGATATTGGATGGAAATCTCTGGCTGGCAGAACACGCCGGCATCCTGAAGCTTACGTTCCATCCGGCGCTTCTCCGGACCTATGGCCAGGCTCGGCTGTCTGTTGACCGACTTTGCCTTGTCCTCGCGTCGTTCGACTTCCATGAAGCAACTCCTTCCAAGATCGAATCTGTATCCGAACCGCTCATGCCAATCGCTTGTCGAGTACCGGTCGCCCGAGCGCTGCCCGGATCATCTCCTTCGTGCAGCCCGCCCAGCAGCAGTATTTGCGCGGCTCGTCCACGGCGATCGCCAAATTGTCCCCGCTCTTGTCATGTCCAGCCGCAGCGCACGAGGGGCAGCGCGCCACCCAATTCCTGCCGGCTTGTCGTGCGACTTTGACGTAATCCAGAATCCGAAACTCCCCCGGCTTCGGTGCGAAATACTTCGGGATCTCAGGCCTGCGCGCACGTTGCGCAAATTCGGGCGGGATCTCTTTTCCGTCGATGATGCGCTGCAGATGATCCTCCGGAACCTTGGGGAGTCCGTTCAGGTATGCGAGCTGGTCTCCAAGGGTGTAGTCGGCTCCATAGAACCAATACCGCCATCCCCGGCTCTCGCGCGCGCCCCAGTGGACACCGAGCGGGGAGCGGATGGCGTTCCCGAATTCGTGGGGGCCCAGTTCGTCCTGCTTGGGAAAGATCTCGATACCCTCCGAAAGTCCCGAGCCTTTCACCTGAACGTTCAACTTCGAAGCCAGGTGGTAGATGTAAACGCGAGCATCGCGCGCAAGCACGGGCCGCTCGAAGAAGATCCAGAGATGGCCGCCACGCTTCGACTTCTCCAGCGCCGCCGCGACACCGTCATCACTCAGTTGACGCTGGACCTTGATCAGATCCTCGAGCGCCGTACGATAGTCGGCATCGATCGCCATCCATTTGCAGCGTTGCGTTGCCGGGTTTATGGCGTAGATGCCGATCGTCAACTCGCCGCTGAGGTGCCGGCGGATTGTTTCGAAGGTCAACCCTGGCGCCGGCGCGCCGTTCTGGCCCTTCGGGCGGTAGTAATAATGACGGCCGCTTTCCGGGTGCGGGCGCGTCGACTGGATTGTGTACGCGCGCCGGTTAACGAACAGCTCGCCGAACGTTCGGGCCATCGCAGGCGTCGCTGGGAGCCGATGTTCCATAGCTGTTGTCTCCAACCTCGTCTATACACCGAAAGCCTTTTGCTTTTCAAAAGTCTCTCAGTTGGCTCCGACGAGCCGGGCGGGATTCTGCGCAAGCGCCTTTAAACCATGCGCTTGCGCGAGTCGCTCGAATTCCTCCAGCCGATAACCTCCGAAATTCGAGGTCGCCACGGGGTCCACCATCCAAAACGCCTGGTGTGCCCGGTCATACACGTAGAACATGCCAGACTCCGGATCGTCCGGCACCATGACAAAGAGCAGGGCACCCTTCGCATAGTCGATCCACTTCTTGATATGGCCCTCGGCCCAACGGCCGAATGCCAGGATGAGTCTGTCCTCCTCCAGGCGATCGAGGCCCAAGCGCGTCGCGCTTGGTTCGTGTACCTGCAAGATTCTGTTGACGATCAATTTGCTGTTGTCCATTTGATTCTCCTTCTTTGTGGTTGGGTGATTTGCCGACACAGAACGGTCCGATCGCTTAACCGGATGTCCGGAATCAGCTGTTTCAGACTTGTAGAGGGGGGAAGCTCCAGTTGCTTATATATAAAGATGCGAGCGGCGGGATCTGACGGGAGGATCAGGCGACAGCCATTGCCCGCAATTTCGTTAGCGCCGCCTGGACCTTCGCCGTATCTACTGCGCCGAGCGATTTCAAACTTGCGAGCGTGAACGCGCCCTCTGCTACTTCCTGGATCACGTCGCCGAGCGTGCGATTCGTGGCGCCACTGACTCGTGCCGCCTCTCGCAATAACAGACCGCGCAATGCGCCGAGGTCCCCCGCTCCTTCGGCGTCGTCGGGAGCGTGCTTCGACGCGGCTTCTGCTTCGAGCGTCTCTACCAGTCTGCGGAGTGTGGCACGGTCCGGCACATCGTCCAGCGAGTCGCTCGCCAGGTTTAATTCCCGGCAGCGCGCCGAATACCGCTGCGCCCCGCACTTCGCGATAGCCGTTCGCAGCCGTTCCACTCCGCGCGCGAGATCCTGCAATCTCTCAAATGCCATCGTGAGCTTCGCCATATCCCGGATCTTCGAAGCATCCTCCACGTTCGCCACCGCCTTGAGCACACCTCGGGCGAGGCTGAACCCGACCGCATCGGAAAGGGATGCGACCTGTGCCAGCAACTCATCACGATACAGGCCGCCACGACCATTTCTCCCCGCGCCATTTCCATTGGGAGAGGCTGGACCGCCGCCGTTTTGTCGGGTAGCCGCTCTACGCTGTTCAGCGGAGTGCGATTTCGGCAGTGCCCAGTCCGGAAGCCGCGGCGTCTCAAGCGGGCGCTTCTTCTCATCGAGATCCACCCACTGTCCCTCCAGGTCATACAAATAGCGCCCCAGCCCGAAGCATGAGCAGGCTCGTTTGAACGCCTGGGCTTCTGCGGCCGTACCCGCGTTATCGTTGTCAGCCCACTCTTCACCGAGACCGGTGTGCGCCCCGAAGCCGTGGAGCGTCACCTTGCACGTGACGACGATCTTCGCTGTGATGGTCCGCTCGGCCGACCCCCGTTCTTTGCGTTCGAAGTTCTGGACGAGTTGCACCGTGTAGTCGCGCGTCCAACCGGCGGGCGTGAAGATCCCGTTCAGCCGATCCGTGTACGCGCGAGGATCCGCGTAGGCCAGCATTTGTCCGCGGAATCGCGGACCATTACGGCTGCCGATTTGAGTCGTATTCGTGACGCGCCACTTGATCTCGGTTGGATCGAATGGCTCTTCGAGGGCGGCAACGAGTTCCTTCATCCGCTCGTTTGTGAACGCAGGGCCAAGGTTAGGGACACTCGCGTGTCCGTTGAGTACCGGAATCGAAGCTTGTTCCGTTCCGTTTTGCGTCACGATCTCAGGCATCGCTTCATCTCCTTCTCGTTTGAATTGCTCAAATTGGCGTTACCCACCCCGCGCGACGAGGACGCTTTGAGCTGCGGGGCATATGGGAAGTGGCACTCGGCACGTGCTGTTTGCGGTCAAGCGGGCTGGTGGTCGTCTGCGCTATGCTGCCACCAAATGGACGTTGTCAAGATGATTGAGGAGTTGCGGACTGAGAGGGAGCAAATCGAGGAAGCGATTCTGGTCCTCGAGCGAATTGCGCGTGGACAGGGTCGTCGTCGCGGGCGTCCACCCACCTGGATGACCGAAACAAAGAGACGCGGCCGTCCCCCTGGCAGTAAGAGTAAGCCTAAGGCCGACGTTGCCGCCTAAGCCGGATTGGCGCTGAATCAGTCTCGCTGAACCGCGAACCTTGTTAGACCGTTCGACTGTAGCGCTTCTTCAGCAGCGGCAGATGAGGCGGCGATCCCGCAAGCTCCCACTCTTCCCACAGTTCCTGATAGCTCATTGGGATCAGACGAACGGTCGAGTTTGCAACGATCCTCGCTAACTCTTCAGCCTCTCCGCGGTGCCGCCGGCACTCCGGCCAGTCGTGCTCGTTGACCGGCTCCCAGTACAGGTACACGAGTCGAATCTCTCGCGAGCCGAATCGCTTCAGCAGGCCGAACGCGTGCTTTACCAACTGTGCGGCATCCAAGAACAGGTATCGGTCTGGCGTTGCGCGTAGTTCCCGCATCACGCCAAACCACACTGAATCGCCCAGAGCATCCAACAGACGATCATAAGAATCCGAGAATAGCGCTAGCTTCGAGTCCATCCATTCCGTGCACTTCGACTCGACGGCCACGATCGAGTCTCCATCTGCGAACAAATCCAAATGTGGTGGCGTACCGCCCAGCCCTGTCGGAAACGTCATCTCGAACTGGATGTTGTGAAATCCTGATACGCCCGCGATACGCAACGATTCCGGTTCTGTCCGCCAACGGCCGAACGTGTTGATAACAAGCGCCGCCGAGGAATGCGCTGCACACAATTTCTTGTCCAATTCCCGACCTGCTCCGGAGCCAAAATCGTCGGCGATTACAGTGATCGGCATGCCGTCGACGACATTCTCCTGCCACTCGCAGGCGTATCCTTTGGCGTCGTACTCGATCCCGGGATGCGCTTCCCGAGCGCCGGCCACGAGCGCTGCGTACGAGCGTCGCCGTAAATCGGTGACAACAATAAAGCGAGAATCCATAATCTTCACGGCCCTTCACAATGTGCCCTGGACTATGTTCGCCTCACTCGCCGCAGTTCAGGGGCACTATCTCTCCAAACCGCACTCCCAGTTTGGCGCATTTCTCCTTTCCGTCAGTCGCTAACTCTGCGTGTTCTCGCAAGCCTCTATGCCCAATTGCGCCACGGCTTCGCTTCGAATCCTCCGCGCAGCCGTCGCTGTATCCACATTGAACGTCTAACCCTCACCGGATTGTAGGTAGTCAAGAGCTACACGGTT